>Ga0315285_10004628_pt1 | contig 14276 bp, 14 predicted proteins | sample YL17G09_36_MG_FD_203698 | JGI IMG/M metagenome (GOLD analysis project Ga0315285, IMG submission 203698) | Sediment microbial communities from Yellowstone Lake, YNP, Wyoming, USA - YL17G09_36 | ecosystem: Environmental > Aquatic > Freshwater > Lake > Sediment | place: USA: Wyoming | collected...
CCTCCACTCCAACGGTGAAAATCTCGCCGTCTACCTCGACTCGCACCTGGGCCTGGCGTGGGTCGTCCAGCACTTTGACGTCGAACGTATGCTCCTCGAGCGTAATGCGGTAGCGCTTCATAAATTCTCCTCGTGCACCGGTTTAGTGTCCTCCCATTGTTCATTGACCCATTGTTCATTGTTCATTGTCTCATTGTTCATTGTTCATCTATCTTCGAGGCCGGTTGAGCGTCAGTTGGCGCTGGTGGTGGAGCGTCCGCCAGGCACTGACCGGCTCCTCTGCCCTCGGTGCGCCAGCGCCAACAGCACTCAGTTCCTGCTCGGCGCGGGCCAGCGCCACAGCAATCACCGCCGCCCGCCATTTCCCCATTCCCGCTTCCTGCCCCATGCCTCCTGCATCCTCCATCCTACATTCTCCATCCTCCATCCTACCCCCTGCTTTTTCCACAATCAGCGTGGTCATCAGGAGCATCAGCCCGTAGAGGATAGCCAGCGCCAGGAAGAGCACCAGCATGCCGATGCCGGTCACGACTAACGAAACGACGAGCGGGCTGTCCATTCAGTCCTCCATCGTCAGCAGCGCCAGCGCCACGATCGTCGCCCACGGCAGCAGTTTGAACTCGCCCGCAACCAGCGCCGCTTTGACCTCGGTGCGGCTGAGGCATAAGAGTTCCTGCTCCTCCAGATCATCGGCGTCGGGTTCGGCCACGCGCCGGGCGCCGCGGGCCAGGAAAAAGTACGCCGTGCCCACGCCGCGGTTGCCATCCACCCGGTAATGCCCCAGGCTGGTCCACTGCGCGGCCCCGTAGCCGGTCTCTTCGCGCAGTTCGCGCTGCGCGGCCGCCAGCGGGTCTTCGCCCGGCTCCAGGTAGCCGCCCACCGTCGCCAGCGTCAGCCCGTCTATGCTGTACTTGGTCTGGCGGAAGCACAGGAACTCGCCATCTTCGGTCACCGCGACGACGTTGACATAGTCCGGCGTGATGACCCACGGCCATTTCGAAATGACCCGTCCATTGGGCAACTCGACGGTATGGTCCTCGACGACCAGGTATTTGCTGTGGTCCAGGATCACGTGGCGCGCGAGCGTCTTCCAGGGCTGCATCTTCACGCGCTTTCGGCCTGACCCGACAACGCCACTTCGGCCACCACCGTCCCGGCGCGCTCGTGGCGGGCGGTCAGTTTGACCACGCCCCCCTGGGGCGCGTGCACAGCCCATTCCACCTTGGCCCGGTCCTCGGTGGGATCGGCGTCGTGAAAGAGACCCGGATAAGCGGGCTTGTAGGCCCGCCCTTCCAGTTGTCCCAATTCTTCCCGCGGCTTGCCCGTTTCGAGCGTCGCGCCTTCCGGCAGTGCGATCTCGCACACGACCCCACGCACCACTTTTTTCTCCTGCGCCTTCTTGGTCACGTAGGTCGGCAGCCAACCGGTGTTCTGGATTACCAGGCGCACGCGGTACGTGTTCTGGCCCAAAGGCCGGGCGCTCACCTCGTACAGTTCCAGGCGCGGCGAGATCAACAGGTGCCACACCAGCCAGTCGGCAAAGGGCGCGATCTCTTGCTCCAGGAACTGGGGAGGAGGATTGGTCACGGCGTAGAGCGCGTCCCAGCCGCCCAACTCCACGCGGCCCAGTTGGGGATGGTCGAATGCGTACCAGTCCACGTAACCTTTGCCCCCGAGCACCGCGTCGCTCCACTGGAGCATCTTGCGTTCGTCCTCCAGTGTATGCTCGCGGTACCAGTCAATGAACTTGTACTCCTTGATGCCCGCCTGCCGTTGCGGGCTCCACACCTCGACCGTCCAGGCGAACATCCCCAGGTGGTCGTACAGCCAGTCGTCGAATCCACCGGTCGTGACCTTCTTGGGGTGGTAGCGAAAGTCGTGATAGATCGAAACGGCAGGGTAGCCGGTGACCTGGGTGCCCTTTTGCCCGATCTTCTGGTACGTCCACAGGTCCTCGGCCGGCAAGGCCTCGTCGCTCTGATAACTGTAAGGCCGGAGAATTACCCCGCTGAAGGTGTGGAAGGCGACACCGCCGGTGATGTTGGGATGGCTGGCGATAAAGTGCGCCAGCGCGCGCACTTCCGGTTCCGAAGTGGGATACGGGCCTGCGCCTTCCTGTTCGTGTTCCTGGCGCCAGTGCACGGGAAAGTTACGGTTCAGATCGAGCCCTTCCTTGTCGGGCCGGACGCGCACCAGGATACCATCGTAATCCTCGATCCGCCCCTCGGGGAGCAGCCGGTAGTATTGCCCGCCTGTCTCGGCCGGATCGCGGCGCGTGAGCAGGCGCGGCTCGTCGGGACACACCTTCCAGGGGCCGTCAGGGTCCGGGATGCGCATCATCAGGATACGCCCATCGCCGTCCACGTCCTCCATTACCAGCCCCCCCAGCGGGTCCTCGTCGTAGGGGTAAGGGCGCGTGCTGGAACGGATGATCTTGGGCTTGTCTGCCAGCGCCCACTCGGCGCCGTCGGGGTTCACGCGGGGACAGATGTAGAAGGTGCGCGTGTCCAGGCAGCGCGTGACGTCTGGGTCGGAGCCATATCCGGTCACCAAACGGTTAATCAGATAGAGGCACGCACTGGAGGGAGCGACCTCGCTGGCGTGGATGTTGCCATCCACCCACAGCGCGGGCTTGTGTTTGTCCTCACCCGTGGCGAAATTAGTCGCCGTGACGACCCATATCTCGCGCCCCTCGTGACTCTTGCCGATGCTCTCGAGCCGCACAAACTGCGGACACTCGTCAGCATACCCCCGCAGAATGCGCGTCAGATCCTCGTACCGATAATATGTGTCAAACCGAACGTCTGGCATGATGTAGTCTCCTTTTTCACCAATCTACCAGTTCCCAATCTACCAATCTACAATGGGACATTCCCATGCTTCTTCGGGAGCGTGGTGGCCTGCTTGTCCCGCAAAAAGTCCAGCGCCGCGACAAGTTTGGCCCGCGTCTGGCTAGGCAGGATCACGTCGTCCACGTGGCCGCTGGCGGCCGCCGCATAGGGGCTGCCGAACTGCTCGCGGAACTCGGCGATGAACTGTGTGCGCACCTCGTCCGGGTGCTCGACCTCCGCCAGCCGCTTGCGGTAGAGGATGTTGACCGCGCCCTCCGCGCCCATCACCGCGATCTCCGCCGTGGGCCAGGCGTAGACCAGGTCGGTGCGGATGTACTTGCTGGACATCACGATGTAGGCCCCGCCGTAGGCCTTGCGGATGACGACGCACACCTTGGGCACCGTCGCCTCCGAGTAGGCGTAGACGATCTTGGCCCCGTGGCGGATGATGCCGCCGTGTTCTTGCACCGTGCCGGGCATGAAGCCGGGACAGTCCACGAACGTGACCAGCGGCACGTTGAAGGCGTCGCAGAAGCGGACGAAGCGGGCAATCTTGTCCGAGGCGTTGATGTCCAGCACACCGGCCAGGCAGGCGGGCTGGTTGGCGACGACGCCCACGACCTCGCCGTTCAGCCGGGCGAAGCCGACGACGGCGTTCGGGGCGAAGCGGGCGTGCACCTCGAAGAAACTGTCCAGGTCGAAGATGCGGGCGATGGCCTCCCGCACGTCGTAGGACTGGCTGCCCTCCGGCGGCACCAGCCGATCGAGTGCCGGGTCAGCGCGGGCCGGGTCGTCGGTTGGCGCGATGCGCGGGGGCGGGTCCACGTTGTTCGACGGCAGGTAACTCAGCAGCCGTTTGGTGATGGCCAGCGCCTCGTCCTCGTCGGCGGCGACAAAGTGGGCCACACCGCTGACGGCCGCGTGCGTCTGCGCCCCGCCGAGCGTGTCGAAATCCACCTCCTCACCGGTCACCGTCTTGATCACGTCCGGCCCGGTGATGAACATGTGGCTGATGCGCTCAGTCATGATGATGAAGTCGGTCAGGCCAGGTGAGTAGACCGAGCCGCCCGCGCACGGCCCGAGCATGACGCTGATCTGGGGGACGACACCACTGGCCTGTGTGTTGCGCCAGAAGAGCTCGCTGTAGCCGGCCAGGCTCCACACGCCCTCCTGGATGCGCGCGCCGACCGAATCGTTCAGTGCGACGAAGGGCACGCCGGAGGCGACGGCCAGGTCAAGCACCTTGCACACTTTCTGCGCCTGCGCCTCGGAGAAGGAGCCGCCGATGACGGTAAAGTCCTGGGCGGCGAGCGCGACCTTGCGGCCCTCGATACGACCAAAACCCACGACGACGCTGTCGCCCGGGAAGCGCTTCTGATCCAGCCCAAAGGCGGTGTGGCGGTGGGCAATGTAGGGGTCTACCTCCTCGAAGGTGCCGGGGTCGAGCAGCCGGTCAACCCGCTCGCGGGCGGTCAGTTTCCCCTTGGCGTGCTGCTGCGCGATCGCCTCAGGCCCACCGCCCTGGCGGAGCGCCTGGCGGCGGCGGAGCAGGTCTGCGTTCAGGTCGTGTGCGGACATGGAGCCTCCTGGGACGGGAAACGTGAAACGTGAAACGTGTTGCGTGTTGCGTGTTGCGTGTTACGTGTTGCGTGGTGCGTGTTACGTGTTACGTGTTGCGTGATGTGTGTTTCCTGATGGGTAGCCTCCTGCGCCGGGTGAGTCCCCATTATAGTGGGGAAGGGGAAGAGGGTCAAGCGGGAAGGGGGACGGGGAGAGGGGGAGGAACAATGAGACAATGAACAATGGGACAATGAACAATGAAACAATGAACAATGAACAAGAGTGAATGGCGCTTGCTGATTTGCTGATTTGCCGATTTGCGATTTGCGGATTTGCGGATTTGCCGATTTGTGTGCTATACTGAGAGGGACAGGCAGAAGTTGAGGAGGAGCACGTGGCGACGAAATGTGTAATCAGGCGCAGCGAGTATCACGATTCGGTCACGCTGATGGAGACGGCGCGCGAATTGACCCGGCTGCCCGGTGTCGTGGATGCGGCGGTTGTGATGGCAACGGACGCCAACAAGTCCATCTTACGCCAGGCAGGATTGCTCGTGCCGGAGATCAAAGCGGCCACCGCCAACGACCTGGTCATCGTCGTGCGCGCCGAAAGCGACGAGGTCGCCGGCCGCGCGCTGGAAGCCGCGGAGAAACACCTGGCACGGCGGCCGGAAGCGGCAGGGGCCGGGGTGGGGCCGGGCTTCCAGCCGCGCACGGTACGGGGAGCGGTGCGGGCCAGTCCCGGGGCGAACCTGGCGGTCATCTCGGTGGCCGGGCAGTATGCGGCGGCCGAGGCGTGGGAAGCGCTGCGGAACGGGCTGCACGTCCTCCTGTTCAGCGACAACGTGCCGATCGAGGACGAGATTGCGCTGAAGCGGTACGCGGTCGAGCACGACCTGCTGATGATGGGACCTGGCTGCGGGACGGCGATCATCAACGGCGTCGCGCTGGGCTTCGCCGACGTCGTGCCGCGCGGACCGGCCGGCATCGTCGCCGCGGCGGGCACTGGCTTGCAAGAGGTCAGCACGCTCCTGGCCAGGCTCGACGTCGGCATCTCGCAGGGCATTGGCACCGGCGGGCGGGATACGAGCGAACCGGTCGGCGGGCTCACGATGCTGGCCGGGCTGGAGGCGCTGCAAGCCGACCCCCAGACGCAGGTCCTGCTGCTGGTCTCCAAGTCTCCCGCGCCGACCGTTGCCGCGCGGGTGCTCGAACAGGTAAAGAGAAGCGCCAAGCCCACGGTCGTCTGCTTCCTGGGCGGGGACCCGGCTCTCATCCAGGCCGCTGGCGCCATCCCGGCACATACGCTCCAGGAGGCGGCCTGTCTGGCAGCAGCCCAGGTAAGTAAGACTTCCGAAGTCTCGGAAGACTTTGGAAGTCAAAGTCTGTTGAAGCAGCGGCTGAAGCCGGGCCAGCGCTATCTGCGCGGGCTGTTCAGCGGTGGGACGCTGGCAGCCGAGGCGCTCGTCGTGTGGGGAGAGATGCTGGGCGACGTGCGCTCCAACGTGGCCACGGACCCTCGACTGAAATTGAGAGATGCAACGCGGAGCGAGGGCCACTGTGCGGTGGACCTGGGAGAGGACGAGTTCACGGTGGGCCGTCCCCACCCGATGATTGACAACGAGTTGCGCATCCGCCGCCTGATGCAGGAGGCAGGCGACCCCGAAGTGGCGGTCGTCGTGCTGGACGTGGTGCTGGGGTACGGCGCGCACCCCGACCCGGCGGGCGAACTGGGGCCGGCCATCCGCCAGGCGCGGGAACGGGCTGCGGGCGAGGGACGGGAATTGATCGTCGTCGCCTCGGTGACGGGGACGGAAGGAGACCCGCAGGGACTGAGCCGGCAGGTGCGGGCGCTGGAGGAGAACGGGGCAATCGTCGCGTCCTGCAATGCGGCGGCAGCCCGATTGGCAGGACTCATCGTAGGTTAGAGAGGAATCAGCCCCAGGCTGATCATGATCGCCTGGTCCACCTGGCGCATCGTTATCTCGTCCAGTTGGCCGAGGTACTGCTCCAGACGGCGCTTGTCTATCGTCTTGATCTGGTTTAACAACACGGAAGAATCTCTGGTCAGACCACCTGCTCCTGCTGGAATCCGAACCTCAGTGGGGTAGACTTTGGCTGACAGGGAAGACGTGACTGGGGCCACGATGGTGGTGTCGCTGTAACGGTTCCCGGTGTCATTCTGGACGATCAACACGGGCCGCCGTCCACCTTGCTCGTGCCCAATGACGGGATTGAGATCGGCCCAGTAAATCTCACTGCGGCGCCAGGTCTCAGGAGCCATGGTCATCCTCCCATGGCGCGTGTTGGATGACCGTCTCGTAATCGGCGTAGGCAAATTCCTCGGCGATACGACGGTCCCGTTCAGCGTTGACCAGATAACCTTCTTTGAGCAGTGCGCGCAGTTCGCGGCGGCGTTGTTGTTCCAGGAACGACTCGATGGCCTGACGAATGAACTCGCTGCGGTTGAAGTTGAGCCGGGCGGCCACCTCTTCGACCTGTTGTAGCAGGTCGGGGGGCATCGTCACGATAATGCGGCGCATCGTATGAGTGGTGCCCATCGTATATCACCTCCGGCAATTGTTGTATATACCAAAAGTATATATCCAAATTCATACCCTGTCAAGCAGAGAGCCCCAACAAGTTGGGGACTCCAGCAGCCGTGTGCAGAAGGGAAGAGCCGTGACAGATAAAACCATCCAGTCGTTATTCGAGGCTCCGCTGAACGTCGTCAACGTGGGCCTGCGTTCGTTTGCCGAGAGCGTCCAGGCCCAGGAAGTACCGGTCGTGCAGGTGGATTGGCGGCCGCCGCGCGTGCCCAAGATCCTCGTCACCCGCACGGGGGTGGACGTCGAGGCAGCCAACGCCGAGGCCACGCGCCGTATCATGCAGGGCCGCCCGACGTTGGTCGGGATGGGCATCGCCCGCCAGGTTATCCCTGGCTTCCACGACCGGCTGATCCTCCACTCCGGCCCCCCCATTGCGTGGGAGCGCATGTGTGGCCCGCAGCGGGGCGCGGTGATGGGCGCGCTCGTCTACGAGGGGCTGGCAAAGGACGAGCAGGAAGCGGCAGACCTGGCCGCCAGCGGCGAGATCGAGTTTGCCCCCTGCCACCACTACCACGCCGTGGGGCCGATGGCGGGCATCGTCTCGCCCTCGATGCCGGTCTTTCTGGTCCGGAACGAGACGTTCGGCAACGTGGCCCACGCCACGCAGAACGAGGGGCTGGGGCGGGTGCTCCGCTACGGCGCATACGGGCCCGAGGTCTACGAGCGGCTGCGCTGGATGAAGGACGTGCTCTACCCTACGCTCGAGGCCGCGCTCGAGTCCCTCGAGGGCGGGATCGATATGCGGGCACTCATCAGCCAGGCGCTGCACATGGGCGACGAGTGCCACAACCGTAACCGTGCCGGGACGTCGCTCTTCCTGCGGGCGGTCACGCCGGCCATCGTGCGCACCTGCGCGGAGCGGGAGCGGGCGGCACAAGTGTTCGAGTTCATCGAGCGCAACGATCACTTTTTCTTGAACCTCTCGATGGCGGCGGGCAAGGCCACGCTCGAGCCGGCCGAGGGGCTCGCAGGCGCCACCGTCCTCACGGTGATGGCCCGCAACGGCACCGATTTCGGCATCCGCATGGCCGGGCTGCCGGAGCGCTGGTTCGTCGCCCCGGCTGGAATCGTGGCCGGGCTGTACCTGCCGGGTTTCACGGCGGAGGACGCCAACCCGGACATCGGCGACAGCACGGTGACGGAGACGGCGGGCTTTGGGGGCTTTGCGATGGCGGGCGCGCCGGCGATCGCGCGCTTCGTCGGCGGCACGCCAGAGGACGCGCTGCAAGCGACGCTCGAGATGTACGAGATCTGCTTTACCGAGCACGAGCACTTTACCATTCCGGCGTTAGGCTTCCGGGGGACGCCGCTGGGAATTGACGTGCGCAAGGTGGCGGAGACGGGCATCCTGCCGCGCCTCAACACCGGCATCGCGCACAAGCAGCCAGGCATCGGGATGGTGGGCGCGGGCGTGCTGCGCGCGCCGGCCAGGTGCTTTGCCGAGGCGTTCGAGGTGGTGAGAGAATGGTGAGGAGGAGATAGAATATACCCCAACCGCCCAGCATGCGTTTTATCCGTAGCCACGTCCGTGCGAAGCAGTATCGCCTGACCAAACATGCAACTATCGTTCGCTTGGAGCGTGGGATTACTGTTGCTGAGCTAAAACAGGCCCTGCTGAACGGCGAGATTATTGAACGATATCCAGATGCTCAACCATACCCCGCTTGCCTTGTACTGGGTTGGCTGACTTCGGGCGATCCACTACATCTCGTTTGTTCAAAGGGGAAGGTCGAGCCAGCATTGCGTATTGTGACGCTCTATGAACCGGAGGATGCTCTATGGGAAAACGATTACAGGACCCGAAAGGTGAGGAAATGAAAGAAACAGTTGACCGGTGTGATCTATGTGGTGGTGAGTTGAAGCCTGGTAAGACCACGTTGGAGATCTGGCGTGGGGAGGAGTTGCTTGTGATCAGGGACGTCCCGGCTGATGTATGTCAGCAATGTCATGAGGCTTACATCTCCGCCGATGTCTCTGAGCGACTTGATCACTTTCTGGAAGAACATCACCGACATCGGCCAGAGCGATACCTTGCTGTGCCCCAATATTCTGCCGTACAGGCGATAGGGGGATAGGCGAACATAGGGGCGACCCAAGAACTATGCAAACCACGGCAGACGTCGTCATCATCGGAGCGGGCGCGATTGGGTGCAGCACCGCCTATCACCTGGCCCGTACAGGGATCACGGACGTGGTCGTCGTCGAAATGGACCAGGTGGGCAGCGGCTCGTCCGGCAAGTCGGCCTCGATGCTGAGCCTGCAGTTTTGCCAGGACGAGTTGGCCGCCCGCATGGCGCAGTACTCGTACGCCAGGTACATGCAGTTCGAGGAAGAGGTCGGTGTCCCGATTGACTTTAGGCGCAGCGGGTGGCTATCGCTGGCTACCGACGAAAGCGCGGAGCACCTGCTCCAGGGCGCGAAGATGCTGCAGGCGCTGGGCATTGCGACGGAAGTACTCACGCCAGAGGAGGTCAGGCACCGCTACCCCGCGATCAACACCGCCGACGTTGTCCTCGGCACGTGGGGGCCAGAAGACGGATGTTTCGACCCGCACATGATCATGTGGGGCTACGTGCGCCGGGCGCGCGAGATGGGCGCGCAATTACGTCAGGGGGTACGGGCGACGGGCATCCGCGTGCAGAATGGGCGCGTGGAAGGCGTCCTGACCGACGACGGTTTCATCGCGACGAGAACGGTCGTGAACGCCGGGGGGCCGTGGGCGATCGAGATCGGGAGGTGGGCGGGCGTCGAGATCCCGCTCCTCAATCGGGTGCGGGGCATCCTGGTCACCGGGCCATTCCCCGACGTCCCCTCGACCTACCCCTTCGTCGAGGACGTGACAGCGGAGTGGTATTTTCGCCCCGAAGGCCCCGGCATCCTGATGGGCATGGGAAAATGGCCCACGAACACGCTGGACGTCCACCTCACGCCCGCAATGACGAACGAGATCATAGACACGGCGATCCAGCGCGTCCCGCTCCTGGAGCAAGCGACGTTGTTGACGGGCTGGGCGGGCGTCCGCCCGCTGACAGAAGACAATCACCCGCTCCTGGGCCGCGTACCCTCGGTGGACGGCTTTATCCTGAACTGCGGCTGGGGCGGCACAGGCATCATCCAGGCCCCCATCGCCGGGCAACTCGTCGCCGAATTGATCGGCAATGGACAATCATCAACTACGGACATCGGCCTATTCAACGTTGAGCGCTTTGGAGGAAAGCACTTCACTACGTGAGTTCCCACGAGTTCCCACGAGTTCCTATGAGTTCCCACGAGCAAAATATGAACGAAAAGGAGCAACGACCATGAAACTGATAGACCTGACCATCCCATTGGGCATCGGCACGCCGCCGTGGCCCACCTACGAGCCGCTGCAGATCAAGTACTTTAAGCGGCTGGCCCCCAACGGGGCCAACGGCCAACTGCTCACCCACTCCAACCACCTGGGCACCCACCTGGACGGCGAGATCCACTTTTACACTCCCGGCAAGGACATCGCCGCACTGCAACTGAACGAGTTCCTGGTGGGACCGGGGGCGGTCGTGGATCTCTCCGACGCAACCGGCGACTACCAGATCTACACCTCGCAGATGATCGAGGAACGGGTGGAGGTACGGGAAGGGGACATCCTGATCATCCACACCGGCTACCACCACTTCGGCTGGGACATGCCCACCGCCGACGAGATCCGCTACATGGTCCAGCATCCCGGCCCCGACCGGGAGTTTGCGCTGTGGGCCAGGGAAAAGAAAATCCGCTGGATCGGCGTGGACTGCGGCAGCGCCGACCACCCGATGAACACGATCATCCGCACCTGGATGCCGCGCCAGGCGGCCGAGGCCGACCGGCTCTTCCGCCAGATGTACGGCCAGCCATTGGAGGAGCGCTTCACGCCCGACAAGTACCAGTTGATGCACATCGAACTGTTCCCCTACAGCATCATCCACGCCGAGTGTATCGGGGGTGAGGTTGACCTGCTGGCCAACCGGCGGGCGACGATCGGCTTCTTCCCCTGGCGGTTTGTGGATGGGGAGTCGTGCATCGGCCGCTGCGTGGCGATGGTGGACGACGGCGAGTACGAGGAGTTGATGGTGCGCAAGGCGGCGCTCCCCCGCACCCGCTTCGGCGACTGTTACGATCCGCAGCACGTGGAGCGGATCAACCGGCTGACGAAGAGGTTCTAGCACGTGTTGCGTGTTGCGTGTTCCGTTCTGTCGCAACACGGAATGTGCGATACGCATATAGGGGGACGAAGCAGACCAGCTAATCATGCGTGCCAGCCGCATTTCGCACATCGTGCTCGCAGCCACCGTCTCGGTGGCGCCCCAGGCGGGACTGTACTCGACATAGGACGCCCCCGGGGACGGGAGTTGAGAGCACTTTGTGGGATGGAGCCTGAAAGCGGATTTGCTTTGACCCATTTTAAGCATGAGACTTCACAAGTCAGGTGTGCTATGCTACAATCATCATTACACGGGTTGTCGAATAGCAGATGGTGGTGTCGGGTATGGCGCTTCCTCAAAGCTGCTATTGACAACCGGTTGCGGTGTCACAGCAGCCAGATGCGCCTGCTCCAGCAGGCCGGAGCACTGGCTGACGATGAGACGTTGCACGACCTTCGTGCGATGACTTACGCTGAACGTGAGCGGCCAGAGGTAGGAAACGATGGGTTTGCAGAAGATCCTGGCTGACAGATTGTGCTATAATTGAATGTGGAGGTGAACGATGAACCTGCATGAGATTCTGGCTGACATTCATGCGCTGGAAGAGGACTTGCTGCGCTTCGAGCGCAAATATGGTGTCCGTTCAGAAACCTTCTACGCTGCATACATCAGTGGCGAAGAGCCGGAGGACGACAGTTGGGTATTGGACTTCGGGGAGTGGGCTAGCGTCTACCGGACCTGGCTCGCACGCCAAGCCGATTACCGTAATGAGGTTCAGCGAGTACAACGGCAAGCACCGAGCCTTAAGGAACTGATCCGAGTCGCCGCATGAAGGATCCACTGCGCACTTCGGAAGATTACGAACTGTTCCTGTATACCCTCCCAGAGCAGTTCCCGTCAATACGCCGCTCTACTGTCACCTTTGTTCGGCTAGGTGCATCACTCGCGCGAGTGGCAGGTGAATTGTGGTTTGATCAGGGAATCCGACTGGTGGTTCGCGAGCGGATCTTGTACCATCGTTTGCCTGCCATTATAGACTGGTATGGTTACGAGATTTGGCAGGGCGAACAGAAATTGTACTGGTATGATTCCCAGTCACATCCGAACGATCCAGCCCTGCGAAGCACCTACCCTCACCACAAACACATTCCTCCCGACATCAAGCGCAACCGTATCCCTGCGCCGGAGATGAGCTTTGCCAGACCTAATTTACCTGTGCTCATCCAGGAGATTGAGTCCCTCATCCGAGAAGTTGAGAGCAAGGCTGAACTCAAACGGGACTGACTTCACCAAACATATCTTTCGAGGAGTACGATGCAGCAGTTTACTGTCGCCTGCGCCCAATTCGCCATCACGCCGATGGCGGTGCGCGAGAACGTGCAGAAGGCCGTCGCCTGGATTGAGCGGGCAGTGCAAGAGACCGGCGCGCGGCTGGTCGTCCTGCCCGAGACGGTCACCACCGGCTTCACTCCCGGCTGCCCGGCCGAGGAACTGTGGGCACGCGTGGACACGCTCCCTGGCCGGATGACGGAGCCGGTGGCCGCTGTTGCCCGCAAACTGGGCGTCTACGTCGTCTTCCCCACCTACGAGCGGGGGCCGGAGCGGGGCGTCGTCTACAACAGCGCCGCGCTGTTCGATGCCACGGGCGAGTTATTGGGCGTCTACCGCAAGACGCACCTCTTCCCCACCGAACGGCGCGCCGCCGGCGGCTGGTCCACGCCGGGACACGAACCGCTCGTCGTCGAGACGGAACTCGCCACCATCGGCCTGACGATCTGCTACGACGGCGACTTCCCCGAGCTCTACCGCTGCGAGGCCATTCGGGGAGCGGAAGTCATCGTCCGCCCGGCGGCGCTGCTGCGCAGTTTCGAGATCTGGGAACTGACCAACCGCGCCCGTGCCTACGACAACCACGTCTACGTCGTCGCCTGCAACAGCGTCGGCCCCGATGCAGGGGGCAACTATTACTTTGGCCACAGCATGATCGTCAGCCCTATCGCGCAGGTGCTGGCGCTGGCGCGCGGCACCGAGGAGATCGTCGCTGTCGAACTCGACCCCGACCCGCTGCGCTACGTCACCTACGGCGCGCGCACGCCGATGATCTTCGACCACCTGGAGGACCGCAATCTGGCGGCATATCGGGACATTCTCACGCCGGCGCGGAGCAGGTTTGAGCCAGCGAGACGCATACCAATGAACAATGAACAATGAACAATGAGACAATGAACAATGAGACAATGAACAATGAGACAATGAACAATGGCAGATAGCAAGTCGGCAAATCGCAAATCGCAAATAGCAAATAGCAAGTTGTCACTTACCGTATGCAATTTGCAATTTGCACTGGAGGGGGTGCGGGTGGTGGACCTGACGCGGGCGCTGGCCGGGCCGTATTGCACGATGATGCTCGGCGACCTGGGGGCGGACGTGATCAAGGTCGAAGAGCCCCGCCGGGGGGACGACAGCCGCGGCTGGGGGCCGCCCTTCGTGGGGAAGCCCTATGGCCCTTATCCGGGCGAGTCGGCGTATTTTATCGCCGCCAACCGCAACAAGCGCAGCGTCACGGTCAATCTCAAGTCCCCGGAGGGTCAGGAGATCGTGCGCCGGCTGGCCTCCGTCTCCGACGTGCTGGTCGAGAATTTCCGCACCGGCATATTGGACGGGATGGGGCTGGGGTACGACGACCTGCATACGCTGAACCCGCGCCTGGTCTACTGCTCGATCAGCGGCTACGGCCGCACCGGCCCCTACGCCGAGCGGCCCGGCTACGACTTTATCATCCAGGCTGAGGGTGGGATGATGGGCATCACCGGGCCGGAGGAGGGGCCGCCGTACCGCGTGGGCGTACCGATCGTGGACATCACGGCGGGGATGTTCGCGGCCATCGCGATCCTGGCCGCGCTGCGCGCCTGCGACCTCACGGGCGAGGGGCAACTGGTGGACGTGTCGCTCCTGGATACACAGGTGGCGCTCCTGGCGAACGTGGCCTCCAATTACCTGGTCGGGGGGGCACCGCCCCGTCGCCTGGGCAACGCCCACCCCAACATCGCGCCCTACGAGGCCTTCCGCGCCCGCGACCGCTGGTTCGCGCTGGCGGCGGCCAACGAGCGGCAGTGG
>Ga0315285_10004629_pt1 | contig 14276 bp, 12 predicted proteins | sample YL17G09_36_MG_FD_203698 | JGI IMG/M metagenome (GOLD analysis project Ga0315285, IMG submission 203698) | Sediment microbial communities from Yellowstone Lake, YNP, Wyoming, USA - YL17G09_36 | ecosystem: Environmental > Aquatic > Freshwater > Lake > Sediment | place: USA: Wyoming | collected...
CAGGGCTGCTTGGTTCATGATATACGGCTTGAAGACAGGGGCGGTTGGTTTTCTTTTCATTCCCCCATTATATTAAACTTTCTATAAATCGCGAAGGGGCTGTCCTTCTTCTTTTTGGACAGCCCCTGGCTTCATTCAATTACATATCCCGGTGCTTTTTTCCATGAAGTTGTTGGCATCACCCAAGATGTTTTACCTGTCTCAATAGAAATGTTATCCACAGATAAACCACGGTGCAAACAAAAAACCACAGTGTTTATAGTAGCATCTTCAAACACATTTTCTCCACAAATCAACAATTTTTCAATGTCTGCATTTTGGGCAATATATTCTCGAAGGGCATCGTTATTTTCAAGTTTGAGCCATAGTTCAGGGGTGATAAAACTAATGTACCCATCATTCTTAGAAAGCCATATTGCTTTTTCGATAAAATAAACATAGCTATCAAATTTATATTTATAAGTACGGTACTTTCCCTTGATATAAACTTTTTGTTCATCACTAAACATAGCCCCATATGGCGGATTGCCAATCACAGCATCGAAACCACCATGCACAACAATATGAGCGAATTCTTTTTCCCAATCGAATGCATTGACACGGTATTGTTCTTCTTCGTCAAAAAGCCCCAAGTCGAACTGGCGTCCTTCGTAATAATCCGGCGCGATGAGTGAGTTACCGCACTTTATGTTATTCCCAAGATCGGGCAACGCGCGCTCAAATCCCAATCTCAACTGTCCGCTCTCGCCCTCCAGCACTTTCAAGAGCAGGCTTAATTTTGTTACTTCCACGGCTTGCGCGTCAATATCAACCCCGTGAATGTTATCCAACAGGATACGTTTTTTCTCAGGTGTGGTTAATCGCCAATCACCGCCAACTTCCTGGTAAACAACAGGATTGCCACCCTTTGCCCACTTCTCGGGATCGTTTTCTGAATACCATTTCACATGCCAATCCAACAGATATTTATAAGCACCAAGCAAGAAGGAGCCTGATCCACAGGCAGGATCGAGCACCTTGATACTTGCAGCTTGATTTGGTGTTTTTCCTTCCAGCAGCTTACCAACCGTATTTTCAACGATGTAATTAACAATGTAAGTAGGCGTGTAATACACCCCGCCCGCTTTGCGTACTTCTGGCTTTTCTTCCACTTTTGCCTGATGACCGGGAGTCAGGCGAATCACCTTACCCAGAAAACGCTCGTACACCTGCCCGAGAATATCAGCAGATAGATAGATGAACACATACGGGCTTTCTGGATAGTACAGGTTTCGTAAAATATCCTTCAGTATTTTGTCGTCGATCTGCAAACCTGGCGTCAGGGTGTCCGGACTGCTTGACTGACCCTTCTCTTCAGAGAAATGGAATAAACCCGAGTTATAACGTGTATCCGCTCGACGGAATAACGCGATCAACTCCCCGTAAATTTGTGTACCATTCCCGATATGTTGTAATTGTCCTTCTGGTTCAATGCCCCGATCTTCCCCAATGCGTAGAAAAATAATCCGGTCAATGATCATTTGAACAGCAAAATTTACTTCCCGTTCTGTGTGAATTTGCTCGTTGCGCAGAACAATAATACGAGCCAACATGTCACGCCAACGTTCGATCTCTTCCAGAAATGCATCATCTACTTGTTCAGTACCCTTCTTACCTCTTGTGCCCTCGACAAATTTTTCGAATGCTCCCTTCATGACCGCCGAATGTGAAAAAACTTCTGCGATCTCATCCCATTTTTCAACATACTCCGAATAGTGATACAGCTTGATACGCCCGTAAGATACTTTGTCTGTCTTGCTGGGTTTGGTTTGGCACTCGTAAACCGTCAATTGTTCGAAATCAGTCAGGATACTGATCGGTAATTTGGCAGACCAACCATAACGGCGAAGCTGGAAAGCAGTTTCAGGATTTATTCCGATGTTGACGGATGGTTTTTTTGCTTCTACTAAGAAAATCGTTTTGTCCCCCACACGAAAAGCATAATCCGCTGCCTTTGCTTGACCTTCCACTTCCACCGATACTTCATGCAATACTTCTTTGAACCGCTCAGAATAGCTTTTTTTATTGAATACATCCCAGCCAAGCGCTTCAAAAAACGGATCAAGGAACTCACGCCGCAATTCCGTTTCGTTTTTGTGGGTTTGATATTCCTTACGATGTTGATCAAACTTTGATACTAATTCGTGTATAGCATCAGGTACAGTCATGGGAACGTCCCCTCTTCGAGAAAAGAGATTATTATTATTCTACTATCATAACAGATATAATGTCGGCGTTGTATCATGTTGATTATCATCCACTCCTGAAGGTCGAATGCTGAAACGTCTGATCCTTTATCCATTCATGTTCATTGTCTATCTGATTTCATATCTGCTTGTCTATAATTTGGAACAGGTTGATCCGGTCCACGTGTTACGTCCTCTCCTGGCGCTTTTATTGGCTGCTGGACTGGTCATGCTTCTGTTCCATAAACTTTTTAAGGACTGGCATTATGCCGGGTATCTTGTTTTTTTGGCACTTATGTTTTTATTTGCCTTTGGTTATGTCAATCGCGAGCTTCAGGAACATCTCCCCTGGGATCATGGTTTAATAACTATGGCTTTGCTGGTCTTCTGGCTTGGTATTCTGGTTGTTTTGGGATCTAGAAAGCTTTGGCTTTGGCTCGGTGGTGCAGAGAGGATCACCCCCCTCCTCAACCTTAGTCTCGTTCTTGCATTAATTCTTCAGGGATTTTCTTCAATAAAAAAAATATCAGGTGAAGTCAGCATTACCAGGCAGATCAGACAGGACACACAGCTTTCGATTGATTTTCCTGCAACCTTCGACTGTGCAACTCGTCCGGATATTTATTACATTATCCTGGATGGTTATGGTAGAACGGATATATTGAAAAAACTCTACCACGTGGATAACACATCCTTCCTTGATTTTCTGAATGCAAAGGGTTTTTACGTTGCTGGTCAGAGTCACAGCAATTATATCCAGACGATTTTTTCGATCCCATCAGCTTTGAATTTTACTTATCTGGAATCTGAACCTGTGGGCATGAGTGGTCTGGATTATTTCACCTCATTGGTGATTGACAACCAGGTCATGCATTTATTGAAGCAATGTGGATATCGGACAGTTGCTTTCCAGACCAGCTTTACCTTTACCAACCATCCGAAGGTTGACGTATACCTGTCTAGTGATCACAGACTGACCCAATTTGAAGGGCTCCTTTTAGTTGGTTCTCCCTTGGAGTTGCTGCTTGACCAGCTTGGCTTGGTCTTGACAGAATTTGGATACCCGGCTCACCGTTCCCAGGTTCTCTTCGACTTTGAACAGTTGAAGAGTTTGCCCGAGATGCACGGACCGAAGTTGGTCTTTGCCCATATCATCTCCCCCCACCCCCCCTTTGTTTTTGATGCTAATGGAAATCCCATTCAACCTGACCGGGATTATTCTATCGGGGATGGAGATGATTTTCTTGGAACCTGGGATGAGTACCAAAAAGGGTATACCGGGCAGGTGCAGTTCATTGACTGGATGCTGGAAGAAACAATAGAAGCGATCCTGGAAAGGTCATCCCAGCCACCCATTATAATACTTCAGGGGGATCACGGTCCCGGGGGTTTTCTGAACTGGTTCTCTCCCCAGCGTACCTGCCTGTGGGAGCGCACATCGATCCTCAACGCTTACTATCTCCCTGCTGGTGTTGATAAGGATCTCTACCCAACTATCTCTCCGGTGAACTCCTTTCGTGTGATCCTGAATTCCTACTTTGGAACCCATCTGGACCTGCTGCCAGATAGGACCTTCTTTACCTCCCACCGTCTTATTCGTCAGATCATAGATATAACGGATGAACGAAATTCAATGAGAAATTGTCCAGTACAATGAAAAAAGACATCGTGATTCACCGTCCAGACGATTTGAAGATCCATAGTCTTCCTATGAAAAGATCCCAGCATCGGTATATCTACTTCACTGTGTTCGTCTCCGGCATGACCACCCTGGCTGCCGAGCTGTCTGCCTCGCGCTTGATCGGCAACGTTTTCGGCACCAGCAACCTGGTTTGGGCGGCAATAATCAGCTTGATTTTAATCTATCTGACCGCCGGATATTTCATCGGTGGGCGTTGGGCGGACAAGTCTCCCTACCCCCGCACGATGTATGGCGTTCTGGCTTGGGGTGCATTCACCCTCGGGATTGTGCCATATGTGGCGCAGCCTGTACTGCGTGCGGCTGCCACCGCTTTCGATGGTCTTCAGGTCGGTGTTTTATTTGGCTCTTTTGTTGCTGTCCTGATACTTTTCAGTCTGCCGGTCACGCTGCTGGGGATGGTCTCTCCTTTTGCCATCCGCTTGTGCATGGATGATACTTCCCACGCTGGCAATATTGCTGGGGATATCTACGCTGTCTCCACCCTGGGTTCTTTTATCGGGACATTTCTGCCTGTACTGATTCTCATCCCGACTATAGGTACCACCCGTACTTTCCTTGTCTTCAGTCTATTCTTGCTTTGCGTGGCTCTTGCTGGCTTGGGCTTGAATGTTGGAACACGGATCATGCTGCCCTATCTGCTGATGGTTGTTATCCTGGCATTGACAGCCTTGTTTTATTCCCGCAGGCCGCTAAAGAGTTCGCAGGGACAGATTTACGAAAAGGAGTCTGCGTACAACTATATCCAGGTGCGTAAATTCGGTGATACACTTTTTTTGCGGTTGAATGAGGGTCAGGGTGACCATTCGATGTATTCCCCGACAACCCTGGACTATAACGGACCTTGGGAGCAGTTCCTGGTTGGGCCTTTTTTCAATCCGCCGCCGTATTTACCCGGTCAGGTCAGGCGGATTGCCATCGTCGGTCTGGCTGCTGGAACTACTGCACGCCAGGCGACGGCTGTCTTTGGCTCGATTCCGATTGATGGATTTGAGATCGACCCTGCGATTGTGGATGTTGGGCGGAAATATTTCGCTATGACAATGCCCAATCTTAATGTCTTTATAGAAGACGGACGCTGGGGCTTGGAACACAGTCCTTATCATTATGACATCATCGCAGTGGATGCCTATCGTCCCCCTTATATTCCTTGGCACATGACCACAAGTGAGTTCTTCAAGATTTCAAAGGACCATCTGACCGAAAATGGTGTATTGAGCCTCAATGCCGTCCATCTGCCGGATGATCGCCGCCTGATTGATGGTCTTGCGACAACGATTGGTACGCTCTTTCCTTCTGTCCACATCATAGACATCCCTGGAACATTGAACTCGATTATTTATGCCACTATGCAGCCCACCCTCGCTGAGGATTTGACATCTAATATACTATTGTTGTCAATCCGAAAAGATATTCACCCTTTGCTGATCGATGCCTTACAGACTGCATCATCCAACCTTCAGTCTGGCTACCAGCAGACAACCGTCTATACCGATGACCTTGCCCCAATTGAATGGATAACCAACGATATGATCTTGAATTTCGTCCTTCACGGTAATTCTGAGGTTTTACAATAAAATCACCACTTCACTCGAGCTGGTCGACTTGCCCTATCAGCCTTACCAGGTAGTTCAGGAAAAAGGATGTCGTAAAATTTTTAATAATTTGGAATTCTATTCATGAGTGTTGCATTTAATAAGACATATTAGGAAGAATCCGATGAACACCTGTCCGTTATCTTTAAAATCCTGGTTCGTTACCTTGTTGGTCCCATTTGTATTATTATTGCTGGCTGTGCGTTTGCTACTGACTCCATTATTTCTGGTAATTGAATACCATACACCCGGTTTTCCTCCAGATACATATGGTTTCACGCATGCTGATCGCTTGCAATGGTCGAAGCTCGCTGTGGAATATCTGGTCAACCGGTCAGACATTACTTTCCTGGGTCACCTTCGCTTCGCCGATGGTAAACCGGTCTACAACGAACGCGAGCTTGTACACATGTTGGATGTTAAAAATCTTGTTCAAACTGTTTTAAAGGTCTGGTACGTCATAATTGGTATCTTGTTTATGGTCGGGATCTGGGCGTGGCGTGGCAAATGGGCATTGGATTATCGTCGTGGCTTGAGCCGTGGTGGTTGGTTGTCTGTCTGCCTGGTTGGCGTGATCGCACTGCTTGCAGCAGTCAGTTTCTGGAATTTCTTCGTTATTTTCCATAAAATTTTTTTCGAAAGTGACACATGGCTTTTTCTTAATTCAGATACGCTGATTCGCTTATTCCCATTGCGTTTCTGGCAGGATACGTTCCTGTGGGTGGGCGGTATGACCCTCGTCGGCGGTTTGGCGCTGGGTTTTGGATTGAAACCGATTAAAAAATAAACTGTTGCAAAGTATTTCATTTATTCCTGTTTTAAAGTGTCCAGGTTTCGTCCCATAAACGCTAAGGAGAGTGCAATACTCTATCGTCATCATTCTGCCGTCCCACCTGCTGGTTGTTGAGGCTGAGCCAAACACATTGGTAGATAATCGCAGTAAGGTATAATTCCCTCCCAAGGAGCAAATACATGGCAGCGTTTTTATCGTTAGAGGACAGGGTTGCTGTTGTAACTGGTGCAGCGCGCGGTATTGGTAAAGCCATCGCTGACACTCTCGCCCGTTCTGGAGCAGACGTGGTTGTTGCTGATATACAAGCGGATCTGGCAGGGATAACAGCCAGGGAGATTGCCACAGGTACAGGTAGACGGATGATTGCACTCGCGGTGGACGTGGCGGATCGGGAGAGTGTTAGTCACATGGCCGACCACACCATCGAAGAGTTTGGACGTTTGGACATTCTGGTTAATAATGCGGGCATCACCCGTGATAGCTTGATCATGCGTATGAAAGAAGAAGATTGGGATCAGGTGCTCAATATTAACCTTAAGGGTGCATTTAATTGCTCTCAAGCTGTTGTGCGCCAAATGATAAAGCAGCATTATGGTCGGATTGTCAATATTTCTTCTGTTTCCGGTGTAAGTGGTCAGGCCGGTCAGACGAATTATTCTTCTTCAAAAGCCGGTCTCATCGGCTTTACCAAGGCATTGGCTAAGGAGGTTGGATCTCGTAACATTACTGTCAACGCTGTTGCACCCGGATTTATTGAGACCGAGCTGACAGCCGATCTTCCCCCCGAGATCAGGGATATGTCAATAAAATTAACACCCGTGGGCAGATTCGGGACGCCCCAGGATATCGCTGTCGCTGTTGCTTTTCTTGTTTCTGATGAAGCCTCATTCATCACGGGTGTCACGCTACAAGTGGATGGTGGTATGTTGATGTGATTTCGAATGGATTATGATGGTATTTTTGATATCAGGTAGTATCAGACTTCACAAAATGAATAATTATAGAGAGGAGGTATGATGGCTGGTGATACTCGTCCCCCTGGAAAAACGACAGTCGCTCCGGATGTATTGGTAACGATTGCTTGCATGTCTGCTTTGAGCGTCCCGGGTGTAAAATGCATGGCTCCAATTCCTGGTGGGGTTAATCGCCTGTTCCGGCATGGCGCTGGTGATGGTGTCCGTATCGCGGTTGAAGGGAATTGTGTGTACACCGATCTCTACGTTGTGTTGGATCATGACGTTAATATCCGGGAGACCAGCCGAAATCTCCAGCAGCATGTCACCCGCGCCATCCAGGAGATGGTAGCAATGGAAGTAGGACATGTTAATATTCATATTGAGGATATTAATTACGAGGATATCAACGAGGCCTGAACCATATGAAGTCTCGAACCAGGGCACGTAGTTTGGCTCTGCAAGCACTTTACGAAGTGGATATGACCGATCATCCTCCAGCCAGGATTATGCAGGAACGGTTGGACGAGACACCTTTAAGCGCGGAATTGGCAGAGTTTGCCCGCCAGATAATATTTAGTGTGTTACCGATTGTAAACGAGCTGGATTTGATTATTTCCAAATATGCCCCTGAGTGGCCTTTGGATCAGATCGCGACCATAGACCGTAATATCTTGCGCATAGCCTCATGGGAGTTCGCAGTACAGTGTGATACTCCGGTAAAGGTTGCTATCAATGAAGCTGTAGAACTGGCTAAGCTCTTTGGTTCGGAAAGTGCTCCTCGGTTCGTTAATGGTGTTTTAGGGAGCCTGGCCGAGCATCAAAATGATATCTATCAAGCTGTTCATGCCGTGCAGAAAAAGGGTTGACATGGAGTTCCTGGGCATCGGCTTACCCGAATTGTTCTTTATCATCTTGATTGCCTTGATCGTTCTTGGTCCACGGGATATGGAAAAGGCAGGCCGCACCATTGGCACCTGGTTGCGAAAGCTTGTGACTTCGGATGAGTGGCGTATTTGGAAGCAGATTTTACGTCAGGTTGGTACTTTACCCAACAAGTGGATGCGCGAAGCGAATGAGGAATTTAGAAAAATTGATAAGGAAGTAAAAGGCATAGTGACCACCGATGAAATTCCAGGAGAAGATGCCAAAGACATTTTTGGTTCTTGGTATGGGAAAGGTGTGACTGCTCGCACATCTGAAAATAATCCGGATGGCACTATGAAGATGGAAACCAGGGTCACTTCCCCTGAGAACAGCAAGGCTGAACCTCGGAACGAGCATGCGTAAGATTATTTCAGATCTGTGGCGGTTCATCACTTCCCCGTTTCGCCTTTTGATTTGGTTCGTCAAGCTCCCGTTCAGGGCAGTCAAAAACCTTCGTGAATTTTTGACGTACATACCACCTGATCGTCCGGTTGTGGATGTTTTTTCCACTGCATTGCAGTTTGGGGAGGGTATATTTTTTCATATTGAAGCTTTACGTAAGCATCTTTTCCGTGCCCTCTTGATATTGGCTTTGGCAGTTGTTGCCTCTTTTACTTTTACCAGGAACTTAATTGGCTTCCTTGCTCAGCCGGTCGGTGGATTGAATTCATTACGAGCCATAGAAGTGACCGAGTCAATTGGGGTTTTTATGCGTGTAGCTTTAATCTCTGGTGTCGCTGTCGCCTTACCATACATTGCTTTCGAAATGTGGTTGTTTGCTGCGCCTGGTTTGATGCCAACCCCCAGGAAGTTTGGCTTGATTGGCATACCCTTGGCGACAATATTGTTTTTTAGTGGCATGGTTTTTGCCTACTATGTTATGCTCCCGGCTGCTCTGCCTTTCTTAACACACTTTATGGGTATCCAGGCAGAATTGCGCCCACAGTCATATTTCAACTTTGTCACTGGCATCATGTTCTGGATAGGGGTGTCGTTTGAGTTCCCACTTATCGTTTATGTACTGACTGCTATCGGTTTCATCAAGCCTGCGATGATGGCGCATCAATGGCGGTTGGCAATAGTTCTTATTGCAGTGATCTCCGCGGCAATAACACCTACAGTTGACCCTGTCAACATGGCATTGGTAATGTTGCCGATGATATTGCTTTATTTTATTAGCATTGGATTGAGTCATCTTGCCTATGCTGGACGAAAGCAGACGTCATGTACAGGTTAGAATTATCTGGAAACACCATTTTTCTTTCACCCGTACCTTCATTTGGGAGGAGATATGATTATTTCCTTTAAAATGCATCATTTTTTTCGACGGTTGGCTGTTCTGGTACTTGTCATAACCTTCCTGTTTTCAAGCTTCGCCTGTACCTTCTCGTGGATTGGATTGCCTCGGAGTTCGACACCCACGGAAGTTCCTCCGGTACCCTCCGCCTCTTCGCCAACTCCTACACCAGTCGCAGAAGTAACCTTTACGGCTGTATTGCCAACCCCCTTGATGGAGACTGAAACCCTTGTTATAAGTATGCTGGATGAGGTTACTGGATTGGCGCTTAATCCAACCAATTATCCCATGCAGAGCATTGATAACCAAACCTATAGAGTTTCATTACCACTTGTGCTTAATACGGTAGTCAGATATCGTTACATCTTGACAGGAAATACCCAGATTCCGGAGGATACCAGTGCGGATACCTTGGTACGTTATCGTCTCTATTACGTCACTGGTCCAGGTGTGATTGAGGATCGGATTACCAGCTGGACAGGCCAACCATTTATTGGTCCGGTGGGGAACATCCAGGGTGAGGTGCTGGATGCTGTGAGCAATTCTCCTATCCCAAATATAATGATTACTGCTGGTGGTATCCAGACTCTGACCGATGCAGCTGGGCGCTTTTTTCTCGAAGGTCTTCTACCAGGTGTGCACAACCTGGTTGCTTATGCACTGGATGGTTCTTTCAAGACCTTCCAACAAGGTGCCCAGGTAGCTCAGGGAATGGTTACTCCTGTACCGATCAGGCTTAGTCCCGCTTCGATTGTTAATGTGACTTTTACAGTCAGTGTCCCAAAAAATACAATGCAAGGTGTGCCGGTTCGTCTGGCTGGTAACCTGATGCAGTTAGGGAACACTTTCAGTGACATGAACGGAGGGATGAGCACCGTAGCAGATCGTATGCCTGTGCTGGCTGCGTTGCCAGATGGACGTTACACTCTTACTATGCGCTTGCCAGTTGGTTCGGACGTACATTATAAGTACACGTTGGGTGATGGCTTTTGGAACGCTGAACATAAGGAGAATGGCGAGAACCGCTTGCGTCTGTTGGTCGTCCCGATGACAGATGTGTCAATTAATGACACGGTCGAAACTTGGCAAGCTGGACCTTCTTCTCCAATAATGTTTGATGTCACAGCCCCATCCAACACACCGGCAGGTGATATCGTTTACATTCAGTTCAATCCCTTCGGTTGGACAGAGCCGATCCCCATGTGGCCGGTGGGTAATAACCGCTGGATTTATAAGCTGTATGGTCCTCTTAATATCTTGGGCAGCTTTGGTTACAGGTATTGCCGGAATGGACAATGTGGCAGTGCCGATGATATCGCAACAGTCGGAGATACTACGCCTGGGCGTTCGGTTGTGACCGGCCTCGTCGCGGAAGAAATCCAGGATACGATTGCTGGTTGGTCATGGCTGCAGGATTACAACCCGAGCGAACTGATCGGGACGGAGATTCAGGCCAGGAACGGAAGCTTTATGGCAGGCGTGGAATTCCAGCCGACGTACCGGTCTAATTGGTCTATTTCGATCTCACAGGCTGTGCAAAATGTCCAGGCTCTCGGCGCAAATTGGGTCATCCTTACACCTTCCTGGTCATACACACGTCTATATCCGCTGGTCTTTTCCACGCAGCCGGGTAAAGACCCACTCTGGAATGATTCAGCCCTGATGATAAATCAGGCACGAGCTCTGAATCTTAATGTAGCAGTCTTCCCCTCTCCACAATTTCCTGGCTCAGCCTCTGGTTGGTGGCAGGCTGCTCCACGCGATACAGGTTGGTGGTTGGAGTGGTTTGAACATTATCGCCAGTTTATATTGAATTATGCAGACTTGGCTTCCATAAGTAACGCACAGGCGATTATTCTGGGTGGTGAATGGCTTGCTCCGGCTTTACCCGGTGGATTGGTGAATGAGGAAAGTTCTGGTTTGCTGATGGATGCTGAAAACCGCTGGCGTGCCATTATTGGAGATATCCGTACTCACTTCAATGGTAAGATTCTTTGGGCGCTTCCATATAATTCAACTGGTAGTCTCCAAAGTGCTCCCTCCTTCCTGGCTGACCTGGACGGTATCTATCTACTGTGGTATGCCCCGTTGAGCACCCAGACCAATCCCATTAAAAGTGAACTTGAAACTGAAGCGGGTCGTCTGCTTGACGAGGAAATTGCCCCATTCCAGGCCGCATTACAGAAACCGGTAATTGTCGCCCTGGCTTTCCCATCTGCCAACGCAACGGCGACTGGTTGTATATTAGATGCTCAAGGTGGCTGCTTGGACTGGTTAACTCTCAGCCGTCCGAATCCCGATATGAGCTATGTTTCCCTCAACCTGCAAGCCCAGGCTGACGTTTATGAAGCCATGCTGGCAGCGATCAACGCGCGTGCCTGGGTAGGGGGTTTAATCAGCCGTGGTTTCTATCCACCAGCTATATTGCAGGATAAATCCGCCTCTATACATGGCAAGCCTGCTGCTGATCTGCTCTGGTACTGGTTCCCGAGGTTATTGGGGACCCAGAATTAACATCTGTGGTTACAGGGTTGTCATGAACTGGCTGCTATCTTGGTTTGTAATACAGTAATAAACTTGAAGAAGCTGTCCCATTAACATATCGGGATAGCCTCTTCTTCTTTTTTTCATGGATGAGTGTATTTATTTGTGAAGGTGAGCAATAATGATGGTCGATAAAATAATATTAGAATCCTGGTGTTTACACTGATTTTATGGTGCTTGTGTCTCAACTGGGGCGATCCCGATCCATGAAAACACGCGTAGGGTGCTTGGTGTTCCTGCGGATGACCAGATGGGTTCTCCCTGCTCATTACTCCCACTCAAACGTACTGTTGTTATCCACCATCGCATGATATGAGGCAGGTTATCTTTTGGTCGAAAAGTGGTGGGTACACTGAACTTCGTGTCTGTTACATAGTCAACGATTTTGCGACCTAATCCTTCCGTCACATCTTCAACAGTGACTTGGTATGCTTCATTTTCGCGTAGTATTCCGATAGATGCCCATTGCAAAGTGACTATGTCATTAGCCAGGGTGAATGAGGCACCATCCGCTGGTAACAGCAGGTTGGGTGGCGGATAAGGTGGTGGTATAGTAGGTGTAGGTGTCGGACCTGGTGTGGCAGCTCGTTCGCAGAGTGGGATTATTAATTGCATCCCTAAAGGAACATTATCAGTCGGTAGTCCGTTAAAGGATTTTATTGCTTGCTGAGGGACACCATAATTGGCAGCAATGCTTGATAGGGTGTCATTTTCCTGGACCGTAATATAAACCTTTTCACAAGCGGCGCGTGTTGCTGAGACTGGTTCTAAAGTACCAGTTGGTGGTGGTAGAGCCGTAGGAGTTGGGTAGGGGACATTAATTATCTGCCCTATCCGTAGGTTGTTGCAGGAGGCAGGCAAATTATTAAGAATTATGATGCTCTGGAATGAGACTCCAAAGGTTAATGCGATGGACGAGCAGGTATCGCCTGAGGCGATAGTGTATTCAAAGGGTGGTTGAGGAGTTATTGTTGGGGTCTCAGTCGGGATGATAGTCTCAGTAGGTGTAGGTGTAATCGTCACCGTCGTTGTGGCCGTGGGTATAGGTGTTGGTTCGATGACGCGGTTTCCTGCCTTCAGGACTATGAAAACCACCCCTGCTCCTACAAGTAAAAACAATGCCAGGAAGCCAAGCGCAGTTGGCAGACTGAGGGTAATTTCGGGCATACGGCTGCCTTGTACAGCTTTGACAGCCCTTTTAGGTTCTGTTACTCTTGCTAGTTCACTACCGCATACCTGGCAGCGTGTAGCACTTTCACTTAAGCGAGTACCACAGGTGGGACAGAGTTTTGTTTGCTTCGTCGATAATTCTGGACACATATGGGCGGAAATTATACCATTGTTCAATATTGGTTGGTAAAGTTTGTCAATAGGGCGAAAAAGATATATAATCTATATTGATTATCAGTTCTTGGAACTTTTCCGTTGATACAATCGTCAATGAATTATGTGGATACTAATGTGAACAGAAGGAGACAAATATGTTTATTAAAATGAATCGGTCATGGACTCTCATTACACTGCTGATTGTCCTGGTCTCAACAGTCGGTTGCGGATCAGGATCACGAGAGGTCAAGATGGTGGATAGCGATAACGGAGAACGGGTTGAGCTTAAAACAGGTGAGTTATTGATAGTGACGCTCGAGTCAAATCCTTCCACCGGTTATGCTTGGGAAGTTTCTCAAACCGATGAGACTATCCTTATGCAAAAAGGTAAGGGCGAATTCCAGCAGGTAACGCAGCCTGAAGGATTGGTTGGCGCTGGTGGGACTGAGACCTTCCGTTTCGAGGCAGTGGGAGTGGGTCAGGTAACACTCATGCTGGTCTATCACCGCTCGTGGGAAGAAAATGTAGAACCTCTACAAACCTATACTCTCCAGATTGTGGTTAATTGATTGGCGCGTGGTATTTGAATAAATTGCCAGTAATATTGGTAGATTTTCAATCAGACCAACTTATATTAATATATTACGATCGATCTTTCGTGGTAATGACTTACCATCAAGCGTAAGCCGGTTATAGAAGGACTCATGATTGCTGGGAGGGATTATGCGTAGTGAAAGGTTTTTGATAAATAATCATATCTTTGTTACTTGATTATAAATTCACCATTACTTGAGGGTGTTGAAAAAATCACATAAAAGACGAAATCCTATCTAAAGCTGCCATTTAAACCAGGAAGATCAGTTCAACCGCACATTTACAATCACATATTGACCATAATCTAAGCCCTATCTACCCTG
>Ga0315285_10004633_pt1 | contig 14264 bp, 13 predicted proteins | sample YL17G09_36_MG_FD_203698 | JGI IMG/M metagenome (GOLD analysis project Ga0315285, IMG submission 203698) | Sediment microbial communities from Yellowstone Lake, YNP, Wyoming, USA - YL17G09_36 | ecosystem: Environmental > Aquatic > Freshwater > Lake > Sediment | place: USA: Wyoming | collected...
GCAAAGGTCACATCAAGGAGAATTGTTTTTCGATGCTCGACTGGACCTTGTTTTGTTACAAATCGATACATGATGAAGAGTTGGGAGGGGATTCCGTAGAGTATAAGGAAGAGGAGGTAATACAGATTATTCGTGTACCACCACGCCATGAAACTGAATAGGAGAAATCCCACTTTTAAAGTACATCCATAGAGGAAATAGGGATGTGTACCATGGAGTTTTTCATTATTCTTTACGTGGGTGACAACCGCGAGGCTTCTTACGCCGACGCTGCGGTCTGCATCAACGTCTTTAAGACCATTCTCCCATTGGGCGAACGCGGTTGCTGCAAAGATGACTACCCCGATGAAAATCCAGGTGTACATCGTTGGTAACCCACCAACAGCAAACACCCCGAAGAGGACAAAAAAGGAATAGGAAATCGAGAATGAAAAATCATAGGAGATGACGACTTTTTTTCCTTTCCAACCGTACCAGAGCAGAGAGCCGTACGCAGGAAAGAAACACAGGAAGCTCATAAGAACAGAGAGCGTATCAAGGTGAAGGAAGAGAACAGCGATGAGAAGGATGCAAGCGAGGGTTCCTCCGTAGACAAAGAACATCGCCTCTTTTTTTGACAGCATACCGGTTGAGACTGGGTTTCTTGAGGGGACATAGGTGTGTGCATCAAGTTCTATGTCACCTAACGCTATATAGGTGTTCAGCGCCATATGAGAGATAATCGCTAGAATGGTGAAATACACAATATGGTACCATTCGACTGATGCGGTAGAGGTCAATGCACCGACTATGGCAATAGACGCAGTAGTGGTAATTCCTTGTGTTCTGCCGATATCAGCAAACATGCGAAGTTTTTCGAACATACTGAAAAAAAAAATGGAGATTGATTATAAAAACCTATAGGTTACAGACCGATGGTTTTTTATGGGCCTCTTGTTTTACTTTTTAGCTAATGATACGTGATTATATAGAAATCACCCGTCTCTTCAACATGGGACTCACAGGGGTTGCTCCCGTTCTTGGCGCGCTAGCCATGTGGAATGTGGATACGTTGACACCCTTAAAATTGGTTATTTTATTTATCATCGGGGGTCTTGCCCATTCGTACGGATTCGTGCTCAATGATGTCATCGACATCAAGGTCGATAAACTCTCTAAAGACCTCATCGCACGACCCTTAGTGCGAGGGAGTATCACAAGAAAACGTGCTGCTTTCTTCGCAGTGTCCTGCATGATTGGTTCGTTTCTTCTTTCTCTCGTATTTTTTTCCGAACTACGAAGTTACATCTTTCTTATCCTTATCCTCCTGCTTGCATATTTTATTGCGACCGTCTACGATATCGCTAGCAAGAAATACCCAGGGATGGATCTGTTTGTAGCCGGTGCTGTTTTTTTCCTTATTTTATTTGGTGCTTCGACGATTGGAACCCCGACCAGGTTAGCATATATTGTGGCACTTATCGGCGGGTTACAAGTCCTCTTTATGAATATGATTAACGGTACGATAAAAGACATCGATCATGACAAAGAAGGAAGCGCAAATACGATCGCTATCCGGTTAGGTGCGAATATCCATGCCGGCGTCATTGCCTTACCGCTCTCCTTTAAAACCACTGGATATCTCATCGAAATTGGACGCATGCTGTTGATCTTCATACCTTTCACACTGTTTTTGATGCCGCCGTTGCACCTTTCGCTCTGGCAAATTGCGCTTCTGGTGATTTTAGAGGTTTTGATCTTTGTTTCTATTTACAAATTATATTCCATAAAAACCTTTGATCGAACTCGCATCAGGAAATCGATTGGAATCATCGTGATTTTCATGTACGCAACAACACCTATTATGTTATGTTCATTGAACATCTACATTGCCCTTGTTGCGTTGATCCCACCGCTCTGGTTCTTTGGCAGTAACCTTGTGTTACATAAAACGGTTTTTGAGCCAAAAACAATGTAATCAATTTATTCCTTTTTTTTCTTTGCTGCTTTAATGAGTCCATCGAAGAGGGGGGCGGGTTTCATCGGCCGTGATTTAAACTCCGGGTGTGCCTGGGTACCGGTAAAATACGGATGACCAGGCAGTTCCATGAACTCCATGAGGATACCATCTGGTGATCGTCCAGAGAATACAAGGCCGTTCTTCTCCAGGGTTTCAATGTATTGCGGGTTGACTTCGTACCGATGCCGATGACGTTCATAGACCTTGTTTTGATCATCATAGAGTTTCCGGATCAACGATCCTTCCGTAAGAACCGCTGGATACGCTCCCAACCGCATGGTCGCCCCGTAGCGTGATTCAGTGACAATTTTAACCTGATCAGGGATGAAATCAATCACCGGGTAAGGGGGGTTTTTCTCAACCTCTGTGGTGTTTGCACCTTTCATTCCACAGACGTTTCTTGCGTATTCGACGACCGCGAGCTGCATCCCCAGACACAATCCAAGGTATGGAATCTTATTTTCACGAGCATATTTTATGGTTGCAATCTTCCCTTCAACACCGGATAATCCAAATCCACCAGGGACGATAATACCGTCGACTTTCTTGAGGTTCACAATCTTCCGTGGCTGTTTCTCAAAGATTTTTGAGTCAATCCATTCGATCTCTGGGCGGACGTTGTTATTCCATGCCGCATGCTTCACCGCCTCAATCACAGAAATATACGAGTCGGAAAGCTTAAACGCGCCAATATCAAAGTATTTCCCAACAATCCCAATTTTTATTTTTTTATCCAACTTACGGATTTTCGCTATGTAATTCTTCCAAGCATTGAAATCCATTTCTTCTTTGCGTAAACCAAGTTTCTTTAAGATCTTCTTGCAGAGTTCTTGTTCCTCGAACAACAAGGGGACCCCATAGACGTTATCGATATTAGAATCTGAAATAACGTCCTCACCAGAAACGTTACAGAACAACGCAATTTTTTCCTTCCGTACATCATCAAGTGGTTTTTCCGAACGAGTGATAATGAAATCAGGTTGAATACCAATTTCTCGGAGCAGTTTGACGGAGTGCTGGGTTGGTTTGGTTTTTGCTTCGCCAAGTGATTTCAGGACCGGTACATAGGTGACATGGACGTAGATGATTTTTTCTCCCTCGTATTTCATCTGACGAACCGCTTCTAAGAACAACACGTTTTCGTAGTCACCAACAGTGCCGCCAATCTCGACGAGAACGAAATCAAATTTTGTTTCTTCTGCTGGTGCTCGAATCCGTCGTTTGATTTCATCAGTGACATGGGGGATTGGCTGTACTGTTTTACCGAGGTATTTACCGTTTCGTTCTTTTTCTATGACAGCACTATAAACTTGACCAGTCGTGATATTGTTGCGCTTAGGGATATTGATGTCTAAAAAACGTTCGTAATGACCGAGGTCCTGGTCGATTTCCCCGCCGTCCTCTGTTACCCATACCTCTCCATGTTCAGTTGGTCGTAACGTCCCTGCATCATAGTTGATGTAGGGATCAATCTTGATTGCAGTTAATTTGTATCCGTGGTTCTCGAGGATCTTGCCTATCGACGCGGTCGTAATACCTTTTCCTAAACCAGAAATAACTCCACCTGTTACGATGATATAATTAACCATCCCGATCAACAGGAAAACAGAATAAGGTAGGTGATTTAAATGATTTTGGTTTTAAAGAAAAACGAGTCACACGCTGCCATGCTAATTGAGGGTCCCGAAAAAGACAAGGCCACATCCAAACCAAGTGATACACAGCAGGTAATACCAGACATTGTCAAGTGATACCGCGAGTCCGATAAGCAGGACAACCCATGGGAGAATAAGGAGAAATAATGCCTGCAGTAGGCTTCCGACTCTTTCAGAGAGATTTAACTCCATAGGCCATCAAGATGTTGTTGTAAGTCGGTTTCGTATATTACATGATGTATTTAAGTTTAACTTGATTCTTTGAGGTCCTTTACCTTCCCAAGGGAGGATCCATCCAGAAGATATACCTCTGCGTTGTCAACGTCGATGAGAGAACCAAACGGCCCAAGAAGAGGATCTCGGTTGACTGCAATACCACCACACAAAGGATTAAACGCTGGCATGACGAGAATCTGTGAAGTTGGTGACGTCGGATATTTTTCTAGAAACTTATCAGAAAGTGGAGCGCTCCGTAGCCAACATTGTTCAAACGTCCGGTAACCAAGACGGTCGGTAAGCATCACCGTGGGGTGGGTGTGACCGATGATGACCTGTTCGCATTGCATGACCTCTTTGTTTGGCCTTCGGTGACCATGGGTAAACCCTATCCCTTCAAACACAAAGCCATCGGAGGGATGTAACTTAATTGCTGGTGGAAGCAATCGATCGATGTTTCCATCGTGGTTCCCAGGCAGGACATGAAGGGTACCATATGTTTGAATGGTGTTCAGGAATCGATTCACATCAGTTCGTTCTTGGATGGTTGATGAAGGGATATTGTGTTTAATATCCCCAAGCAAGATGATGTCATGGATAGTATATGTTGTGAGAATCGAGATCAATCGTTGTTCCATCACGCTGGTTTGCGATGGCACCTGTAATCCGTTTTCCCGTAATTCGCTTTCAATGCCGATGTGAAGATCTGCGATAACCAATAGTTTTTTTTCTTTGAGCAGGAGAGCAGGTTCATCGATGATTGGTTGAAGCTCAGGCGGCATAGGTTATCCCATGGGAAAAAGACTATTAAAATGAATCAGGGAAAAAATGATGTTCATAAATAAGAGGAGATAGAGTCCGCAAAAAACCCAGATGGACAGGTCTCCGATTGCTTTCCGAATGCCGTTACCACCTTTTCCGATGCAAAGAAGGCGAAGTCCAGAGTATGCAAGTAGTTGGATGGGGATAGCAAGGATGAGGTAGCCGAGGACCCAGATGATTAATTCTAAGAGCAGGAATACCCCAGTGATCACCGAGAATCCTTGTGAGATGAGTGCAGTAGCCGCGCTGATGCCAAAGAGGTCGTTGATTTCACTATCAAGTAAAAGAAATGCTATGATGAGTAAAATGATATGGAAAAAGAGGGCGTATCGTTTGATTCTCTCATCTCTTTTTGTGTCAACAGGAGGTCGTAAGAAAAACCGTATGTAGATAAAGACGCACAGCGCGAGAATCCAGATAATGAGCAGCTCGTAGGGGAATGCGATCCCGTCAGTGTTGCGTTTTGCTTGGGGGTTGTAGAAGTGGTTCCCAAGGAAAATGAGTTTACAATCCGCTTGTATTGTTGGTTCAGAGGAAGATCCTGTAACGGTGACGTCAAGCGTATTGAAACGGGTGAATCCGACAGAAGAAAACCGTTGTGTCGTATGATCAATGGTCACGGTATCGTTGGTTTGGAGGAATACCATCGCTCCGTTTGCAACAAGAGAGGTTGCCTGGATGATAGTATCAATTTCGTTGATGGTGTTCATGAATTCCGAGGTGTCACCTCCCCCAAGGTTTTTTACTGCGATAGAGATATTTTTTATGAGTTGTTTTATCACAATGTCTTTAGGGTCCGCTGGGGAGATTGACAGTTTCAATGGAGCGGTCGAGGTAGCAGCGTTAAGTGGAAAAAGAGACAACGGCGGATGTTGGGTGACTGAGAATTCTTCATTCTGAATCACCAAGTAATTATTTTGTGAAGCTCCACTCCAGAGTGTCGCCCCGTGTGTATCTTTTACTCTGATTGTACCCGTATTGGACAGCTCGGTGAGCACCGCAAAGTCTCCAGAACATTGCATGGTGAATGGATTGTTCGTTATCGTGAGCAAAAACCTTGTTGTGGTACCAGCGATGATTTCAAAGGGGATGAAGGTGGTGACTGCATAGGCTAGGTCTGTGGAAACGCTGAGGCGTCCTTGATTAATCCCGAGCAGAAACATCCCGTTGTCTGTAGTGATGTCAACATTGGAGTATTCCGTGATGTGATCGTAATAGCGGAGGTAGAGTTCTTCAAGTGAGGTTGCTTTGGTGATGTCGATGTTTTCTGCGACGATGACAGTATCGAGATTGGAGATACTGCTTGCTCCAACGAGAGGAAATGCGTTCATGTCTTGGACAAAGGATGAATTGATTAATCGTTCCATCGGGTAGCCGGTGAAGGTCCCGCTGATTTCGGTTTTTCCAACAAAAAATACTTTGGTATCCTTCGTGAGTGTTCCTTTGAGATCATGAGAGGTTGAAAAGATCGCGGTGGCTGAGGGAGAAATCATGAAAAAGACGATGAGGATTCCCATCAGGAGGTATGTTTTTTTCATTCGAATGGCTGATTACTGCGGAGTTCTTAAAAGTTTTTTTTATTTTGAAGTAAAGGCTTTTATCGCAGAGAAGGATATCTGTGGTGAGGATGGAAATAATGTGGGAGAAGAAATCATCTGGAGAGTTTGTGAAAAAGACAGAGAAAGCGGTGCGGAAGCTTGCTGATAAAAAGACCGAGACGATTGAACGGACCGCGGAATGGATGAAGAAATATCAGTACGCGGAATGGCCAGCAAACCCTGATAAGGTTGAACAGGAAATGAAAAATAAGATTACCGCAGCGCTTTCAGAGGAGATGCAGCAAGAACCAGCGTTTATGGCATGGGTATTGTATCAAGTCGCTGGCGAGCTTGTGGCACACCTAGAAGTCAAAGCGATCTGGGAATAAATGAGCAGCTTTTCCTTGGCGTTCAGGTTTTATAAAAAAAATCACTATAGGTATTTTTTCAACACAGTAGGGATTTCATCAACAATATCGGTTGCAACTAACCCGTAGGATCTTTTCTGGAACGCTTCGTTGCCTGCTTCACCGTTGAGGAATGCAGCGATGCGTATAGCGTTGAAAGGCTTAACTCCTTTTGACAAGAGTGCTCCGATGATGCCTGCAAGGACGTCTCCAGTCCCACCAACAGTCATTGCTTCATTATGAACTTTATTTTGTTTGACGTTTTTTCCATCACTGAGCACATCGATATATCCTTTCAGGAAAATCGTGATCCCGATTTTTTCAGCCCAATCTTTGACCGCGTTGATTCTTGTGTCAACATCTTGTGAAAGGGTGATCCCCGTGAGTTTTTTGAATTCACCGACATGGGGGGTCACTACGGTTGTTGAGTTCTTTATGAGGGGGAGGTTTTCCCCGACTGGTTTGATGGCATCAGCATCCAGTACCAATGGTTTCTTTTCCGCAATGATGCGTCTGACAAGCGGGATGATTGCTTCTTCGGTTTCTTTAGCAGCTCCGAGTCCTGGACCGAGAACAACCGCGGTGCATTTACTGAGAAGTTCTTCGATACTCGGGATATCGTTCTTTGTAAGCATATCATCGTGGAGATCTTTTACGATGAAGTTTGGTGAAAACGCGGCAACTGATTCCCAGGACCGTTTTGGTGTTGCAATATACACAAGGTCAACACCGGTTCGTAGCGCAGCAAGACCGCTGAGCGCTGGTGCACCAATGTAGGGTCCTCCGCCTATAATGAGTACGATGCCGTTGTCTCCTTTGTGTGATTTTTTTGCAGGGCGTGGATAATATACAGAGAGTTCCCCTGGCCCGACGTAGGTTGTTGCTTCTTGGGGGATGCCGATGTCGACCACCTGGATGTTTCCGCTGTTTTTCTCGTTCATCCCTTCTTTGATATCATGAAAGGTGACGGTATACTCAGGGGTGATTGTTTGAGTGGTGCCAAGTCCCGTGGGAACATCAATAGAAACAATCATTTTCTTCTTTGTTGCATTGATTTTTTTGACGATGGTTGCGTACGGTTCTTTTAACTCACCGGCTAGTCCAGTCCCAAGGAGTGCATCGATGAGAATATCGTTTTCTACAAGGAGCGCGTCGAGGTCACGAGGTGAGGTGTAGATTTTGACTTCGTAGGTTTGGAGTTTCTGATAATTTTTCTGAGCAATCTCTGTTTTGATCTCGGTTCCTGCAAGAAAGACCGTGAGCTTGTAGTATTGCGTAAGGTACCGTGCTGCGACAAACCCGTCTCCGCCGTTGTTGCCGGTTCCGCATAAAACGAGGATGTTTTTCTTTGTGTTTTTTACCGTGTTTCTGATGAACTCAGCGACGCCTTTTCCTGCATTTTCCATGAGGTGTAATGTTGGTACGCCAAAGTACTCAGAGTTTCTATCCAGGACCTTTATTTCTGCTTCTGAAATCATACCAAAAATGTTAAACGAATAATACTCTATATATTTATGTTTTTACTGAGGAATATATAGATTTTATAGGTAGTATCTAGAATTTTGAAGGGAGTCTATCTGGGGGGAAAGGTCTCACATCTACAATTTATCCTTCGATACTTTAACCTCAAAAGCATGCCCCAGGTAGAAGCTGTCAAAAAATGGAAGATTAATCTTTATTCCAGAAAAACCAAGAATTCCAGGATAGAACTCATATATCCCGAGGTCAATTCTGTCACCATCAGATAAGGTGTTACCCCACATGTTTCCTGACCAATTTTTTAACCCGTTTAATCCATTCGTATATAACCATCCCATAGCTGGATAAAAAACTGGAGTAGCTGTCCCATCTGGACCCATTGGGCTAAAACAGCCAATACCAACTGTTGATAAGAACATGAATGGACATAAGTTCGAAAGAAAATTAGCTATACCTAAAAAGATAAATATAGGAATTAGTAAAAAATTTAACAATGTAAAAAATAATGAAGTAAAAAAATTATAATGGGTAAAAAACCAATTCTGTAGATTGAGGAAAAAACGGTTCGCAGAAAGAGACATGACAGTAAGAATAGGACCACGTGTAATTGTTACTGTAGTATGTCCTGCTGTCAAACAAAAATAATTTTCAAAGTCACCTGCTTTTTCCTCGTATGAGTATTGTATTTTATCGAGAAGATTGCTAAATCGAGGATTTTGGTAACCACCGAGGATAAGTTGTTGAGCCTTTTCAACACTCATCCCTTTCGGCAACAACCCATACTTGTTCAATTCAACAACCGTTTCCTTGAAGATGGGAACCGCTTCCTCCCTCGTTGTTGTCTGATTCAATCGTGCTCGGAAATCAACAAGATACTGCTCGAGATTCTGATACTGTTGCCTGGTGAGTTTCACCGTGGTATTCCCATATCCTTTGATGCCACATACTTGAGTGGTGACTTCCACAAGGTCGTTGTCATTGGATGCTTTGACAATAGTGAAGTTGATGCTTGGTGCGATTGCTACACCGATGAATAAAAGGATAACAGAAACAATCAAACCTTTCTTCACCCAGTTATCTTTCATTTACTATCATACTCCTATATCATAGGGTTTTAATGCGGGAAACCAATCAATTTGAAATCCATGGCGATAAATATAGACATCTTCCTCACTTAAATAATCATAGTAATGAAAACGAGTTTTAATACTTCCTCGTATAAGAACTGGAAAAATGACATGGCTCCTGTCATAATAATTTTTTATCCATCTATTTGTTTGAGCCTTTTGATAGTCAACCTTGTATGAAGCATGGTATTTGCTATTATTTAAGAAATTATTATTCGAAATAATATTGAAATATGAAAAATCGAGAAAGATACCACCGTAATTATTTTTAAAAGAATTTTTATTTATGATATTTAATGCTCCCCCTAATCCACCTATATATACACCATGATTTGAATTGTCGTTTATTTGATTATTTTGAATATCATTTGCTTCTGAAAGACCTTCATCAAAAATTCCATCTCCATTTTTTATGATGTCATTATAAAATATTTTATTCTTATGTGAATATCCTTGAAATGCTATCCCGCATCTTGAGTTTTTTTCGATAGTGTTATTATTGATATTGTTCGATTGAGAATCCTGTAATAGTATACCTATCTCAGAATTATTATAAATCTTATTAAAACAGATTGTGTTTTCTGTTGAAAAACCAAGTTGAACACCATCTTTTAAATTTGTAATATTAAGGTTTTTAATTAAACAATTTTTACAATTTGCCAGAATTACTTGTGCGGCATTTGATGGGATGGTTATGGTGTCTTGATTTTTATAATATAAAATTGGCTTTCCATTATCGGAATTATTTTCGATTGTATGAGTGTGCCAATAATCGATAGTATTTCCACTTATGGATATGCCTCTGGAGTTGATAAGTTCATTGTCCTGAACAGTATTGTTTATTGATTCCTCTAAAATAATTGCATTTGATGAAATAAGAACGTTGTTTTTAACAATATTATTTTGTGTATCCCACATTAATTTTAGATTTCCTCCATTTTCTATTGTGTTATTAATAATTATATTATAGGCACCTAGACTAACGGTAATACCACCTCTTATGACATGATTATTTGAGACCACATTATAGTTTGGGGCACCCCATAGAAAGATTCCTCCATCAGTAATGGTATTATTTGAAATATTGTTATAATAGCTATATGAACCAGTCTCAATAGCATCAGTGTTATTCATGAAGATGTTGCCTGTTATTATGTTGTATTCTGACTTATAAACTGTAATTGCTATTTCTCTATGTTGAGTAAAAATATTATTGGTTATTGTATTATGTGTCGTATGGGTTTCCCAGGCGTTTTTAATATAAATACCGCAATCATTTGCCCAATCTCTTGTATTTGTGAGGGTAAATCCACTTACTGTTATCCAATCAGTCGCAAAATTGATGACGTGTGGAGAACCTTGTGCATCAATAATTGTTGTATATTTATCCTCGCCAATTAGATGGATAGATTTCGAGATTGAAAAAGATTCAAAATATGTTCCGCTATAAACAAAAATAGTATCATTGGTACTTGCGTTTTCTAAAGCATATATAATTTTAGAATAATTCCCTGGTCCACTCCCACCAACATACAACCAATTGCCTCTTGATGTTGGTAGAGATGGTTTCTCTACATCTTGTGCAGTGGATGGAATGATAGCTGTTCCAATGAACAAGAGAATGATTCCAACCGCCAAACCTTTCCAAATCAGAGGATATTTATGCATGGCTTTCCCCCTTTGTATAATTTTATAACACTGTTCTCCTATAAAAGAATATCCTCGGGGAGTCAATAGTAGATCAAGGTGAGCTTTCCCCCAGACTGTTCTACCCCTTTTTTCATCTACCTTTCCCCCCAGATCGGACTCCCCATTTAATTTATTTTAAATGCCAACCCCCTCTAATTTTTTACATTCCCAACTATCGTTAGCAATACCGATACAAAGATTTAATAAAATTTATCCTGATTCGGAAAAATAAAATAATAATGAAACGTTTGTTGCAGATTTTCCCAACAGAAAACATATAAATATATCAAACACATATGACTTTTACTAAATTTATATTTGGGGAGGTATAAAGTATGGCTAGAACAACTAATTTTTTAATAGTAGCGGTAATCATGATGCTATTCATTTCCCCTTTTTTTTCATTTGCATTCGCTCAAGGAGATATTGATATTTCTATCAAGGGCGGTTTTGGCTGCCATATTCTTATTAACAACCATTCAAATGATACGGTAATTGCAAGTATAAACTATACTGCAGATGGCCTTTTTAGGCATTTATCAAAACAAGTAAACATTGGAATCATGCCATTTTCGATGCTTGCTTCTTGGATAGCCCATCCTGGTATTATGAGTTTAAATGTAAGCGTTCAAGCAGGTGGTATTTTATTAACTCGACATGGTTTTTCGATAATGTACATAACTTTTTTCCTTCCCTAGCTTACATTCTTTATATCCTTATTTTATATCAGATTTACAAATAGTGTACACAACCTCTTCCTTCGCATTTTCCAATAAGATGAATTGAATTTCCAAATAGTTGTTTTCATTATTTTTCTCCATGTAGAATCCTGTTCCTTCGTAGATTTTTACCTTCGGAAGAATTGTTCTTCATGTATCGCAAGTAGTACCCACACTTTTTCCTTTTGTGTTTATCCTTACTATCTTATGGACCACCATTTGAAGGTTGTTTAAATCTTGTTGGAAATGGAAACGCGGATGCTCAATGAAATCTTCATTTCTAGGGCCTCATATCGCGTCCAGTACTATCATTGTTTTATTCGCTGGATTTACGCGGATTAATCAAAAACTACAAATAACAATAAAGACATCTCACAGTTAAAAGAAGGATAGAGCATATTCCTCGGTAACAACAGGAATACACTATATATGCTTCGGAACCATACCAGGATTTGTTACATATGATGCCAGGAAAGATGAACAGTAGGCAACTTGCTCAGATGATGAAACGCTTCGGGATTAATGTCAAGAATATAGATAATGTAGAAAAGGTGATTATTCAGACCGATACCAAGGAGTACGTGTTTGATGCTGCAGAGGTAACAGTGATGGAGGCGCAGGGACAAAAAACGTTTCAGATCATCGGTGAGCCGACCGTAAAAACCAGGGGCAGAGAGAGTGAAACTACTCTCAAAGAAGACATTAAGTTGATTATGGAGCAAACAGGGAAATCAGAGGCAGAGGTGCGGAAGGCTTTAAAGGAGACGAACGGTGATCTCGCCGAGGCTATCCTGAAGCTGTCTCAAACATAACACATTATTTTTTGGAGAGTATGACCTCATTTAAGGATGCGATAAAAAGTTCAAATCAAGGCGTTCTTCTTTGTTTGCATGTGGTGCCAGGGTCGTCTCAGGTTTTATTTCCCGCAGGATATAATCAATGGCGGAAATGCATTGAAATCAAGGTGCGATCTGAAGCAAAAGACAACAAGGCAAACAATGAGGTGGTAGAAACAATTGCAGGGTTTTTTAAGATATCACCAAAAAATGTCATCCTGGTGAGCGGGCAGAAAAGCAGGGAAAAGACTGTAGCTCTCAAGAAAGTACCCGTTGATACCGTATGTGAGAGGCTTGAGGAATCATTCCATGGATTATGAACAAACGTTAGAGGAACTTGAAGAAGCACTTACAGAATTACGAGAGGAAAATAAAACAGTACCCATTATCGTAGAAGGAGAAAAAGACATTGCTGCGTTACGAAAACTCGAAGTGTCTGGTGAAATCATCCGGTTCAATAAAGGACGTTCAGTTCCCGATTTCTGTGATACGATTGCCCAGAAGCATCAAAATATTATCCTTCTTACAGATTGGGATTGGCGTGGCGGCAGGCTGTGTCTATCGATAAAAAAACATCTTGAGAACCGCGTAGATTGCAATCTGAGGTATCGTGAGGTGTTTGCAAAACGATGTATTTGTCGCACGGTAGAGGGGTTGCCGTCGTGGATAGAGACGCTTAAGAAGAAAATTAATCCAGAGTAACTGAATACTTTCATTACGCTCTAAGGAACCTTTATAAGAAAAAATGATTGATGGGGGACATCGTGCAAGATCTTATAAAAGGACAAAAAAAGTTAGTACCGGCAGAAAAAAAGAAAGGAACGAGTGTGTGCGCACTCTGCCGGGGTACAAAATTCTTGTGTGGGAAAGCCCGCTGTCCCGTAATCGTCCGGTTTCATTCCAAGGTGAAAATGAAGCCGTTCGTCGATAGTTTGCGGTTGGAGGGTGCGTCACCACCAAGCGTTTTTATCGGCAGGATTGGGTATCCGAAGGTTGCTATCGGTCCGATGATTCCTCCAGTGATGGGTGATACCTCTGAGATCGATACCCCGGAGCTGTGGCTGGATAAAACCCTTGATGATATCGTTGATTTCCGCAGTCAGCTGGTCCGCGGGAAATTCACCGTGAATGTGACCAATGTAGAAAGCCCGCATCGTGTCGTAGAGTTTACCAGGGAGCTGGCTCTCTCCAAGAACGCGGTGTTTGCTGATGCACTCTTTGAGAAGAAACCCTATGGGAAGATAGCGTTTTATGATGAGGTGCAACCGCATGGGCCATCCGCGCCGTTAAAATCACTGGATATCACCAACCCGAAATACGAGCAGCATATCGAGAAGGCATACTATGATACCGATCTGAAGGCAAAAGACGCGATTCTTGATATCTATAAAAACGGGGTGCTCGTCTCAAAGATCCAGCGCGCGTTCAGCGTGGGTGCATTCGGGGTCAAAAAGAACAGACGGTTTGTGCCTACCAGGTGGAGTATCACCGCGGTGGATTCTACCCTTGGTGCTGAACTCATGAAAAAAACAAAGACATACCCGTTCATCAATGAGGTCCGTGCGTACTTTCTGAATCAGTTTGATAACCGCTGGATTATTTTGATGACGCCATCGGAATGGCAGTATGAGCTTATTGAGGCGTGGTACCATAATACGACGTGGAACCAGTATGGGACCGGTATTTCGATTTTTAATAGCTACGAGTTTTATGAGGGGCGGACGACATATGCGGAGATCGGCGGGTGTTACTACGCGGCGCGTCTCGCGGCCAACGA
>Ga0315285_10004636_pt1 | contig 14262 bp, 13 predicted proteins | sample YL17G09_36_MG_FD_203698 | JGI IMG/M metagenome (GOLD analysis project Ga0315285, IMG submission 203698) | Sediment microbial communities from Yellowstone Lake, YNP, Wyoming, USA - YL17G09_36 | ecosystem: Environmental > Aquatic > Freshwater > Lake > Sediment | place: USA: Wyoming | collected...
AAGGTAATCAACAAAACTTGCAGGTGATTGGATGCCCCCTACAGATAAAGAAGTGTATGATAGCATTCCAGATTATTTGTATTCCAAGCCTTATCTGCCCTTTATCTCATTTATTTGGCGGTTGCTAAAGAAAAACGGGTGGGAGTCTTTCTGGCAGAATTATGACGACTTTGTGCAAGCCACGCTTGATGAATTAGTTATGCGCATGGAAGAAGCCATTGCAGTTTCAAAGAAGTTGCAGAGTGGGGCGCTACAAGATCCTCATAAAGTCGTCAGTTATTGGATTTTGCCACCAGTCCTCGTGGTTCGCGCCGACATGCAACAAGGCGCTATACGGCTGATTTATGGGAATTCCGCCGATATCAGTTTCATGGCCGCGCATGATCTCGATAAGGAAATTCAGTTTGTGATAAACTTCCACTTCGAGCAAGGGCTGGCAACTAATTATTGGTACATTGCGCCCGGCAATGACTTATTAGAGAAGCGGCATATGAAATTGGGTACGAAACTCAAGGATATTCCTAAGGAGATCCCGGATTTCCATGAGGCAGGGAATAAAATCCGCGATATTTTGATGGACATTCGGAATGAGCAGGACCCAGCACATTCAAGGTCAGCCTACAATGTCTGTATCTTTTTACTCAGTGCGGGCACGAATAACGGGGCGTTATTATCAAATTATGAGGAGTATGCGTGGATGTGGGAAGGGATCAATTTCCACAACTGGGGACCATCCATTCCCAAGAAATATGAGTTCTTATCTCCCTTAAAGAAGGCGGATACGGCCCAGTTCTACGAGCCCTGGCCCCCAATCTTCTACCAATTGACTAAACTACCTGAACCCTTTTGGATAAAACGTATTGCCGGGTTGTTAACTAACTCACAGTTATATTTTCAATACATCATGAACCTTAAGGGATTCAATAAATCGGCGCCGGTTAAAGAGACGTTGCTTGAAATGTGGAATGAGGGCGCTCCCTCGCCTGAGATGATTCTCAATCATGAAAAGGCGCCGTTTGGCTATCAATACCCCAAAATCAAGGGACCGCGCATCCATTATTGGGATTTAGGCTTGAAAGAAGAGGATGTGCTGAAGGGATTCCTCACTAATATTACCTTTGATAAGAAATATGAAAAGATAGACGAATCAAATCTTGTAAGCGTTGGGCATGGATTAGAAACCGAATTCAAGAAACAAGATGAAAAGTAAGGAGCGTTATTCAATGGCAGAAGATCCAGATTTTATTATTGTAAAGGGATTGTTCAAGGAATTTGAGCGAGGGGAACCTGCGTACCAGAATGTGAGCTTCACGATTAAAGAGGGACATTCATTTGGAATTTTAGGTAAAAGCGGTTCCGGCAAAAGTTCGTTGATGCATGCGCTTCGAGGCACCCCTGAATATCGTCCTACAAAAGGGAAGGTCATATATCGCCTTGCCGTGTGTCCGAATGCGGATTGCTTGTATGTGAATTACCCCTCCATGGCGAAGCAGAATTGCCCGGAGTGTAAAGCAGTCTTGGAATTAAAGGAATTGGATTTTTGGGAAGAGGCAGCCAAGAGTTCGCCTGTTTTTCGAGCCCTCTATCATCGGATCTCTATTATGCTGCAGCGCACCTTCGCCTTGTTTGGCGAATTGCCGGTGCTGGCAAATTTGATAGACGCGCTCGACCGCGCGGGATGCCCTGAGAAACGCCGAGATGGGAAAGCCGCCGGGCTCCTATCGAAGGTAAGGATGGGACATCGGGCGCTCCATATCGCCCGAGACTTATCGGGTGGTGAAAAGCAGCGGGTCGTATTTGCCATGGCCTTAGCCAAAGACCCCTTAATTTTCCTGGCGGATGAACCGACAGGAACCCTGGACGTTTTAACGAGCACTGCAATTCATAAAGTGATGAAAGATGCAGTGAGAAAAGATAAAATGACACTAGTGGTCACATCACACTGGCCAAATGCTGTAGTAGAACTGGCAGAGGAAGCGATCTTGCTGGAGGACGGGAAGATTGTGCTCCACGATAAATCAGCTATTGTAGCAAAAGAATTCATGAGCAAAGTGGAAACCGTTATAGCCCCGGTGCGAACCTTTGATAGAACACTCATTTCCGTGAAGAATTGTGTGAAGTGGTATTATACCTTCGACCGTGGTATAATAAAGGCAGTAGATGGAGTTGATTTGGATATTTTCGAGGGGGAGATCTTCGGGCTGGTGGGATTATCGGGATCGGGAAAGACCAGTCTCGCCCATATGATGGCGGGGTTGAAAACCATCACGAAAGGTCATATCTATATACACCTGGGTGAGGACTGGGCGGATATGTCAATTCCAGGACCCAGTGAACGTGGACGGGCCACGCGGTATATGGGAGTCCTTTTTCAAGAGTATGCCCTATATCCGCACCGTACCGTCTTAGAAAACCTTACCGGGGCGATTGAATACGCCATTCCCGAGGAATTGAAGACTAATAAGGCGTATGAGGCGCTCAAGGCGGTGAATTTCACCAATGCGGAGATTGAAAACATTCTCTATAAATTCCCTGATGAGGTGTCTGAAGGCGAGCGCCACCGAGTTGCAATCGCCCGCATTCTGATCAAAGAACCTCGAATCTGTTTTCTAGACGAGGGAACGGGGACTGCCGACCCACTAACGCGCATGGAAATTGTCCGATCTATTTTCAATTCCCGTGATGCGCTCAATCAAACCTATATTATTATCAGCCACGACATCGACTTCGTCTTAGCGGCTTGCGACCGCGTCGCACTCATGAGAGACGGGAAGATCCTGATGGTGGGAAAAGCCCCCGAAGTCATTGATTATTTCAAAGAGCTAGAATCAAAAGGCACAAAAGAAGAGAAAGAAATAGGTGAAGCAAAGGGAGAAGCTTAAAGGAGGTCATTGTAAATGTGCGAAGGGAACAAGGAATATGAATATAAGGAGTTGGAAGGACAGTGGTGGTTACAGGAGGACTGGATTTTTCCTCCCGAGGTAGAAAATCAGGAACCATCTGTCTATCAACTAATTCACGATTTTATCATCAACAAGGTAGTTCCGAGATCGGAATGTGTGGAATTATCGTCACATTTCCTGCCCCGCATCATAGCGATTGAAGCGGAACACCCGAAACGCGGATTGGAATACGCACGCATTATTCTTTCACCAACGGATGTGCGGGAGGGCAGACCGGATGTCGAACCAGACCTCATCATTCACATTAAATATTACGACTTCGTGCGCATCCTGCGGGGAGAGCTGGACATCATGCTTCCGCTATTCCAAGGGCAGGGGTGGCTTATTGGGAATATCGTCGCAGGGTTTGATTTGAAGGATTTGATGGATGTTGCAAATGGCAGAGACCTTATACCCCGCGCAAAGGCTTGGCCTATTGGACATCCCTAAACGAGGTGATGAAAATGAAAGAGGATGTAGTAGATATTTATAATGATGAAAACGTATGCATTGGAAGGAATATTCCGCTCAAAGCGTTCTCACCACTCTATAATCCATATATTGGAAAAATAATTAGGCTGATCAAGCGGACTTCATTCGTCTCTCTCGAACAACTTCAGCAGAATTATCAGAAGGGCCGTTATGGGGAAATGACGGCCTTACGCAAGGACGAAATCCAAATGGAGCAATACATTCGCAAATGGAATCTGCTGAAAGAAGCCCCCGAAATTGCAAAACGATTGCAGGAAAAAATTGCGGTGAATAAGAATTTTGTTGAAGATGGAGGAGGCGCAGAAGTGAGGTTGCTGATGGATGGGAAATTATTGATGGTCACGATGCCGGAACGGCGAATTAGTCTCGCCGCTTCGGAAGCGCCGCTCTATACAATTACAGGGGTTGCCCTCGCGCAGGTAATCACGGAAGTCTTCGATGTTCACATCGAAAGTGATTCAGATGGCTGTGCCCTTATAAAAACAGGCATCTTTGGGCGCTATCCCCAGACGAGGGAATTCGGCTCCAATTCGCCTATCTTCGCGTTTATGGGCGCGCCTCAATCGGAGGAAGGTATCGGCACCCAATACCGAAGTATGATGATCAACCACATTGCCGCCCTCGCCAACAATCGCACCTTTGATGCGGTCGCTTTGGCTTCCATTTTAGAGCAGGCGGGACAATTTGAGATGGGGAATGCTTTAGGTTGGTTCGAACGGTACCATCTCTTAGGAATGACCTATCAGGGATTTAATGCGAACAATCTAGTGATGGATCTGATCAAGGAAAATGCGGAGGGAACCGTAGGGGATGTCGTTCAGAGCATTATAAAGAGAGGGCTCAAGGATAATCTCCTATATCTAAAAAGTAACGATTACCCCACCGTCCAACCTTCGGGGTATCGCATGTATTCAACCAGAGATTATCCTCTATGGAATGCTTACAGCGTTGCGGGAGCTTTGGCTGCGTCGATTGTGAATATCGGCGCCTCCCGAGCATGCCAAGGAGTGAGCGCGGCAATTTCCATGTATAGCGATTTGCTTTCCTTCGCCTCGGGCGGGCTTCCAGACCCCGACGCGGGACGATTGATGGGAACTGCACTGGGGTTCTCCTTTTACACACATTCGATCTACGGCGGGGCTGGTCCCGGTGCATTTACGATGGATAATGTCATCGTTCGGCACACCAGCGGCTTCCTCACACCCTGCGTTGCTGCCGCCATGTGCCTCGATGCGGGAACTCAAATCTTTGCCCCTAAAATCACGTCAGCCAACTATTATAAACTTAGAAAGGAGATACCGCTCTTCACAGAGCCGCATCGCAAGATAGCGGAGGCAGCGCTTAGTATCAAAGACAAATTTTGAGGTCTATTAAAATGCCAGAAGAAATTGATGAAAACATTGAGGATTTAAACTTATCAAGATTAAAACGGCGAAAGAAAAAGGACGTCGTCAAAGAAGACGAGATTATTACAGAAGCTTTTGAGAAGCAATTTTATCCCGGAATGGGGAACGTCTCGGATCGTCGCCGCAAAATTTTGAATCCTGAGAAACGGCTTATCAAGTTACGCGATTTACCGGACGATGCGGTTGTGTCACTTCTGGGGCATCGGCTCCCCGGAAGTTTATACAAGAGCATCCATCCTCCCCTCGACGAATTGATAGAAGAGTATGACCCTATTAAGAGCATTGTAAAACCAACTCCCGGAGCGCGCGCAGGGGACCGAGTTCGGTTTGTGCAGTTCACAGATAGTTTCTGGAGACCCCCCTTTGCACCTTGGTTGCGGGCACGCTTTTATTTCATGCGGTTCAGGGGCGTCGATACCGTTATCTATTCGGGGCGAGAAATTATGGAACTGCGAGAACGGGACCTCGAAGCGGCAACGAAAGTGCTCATGGAAACCGAACTCTTTGATCCTGCGCGGACCGCCATTCGGGGGATCACGGTGCATGGCAGCAGCTTGCGGCTCGATGAAGATGGGCTTATGTTTGATGCGCGACGTCGCTATGTTTTAAACAAGGAAACAAATGAAGTGGTGTACGTGAAAGATATGCATGCGCAGATTATAGATAAGCCAATCTCAGTCGGGCGTCCTTTCACAGAAGATGAACTGCGGCAATACGACGTCACCTATAGGTGGGACACTGAACAATATAAGAGCCGGACCGAGATTCTGCTCGTAATCAATAGAATTCACAAGGGGCGAGCGCTGGCAGGCTGGAATCCCGAAGCTGCAACCGATATTTAATAAAATTTGGAGGAATTAGCGATTTCAAATAAAGTGTTTTTATTAAAGCATCCGGAAAACATTCGAAGGGCAGAAATACCACGGGCGGTGGTGGCAGCTCCTGACGAGACTGCGCTCGTTGCGGGCATTTACGACGCGAACATAAGAATCTGGAACCTCAAGACCAATAAATACGAATATACGTTGGAAGGGCATCGGCGCTCAGTTGAGACCTTAGCAGTCTCCAAGGATGGAGCATTTATAATTAGTGGATCCTATGATCACACGGTAAAAGTCTGGGATTTTCAAACTAAAAAGTGTCTGAGAACCCTAGAAGGGCATACCCAGCGCGTGCGGTGTGTAGCGGTGACCTCCGATGCACAAATAGTGTCGGGCTCGGACGACTGTACCGTCAAGATTTGGAACCTAAACACTGGGGAACTTCTTAGAACGCTGGATGGACACGCAGATCGGGTCACGAGCGTGGCAGTTACCCTGGATAATAAGCGGATAATTACGGGTTCTGAAGATAAGACAGTGAAGGTTTGGGATATAGTAACGGGCAAGTGTCTGCAGACGTTTAAGGGGCATACGGACTATGTGCAAACTGTAGCGGTCACTTCTGACTCCAGAAAAGCAGTCTCAGGTTCGAAGGATTCCACGATCCGCATCTGGGACCTAGAGACGGGCACATGTATTCGAACCTTGACCGGACATACGAAAAACGTGGTTTCCCTCGTGGTAACGCCAGATAACAAATACCTCGCCAGTGGTTCTTGGGATGGCACGGTTAAAATCTGGGACCTCAAGAGCTACTCGCTAGTCTCTACTTTCCAACATGAGTCAAGTGTATATGCGGTCTGCCTTTTAGGCGCTAAGCGAGTTGTCGCGGGAGACCTCTTTGCGAACATTATTGTGTGGACTATTGCCTAATTACTTCCTTGAATAATAGCTATAATTTGACTATCTTTTTTTTGAGAGCTTATTTTAAAAATAGGTTTAAACGAAAAAAAGAAAAGAGGGGTTATTCTTCGTCTTCGCCTGAGACGCGTTTTTGGTACCCTTTTTTACCCACGGGACAGACGGCAAGGCACTTATTGCACTGCGGAAAATCGCCCAAGCGATCACGCCACGACTCGAAAACGCGGATCTGCGGATATTTTTCTTCATATTTCCCGATTAAGATATTCGCATTCGGCTTGGCTTCAATCCAATCGAGAGGCGGTTCTTCGACCTTGGTTAATCTCGACCATCCTTGCGAGGACCAGAGGCATCGATTGAGATTAAAGTTGTACGGAGGATAATTATCGGACACGAGCGCACGAGTTGGGCAGATCTCAATGCATTTTTGGCACTTAGCGCAGACCTTTTCGGCATAAATAGGACCATCGGGTTTCAGGGGCGCATCTGTTAAGACCGCACCTAGCTGGACCCGAGGACCCCACTGTGGTGTCAAGAGGAGGTTGCTGAGACCGATATCACCGAGACCAGCGAGTTGGGCAACATATCGCAGGGAAAGTATTCCGGTCCAAATATTGCGAGTCTCTTCCCGGGGAATGTCTGGGGCGATAAGGGTAGCATCGTAGCCGAGTTTTTCGAGCGAGCTCGTAATTTTGAGTGCAATCCGGAGGAGTTCATCGTTCATGGTCTGTTGGACTTTCACGTAATTCGCCTGGATGAGGTCATCCTCGAGCTTACTATCCACGGCGCTGTCGGGGTATTTTAAGGCGAAAACGATAACCGCTTGAGCGGCCGACACGATATCATTGGGATTAGCATGACCTTGTGCGGATCCACTCGCTTTTTCGGCGCTGGCAATTCCCACCAGATCTGCACCTAATTTTAAAACGGTCTTTTTAATTTCCTCGGTCAATTCTGAATCGTAATCACTCGTAGTTCTCTCAGCCTCCTAATCGAATCCAACATCGATTACCGTGTAATTGCCTTCACTGCCGATCGAGAAGAGTTTAAATTTCTTGTTCTGCGGCGTGACAATGTCCAACTCTTGAACGGGGAATATGTAGATGGGATAAACGGCTTTTTCGATGTCGCCTTTGAGCAGATTTTCGAAGTCCTTCTTGGTGGCTTGCATCATTTTCTTGGCATTGGCATCAGGAGGATAGCCTAATTGCGCAGTGACATCGGGTTCGTTCAATTTTTTGATGTCTCGAATCTGGATCCCTTCCACTTGGTCTAATACATTGGATAAACGGTAGCCTATTTCTTTCTCAACATCAGCTCTGAAGTAGAGATGCGGGACGATAGCACCCGTCTGTTTGAAGGGCACGTAGCTGAGGGAATAATCGTAAAAATGCCCCAAACCATGGCACTTATCACATCTGTAGCGGGCATTGGCTTTGCATTCCGGACAGGGCACCTTTCCGGTCCCACCGCAGGTCTTGCATTCGAGTTTGGCGCTCCCGAAACAGGTCGGGCAATTGTATTTCACCTTGTTCCTGATCTTTTCCTTACCATCCTTCAGGACACTGACTTCTACGGATTTAGAGCCTGTTCCGTCGCAATCCTTACACTTCACTGTAGCTTGTCCCTTGCATTGATTGCAGGTGACCAGTTTCTCCCCTTTACATTTCTTACAGTTTATGTAACCGGTGCCTTTGCACTTATCACAATCGGTCGGCTGAATGCGCTCATATAGCGGAACTTTCGATTTATCTTTCCATGTGTCGCTATCCATTTCTTTCGTGAATTCATAGAATTGAATCTTCGAAATCCCTTTAATATCCGTTTTTTTTCCTTCTTCCGCAACCGTGGATTTACCCTGTTTCTTTTCTGATTGGAAGTAGAAAGCGGTAAATTTTTGAACGCTCTTGACTGATTCTGCCGCCGCGATATTACTCTTCTGAAATTTCACATTTTTTATCGCGAATTTCTTCTCTAATTTCTTCGCTTCCGTTTTATCAATCCATTTAGCAAATACATCATCAGTATTCGGAGATTTTATTGGCATATCTATTTTCTTCCTAAATTATTCACAAATTAATTGAATATAAGATTTCAAAGAAACTCCATTTAAAATTAACTTATGCTGAAAGTAATATCGTAAAACCATTTCTATAAAATTTAAAGGGTGATTTTTCGGGGGAGGCGGACATAGCCATTAAATAAGCAAAGAAGGCCCAATAAAATGAGAATGGGAGGGATAAAATGGAAGGTGATGCCAGTCGAGTTGATCCAACCATCCAAAAGCCAAGGAAAATTGATTTCAAGAATAAAATAATTGAATGCTTCTCCAGCAAAGACCAAGAGAAAGCCAAATCCGATGTAAAGAAATTGTCTTCGGATTATCCCTTCAGATTTAAATCCCTGAATGAGGAAGAGCAAGGGGATGACGCCAACGATTAGGGCAATGAAATAGTAGGGGGGCGCGGTAATTTGAATACCGACAACCAAAGTGAAGATCGCCATGGCGAAGGGAATTATGGCAATTAAGCCCTTGGTTTTTAGGGCGGTTCGTTCGATTCCGATGGAGAGGAAAGTCAAAGCAATAAAGCCGATAAAATAAATGTACGAGGCTCCAATCGTTTGATAGAAGGAATAGTTAACTTCAATCCAGATTGTTTCACTGAATGAGCCTAGCATCATGCAGAAAAAAAACGCAGAGGTACAAACTTCAAGGGTTACTGGCTCACTTTCAGCCCATTTTCGGGAGGCTCTTCGGATAAACAAAGAGACGAACAAAAAATAGACCAAAATCTTAATAATTTTCAAAAACAGTGCAATTAATTCAGTAGAATAGCCATTCATTGAATGTGAATTCTGATCCTTATATTATTAAAAAATATTGGTTGAGGGAAAAATACCTCAAAACGTGGGAAAAGAAAAAGTAGGTTGAAAAAAAATAAGTAAGAAGCGAAAGAGTAGATGCTGGTAAAAATCAATAAAAAGTGAGGAATATGAGTCAAAGCATGAGATTAATGATCACTGTTACAACGGCGAACTCTTGGATTTATCCAGAAGCGAAGAACTGGCCGCTTACAGTGGAGGATTTGATTAAAGATATTGTAACGAGTTATGAAGCGGGGGCAGCCATCGCCCATGTGCATCTGATAAAGGGGCATGAAAAAGAGATCGTGAATCGTGTTCGAGAGCAATGCGATATTATTATCCAGGCAGGCATGTCCAGTGATCCCATTAAAGATCGGCAGGCGCTCTTTGATTCCAGACCGGATATGGCCTCCATCATTTTAAATCATCACGATGAATCATTCACCAATGTCGAAGTCTATCGACTCCATCCACGGGAGGAACTGGAGCAATACTGCAAAAAATGCGAGGAATACCAGATCAAACCAGAATGGGAGGTTTGGAATACCGGATCCCTGTGGAATCTTCGCTATCTAATCAATAAAAAATTGTTAAAACCACCGCACTTTTTATCGACCTTTTTCAACTGGCCCGGCGGCGCGTGGTCCCCTCCTGATCCGGATGAGTTCTTCTTGCGGCGGAAATACTATCCGCCAGAGAGCCTCTACACAGTCAGCTGTATGGGACCCGAGCAGACCACCATCGCCACGCTGGCTATTTTACATGACGGGCATATCCGCGTGGGCACCGAAGACTATCCCTTCGTAAAGAAAGGAGTACCCGCGAAAAGTAACGCAGAGATCGTAGCACGGTGGGTGCGAATTAGCAAAGATCTAGGGAGAGAGGTAGCGGACCCGTCGGAAGCACGGAAAATCATTAAACTTGTGAAGTGAGGTGGTATTGGTTGAAACTGAAAGGGAAGGTCGCCATAGTTACGGGTGCAGGGGCGGGGATCGGGAAAGCCACCGCCCTTTTATTCGCGCGAGAGGGGGCAAAGGTCTGTGTGAATGCCCAATCCGATTCCGTGGCAGAAACGGCTCAAGATATAAAAACCAACGGCGGAGTCGCCATCGACGTTCAGGGCGATGTCTCGAAACCTGAGACTGCCGAACAAATTGTGAATGAAACCCTTCGGGCTTTGAAAAAAATTGATATTTTGTTTAATAATGCGGGCATCGTGATACCCGGAAGAATCGATAATTTGACGCTTGCGGATTGGGATCGCACCTTCGAAGTCAATGTGCGAGGGGTGTTTTTGATGAGTAAAGCCTGTCTGCCAGAACTCAGAAAAACAAAGGGTGTAATCATTCACAATGCCTCTGCGGTTGTGTTCAAAGGCGTCAAAGATCGAGCTGCGTATACGGCATCCAAAGGAGCTGTTTTGGCCTTGACAAAAGCGATGGCGGCAGATTATATTGGGTACGGAATTCGGGTCAATTGTATCTGCCCAGGGACGACGGATACACCTTCACTTGGAAAAAGAATTGCACAGTTCGATGATCCAAAAAAAGCAAGGGAGGATTTCATCGCCCGCCAACCGATGGGAAGGTTTGGAACCCCCGAAGAAATGGCTGAAGCGGTCCTTTATTTAGCAACTGCAGAATTCTGCACGGGAATTTCGCTCTCCGTGGATGGTGGTATGACCATCTGAATTAAAAATATAGAGAAGAAGGGCAGTATTACTTAGTGCCCCGAAGTTCTCGGCGTAAAGTTTTTCCGGCGGTCCCCTTTGGAATTTCGCTCACGAACTCGACAAAGCGGGGATATTTGAATTTCGCCATATTTTGTTTTGCCCACTCGATAATATGGGCTTCGGTTACTTTCTCCTTGTATTCAGGTTTCAGGACCACAAAAGCCTTAATAGTTTCACCAGTTTCGGCATCGGGAAGGCCAATTACGGCACAATCCAAGATTGCAGGGTTTTCAAAGAGTAAGTTCTCAATTTCGGTGGGATAGACACTGTGCCCCTTGTATTTGATTAAATCTTTCTTCCGATCAACAATTTTTGTGTAGCCTTCCTCATCGACCAGTGCGATATCGCCAGTGTATAACCAGCCGTCAATGATGGTATTCTTGGTTTCCTCGGGACGGTTCTGATAGCCTTGCATCACTTGCGGTCCTTTTATGCACAATTCCCCGATTTCATTTACACGCATGATCTTCGTCGGATCCTGCAAGCTTACAATTTTCATGCGAGTATTGGGAACTGGTAAGCCGATGGTCCCGTTTTTACGTCCGTGTAAAAGCGGGTTGGCATGGGTAACGGGGGAGGCTTCCGTTAACCCGTAACCTTCTACGAGTTTAGCGCCAGTTAAATCCTCAAACTTCTTTTGGATTTCTGGTGGAAGGGGACCTGCACCTGATAGACAATACTTGATGGATTTCAAATTACGTTGCTCGATTTCAGGGGTATTATTAATGAGATTGTACAAGGCAGCGACCCCAGGGAAAATGGTAACTTTAGAATTTTCGATAACACTGATTAACTCATCCACGTTACGCGGGTTGCTTACAAGCGGAATCATAGCTCCAATAAGAATTCCGAAATTCATCACGACCGTTTGGGCGTAGATATGGTAGAATGGGAGCGCGCCAAGAATAATTTCTTTGCCATATTCGGGGCTTGGGAAGACCGCAGCGCATTGATAGCAATTCGCCACTATATTATAGTGAGTCAATATGGCTCCTTTCGGAAGACCTGTCGTCCCACCAGTGTATTGCAGAACCGCCATATCTTCTGTCGGTGCGATTGGGACTTTTTTGGGCTTCTCTTGAGTGGTTTTAATAAGATTTTCTAGATAAATCTGGTTCCCTTCCGTCTCAACCAATCCCTCCTGGTTTAAGATACTTGCACCAAGCCAAGGCGCCAAGGAGCACCAAATTACCTGGAGATCAGGGAGTTCAGGCGCAACATTTTTGAAAATTTGACTAAAGCCCTCCCAGATGATTAGAATTTTGGCGCCGCTATCTTTTAACTGGTATTTGACTTCCAACGGTCCAAACAACGGAGAAATCAGCGTCGCCACGCAGCCAGCCCGGATAATACCATAATATGCCGCAATTAATGGGGGTACATTCGTCAGATAGAGGGCAACGACATCCCCTTTTTTCATCCCTTTATTTTGCAAATAGGTGGTAATGCGGTCGGCAACGGTATCCATTTCCTTATAGGTTGCCTTAAAGCCAAAATATTCCGTGATGTAATTATCAGGATACTTTTTAGCGGAATCCCGCAATAATTGTTCGAGCGGAATTTCAGGGATCTTAATTGTTTTCGGGATGTAATCAGGCCATTTCTTATAATAGCCATAAATCTTTTCTTCAGCCATTAAATCACCATATAAATTTAGGTTCGATGTATGTAAATTCTTTTTGTGCCTTTGCTTTAATAAATTTTGATTTATCAATATAGTGATTCAGTTTGCATCGTACCATTTCCGGTTGGAAAGAGGATCAAAAGGATAAAAATCGATCCACAATTCAGAAAGGGGCATCTGAAGAAATTTTGATTGCAATACGTTAGAAGGAGGAGTTAATGTAGGTTCTTAAGGATTTGATTTACCGATTCCATCCAAATTTAGAAGAAATCGCTTTCAATAACAATTTTATGCCTTCTTGAGCTCCCCAGCCTTCAACCGCAGAAGCATTCACAAACGGATATTTTTCAAAGGCGCTATCATAAAAAGAGATGCTTTTCTTAATGAACCCGGCTTTACCACGTTCGGTATTGATGAGATCCTGCTTATTACAAATAAAAACTAGGGGGATGCGTTCAAGTTCAGGTCCTAAAAAGGAGCGCAACTCTTCAAAGGCATTGATAATTTTTTGGACATTAGAAAAATCCAAGTGTAATTGAAGCAGCGCAGCATCAATAAAAAATAAAATCCCTTGCACGCCAATGGCGGTGGCTTGGCGAAGAGGGTAAAAGATTTGTTGCCCACAGGTATCAAATAAATTTATGATAATATCTTGATCTTTAGGACTATAATTGGGCTCTTTATGGAAATTGAAATCGCCCGTTTGATAACTCGGGGTAACGATTAAAATGCCAAAATTAGTGTACATGGAGGTTGAGATCATCTGATCCGTTGCTAGGCGCCACGCGTCCTGCTCTTCCTTGGTGGGAATACGCTTTTGTTCGCCTAATAAATGTGCATTTGGGATGAGTATCCTTAATGTGGTTGTCTTGCCAGCTCCTGAAAGACCTGACATCATAATTTTAATAGAATAGGTCATCGCTCTCATCCATTAATTCTGTCTTCCCAGAACTTTCGGTGATTTTGCCACCTTTTAGAATTTTCATTAATTCCAAAAAGGAAAATTCAAGAAGATCACTTATTAAAACAAAAGGATCGTTGGGTTTTTATAAAGTTATGGAAAATAGAGGTCTAAACGGGGGGGATTCAAGAAAATTGAATATCCATCCAATGCTTTATTGTTGAATACTTTGGAAAGTAGAGGTCTAAAAAAAGGAGCGGGAAAATATTAAAACCGTAAAAAAGGGAGGCAACAAGAAAATTGAAATTGAATTGAATCCACAACGCTACAGTTAACTGAAAGAGGGAAGCTTTAGAGATGGAAACTGGATTGATTTCAACTTAAATTTGGTTCAAGCTTTGATGTACCCCTTAAAAAGGCTCATAGGGCGTTTCGGACAGCGGATCCCGAAATATTATATGGCAGAAAAATAGCGAGAAATAATGATTAAGTTTTTATGTTACCACTATGAGATCTTTGATGAATGCACCGATTCACTTTCAAATTAGTCTTGCTCGG
>Ga0315285_10004637_pt1 | contig 14261 bp, 10 predicted proteins | sample YL17G09_36_MG_FD_203698 | JGI IMG/M metagenome (GOLD analysis project Ga0315285, IMG submission 203698) | Sediment microbial communities from Yellowstone Lake, YNP, Wyoming, USA - YL17G09_36 | ecosystem: Environmental > Aquatic > Freshwater > Lake > Sediment | place: USA: Wyoming | collected...
GACAGTAGTGATTTGAATTTGGCAATTTGGATTTGTTTCGAATTTCGTGCTTCGAGTTTCGGATTTTGGAGCTCACGATAATTCACAATCTATTTGACGCACTACCTACACTAGTGAGTCCTGGATGCCAACTACGATAGCCTGCATATCGGGCGAAGAGATACACCGCCAGTGGGACGCCGGGCGGATCGAGGGCGAGCGCCTGGGCTCGCGGGATACCCCGTTCGGACCCAGCGGCGAGGTATTTCTCATCCAGGCTGACGACGTGCCGTACTATCTGCTGGTGCGGCACGGCAAGGGCATGGCCAAGACCTCGCCGGCCCTCGTGCCGGACCGGGCGAACATCTACGCACTGAAGGACCTTGGCGTCGAGTGCATCCTGGCCTGGGCGCCGGGCGGCGCCATCACGCACAACATCGCCGTGGGCGACCTGGTTGTCCTGAGCGACCTTATCGACAACACGTACCTCCGCCAGACGACGTTCTTCGAAAACAGCCCGCTGGGCTACCTCCGCCAGTTCCCCGTCTTCTGCCCGCAGCTTCGGCGGGTCGTCGGCGAGGCCCTTGGCGAGATGAAGCTGGTCTACCATCCCAGCGGCACCATCGTCATCTGCGAGGGCCCGCGCCTCGAAACGCCCGCCGAGATACGGATGTACAGCACCGTCGGGGCGCAGGTCGTCAGCCACGTCTTTGTGCCTGAGGTCTTCCTGGCCAAGGAACTTCAGATGTGCTACGCCGCCGTCTGCTACGTGGTCAACTATGCCGAGTCCGGCAGCAAGCACCGGCCGTTCGCGGCCGGGAGCCTGTTCGGTCCGCTCTCGGACAAGACCGACGGCGAGAGGCTGGCGGGCATTGTGGGCGCACAGGTGCAGATCGTCCGCCAGATCGCGCTGGCCCTCAAGGCCGGGCGAGCCAAGTGCGAATGTGCCGAGCCCATGGCTAATAACATCCGCCAGTTCGACCTCTCGCCGGATTGGCGAACGTGGTTTTGAGTTGCCGTGGTACGGCACGTCGAACGGGTTGCGGATTATCCTGAGTCCGCAAATCCGAAATTCGAAGCACGAAATCCGAAACAAATCCTAATCCCCAAGTTCAAATGTTCCAAACGCCACTACCCGGCACATTATCCACGAAAACCTGAGCGTTCCCTTGGGTGGCTCTTGTTTGTTTTGAATTTTGTGTTTTGAAATTGTTTCGGATTTCGTGCTTCGAATTTCGGATTTCTCAGGCGGCAGAATTCTCATTAATTCCGAAGGCTGCTCAGATGCCGAATACCTTCAGGAGCATCTGGTCGGCTTTCTTGCCGGCGGCGGTCGTGGGGTATTTCTTGACGTTTTCCTGGAGCTTGGCGCGGGCCATGTCCTTCATGCCGTTGGCGAGGTAATTCTCCGCCTGTTGGAGAAGTTTGTCGGCGGCCTTTTCATCTTCGGGGCTGGCGGTGGATTTCGGGGCCTCCTTGGCGGCCGCGGCGGTCTCGGCGTCTTTGGCCAGGCTGGCCATCAACGCCTTGGCGCTGGCGCCGGTGGGCGTGTCGCCATAGCGGGTGATGATGTATTCGAGCTTGGCCAGGCCCTCGGCGGTCTTGTTGGCCTTGAGCAGGTCCTTGGCGAGTTGTAGCTCGATCGCGGCCTGCTCGGCGGGCGTGGTCTTGACGGCAACGGGCGGTTTCGGCGGGGTCAGAGTCGCGGTCGGGGTGGCTTTGGCAGCCTCCGGCCCACCGACAAGCGGGCCGAGATCTTCGCTCTGACCGTGGTCGCCCGTGGAAAAGATCGCCAGGTACCCCTCGGAGTATCCGTCGCTCAAGGCCCCCTGGATCGGGTTGTGGACTTTCAGGTTCATCCCCTGGTTCTCCGACGAGCCGGCCAGGGTCCACCCGCCGACAACCACGTAACCGTAGGCGGCATCCACGCTCGTCAACACCGTCTGGTGGAAGTAGCCGCACTGGAGCATCTGGAGGTCTTTGCCGAAGATGGCCAGGAACCCATGGCCGCGGAACTTGTCTTCCTCGTAGTACCAGGGGTCCTTGACCGGGCAGCCGTAATCGCTCCGGCCGACAACGCAGGTCCGCCCCTGCTCATCCGTCGTCACGTCGATCATGTCCAGGGGATTGGCCTTCTTGCCGGCGGTAAGCCAGGCGTTCATCCACGTGCCGTGCTCGACGGTCCCGGTGGTCGGGTCGACGCGGAAGAGCACGCACGCCGCCGCCTGGCCGGACGTTGAGTAGCCCTTGCCCGGCGCGGACTCGAAGGACCCCGCCAGTATGCTCGTGTCGATCGGCTTGGTCACGTCGGCGGCAGCTCGGGTGAGCACCGTCTTTTCGGAGGTGGTCAACATCTCCATGTAGACCTTGCCGTCGCGCCCCATGCGGGCCGACCGCCCCCAGGCTTCGGCGGTCAGGTCGTTGCCGCCGTCCTTCTTGCTGAGTTGGCCCTTGGGGTCGAAGTCCCAAATCGTCCAGATCTTCTTGCCGTCGCGGTTGAAACCGTGGGCATACGGCCCCCGCCAGTTATTCAGGCCATTGTGGGCCACGCCGCTGCCGACCACGGTCGCCACGCCGGTCTTGCCGCACACGGCCAGGTATCCGCCCTGGTTGACCCCGTGGCAGGGCACTTTCACTTTCCACACCTCGTTCTTCCACGACACGTCGTAGCGGATGAGGTCTTCCTTGGTAAGCACCAGCAGATCGCCGTTGGAATCCGTGCAGAAGTCGCGGATGCCTTCTCGGACGCAACTCTTGATCGGCTCAGAGGCCCCCGGCTCGATCATGTACACGGCCGAGTGGTCCAGCAGAAGGCAGATCCGCCCCGAGTTGTCGAGTTTGAGCGAGTGCAGCGTGCCCGGCAGGTCCACCCGGGGCTTTGGCGTAACGGTCTTGTCGTCCTTGACCGTCAGCCGCATCAGGAACCCCGTGCCCTCGCCGGAACTGCTTTCGAACATGCCGCGCCTGGCCGATATCACAATCATGCCGCCCATCATGGACCTGCCGCCCGAGCTTTCGGGCATCTCGCGATTGCCCGCCACCAGGATCGTGCGGTCCCGCAGGACGCTGATAAAACGAATGGAGTCGGATCCTTTGCCGCCAAAGGGAGTTGCGCAGATAAGCTTCGCCAGCCCGGTATTGGACGGCGCGGCCTGCTCTACCTTGTAGAAGCGATTGCCCGGCGTGTCACTGCCGGTGGTTTCCAACGCAATCTGCCCAACGGCGATGCCCGGCGTGATAGTGAGCCCGGCGCCCAGAAAGCCCAACGCGGCCAAAGCCCACCCAGTTCCCAATCGCGCGCACGTATGCATGGTTAGTCTCCCCCGGCCACTCAGGCGGCGGCCGGTAAAATGACCCAATCCGGACAACAAAACAGCGCACGGCAAGACATTCGGGTTCGATAGCCCCCGACACTCCGTCCGTATTTGGTCTTATTATATCCGGCGGCTCCAGGCCTGGCAATGGTGTACTCGTGAAAACTCGTGAAAACTGCGGCGAGGTTTTGGCCAAAGCCGCCCAAGTATTCGGCGGCAAAGTTCGATATACTTACTGGACAGGCCACTTACGGCAGAGAAAGGGTCGCGGCCATGGCGGAGCAATCGAGAGAAGTCTACGTCGAGCCGTCGGTCGAGCAGGCGACGGGCCTGGCCAGCAAGTTCGTCAAGGCCATCGTAACCGAGGCCGTGGGGCGTCACGGCTTCTGTTACCTGGCCCTGGCCGGGGGAACCACGCCGCACGGGCTCTACCTCCGCCTTGCCAGCGACGGCCTCAGCGGCGACATGCCGTGGCAGAACGTCGAGGTCTTCTTCGGCGATGAGCGCGACGTCCCACAGGACCACGTCGCCAGCAACTATCGCATGGCGCAGCGAACCCTGCTGGACCACGTGCCCATCGAACTGATGCACGTACACCCCATGCCCGCCGACGCCGACAACATCCAAAGCTCCGCGGCCGAGTACGAACAGGCCATCAGAAAGGCCGTACCCGCCGATGAGCAGGGAATCCCGCGGTTCGACCTGATCCTGCTCGGCATGGGCGCCGACGGACACACCGTCAGCCTGTTCCCCAACACCGAGGCCGTCGAGGAGACGCAAAAGCTCATCATCGCCTACCATGTGCCCGTGCTCGGGCGAAGCCGCATGAGCATCACCTTCCCGCTGATCAACGCCGCCCGCAACGTAATCCTCTTCGTCACCGGCCTGGACAAGGCCGACGCCGTGGCCAAGTTCCTCGGCAACGACCCGACGGCCCGCGCCGAACTGCCCATCAGCCGCGTCAACCCCACGCGCGGCAACTTCAAGATCATCCTCGACGCCGCCGCCGCCCGGGCCGCCAATCTGAAGTTCGTGTGAGAACGGCGGAGGAAGCAAGTAGTAGAAGAGAGGTTACAGAGAGATTGCGCCGCCAGGGATTGGGTCCGCGTTCTCCCAGGGATTGCTATCCCTGGGCTTCGTGACGATTGGTAATTATCCCGACGCCCAGGGATAGCAATCCCTGGGAACACAATTCCTGGGACCAGCGCGAGAATCATCTGGAATGCGTATCACTATTTCAGCAGACAGGCGTGGCAGTGGTCGGGCTTGTCGGGCAGGCCGCGCAGCGCGGGGTCTTCCAAGGCGCACCTTGCCACCACGCGGACGGCCTGGCCTTGCTGGGCGGCTCCAAGAGTTGGCGAGGCTATGGCGAGAGTCTCGGAATCCGGCAGGCCTGCCGCGATCTGCCTTGTCAGCGGGCAGCGCGGGTGGAAGTGGCAGCCCGCGGGCGGGTTGATTGGGGATGGCACCTCGCCGGGCAGGGGCACGCGGGTCTTGCGGCGGGTCGGGTCCGGCTCCGGCACGGCTGACAGGAGCGAAACCGTGTACGGGTGAGTCGGGCGGGCGTACAGGCTTGCGGCCCCGGCCCGCTCGACGATCCGCCCGAGGTACATCACCGCCACCTCGTCGGCGAAGTGCTCGACGACGGCCAGGTTGTGGGCGATGAAGAGGTACGACAGGCCGAGGTCCTGCTGGAGATCGCTTAGGAGGTTGAGGATCTGCGCCTGGATGGACACGTCCAGTGCGCTGACGGGCTCGTCGCAGATGATGAAGTCCGGATTGGTCGCCAGTGCCCTGGCCACGCCGATCCGCTGGCGCTGCCCGCCGGAAAACTCGTGCGGGTAGCGGTTGACATATCCGGCCGCGAGGCCCACGCGCTCGAGCAGCTCGCCCACGCGCCGCCGCCGGTCGGCCCGGCCCAGGCTTGTGTTGACCTTCAGCGGCTCGGCGACGATCCCGCCGACGGTCATTCGCGGGTTCAGCGAACTGAACGGGTCCTGGAAGATCATCTGCATGCGCCGGCGCATCAGCCGCATCCGGGCCTCGCTCAGCGCGAACAGGTCCTGCCCGTCGAAGAACGCGTGCCCCGCCCGGTGGTCGATGAGCCTCAGTATGGACCGCCCGACGGTGGTCTTGCCGGAGCCGCTCTCTCCGACGAGCCCCAGCGTCCGCCCGCGGCGCACGAGCAGGTCCACGCCGTCGACCGCCCGCACTTGGCCGGTTGTCCGGCCCAGCAGCCCGCCGCGGACGGGGAAATACGTCCTCAATCCCCCCACGTCCAACAGCACGTCGCCGCTATGTCCCGACTGATCTGGCATCTTACGGTTTTCCAGGCACAAACTCGCTCGGGTCCGTTTCAGGGGCGGTTTCGTGGCCGGGGCATTCCCAGCACGCGGCCCAGTGGTTGTGGGCTGCTTCGCGAAGGGGCGGCTGCCGCGTCCGGCACCGTTTCAACTCCCGGCCGACGGGGCAGCGGGGGCCGAACCCGCACCCGACGGGCATGTGCAGCGGGTCGGGCACGGCGCCGGGGATGGTTTCGAGGCGGTGCTTGCTCTGGCCGAGGCGAGGCAGCGAGCGGAACAGGCCCCGCGTGTAGGGATGCAGCGGGTGCGCGTAGAGGCTCACCACGTCGGTGAGTTCGACGATCTTCGAGGCGTACATCACGCCGACGGCGTCGGCGGTCTCAGCCACGACGGCCAGGTCGTGGGTGATAAGCAGGATGCTCAGGGCGGACGATTTCTGGATGTCCTTCATCAGGTCGAGGATCTGTGCCTGGATGGTCACGTCCAGGGCCGTGGTGGGCTCGTCGGCGATCAGCAGCCTGGGATTGCAGGACAGGGCCATGGCGATCATCACGCGCTGCCTCATCCCGCCGGAAAGCTGGTGGGGGTATTCGTCGAGCCTCCGGGCGGGCTCGGGGATGCCGACCTTTTCGAGCATCTCGACGGCGAGGTCGCGGGCCTGACCGCCCGGCATGGGCCTGTGCAGGCGGATGGCCTCGATGATCTGGTTGCCGCACGTGAAGACCGGGTTGAGGCTGGTCATCGGCTCCTGGAAGATCATGCTGATCTGCCGGCCCCGGATCTGCTGCATCTGCCTTTCGCCCAGTTGCACGAGGTTGCGGCCTTCGAGCAGTATCCGCCCGCCGACGATGCGCCCGGCGGGCTTCTCGACCAGGCCGATGATCGAGTACGCCGTCACCGACTTGCCGCAGCCGCTCTCGCCGACAAGCGCGAACGTCTGCCGCCTGCCGACGGCGAAGCTCACGCCGTCGACGGCCTTGACCATCCCGTCGTCCGTGCGGAAGTGCGTCCGCAGGTCATGCACGGTCAGTAGCGCTTTGTCGTTGATGTTGCTGTTACTGCCGGTCATTGCATTCGTTTACCTTCCGGCCGCGTGGAGAAACAAATCCGAAATCCGAATCTCGAAATCCGAAACAAATTCAAAGCACTAAATTCAAAACGCTTCGCAAGAGCTGCGACCATCCTCCATCCCGGTGCCCGCAAATGCCGCCGGCGTTTGGAGCATTTGAATTTGTCTGTTTCGAAATTGTTTAGGATTTAGGATTTAGGATTTCGAGATTCGGATTTTATGTTCCATGATTGGCCGCCATCTATTTGGAGAATCATGCCGGCCTCACGCATTCCTGAGTTTTGGGTCCAGGGCGTCGCGGAGGCGGTCGCCGAAGATGTTCCAGACCAGGACGATGACGAACGTTGCCCCGACGGCGGCGGCAAGCTCCCACCATCGCCCGACGACCAGGTCCATCTTGCCCGCATCGACCATCCGGCCCCAGCTTGGGGCGTTCTTCACGCCCAGGCCGAGGTAGCTGAGGATCACCTCGGCCGTGATTGCGCCCTGGAAGCCCAGCGAGAAGTTGATGATTCCGATGTGGGCGACGTTGGGCATAACGTGCCGCAGCAGGGTGGCGAACCTGCCGGTGCCGATGGACCTTGCGGCCAGGCAGTAATCGAGTTGGCGGATCTTCATCGTTTCGGCCCGCACGAGCCGGCAGGTGCCGATCCAGCTCATCACGCCCAGGGCGACGTATAGCCCCGCCATGCCGTCGAGGTTGACGGCCAACCACGTGCCGGCAAAGAGCACCTTGCCGGTGAAGGCGAACTTGATGGCGATCAGGCGGATGATGCCCGGGATGCTCGCCAGCGTGGTGAACAGCCAGACTATCACGTCGTCCACCCATCCGCCGTAGTAGCCGGCGATGGCGCCCAGCAGCATTCCAAGCGGCACGGCGATGACGTTGGACATCAGCGCCACCGTCATGGACGTGTTGGCGGCCAGGAGGGTTTCCTCCATGACGGACCGCCCGAAGCCGTCGGTGCCAAGGATGTAGTTGGCCGACGGCGGCTGGTTGATGTTGTCGTAGTTGAAGCTCCCGGCCCAGCCTGACAGGACCCACGGCGAGATGACCGCGACGGCGGCGTAGAGGCATATCACGGCCAGGCACGCCATGGCGGCCTTGTCGCGGCGAAGCTTGCGGGCCGCGTCGGACCAGAGGCTCCGTCCGGCGCGTGCATCGTCGGCGGTCATGTTGTCTGTGGCGGCGGCGGTCATTGGGATCGATAAATCCGAATCTCTAATCTCTAAATCCTAAACAAATCCGAAACTCTAAATTCAAATGTTCCAACCACCGGAGGCTGGGCGACAATACGCAGACTCAACGAACTGTTGGTTTGAGACCAGGCTCTTGTTTGGTTCTTGGTGCTTTTCGTTTGGTCCTTGTTTGAATTTTGGTGCTTAGGATTTGTTTAGGATTTAGTGCTTAGGATTTCGAATTTCCTTCTACGAGCCAACTCGTATCCGCGGGTCGAAGACGCCGTAGAGCATGTCGGTTATCAGCAGGCCCGTCACGTAGATCAGGGCCGTAAGGTACGTCAGCCCAGTGATGATCGGCACGTCCCGGCTGGCGATGCTGCCGATGAGCAGGTCGCCCAGGCCGGGTATGCCGAAGAACCTCTCCAGCAGCAGGCTGCCCATGATGAGGAAGGGGATGGCCATGATCAGGTTGGTCAGGATGGGCAGCATGCAGTTTCGTATGACGTGCTTGAACAGGATGGTCGTCAGCGGCGCGCCCTTGGCGCGGGCGGTGCGGACGTAGTCCTGGTTGATCTGGTCGAGGATGATCGTCCGGTAGAACCGCACGCTGGAGCCAAGCCCCGCGATCACGCTGATGGCGATGGGAAGGTAGATGTTCGCGCGGTATCGCAGCCCCCACGCCGCCGGCGGGTAGATGTTGAAGATGAGCCACTGCCCGACGATCATGTACGCCAGGTACGGCACGCACATGCCCAGCACGCTGGCCAGCACGCCGACGCGGTCAACCCACGTGCCGCGATAGTACGCCACGAAGCAGCTTATGACCATCGCGGAGATCCACCCCAGCACGAGGGCGGGCACCGTAAGGGCCAGGCTGTAGCCGGCCCGGGCGGCGATGATGGACGTCAGGCTCTCGCCGGTCTGGTAGCTCTCGCCCCGGAACGTGACGCTGTCGTACAGGTGGCTGGCGAACTGCTCGTACCAAGGCCGGTCGAGACCGTGCCTGGCAAGCCAGGCCTGGCGGGCGGCGGCGCCTTGCTGTGGGCCGACGTACTCGGCCGAGACGTCCCCGGCCGCAAGGTTGAACAGCACGAACGTAAGCAGCATGACGCCGAAGATCGTCAGCGCCGACTGGATGAGCCTGCGGATCACGAATCGAAGCATCGGCGTTTACCTCCCGCCCTGCCGGAGACGCCGGTCGGCGTCGATTCGCCGGTACTTGACGTACCCGTAGCCGAACGGGTGCGCCTTGATGTTGTGGACCCAGTCGTGCATCAGCAGGAAGGTCTGCGGCTCGCCCAGCGGCAGCACGGGGCAATCCTCGCAGACCATGCGCATCATCTTCACGTAGAGTTCCTGCCGCCGCGGCGAGTCGTCCATCGTCCGGGCCTGCTCGTGGAGCCGGTCGAACTCGGGATTGGAGTAGTTGGTGTCGTTGGTCCCCTTGGCGATGTTCGGCGAGTAGAACAGTTGCAGGAAGTTCTCGCTGTCCGGGTAGTCGCTGTGCCAGCCCGAGAGGTACGTCTGCACGGCCTTGTTGTGGATCTTGTTGAGCAGCACGGGAAAGTCGCTGTAGGCGACGTCCACCTTCACGCCCAGCCGGGCGAACTGCTGCTGGGTGAACTCGCCGAGCCTCACCGAGGACTGGCTCGTGCCGCCGATGTCCAGCTTTATCGCGGGTATCTCGCCGTTTACCAGCAGGCCCTTGGCGCCCAGCTCTTTCCTGGCCTCGTCGAGCTTGGCCCTGGCGGCCTGGAGGTCGAAGCGGTAGTAGGGACCCGGACCCGCCTCCTGCCAGCCCGGCATCGAGCGAGGGACGATCGTGGTGGCGCGCACGCCCCGGCCGTTGTAGAGGATCTTGATCTCGTTCTCGACGTCGTAGCTCAGGCAAAGCCCCTGGCGAAGGGACTTGGACGCCCCGACGACCTTGTCCTGCATGTTGAACGCGAGCCACTGGATTATGGGCAACTCGTACTTGATCAGGCGGATGCCCCTTTGGCGCCACGTCTCGGCCAGGTCGCGGTCGGGGTTGATGACGAACTCGAACGCCTCCCGCGGGATGCCCGATATGTCCGTCTGCCGGGACAGGAATCGCATCCACGACGGGTAGTCCTCGGCCACGAAATCCATTTGCAGCACGTCGGCGAAAGGCACGCGTTTGCCGGCGTCGTCGAGAAGCCCGTCGGCCTTGTCCTGGGCCGAGCCTTCGGACGGGTAGAAGTCCGGGCGGAACTCCGGGTTGCGGGTCTGGACGATGCGCTGCTTCCGCTCGAAGATCGACATAAGGTACGGCCCGGTTCCGACGCACTGCTGAGCCTCGCGGAACTCGGTGTGCCGCTGCTCGACGGGGATGGGTCTTCGCCCGCCCCTGTTGTCGTCCTCCGTGCCCAGCCAGTAGTCGACGGCCTCGCGAGGTATGGGGGCGTAGACGGACATCGCCAGCACGTACGGCAACTGCGGGTAAGGCGCCCGAAGGACTATCCTGAGCGTGTCGGCGTCCGGCGCGGCCAGCCCGGCCACGGGCAGGTCGTAGCGGGAGAAGTCCCCGATCTTGTACTTCTGGCTCTTGCCGCGCCAATCGTCAAGCCCCTCGATCCGCTGCGACAGGAACGCCCACGACAGGCCGGAGTTGATGTGGTAGTCGGCGCATCGCTTCATGGCCAGGATGAAGTCGCCGGCCTGGACGCGGCGGGTCTTGAACCGCGTCTTGCCGCCGAATTGCTCCGTGCCGAAGCACGGGTTGCGATGGTACATGACGTCGGGGCGAAGCCTGATGGCGTAAACAAGCCCGTCGGGCGAGACCTCCGGCATGGAGGCGGCGAGCTGCGGGATCACCTTCGCCGGCCGAAGCAGGTAGTGGTAGGTGTAAAGCCCCTCGAAGACGTTTGCCTGGATGAACGCCGAGCCGGTGTCGCCGCACGTGGCGGGATCCAGGGATTTTATCGGGCTGCGGAAGCTGTCCCGCAGCACGACCATCCCGGCGTAGTCGTCCAGGTCCTGGCTGGGCACGAGTGCAAACGGCGCGACGGCCAGTGCGCCCACGACGATCAGCGATATGCCGTAAAACCACTTCATCGTCGATCCCGCGGGCACATGGCGGGCATCGCGCGCCCGCAACGGCGCCGCGGCGGCGCTTCCGGGGGTTATTTGGCGGCCGGGGCTGCCTTGAGGGCCGGGGGCGCCTTGAGGGGCACCACGTCTTCCGGCCGCTTGATGTTGACTGCCTTGACCAACTCGTCAATCCACTTGTTCACGGCGATCCTTACGTCCGCCGCGCGATCGCTGCCGGTGGCGACCAGAGCCTTGGCGATGTAGGACTCGTTTCGCGGGGTCAGTGTGTTAAGCGAGCTTTCACAGTCCAGGAGCAGCTTGGTGATGGTGCCGACGGCGAACTCGTTCTGGGCGGCCTGCGAGCTGATGGTCCTGGCATCCCTGCCGACCTTCGGGGCCGGCTGCGAGGCGGCGCCGACGGCCTGCGAGCCGAGGGTCTTGGCATCCTTGCCGACCTTCCGGGCCGGCTGCGGGGCTTTGCCGCCGGCCGGTTTAACCGCCGGGGGGTTCTCGTCGATGGGGGTTTCGCCGGCCTTGTCGGTTGTCTTGTCGGCCTGCCTGGCCGCCTCGGCGGCGGCCTGGGCGCCAAGTGCAAGGTCGAACGCCTTGCCGGCCGACCAGGTCATGTTCGCCACAAGCTGGATGGCGACCTGATCGGCGACTTTTCCCTTCAGTTCGCCCTTGAGCCTGACGGCGGCGTCCACCGCCGTTGACGTGGCCTCTGCCACGCTGCCGTCGGCCAGCATGACCCTTCGGCACAGGCTCACCCAGTTGGTCTCGAGGATTTTGAAGAGCTTGGACAGTCCGTCTGAGTAGGCCTCGGGTGTGATGGCGCCGCCGGCCTCGGCAATATCGCGGAATGTGAACATCTTGACCATCTCGGCCAGGACCTGCGGATTGGTTTCCTTCTGCAGCCTGTTCGAAAGGACGTCGTACATCGCCTGGGCGGCCTTGCCTCCCGCGGCCATCACAGGCCCGCGCATCGCCGCGTAGACGGTCCATCCGAAGTGCCGGACCGCGGGGTTCGCGTGCGAGACCATCACGTCGGCAAGGGGCCCAAGAGTGACCTGCCCCATCCCCTTGACGGTGAGCGAAAGGTTCACTTCCTTGAGTATGCGGAGCGGATCATCCGCCGCCAGGCCGGCCAGCATCGCCTTGCCGTGCTTGGCCATGCTGGCGCCAAAGGCCGACATGAACTCATCGGCCTTGCTGCCGTAACGGTTGTATATCTCCGTAAGCTTGCGCCTAGCCGCGATGACTTCATCCTGGCTCGTCGCCTTTGCCATCTTGTCGACCTGGTAGGCCACGTACGCGTCGATCTGCTGGCGCTGCGTGTCCTGAAGGGCGCCTTGGGCAGCCTCATCGGGGATATTGATAACCGGCTCGGCCGCCGAAGCGGCAGGACTTGCGGCCAGAACCACTGCAATCCCCGCTACGAACCAACGTGCTGGCATGTTCATCCGTGTCGTTCTCCAACGATTTCCTGCATTTATAACGGGTTGCCAAAGATGCCGTAAATCGTAGGTTTCCGGCCGCGGCATGTCAAGAAGCATCTGTGTTTTGCAAAAGCCTTTACTCGGGGCCGTCGGTAACGCCCGCTTTTCATAGGCGACATTTTTCTACATTTTTTTACAAAATATGCTTTCCAAGGACCGATAATGAGGGTAGAATTGCCGGTGCGTGGAGGTGAAGAGGCTGCGCAGATAGCGACCTTTAACGACAAGGGAGCGATCCGATGAAGAGTGTCATTTTCAAGCTGGCCATCCTGGCCATCGTGCTGAGCGCCATTCTGGTGAATATTCGCTCAGGGGTTGGCTGAAGCGGCAGTTCCTGTGGGCCTACGGAAGGTCCAAAAGCATCCCCGGGTAAATGCAACGCCACGTTTATCGGATGGGCGGTGGGCACCAATAACTCCGCCCCGACTATCCTTCTAAACGCGGTTCCAGATGGCACGGCCGCGCCGGCCGGGTTCCTGGCATCCAACATCGACGACAAGAAAGCGATCAAGGGCATGCTGAACCCTTGCACGGCTGTCAGTGTGCTGGTGCCGAGCCTCAAGGTCGGCGACCGGCTCAAGATCGACTTCCTCTACCTGGGCGCCACTCGCTGGATCACCAACATTACGCCGCTGGCCAAATCCGTCTCATCTGCCAGCGATGGCGGCGGTGCCGCCGGCGCCGGCCAGGATGCCATGGCCTTTACGGTCGACGGCGTCAGGCCCCTGCGCATCGGTTCAGCCGCGGGTACGGGGCTGCGGGTGTCCAAGGGAACATTGGGCTGGACATTCGTTATCCGCAATGTGCCGAACCCCAACTCGGGGGCAGGCAAGCCCGCGACTCTGAGCGATCCTGAGATGACCAGGAGGGTCCAGCAGTTCTCCGCCGGCGAGCAGGTCTGCATCGACTACGAGACCTCCGACTACATGTTCGTCATCAAGGACATCAGCCCGGCCATCGTCAGCGGCACCGCCCGGGTCGTCAGTGTCGGCGAGAAGAACGTCATCAACGGCAGGCTTGGCATCCAGAACGTCATCTGCCCGCAGGCCGTCGTGTCAGGCGTCAAGGGCACGGAATATCTTCTCATCCGGCCGGACGACTCCGCCGGCGCCGGCCTGCCCGCCGCCAGCGCCAACCTGGCCCAGACTCTCAAGGGCCTCGCCAAGGGCCAGGTAATCCAGTATAAGTACTACGTCCTGGGCGGCCTGCGCTGGCTGATCGACGCCCAGGTCGACGCCCAGACCGCCTCGCGAAACTGACCACCCGCGGCCCCGGTTCATCCCGGAGGCCCGGTTCATCGCGGATGGGCTGGTTCATCCCGGAGGCCGCGGAGATCCCGGCGCGGGCTCCGGCCGCAACGAAAGAAGAGTATCTCGCGCAGAGGTCGCGGAGAACGCGGAGAAGCAACGCAAGAAAACTCATGGGGACAACGGCACGCGAGCCTGTTGTCCCCATTTTGTTTGCCGATGATGCCTATCCGGCCGGCGCCGCTGGTCTTGGACTGATGCTGGCCGGCCCTGTCGGTGTGGCATGGGCGTCCCGCCCATGAGTCGCAGGGCCGTCTCGGCCCTGCTCTTGGCGCGCCGGCACGGCCCAAATGGCCGTGCAACTCACGGGCGAACCCGAAGGGCCAGGGACGCCCGTGCCACGCTGGTAGCTCTGCTGCCAATGGCCCTAAGTTGCGGCCCTTTGTTGGGGCTCTTCAGCCTGAAGGGCTGAGACATTATAGCCCAGGGCAACGCCCTCGTTGTACTACACAAGTGCGACCTCGGTTGTAACTTCTGGCCCAAACAGCTTCCAGCAGAGGCTGATGTCGTGCAAGCGTTGGAGGCCCAGCCAGACCGTCTGAGGGCCAGGCATGTCGTCG
>Ga0315285_10004638_pt1 | contig 14259 bp, 13 predicted proteins | sample YL17G09_36_MG_FD_203698 | JGI IMG/M metagenome (GOLD analysis project Ga0315285, IMG submission 203698) | Sediment microbial communities from Yellowstone Lake, YNP, Wyoming, USA - YL17G09_36 | ecosystem: Environmental > Aquatic > Freshwater > Lake > Sediment | place: USA: Wyoming | collected...
AAAAGGCTCGAAAATGCATCTTTTGGTATCTTCATCCATCCCCACTCCAGTGTCGGCAACACTCACTTGAACGTAGTGTTCTGTCGTTGCTTCAGGGAAACGCATCATCAACTTCTTCCCCGAAACCTGCGCCGTCTCGATCGTGAGGGTTCCCTTTCCGCTCATCGCATCGCGAGCATTGATGCAAAGATTCAAGAGTGCCTGGTGGAACTGGACTTGATCCGCAAGAATTGACGGTAGTGCCTTTTCCAGGTGCAGCGTGAGTGTAGTTGCCTTCGGAAACGTCTCCTCCAGCAGCCGCGCCAACTCCTTGATAATGCTGTTGATATCAACTGGTCCGACCTTCGCCTCCGCTTTTCGTGCGAAAGTAAGAATTTGATGGACAAGCGAAGCGCCCCGCTCCGTTGCCCGTTTGATCGATGACAAGCTTTCTTCAGATTGGCCGGGGTCATCTCTTACGCGCTCGAGGAGCGTCGCATGCCCGAGAATGATGCCAAGAATGTTGTTAAAATCATGTGCGATACCGCCTGCAAGCGTGCCTATGCTCTCCATTTTCTGCATTTGAATGACTTGTTGCTCAAGCATCTTACGCTCTGTATTGTCAAAGATGTATCCTTGCATCTCAACCAGTTTCCCTTCAACAAACCTGCCGATCGCCTTCTCGATGACATATATTGCTCGGCCATCCTTCCGACGAAGGCGATGCTCAAAGAACTCCAGTCTCCCTCTGTCCTTCAGGAGCTGAAGGAAGTCTCGTCGTTGCTCGCGGGTCTCGAAGAAGCTGAACGCATTGTCTTTCACTGCTTCTTCGACAGATTGGTAGCCAAATATGTGGGCAAATGCAGGATTACACATCAAGATCTGACCATCCGGCGTTGATATGTAGTTTCCAGTGAAGTCTTCCTCAAAGAAACGGCGGTATCGCGCCTCCGATTCCCGAACCCCTTCTTCCGATTGCCTGCGCGGGGTGAGATCACGAACGATACTCAACACCCTCTTGGATCCGCCATCTCGGCCCAAGTAGGAATTCGTTAGTTGGTAGGACACCTTCGTTCCATCCCAAAGCGTTAACTCTCTCTGGAAATGACGCTCTATCGAACCTTGAGCGAACTTCTTCCTATATGTCTTCAGCAATCGATCTCTATCCGGTTCGGCGTAGACGATCGAAAAAGGATTCCCGACTAGGGCTTCCTTTTTCTTGCGCACCAGTTGGCAGAAAGCGTCATTGACCATGAGAATGATGCCATTCCCATCTAAAATGCGCATCCCGTCAACGGAGTTTTCCCACGCCTGGCGAAATGTCTCCTCAGATTGGCTCATGGTTTTTGTCATCGATTTTCGCCCCTTCTTTGAGAAATGCAGAATTCTCGCTGCCCTTTCGTTTCCCTCCGGTGGGCGTCGTCTCTGAAGAAGCCTTCCGCGCTCACTGTCTTTTCCATCCGATTGCTGTGGCTTTCATTGGTCGCCCACACATCGGGCGATGAATCATTCTTCACCAATGTCACCTCGAATCTTCCCGAAGACTATTTCACCCTCAGCTATTGAGCCGGCTTCTCTGATCGTCTCGGTTCCACGCTCGACCAATCAACAGGCACGCCTCTGAGTCCAAACGGCAATCTTCACGTCTCCAATTCTCAGTAACTCTCAACTCGACTCTTGAACTGTCCGGCGAGTGGCTTCACAAGTCACTTATCCATATCGTACTGCATGACAATCATCCAGGATGAATCCTGTTTGGAAAAAAAAGTGTCACCCCGACCGTAGTGAATCCTTCCATCGGGAAGCGCATATTCCCAGTCGAAGCTAGCCACCGCAAATGCCTGTCCGAAAAACTTCACACAACGGTTGAAGAGACTGATGATTCCTCGGTCAGTCCCGTATCGCTCGTGATATTTCCTTGCTTTTTCTCTGAGAACCTCTCGGAATTCTCGCTCGGTCAGAGTCTTAAACGCTCTGTCGTCTCGTGCAAATGTGTACGGAAAATGAAACCAACGCACCTGACCCTCCACGTCGTGTGATTCTTCCGCATCAACGTATTTCTCAAGTATGCCCAGGATCTCCTTTCGTTCGTCCTGCCTCTCCAGGCAACGTATGCGAGACTGCTCGAGGACACTGTCTAGCTCGGCAAAGTATTGATGTATTTTCTGCGCTATGGTAAGCCTGCCAATTCTCAAATCTGTATCAACCGCATCTCTGTACTCCTTGTCCAGCTGAAAGCTGATATGTACCTTGGTTCGCTTTTGATCGATGTTCGTCAGCATCACCTGCACATACGTGGGGTACACCAAGTCATTCTGCCTGAAACTGTAGGCCTTGGTTCGGATGAAACCTGATGACCGATCTACCACATCGAATCGCCATTGATGTCGCACAAGCAATTCTTTCAGTGCATCCCAAACGTTTCCCAATTCTGAGCAGAATAACTTGTTCTCTATCTGGTCCTTACTTTGACCGAGTCCTGTGCCACTGCAGAGCCACAAGAGGCAAGAAAGCATTAATGCGTATTTCATCTTTGTCGCTTTCGCTTGCTGAACATAGATAAACCCAGCCGTTGGGAGGTGATTACTGTCCCTTGGGATTCGAACAATTTCGGTGGCAGAGAACGGTCTCCACCACTCGCTGTGAGAGTTTTTCAACACCCCGCTGTGGCTGGCCACGAATGCCGGGCTGGGCAAGGTCAAGAATCGTTGCTCTTAGACGATGAGGGTGTGCCCAGACAGGGACAACTCACCGGTGCTTGAGCTTACGCCCCACTCCTGTCCAGCTCTTCAGAAAGCATCGGTGCGGAGGTTTACCCGCGCGTGGAAGATGATAGAGTGATTGTGAATTCGAGGTCCTCACATTCACAAAAAGCAGGCCGCTCTCAAGATCGAATGAAGAAACAACGAGGTCCTCAGGCTCATTCCTGCGAAATCTTCTGCCGTGCCCTTGGCGAGCGAGCAATCATTTTATGAAGAGTCTTCCCAATGATCGCGATTCCTTGCTCAATCTGCTCCTCCTCGAGACCAGCGAAGCTGAGGCGGATTCCATTATCCATTTGATCCTGAACGGCAAACGCTTTTCGTGGGAAAAAGCTGACTCCCTTTTTCCTGGTTTCTGACAACACTGCCGATCCTGCAACTCCTGAGGGGAGCTGCACGTACTGAAAGAGACCACCCGGAACTTCATCAGGAATGACCTCGTCAGGGAAATATCGTTCGATAGCTTTGCCGGTGATGTCGCGCTTGGCTTTGTTACTTCGAATCTGTCGCCTCAAGAAATGATCGAATTTCCCCTGTCTGCAGAATTCATAAATCGTCGCCTGCATGAGATAGCTACTCTGAATATCCGCCACTCGCTTTGCTGCCTTGAGCTTGTTGAGAATCGGCTTCGCAGCCACAAGCCACCCGAGTCGGATACCTGAAGGAGCATCTTGGAAAGGCTCGCCACATAAATGACGATCCCAACCTTCTCCTTGAATCGCATCCTTGGCATCCTTTCATACGAGGGAATTCTTTCTATTTCTAACCTCGATAATGATATACGTGATGTTGGACGTTGCAGCGGCTTTGCGTGAGTGCTTCCACTGCTCGCCCTCGCCCCGCAATCACCCATGCCCCCTCTTCCGCATCACATTTGAGAAGGAGCGAGAATCCGAGCAATTTCCTTGATCAGCCGTTTGGCATGCACGCCGTCCGGGTCGCGCTCTGCGTTGAATTCGGTCACAACCAATCCAGCGCACCTCGGGCTCGAAACGAAAACGCCTAGGGCATCTGCCGCTTCCTGCAGGTTGAGGCCCCTCTCGTGCGGAACATCTGCGACAGGAAGATCACTGAAATCGATTACGTCGACGTCAAAGTGTACCAGGAAATGTTTCACGTTATTGTTTAGGCTTGATAAGACTTCAGTTGCCATTTGGCTCGCCCGGCCGCGAATCCGAGTCACAGAATACTGGAGAAACGATGAGTCCAGCAGGAATTCCTTTTCTGCGGGATCCATCCAACCTGCCCTGGCGTTGTAACCGAACAATATGACGTCCCTCTCCGCTACCAGAGGAGAGTGATTGCCGATCTGGGACAGCGCATCTACTCCCTTACCGATGATGTGTGCAAGCACCATCCCGTCCAAGATTCCTGTTTTCGTAGTCTCGGGAGTGTTCAAATCCACATCTCCATCAAAGTACACGAGACCGAGGTTATCGTAGTGGCGCCGCAGGCCCTCCAGGACGCCAAGTGTGACAGTGCAATCTCCGCCAATCACCAATGGAGCCACTTCTTGCTGGACCGCTTTCGAGACCTTGTCGGCAATCATGAGCGCGGCGCCAAGAACCTTCGCTGAATTTTGGGCTTTGGGATGATTTGTATCCGGTTCGAATCCGACGAGAGGAATGTCGCCGTAGTCCAAGACTCTTAGGCCAGCGGAGTGCAGATCCTCGCAGATACCCATGGTTCGCAGAAGTTTAGGAGCAAGTTCTTGGCCTGTCTGGCGGGCGCCTGCGCTCGACGGCGCCCCAATGAGCCCAACGCTCTTCATGGTTCTAATCCTTTCTTTGAAGAAAATGTTGATGGTTGTTTTCCGTTTGAGAGTTTGAGCCTTCGGGAGCCCCCGCGCGATGCGGATGAGCTTCGCGTTCTCCAGAATCCATCGTATTAGATTCCTCCGGAGGTTGCGCCGGGCCGTCCGGACCACACGTTCTCTCCCTATTGCTTCCGATTCCTTTATCCTGCCAATCGCCTACTAAGTGGCGCCCTTCTCAACTCGCGCAACGAAAATGCTGCTCCTTGCGTGCTCTGATCCGCTGCTCGATCTCGTGCAACAATTCTCGCCGACACAATCGACAATCACATTTTCTAAACCTGCGGACCGAAACCATTCCTTGATATCCTCACGCCGAAATCCCATCCACCTGTCTTGATGTTCCTGCCTCAGGAACTCGAAACCGTGCTCATAAAGACATACGGAAAAGAGCGTCAAGAAGTCCACATTGGATCGCCGACTTCCAATCGCCAGGATTGCGACGAAGACCACGGCAAGCCCACTGATGAAGGCCGACCGTGATGCGGAGGTTTGGACCAAACCCACGGTCTGTGCTCCAGTGTCAAGAGCCAGAAAACTGCCGTCGCAGTGACAAACCGGAAGGACAGAAACGCCATCGGCGAAATCCCCGCCAGTGTGCTCTTGATAACAGGGAATGTAGCACCCCAAATCAACGTGACAATATATAGTGCTAGTCGTGCTCTCATTCTCGACTCGACTGTTATCAAGTCAATGTCTGTCTCAGCTTGTCCCCTGTCCACTATCAGCTACCACAGAAGCTGCTCGCATGTTTAATATGGTGGTCAAAGCAGGCTTTCCCTTGGCACCCGCGATCTAGGCCTATGGGACAGTTCGCAGAGTGACTAAAACCTTTGCCTTGACTCACGAGAGCCCTGTCCGACAACGGGACATAAAACCTTGGCGAAACGATCGCAATTACCAGATGTCGCTACAGACACCTTACTATCCCGTGGTAAGAGGATACGCTCTGCCTTAAGTCAGGATCGAGCTGCTCAACCTGTGCCTCGATTCACGCTATTAGAGGTATGCCTCGCGTCCAGTATCCTTCACAGAGAGCTCGCGAGCACCCATCTACCATCGCTTGACCCAGTCGCCCTTTTACGCAACGATGCGAAGAAGATGACAGCTGGCACCACCTGTTATTGCTTAATAAGAATCTCAGCCCAAGACCTAGTTCCACAGCTCGGACATCTCAAATACTTCCTACTAGGGAAGTGGGGCGAGCGGAAATCCGTCAACGCTGAGATCTCAAACTCGTGCCCGCAGTGAGCACATCGATATGCGGTTGTGCGTGCATGCCAGCGAACAAGAAAACTGAGTACGCCACCGACGAAAACCAAGAGCCACAGAATCAGCCCAAAGGGCCAATGTTGCGAGATAAGGAATATCCCGCTCGCTGCAATAACCGCGAATGCAAGAAGAATGTAGGCAAGGGTCTTTAGCCAATCGCCACGGGTGATCGCTCTATAGGCCGTCATCATTGTCTCCTTTCTGTCGTGAATGCATTATTCCACAATGGACTGGCTTCCCGATGAAATCCTATGTCATAGCTAAGCAACAAAGCATAACCGTGCAGGTCCTCGAAGACGGAAGGCCCGCAGATGCTCGACGAGCGCTACTTCGAGGGAATTGGATCTTTCCTGACGAGTCATGTCAGCATCCCCACAATGCCCAGATTGATGAGGGTAAGTACATTTCGCTCAACGCGCACCAGAACGTTTGATCCTCTTCCCCCTCAATCCCCTTCTGCTTCGATGCCCAAGAGTCTTGTGGAGCACTCTGCCGATTACCTCGATCCCTTGCTCAATCTGTTCTTTCTCCAATCCAGCAAAGCTTAGCCGTAAGCCATTATCATCCCTGTCGCGTACTGCGAATGCTTTGCGAGGAAAGAATGTGACTCCCTTCCTTCTCGTCTCAGCAAGGATATCCGTCGCTTCAATGGTGTGAGGGAGCTCAACGTACTGGAACAACCCGCCGGGGACTTCTCCCGGGACGACCACATCCGGGAAGAAGTTCCGGATTGCAGCATTGAGGATGTCGCGTTTCGCCTTGTTCGACCGGATCTGCCTCTTCAAAAAATGGTCGAATTTCCCGTGTCTGCAGAATTCATAGATCACTGCCTGCATCACGTAATTGCTCTGGATGTCGCTCACCCGCTTGGCAGCTTTCAGTTTCTTCAAGAGAGGTCCCGAGGCAACGATCCAACCCAGACGTATACCATGCAGGAGCATTTTCGAAAGAGTCGCAGCATAGATAACAATCCCTTGTTCGTCGAGCGCTTTGAGCGGGATAATGTCACGGTTGTCATATCGTATTTCATTGACGTAGTCATCCTCGATAATGGGCGTTTGATACTTCAGAGCTAACTCGAGTAGCAGTTTCCGTCGTTCGAGCGCCATGACTGCAGCTGTCGGGTTATGGAATGTCGGTATGGTGTAAATCAGCTTCGGCTGTTGTTGCCTTAAGATGCGCTCAAGGGCATCGACACACATTCCGTCCTGATCAACAGGTACACCCACAAGATTGGCACAGTAACTTCGAAAGATACTGATCGCGCCCGGGAAGCTGGTTTCTTCCATAACCACCGTATCGCCTGGCTCCAACAGGATCCGCGCAGTGAGATCGACAGCCTGCTGAATCCCATTCGTGACAAGGATTGATTCTGCACTTGCGCGAATGCCACGACGGAGCAGGAAAGTTGGCAGATATTCAAGAAATGGCCTGAACCCTTCAACAGCGCCGAGATCAAAGAGCGATGTTCCATATGTTTGGATAGCGTGCCACGCGCAGTTCTGGAGGTCGCGCAACGGATAGTTTGCCCGGCTCGGAGTGGCGATACAAAACGGTATAGTTCCAGTAGGAGAAAAATGTTCTGCCGCGTATGTCAACAGGGAACCTGAACTTTCATCCGCCCACCCTCTGGCAAAGCAGGCGCAGAACAAAGATGGCTTTGACACGGTTGCATCAAGACCTTTAAGTCTCATTTTCTGCAGTTCGGAAACAAACGATCCGCTGCCAGCTCTCGAGTCGATGCTTCCCTCCGCCTCAAGCTCTTCATAAGCAGCGAGCACCGTGTTTCTGTTTACACCAAGCAGCCTGGCTAGCCTTCTAGTCGAAGGAAGTCGCGTACTAGGCTTCAATTCGCCTCCATCGATCAGATTTGCAAGGTAGTTCTTGATCTGATCACGGAGGGGGATTCCGTTCGCGCGTTCAATATGGAATACCATGGGTGGCTCCCGGGCGCGTGCTCAATCGGTTTGTGGTGCTTGTTTCACCTTCGAACGCTCGATCTATTCAAAGGGAAAAAAAAGGATCCGTCGCGGCACTGCTCGTCCATCACAATTGTCGCAAACGGTCGCCCTCTCGTGCTCTGTTCCAGATCGTGACGGTTGACCAAGATTCTCTGATTGCTGGCTGAGCATTCGCGGTCCGTCCGCACTGTCAAGCGCGTTGGTCCAGAAGAAGCAAGAGAGACACCCGTCTTCTCTCAGCTCCGATTCAAACGACCTCCCGACTATTCGCCTGAACGGGTTATCGATACCGCGGCAGATCTTTTGTCTCTTCATAGAAAGCCTCAACCCCGATTGATTTCATCCGCATGTTCATGTCAATCCATCTCTGGAGAAGATGAGAATCGAAGTTCGTTTTGTCACAGGGAAACTCGTCGCACTGAAAGCAGTAGTCAACTGCTTTGCTCTTGAAGCATCGGATCACGCCGCAGTCCGGATGCTTACAGGTGCCCTCCCGGCATCCGAGGCAATCGGCTTGACTGAAGTACTCCAGGAGAATCTTGAACTGCGGATAATTTTCAAAGACCGGCAAGAATTGCGAAAACCGTTGTGCATAGATATCGAACGATCCTAACAGTTCTCGCAGTTGCGCACTTTGTCGTCTGATCGCGCCGGACGCGTTCGCAAAGCATTTCTGACAGCTCAGACCGCACGGCGCGAGGATTTCGAGAATCTGCCTGTATTTCATATTGATTCCTTAGGTTTCGTTGAGTGGCAATACGATCAGGAAAGGGATGAAGTCACCAAGCACGTGCACAACGACGCAAGGGAGCCAGCCGAAATGGAGAAAGAAATACCCAAAGGCAATCCCAAAAATGAAGGCGCCGGCGAACCCTTGCCCATGCATCAGGCCAAAGAATATTGCTGCAACCAGTACGGCCAGAAGCTGCCTCACGTGCGGCCGTTGCGTTTTCCATCCGAGCAGAACAAGGATCCAGATAACAAGCGGTAAGAGGAACAAGCGGAAAATCGTCTCCTCGACAAGACCTGCCTGCAGGGCAACTGCAGAGAGATGCGATATGCTTGATATGCTCCGGAGCCATTGCGGCAGCGCTCCGGCCTTTGCCGTCTGCAGAAGCATCATGCTATTGAGGGCTACTACTGCCAGAGCAAAGAGAGCCGTGTAAACTGATTGCTTCAGAATTGATTGCTTCACAACGAAGCTTGGGATTTGAAGGTGCGCAGCGAGTGATAGCCCTGCCAGTGCCGTAAGCCAGGCGAGCGATCCATACTCCAGGAAGACGAGCGAAGCATTTGGATCCCCGTTTTCGCGTGCGAACCACAGCCGTGCCACCCCCGACGCTAGTCCGATCACCCCGGCATGCTTTAGAAACGTTATTGCCCTCTGCCTGTGCAGCATGAGAACGATTACCGAACAAACGATGATGGGTGACAGTAATAACCAGGACATTTCTTCCGACCTTATGGGTACGATCACTCATGCGCGTGTTGCGCGTCGAGATGAGCCATCCGCTTCGACTTAGCGAAAGAGGCTCGTCTCGCTGTTCCAAACCCCAAAATCGTATAAGACGGGCTCGTCTGTCAGTTTCCCTAACTCTGGCTTCATAAGGACCTTGGCCCCATCTCTATCCGCCAAAGAAGCCAGTCTTCAACGACGCGGCTCTGCATTCTTAGCCTAATATCTTGCCAGCTAACTCTGGAGGCATCCCGGATTCTGAGGCCCTTTCAGGACTTCATGATGCGTAACGGTCGCCTCAAGCTCGAGCAGGAATTTCTTGTCTTCTGGGTAGTACACTGCTTTCTCGTACTCGTCGCCCGCAAACCTTTTGATTGAATCGTATGAATCCCAGAAAGAGATGAAGAGGAAATGAGCTTTACCGTCCTCCACACGACGTAACACGTAGACTCCGCAATTTCCTGGCGCAGAACGGCAGTCTTTCTCACCTGTTCTTGTTATGTACTCAAGGAACTCATTACTCTCGCACTCAAGGGTCACTCCATGCCAGATCCGGGCAATCATCATAGTTACCTGTAGAATTCTTGGTAAGATCAAGAACTAACAGAACGAGTATTCAATCGTACTTCATCAACTCCAGGAACTGATCTCGCTGCCCGCAGCATCTGAATGTATACTGCTAGGACCCACAAACTGACAATTGGGCTCATCTCGAATGAAGGCGGGAGCGGAGCCGACCACGCATTAACGATGACCGCAATCCCAAACAGAAGTATGCCGAGAGAGCCGAGAACCTTTCCAAAATGCTTGTCGGACGTCATCGCGAATGCTAGGACGATCCAGCCAAAGAAAAAGAAGGTGTCGAACGCAAGATCAATCCCTTGATCGAAAAGCCGAAGACCCTTGTAGAGGGCGACAACGCTCTGCCGCTCGGGATCGCTAGCAGCCTTGAGGTAAGTCGTTCCCATCCGACCCATGATTGTCCCTTGCACCGTGGCTTGGATGACCATGATCGCGCAAGCGATGATTCCGAATGCACTTCCGATCGTAACTGTTATTCGGGACCTCTCATAGGTCAGCAAACGATGCAAACCAAAGAAAGCAACGGCCAGGAAGAGCATCGCTATTCCCACGAGTAGATGCGCTCCGATGCTTATCTGGTAGTACGGAGAATTTCCTTGGGTGGTCAAAAATTGCTCCGTGCTACTCAACCCTAGGTTTTGCCAGAACAGTTGTTCAAGAACTAAGGCGACTCCAAGGAAAATGGCTATGCCGACAATACCGCAGACACCCCCTATTTTGATCATTTTCTTAACGTCGTCAGATTCCATTTCTCTTTACTCCAGTTTAGCGTAACCGGACAGCGTACACGCCAATTGCAGAGGTGCTCGTTACTTATTATTCCCCTGAGCGAGAAACTCTCTCCATTCCTTCTCAACCTCCTCGGGGGTCCTTCCGTAAACTGTTTTCAAAGCTCTTAGGTTTGTCTCGTATTCCCCCGTTCTCATCAGCTTCCAGAACTCCAGAGACTTCGCTATTCCGTATCTCTCAATCAGATACTTGCAGAGAGATCCCCCCTCTTCATATCCCCACGAGCGATACGTCTCCTGATGCCGACCAACGCTTGTGTCCCCAAGCTCCGTGGTGAACGGATAGAGACTATTAACAAGCCTCGCCATGTTTTCTCGCGCGAGCTTATGGACATTCTCTCCCTGCCATCCCCCCCAATATGTAGCAAACCCTTCCGAAAGCGGGCCTCTGTAGTTCGCATTAAGCACGTTCTGAAGAATATGACAGGTCTCATGATATGGGTCCAAGGCATTTGTGCCGTCATCTACTTCCATAATGAATTTGAGCGGCGCCCAACCGTAACCGATATGCCCCGTGAGTATCCATTTCATCTTCCACGACGGAAAACTTATGTACACGATTTTCCTATCGGCTTGCACCCCTAGGTCTTCAGTCATCTTCTTATATGCATCCTCATGCAGCTCCACTATTTGCCGCATCCGTCCTTCGGAGGTTGAATCCTGAAAATAGTACGTGGTGTAGTGTTCGCTTTCAATTTTCCTCAGCGGGCCGTGGTTGATACTTGCCTCAAGCGTCAATCCAAGATCAAGCGGACCAAAAGGTTTCCCTTCATCTTCGCTTACACGCGCCACTGCCCAAGGGATGCTGGGCGGAGTGTTCCACTCACGAATCGGCCCATTGAAAGTTCGGAATAGTATGTGCTCAAGCTGTGCAGTTCCAATCACGATTGCGTGCACCTTTGTGGTTGGTCGGTCTCGGAGCCGGAGGATACCACTCTGGTTTGGATCGTCGGCCCGATCGCGGATCGGGTTTCCTATGAATACGACTCCGGCTGCGCCGTGACGTGCGGCGTTATCGATTTTCCGCGCCGGTGTCCAGTCAGGCAGTCGAAACCTAGCGGTGTCATTGAAGGGCACACCGCTCACGGCGACAGCGATCTTGCCTTCAATCTTAGCACCTTGGTAGTCATCCCACCTGCCTTCCTCCGTCGTGATCCCATAGCCGACAAGCACCATCGGTCCTTTGAGCGAAAAAGGTTGCCAGAGTTCAGAACCCGTCGGGTGTGGGATTTGAAGCTCGTTGAAGACGAGGACGGGTCGGAAGAGAGGAAGCTTCGCAACCAGCTCTCCCCCAGAAGTACGAACCTCACAATTCATTTCAAATACCTGAGCAAAGCTCACCTCGATGATAAAAAACCATAAGGTGAGCGTTGACGCAGAGAGTGAAGCTCGGTGATTTGCCATTTCATTGTCCTTCGGCTGAGCGTGCTTGCATCGGTCTAATTGGCTAAATCGTACCCACAGGGAGATCTTCCTTTTGCATCAATGCATTGAGGTTGCGCGGGAGAATCTCCACATACTCAATTAATCCCAGCTGCTCCAATTGACTTCTCACCCTTTCCGGCAATTGCTCAGGCTGCTTGCTCTCGAGAAGAAGAGCCGTTTCCTCCTGCGAAAACGTCGCTCCTACATTCACCCAGTGTTCGACATTCTTATTCTCTGGACAGATCGTTTGACACCGCATGCATCCCACAATACATTCGTGCCATCTTGGTTCGATCCAGCTGGGAAAGTCCTTCGGACTCTCGTTATGAAATGTCAGACACCGTTCAGCTCGAAGCAGAAATCGGGTCGAATCGATGGCCTGCGTGGGACACTTCTTGACACAAGCTGCACATCTCGCACATCGTTCAAGCATCAATGAGGGCCGCCAGCTATCTTGAGTGCAGGGGGCATCGGAATAGAAGGCCATCAGCCGGTGAAAGCTGCCCATACCCGTTACGTAGCAGATGTTATTTTTGCCATACGCTGCGAGTCCACTGCGAACTGCCAGTAGCTTAAGCGGCAGTGCCGAAGGTGCAACATGATACCCCTCGGGTTCGAGAATCCTGCGGAGCAATCCCTCAATTGAACCGTTGATGCCTTCGTCATAGGTTGGAGGAACAACGTACCTGCGCGGCCTACCATCCCAGACGAACGTCACAAGAATCTGCGGCTGTGGAGCTGCGACGATCATCACCGACCGGGCATTGGGAACGTTGTCTGGCGGTAGAAAGGCAAAATATGAGAGTCGTTCCTCAAAAAACGCCTTACAGAACTGGCCGGTTCGGTGAGCCGTCTCTATCTCATCTTTGAGTTCAGCGAGATGCTCGATTGAAACGATGCGCCCTACGCATTTGTGTTTCTTCAATTCCACCAGAACCCTGGAACCGATATCTGTCTTGTTCAAATTCAGAGACCTCAGCGTTGTCGCAATACCTCAATTTGAGCTACGGCAAGTTGGGTAACAAAAGACACAATGGGGCCACAGATCTCCAGACGCACCTTGGCGAGGTTCTCTTGCAGATGCTCCCTGTCAGCGAAGTCAATCCCTGTGAGCTCATTGCACTCGGTTACGTGAAGTCGCTCGGTAAACCACTTCAGGATGGTCTTCATAGCCGCATAGGACATTTCTCGCGATCGCGCATCCCGCACGCCACTGCGCCCCACGGCAAGACCAATCGCCATTGCCGAAGCGATCAGACAGCCGCAGATCCGACCTTCTTGAGCTAGGCCATCACCGAAAGGCGCTGAAATGGCCGCCAGGTCGGTCCCATCCAGCTTCAGCGGTTCAGCAACCGCCAGGAGGACCGATTGGGCGCAATTGTAACCAGCACTGAAATACCCAAGCGCAATCTCATCTGCATTCAAGGTTGCTATCATAGACTTCTGAAGACCTCTTCAGAATTCGCACCGTACAACAACGATTTCCCCAGACCATTCCACATGAATCTAGACGCTTGGTGGATGGTGTGCAAGTACCAATTCTTGGGGAAACGCGATAGACCACTTCGGGAACGGGTAGCTTGCACCAACACAGTAGGATCTGGGCTTCCACGCGTGCGCCTGTCCACGTCGTTGTACGTAATCCACTGAGGAATGTTATTGAGAGTGGGAATCGTTGCTATTGTCGCCGTATGAGGGCATTCCAACAAACAAAGCAGATTGATCGCTGGTGAGACGGAAGGAGAATGCTACTCCTGTGGGCCGCCCCCCCAGCGCAGGCTCACGTCACAACGAGGCCTTGGCCAATAATTCCGATGGGATTCTGGCAGAATATCCTTTTCCGTTGCAATGACTTCATCACCAAACGCACTGCAGTCTTGATTCCAGGGTGCTCACTGCGCATCCTCGTTTCAAGGAAGGTCGTTCGCATATTGGCTCGCCGGTGTATGTAGCCGCGAACCGCGTCTTTTGTTAATGTCCTCAGTGAGCAAATCTCCAGCGAGACAATCGTGTGGATCTCTAGCCAAGACAGCGAGCCTTCACGAGGCATCCTTTCCTTCGCCGTGCGGTTCTGAAGAATTGGCTCGTGAACTCCGCCATCCGGTAATCAGCTGACCGAAAATCAGGAAGCACGATTACATCATCTGTCCTATCGCAACCATTTCTCGGTTTGAACCACCAGCGAATCGAGCGTCTCATACCGAAATTCGCGCTTGACGTT
>Ga0315285_10004640_pt1 | contig 14256 bp, 16 predicted proteins | sample YL17G09_36_MG_FD_203698 | JGI IMG/M metagenome (GOLD analysis project Ga0315285, IMG submission 203698) | Sediment microbial communities from Yellowstone Lake, YNP, Wyoming, USA - YL17G09_36 | ecosystem: Environmental > Aquatic > Freshwater > Lake > Sediment | place: USA: Wyoming | collected...
CGAATTTATGATCACCATTCCCCTAATCTCCACCGATAAAAAGCTTTTTGACCGGGTCAAAGGCATTATTGATTCCCGGCCGCAGAACGGCTACGATCTGCAGCTCTTTACCGCGCTGAAATCCGCCGAGGAGTTCCTCGACACCCGGGCGCCTGAACTGATCTTCATCAACTTTTCAGACACCTACCGGCTGTTCGATGCCCCGCACAACGATTTCTGGCTCCAGCACAGCGGCATCATCGCCCTGTGCGAAGAGTGCCATACGATCGACGAGATCCACGCGATCCGGGGCGCGAGCATTCTCGCGTCGCTCACGTTCGATGATGTCGAAAAGCAGCTGCCGGGCATACTCGACATCATCCGCGGCAACCGCTCCCTCCTCTATCACCCCAGGCGCGGCCCTGACCGGAGAGGAGACCTGACCGGGTCGTTTAAGCTCCGCAACGACCTTTTTGAGGCCGATTGCTACATCAACCTCATCTGCAACTACCTCTGCAATTCGCACCGTTTGACAATTGATAACAGGTTCTTTTTCCACCTGCCGCTCCACGAAATGCTCATCAACGCCATCGAGCACGGCAACTGCGGCATCACCTACGATGAAAAAAGCCGCTTCCTCGAGCGCGGCGGCTGCGCGCCCGACCTGATCCAGGAGAAAAGCAGATGTCCGGCTGCGGCCGCGAAATCAGTGACGCTCCGCTACGCGCTCTACCCGTCATACGCCCGGTTCGTCATTGCCGACCAGGGCAACGGTTTCGACTGGCGCACCGTGATCGACGCCCTGGATAAAAAGGACACCCTGCGGCTCCACGGAAGGGGCATTCTCATCACGCGGGAAATCGTGCGCTCCCTGCGCTATAACGAAAAGGGGAACGAAGTCGCGTTCGAAATCAATTACGAAACGCCTGGAAAAAAACAAGGGGTTAAAACACTTTTCTCCTGAGCGGATGGGTCCTGCTCTGCCTCACCACGACCGCCTTTGAACGCTTCTTCACCGCTATCTGCTGACGCACCATATAGGAGCGGAGGTTCACCGGCAGGTAGGGGGTCCGCACCTCGCCGGTCCAGTAGTGCAGTTGACGGTTGGGAACAAAGTGCAGCAGCTTGCAGTAGTTCTGGATCATTTTGTCGTAGTTGGCGACGTCGACCCTGGAACAGGCGAACGGGTCGATGTTCTTGAAATAGACGCTGATGAGCACCGGCCTGCCCTCGCCCGCGTCCTTGCGCACCGGCCGCAGATCGACCGGGAGCCGCAGCTCGGCTCCGGTGTCAAGGGGCAGGAAATCGTCCATGGTGATGATGGTCCTGATGACCCCTGACTGCACCCCGCCGAACAGCAGTTCCGTCGAGAACTCCGTGGTGTCCGAGGCCCTGCGGACATCGAGGCACTGGATCGGGTCGTAAAAATTCCTCTTGCAGATCACGAAGGCGGTGTCGGAATTGTTGTGCAGGACGATGGCGAGTTGATGGTTCTCTTCGACGAGCCTCGCCGTTATGTCGGGAAGTTTCTCCTTTTTCCCTTTGCCGCATGAGACAAGAAGAAGCGCTGCGAGAACAACGAGGCCCCTTAAAAGCAACCGACGGCGCCGCCGAACGGCGCCTTTAACTGAAGAGCTCATATGATTAATAATAAATTTCCGCAATACCGAAAGCAACCCGCCTTTTTCTATTTATATTTACCGGTACCAATAGTTTACCGATGATGAGCGATCTCGGTGAAAAAAAATGAGCGATCGTTGTTGATTGATGTGTCTATAGGGTAGAAACGACAAAGAGAGTTATGGATCCGGAAAAGGCTTTTGCCAGGGAGTTATACGATCAGTATGGCTTTCTGGTCTACCGAACCTGCCTGAAGATCCTCGGATCCACAGAGGACGCAAAGGACGCGTTACAGACGGTATTTCTGAAACTTATGGAGCAGTATGCGACCATTACCGACAAGGAGAAGATCATTCCCTGGATATTCGCTGCCGCGAAAAACCACTGTTTCAATGTGCTGCGGTTCAGGAAAAAATTTGCCGGATGCCGGGATGCCGATACCGTTGCGGCAGAAGGCAGCGGGCTGCTTGACGAAAGTATTGCGGTAAAGGAGCTTGTTCGACTTGCTTTTCTCAATTATTCCAAGGACGTGAGGGACGCCGTGTATTTCACCTATGCGGAAGCGTTTGATCAAGAGGAGATCCGGAAGCTGACCGGCCAGTCGCCGGCCACTATCCGAAGAAACCTGAAACGGTTCAGGGACAGTTTACCTTCGATACGGAAAAGGCTGGGAGTATTGTGATGGAACATCCCTTTGATAAAATCGAATTTCTCTCGTACGTGACCGGAAGCTGCGGTGAAAAAAAACACCGTTCCATTGCAGCGCATCTGGCGTCATGTGCTTCGTGCACGGCGTACGTTAAAAACATCGAGGTGGAAAAGAGCTCTTTCCTTTCGGCACACCCGTTTGAAACGGCCATTGCTCTGCCGGACCGCCCCGTCGTAAAACCGGCAATGCCGTTTTTCAGACAGCCGCTCTATGCCCTTGCCGCGTCGCTCGTGCTCTTTGTCGGCGCCGGTATCCTGTATATGGCAGGCACCCGCCATGGCGAAAACCACATCAAGGGCGAAACCGGGCTGAAAGTCTTTGTTCAGAACCGTGCGGGCGGCATAGAAAAGCGCGAACCGAAGGTGTTCTATACCGGCGAGAAAATACAGTTCCTCTATTCGTGCGGTGCGGATAACCGGTTTATCTTTCTCTCGCTCGATACTACCGGTGCCGTCACTACCTACTACCCCTCTGCAGGAGCCGCGGACAGCTCATGCGCGCTTGAACGCGGCCGGGACATCCCGCTCCCCAACAGCATTGTTCTCGACGAATACGTCGGCAGAGAGATCTTCATCGGCCTGTTTTCGAAAAAAGCGCTCCCGGTAGCGGCAATAAAAAGGCGCGTTGCCGAAGCGTTCATTGCGGCACGCACGCTCGACTCATTGGACCTGAAAACCATTGACGCCACGGTCATCACCTGTGCGTGTACGGTTCTCGAGGGAGGTCTCCGATGAACGTGCGAATAATCGTGCTCCTTTTTGTCCTTGCCGGGCTGGGGTCAACGCACGCCGAGCGCTATGCGCTTCTCGTCGGCAACAGCATGTCGCAGGGCAACTATGCGCAGCTGAAATATGTGCAGAACGATCTCCAATCGCTCAAAGAGATCCTGGGCGATTTCTGCGGGTTTGACCGACAACACATTGTGTCGCTTTACAACGGGACGCCGGATGAATTGAAACAATGCTTGCGTAGCTTTGCCGACCAGATGGCCGGCGGGAAAAACAATATGTTCCTCTTTTACTATTCCGGCCACGCGGAGGCGACCTGCCTCAAGATGGGCGGCAGCGGTTATCCGCTGGACTCGCTCAAGCGGGAATTGACCGAGTTTCCGTCCGACATCAGGATCGGGATCCTCGACGCCTGCCAGAGCGGCGGCTTCACCCAGATCAAGGGCGGGCGGCTCGACGAGCCGTTTCTTTTCAGGGACGACAGCAAGGCCAAGGGGCAGGTCATTCTCTGCTCGAGTTCCGCAAATGAAAACGCGCAGGAATCGGACGCGCTCGGCAATTCCATCTTCACTTTTTACTTTGTCAATGGTCTGCGGGGGAGCGGCGACCTGTCGGGCGACGGACGCGTCACGCTCTCCGAAGCGTACCAGTACGCCTACAACCGCACGATTTCGAACACCGCCTCTTCCTCGGGCGGCGTTCAGCACCCTTCCTACCAGTTCCACATTCAGGGCGAGGGGGATATCGTTCTTGCCGACCTGAACATCACGTCGCGGGGGATCCTGCTCGGCCCTGACGTGACCGGCGACATTACGATCCTCTCGAGCGCGAACGTCGTGGTGGCCGATTTGACAAAAGAAAAAGATGCCGCCGTCATGATCGCGCTCGGCCCCGGCGAATACCGCGTGCTCAGGGGACTGGGCGACCGGCGGTATCAGGCTGACGCCGTCGTGAAGGAAAACACGGTGGCCAGCGTGCGGCAGGTCGACTTTTCAAGTGTTACAACGGATGCGGCCCGGAAAAAGGGCGTGAAGAAAAATGGCCTGCAGATCGGTTGTACGCTTTACGGCGGTTACGAGCATTATGATTTCTCCGCGCTGACTGAAGGACTTGGGGAACGGTTCTCCGGCTGCCGCTATTTTTCCATGGACCCGCGGTTTCCCCTGATGAACCATTTTGCACCAGTCTGCATTGCCGCAGAAGCACTTCTTAACGGAAAGTTCACCGGCCATATCGGGATCGAATGGCTTGAAAACACCGGCGCCGCGGATTACAGCGGCATCTACACCAATCCGGCGGATGGCGCCTCATACGGTGCACGGCTCCATGTCGATTATTCTTTTTCGGCGGTTGCCACTGATCTCTGCGTCGGCTACCGCATTCAAAAGGGGTACATGAAAAATTTTTCCCTTCATGCGGGCGTTGTTTTTTACAATGTCACCACAAAGGTCAATTCCCGCTTTTACGACTCTTTATTCGACGTCGAATCTTCGGGGAGCGGCACCAATAACGCAGTCGTGACCGTTCCTTATGCCGCGCTCGGTTATACGCGGCCGCTTTCGCCGTGGATCGACATCGGCGCCAAAGTCAGGTTCCGTTATCAGAAATCGCCGGCAACGGGCGAAGACGGCGGAAACGGCGCCGATGCTGTGCCGTTATCGGCCTCGCAGGCAAACATGGTTCCGCTCAGATATTTTTTCGGCGGAATGGATGGAAAGGTGTTTGTCAATGTTCACCTTACCCGTGGTTTATTGGAAAAATTATTATGAAACCAATTGTCCGCTGCCTCATCCTCTTTGCCGCGCTTTCGCTTTTGGGGTGTGCGGCCAAGGCCCCGAATGGACCCTCATCACCAATTGATCCGATCTTTCCAAAAACGGAAAGCATTCTTCCGCTTGCGCAGGGCAATGCCTGGACCTATTCGTATACCGCCTATGATTCCCTCGGCCACATGATCCTGCCGCACCGTCTTGACCTCCATATAGCAATTAACGCCCAATACGGCATCCAGAACGACACGACGCTCGTGCTTTTGACCCGCTATAATTACCAGACCCATTTTCCCGACTATGCCTACCAGTATGAAATGGAAGCGCAGGGCAAAGGATATCTTGTCGTGTACCGGAGCTTGTATCCTCTTGCGGTAAGGGGCCTCTACATCATCGGCGAATACAACGGCACGGCCATACAGTTATACCCGAGCGAACAGTTCTGGCTTGCCTACCCTGCGGACAGCGGAAAAACCTGGCAGTTCAAGCCTGATCCGCTGGGCGATTCGGCCAAAGTCACCGCCATGCAGCTGGTTTCCACCAATGCACACAGCTATATGCTCGAACCGAACAGCATGTCCGGCATCGCGGTCATCGATTCCTGCTATTGTTACCAGCAGTCGAACATCGACACGGTCGCCTATTATTATTACCATCCAAAGTTCGGCGCGATCAGCTACGAGCGGTATAGGGGCGGGAAATTGCGTGAGACGTATATCTTGAAATCATTCAGTACTGTTTCTTACTAACGGCCAGATTGAAATCAATGGAAGGAAAATAACAGTGACCTGTCTTAGAAATGATACTGCGATGAGAATATTTCTGGTCCTTTCCCTCCTCCTTCTTGTTTTTTGTCAAAACGCGCAAAACATGGACGGGTGCAAATCAGGCAGCATTCCCGTCGGTTCTTTGCCTGGACCTCTCTCCAAAGCCGCGGCGGCAGCGGTCTCGGACCTGCCGCCGGAATTTCATTATTCCTCTCTCGATATGGAGCAGGCAATTTGCGGAGCATGGCTCGACAGGAACAGCGACACGGTCATGACCGTCACCGTAGGGCAGGATGCTGAAATTTCCTATAACATTACCGGAGAACACACAACGTGCGGACCCACCTTTGCGCGATTGCCTTTCCTTTGTTCCTCGCCGTCGTTGTCCTTTTCAGGTTCCCTGACTTTTTACGAATCGGCTGATTCCGGCGAAGTTGAAATAACTATTGCAGACAGGCCGTATCTGATGAAACAGTATAAAATCAAGGACACCGCCTGTTTTGCGCTCGTGGCAGGTTCCATGGACATACCTCCGCTCAATATTTCCAGGGACGATTCACTTCACCGGTGTCAATAGAGACCGGTCTAAAAAAGGCCACTATGAAAATCAATAACTTTCTGTTTTGGATGGTAGTTGCCCTACCATTCATGGCCATTTTTTGCACTAAAAACAAAGATATTGAAATAGATCCCCGTGTTTACGGAACGTGGAAATGTTATTTCGATGGAGAAATATCACACGGAAATGACGCAAAAGATACGATACCGATTTCTTTTCTTAATGATTCTTTAAAAGACAGCGTTTGCTTTTTTTATGCATTTTATGAAAATAGAACTTTTGAGTATTTTGAAATTAACGGAATCAATAACAATAAATTTATTTATCAAAACGGTAGGTTTTCCACAAAAGACGATTGTTATTGTTTGTCAGATGCCTGTAATTATAGCCTGATCGTCTCTAACGATACGCTCAGATTGATTTATAATAGCGATCCGAATTACTCATTATATTTTCGCAATTTTACCGTTTGTTGGAAATAATAATTTACATGCCGTCAGAGATTTTTTTACCGCAGGTCTTTTTTGCTTCTATTCTTTTTCCAATACCCACTCGGCCGGGTAGGGGCTCGAGAGCGCGGTCAAATGCAAAGCAAGGCCTTCAAACTTTCCGTTGATTGAAATTGTTCCCTTGAATGAAGCGTGGTAAGCGCCTGACTGCCGCGGCCCATTGTCACATCCGCAATCAGGGAGCGGGTTATAAAGGGAGTCGGCGTAAATCCCGTCCAGCGTAAGGCTGTCCTGAAGTCCAATTGCAAATTGGCCTTTCATATATTGCGTATAGGCGCTCGGATAACAGGTATCACGAGACCCGATATCGGTAAATTCGTATATCCTGAGGAAGAACGAGTCATTCTCGAATGTCACCTTGTGCGTGGAACCGGCGTAATAACCGATGGTGGGGTCAAGGTGGTCCTGCCAGGTCCCCTGCAATACTGTGCTGTTTACCTGTCCGTTCCCGGCCGTGGGTGAATTACAGGAAAAAAGCGTGATTGCCATCAGTACACAGCCGATTAACGCATGATTTTTAGCCATAGTCTGCCGCTTTTCTCTTTTCGCTAATTGACCTCAACAATAACGGTAAAAACAGTGCTCTGATAGGTGTGCGAAATGGAAATTGTGGCCTGGCCCGGAGAATAGGCGACGAACTGATAAATCTGGGTCGGGCCGGCCGGGAGTATTACCTGTGTAGGCAGCATTTTTTCAAAACGTATTGCCAGAGAGGACAGTTCAGGCGTCCCGTATTCTCCGGGCCCGATGGTCTGAAGAGTGATATCGACCGTGTCTCCCCGTGCCACTGCCACGGTCTGGCCGGCATTGCCGTTGTTCAGGTCATGAAGGGTTCCGGGAGGCAAGGGACCGGATGTGGCGGGACCATGGCCGCAACCGGAAGCCGCGACGAGGTAAGCAACCACTGCATAAAACACCTGTTTTCCGCGCATAGTCAACCCCTTATGAATATAAGGATATTTTTACGGTTTCGTAGAAAAAACTGGATGTTTTTTAAACAATGAATTCCGCGTGAATCAGGAAATTCCTCTTCGCTTTGCTTCCTCAAGGATCGTTTCGGTGGCGGTCGCCCCTATCCGGGTGACCCCGAGCTCCCTGAAACGCAGCACCTCGTCTAGCGTACGGATGCCCCCGGCCGCCTTTATCAGGACCGTGGGCGCCAGATGTTTTTTCATGAGTTTAACGTGATGGTCCGTGGCGCCTTTATGGTTGTACGTTCCGTCCGGCTGCTTCACGAACCCGTAGCCTGACGAAGTCTTTGCAAACGCAACTTTATGTTCGGAACAGATCCCGCACAACCGCACGATATGATCGTCCTCGAGGTAATCGGTTTCGAATATGACTTTAAGTAGTGCGCGGTTCGCAATGACGACATCATTGATCGCTTTGATTTCTTCCGATACATACGCCCAGTCCGCGCCCAGCACTTTCCCGATGTTCACCACCATATCGATTTCATGGCCCCCGGCGCAAACCGCCGCTTCGGCTTCCCTGACTTTGATTGACGTCATGCTGTTCCCGTGCGGAAAGGCGATGACCGCGCACACGTTGACCCCGGAACCGGCGAGCAGGTCCCGTACCATCGGGATGCAATACGGTTTTACGCAGGCTGAAGCCACGTTGTAGTGCTTCGCCAATGCGCATCCTTTTGCAATATCGTCATCGGTCATGGTGGGATGAAGCAATGAATGATCGATCATTTTCGCCAGCGCACAAAGGGTAACAGGGTCTTTCATGGTGGAACTCTTTCTATGCCTAAAGGCCTTTACGGGAAGCAAACGATTTTGCTTACGTGACCGGCCTATCGCTGGGGCTGGTACCTAGAAAAATCTAATAATCAAGTCTGCCATCCGGCAGACACGTTCATGAATTCCCCGAAATCCGCAACGCCTCCTGGTAATATTTTTCGACAAAGTCCTTTTCCACCCTCTTTTTCACTGACCTGCCGCGGTTGAGTTCCTGTTCGAGAGACAACACCGTGTGTTCGGGATCTCTGATGCTGGCTGCCATGGCATGTTTTGACAGAATATAACCCACCGGGCAATCAAAATGTCTGCCGATCATTTCTCTGAACACCCATACGGCTGCTGCTGCCCGGCGCTGTGCCGGGCGGAGTTTTTTATAGCCAGGAAACTTGGCCTTGTAGTGCTGCAGGTGGTCAATGACGTAGCTTTTCTCGGTGAGCAGCGCCGATTCTTTCAGGTAGCGGGCAAACAGGTTCGCCGCGCGCAGCTTTGTTGCGATCTCGTGCTCAATAGTAAAAAGATCCACGACATCCTTGATCGCATAGTCAAGCAACTCGGGTCTGATCGGCCGTTTGAGCCAGTTGGCACGCTGGAACTTGTCTTTCTGCTTTTTGTCGATATTGAGATAATCGGAAATGTTGATGGGCAGATTCAAGAGCTCCTGGCCCACGGCAATATCGCGCACCGGCGTGATGGTGCACCCGAGCACATTCTGCGCCATGAAGATATCGTTTGCACAGGAGAACATGATCTTGGTGACAGCGGGATCCGTTAAAAAACGGCGAAGCGCCGGTTTGTTCCCCATTTTCAGCACATCGATGATCACCGTTTCCGTGCCGTCGAAACACTGCAAAATCGAGATCGAGTAAGCATACCGGACAGTTCCCTGGTCTCCCTCCATATCAAGGGCAACGGCATTGACCCGGCGGTTGCGCAGATCGTCACTATAGGCCGTCAGCTCGAATTCGCGATCAATGTACCGGTGGATCCTGCGTGGCTGCTGCGCGGCGGGTTGGGACCGAAGGGTTTTCGGCTCAAGCTGCGTATGGAGTGAATCCATCAATTCCTTCGGGAGGTTATGCTGGGAAGTGCGCCGGGAACCATAAAAAAACGTTCTGCATTGCTGCGGAACGTTTTTTTATCCGGGATATTTTCGCGCTGTTCAGCGTACAATCCGGTATTAGCAGTAGTCGCTACGACCACCGCCACCACTACCACCTCTCTCTACCACCACCGCCACCGCCATAACCACCTCTGCCGCCACCGCCACCGCCATAACCACCTCTACCGCCACCGCCTTCGGTTTTCGGCCGAGCTTCATTGACCGTGAGGGCACGACCTTCGATTTCTTTGCCATTCAACGCTGCAATGGCAGCTGAGGCTTCTTCGTCCGTACCCATTTCCACAAACCCAAAACCCTTGGCACGTCCCGTTTCACGATCCATAATGACCTTGGCCGATACAACGGTACCAAACGGTGCCAACAACTCCTGAAGACCGCTGTCTCCAATATTGAAACTGAGATTACCTACATACAACTTCTTACCCATTAAGGACTCCTTAAAAAATGGTTTGAAAAACCCAAATCCGCCGCAATACTTTTACAGCCGGTGGTTCCTCTTGGTAATGAAAATAAACTAAGGTAAGCGTACAATCCTACATATCTTATGGTATCAAAATATCTGAGGCGCTCGCTGTGGGAATTCAATGGTCAGGCGGGCGGACAGTAATAATTTGACACAACCATAACGGGGCTGATATTTTATCAGTCACGGCTGAAACGCGGCGGATGTGACAACATAAGGAGCGTGTATGGCGAAGGGACTGAAAAAAATCAAAGACGCTATTGAAGCTTATTATAATAAATACTGGAAGGGCGACATGGATGCGCTCCTGCTGAGCGGCGCTAAAGACAAAGACGTTAAAGCCGTCAAAAAAGCGCTGGCCGGCAAGGCCGGCGTTAACGCAAGGGACGTGAACGGCCAGACGGCCCTGATGCTTGCCGCGGCCGTGGGCAGCACGGAGATCGTCAAGCTGCTTCTTGAAAAGGGCGCAGACCTTGAACACATAGACCGCGGCGGCGAAAGCGCCCTGATAAAAGCCGCGTCCGGTTCCTTTAATCTGGAGACCGTTAAAGTCCTGCTCGAAAAAGGCGCTGATGTCAACGTGAAAGACGGAAACGGCGTAACGGCCCTTATGAAAGCCGCCATGAATGCCTGCAGCAGGGACATGATCAGGTTGCTCCTGGAAAAGGGCGCTGCTATAGGCGCCAAGGACAAGGCCGGCAATACGATTCTGATGCTGACCGCGATTTATTACAGCAAAGCCGAGGTTTTCGAGGCGCTCCTGGCGAACGGCGCGGACATCAACGCCGTAAACCAGAACGGCGAGACGGTCCTTTTTATAGCGGTGCGGAACCGCCTTCCGGCGGTACTCAAGGCCCTTATCGAAAAGGGCATGGACGTGAACGGCAAAAACTCGCGCGGCGAAACGCCGCTCTCGGTGGCAAAGAAGCTGATGGAAACAAAGCCGCAGTGGAAAGTCATAAAGGACATCCTCGAGAAAGCCGGGGCCAGGGAGCAGGAAGCTCCTACGGAGGAAAACTGAGAAAAGAAGGGCAGAGCGTCCGGTTCATGCTCAGATAGCCTTCCGGTATTCGGGGTCGGGCCGCCGGGCCCGATTTTGTGGCATTTATATAGAGGGCCCTGTTATGTACCTGCTGAGGCAGGTCCATAACAGGCCTAGAGGCCATTCTCTGCACAATGCAATTGTCCAGATAAGGCCTAGAGGCCGATAGCTCCGGCGACTTCCCGCATTCCCATGATGGTGTCGGAAATAAGCGCCTCAAGCCCGACACCCAGCATTTCCGCGCCCTTTTTAATCACGTCGCGGTTTACTCCGGCGGCGAAATTTGCCGCTTTCCACTTTTTAAGCACTGACTTCGGTTCAAGGTCCCTGACGCTCTTTGAAGGCCGGACAAGGGCGCACGCTGTCACAAAACCGCACAGTTCGTCGATCGCATACAGGGTCTTTTCCAGTGCGGTTGTCGGCTCGACATCGCTGCATATCCCCCATCCGTGCGATAGCGCGGCGGTTATATATTCCTGCGGCCAGCCCCTTGCATCCAGGATCTCCCTTGTTTTTGCGCAATGCCGGTCCGGATATTTCTCATAGTCAAGATCATGGACAAGCCCGACAATGCCCCACTTGGTTTCATCCTCATTGCGCTTTTTTGCGCAGAAGCGCATGACCCCTTCCACCGCAAGCGCGTGGCGCAGCAGCGATCCGCTGGTGGTGTATTCCTTCAGCAAGGCCAAAGCATCTTCACGGTCCGGCACATGGGTTTCCATCGGTTAGACTCCTTTTCGGCAAGCAGGTGAACAATGTCCCGCGACGCGCCGGCAAAGTTCCACGAACTTGGCGGGTTTAAGATCGTTTCCTGCCGAAAACAATACCTGCTAGAAATAATACGTGCCAGAAATAATACGTATTCAAAATAATACCATTATTTTATCACACGCCTTTAGGCTATTGTCTTTGGCAGGCCTAAGGGTCTCGAAGTCGAGCGCGTCCGGGTCGCGGTGGTCGACCGTGGGCAGGAGCGAGAATTTTTGGTACCAACAAAAACTTAAATAGTCAAACCTCCCACTGGTACAAATAAAGGCTATAATAATCAAGCCTGCTATTCGGCAGGCAGGGAGAGGATATTTTACAAGATCCAAGACAAGAGGCATGGGAGGCTCCTTTACTTTGGGGCGTTAGCTTCATAAAGCCATCTTCTATAGGTAATGTGCCAAACATATCCAGAAGCACAATATCGGTCGCGCGGGGCAAATGGAGTTCCCCTATCAGATTTTCATGATTTCAAGGTATCAGCACCCCGGATAGAATTATTCCATGGCACGAGGGGAAAAGGGTGGGTTTACGAGTTATCTAATGATATTTCAATACATTATGATGGTCCGACCCCATTATTCAATAATAAGTTTGACAAACACGACGGCGATGGTTATAATTAATGTAAAGAGGGTGTTATAGCGTTTTTCAAACGTTATAAGGGGGCGGTATGAAGAACTTCGCCATGGTTCTGCTGGTGGTTCCGCTGTTTGCCTTCTCACAGATTACCAGATCCGGGACGTTCAAGCTCAACGACTATGTGAATCTGAGTACCGGAACGTATTCCAGCATTCCGGTTCCTAATGAGCGTTCGCAGGTCGTCTATCCCTGTATAACCAGTGCGGTCAACAGGGATTTCTTTATGAATTATTTTGAACATTCCACCTGCATTTGCGTATGCCCTTCGGGAGCGATCGGAAGCCCAAGACCTTTTTACAAGTCGAAAATATCATTCGCCGCCATGAATCTCACGACCGTGCTGGACCTCACCGATACCGCGCGGTTTACCAGGATCGATACGGTCCGGCAGTCCGGCTGCGCATTGCCATTTTTCGTTATCGATAATTGGTATAACGAAACCGGCGTTTATATCGTGAAGACATACAATAACGCCTATGCGCTGGTCCGTATTACCCCGGTAATCATCACGGTGCAATGCTACGACTATGACCCTGGCACGGGCACCGAGTATCGCTGGACCCAGAGCCGCCTCAACGGTTATAACGTCACGTGGTATTTGACCAATGGCGGACAGGCGTATTTCGGGTGGGTCAGCCAGGCGGGTATCGCGAGCACACCTTCGGCAGTGACGCCCCAGCGCAGGCAGAATACGATATCGCCCAGGGCCGAAGTCTATAGCCTTCTCGGCCGGAAAATTTCCATTTCCCAAGGCGAACGAAGCCGGCCCGGTAACGGCTGCCCGTCAGTATATGTTGTAAAGGAAGGGCAAGGCGTCCGGCTGATGCTCAGATAGCCTTCACCTTTACTACCACTATCCGCGCTGGTACCTCGAAAAATCTAATATTCAAGTCTCCTTATAAGGAGGCCCAGCGGGTGAGGGAAATGTCGGCAAATCCGTTCTTTTTTGCAAAATCCATGACGTCGATAATGCGCTGATATTTGACACGCGCGTCAGACGCCACGATGATCCGGTCCATGTCCGGGTCGAGCCGGCTCCGGATGACCTGCAGAGTTGTGTCCAGCGCGCCGGCCGGAAAGTCTGCGCCAGAAAAATTCCTGCTCCATAAAAATCTATTGTCCGTGGCGATGACGAGCGAGGAATCGCTGACGCAGATGACGAGTTTATCTATTGCCGGCTTCTGGAGGGAAAGCGAGTCGGTCTGGGTCCCGGCGTTTTTGGGGAGTTTGGTGGAGAGGATGTTGATCGCCTGAAATTCCGCTGACAGCATGAGCACGGGAATCAGTACCACGAGAAAATTGATGAAAGGCATCAAATTTATTGAATCGTCGTCGGACAGGCGACGAGCGCGGTGAAGGTGAGACATAGGAACCTCCTTTGTGCTGGTCTACAAAACAAAACGGGGAGAAAGCGGAAAACGTTACTAAGATTTGATAATTATACGCAATAATGTCTATATTTTTAACGAACATGCGCCTTTCAAATTTATCAAATCTGGTCGTTCTGACGGCCCTGCTTGTTCCGGGGGCCGCCTTCGGGGCCTCGGACATCAGGCTTGGATTGGGCGGGGGCTTTGACGTCAACGGTATTTCGACCACCCCTTCCCTTAACTCGTCCAGCCGGACGGGCATCCTGCTGGGGGCCACTTTGGAGTTCCCGTTATCGGCCGGTTTCTGTTTCGTGCCCGGGCTCGGTTACGTCCAAAAAGGCTACGCTGTCGGCACGTTCTACCAGACGGCGCACTATCTGGATTTTCCGCTGCTCCTCAAGTTCCGCATGCCGGTGACGCCGGAACTGACGTTTGACGGGGTGGCCGGCCCCGACCTCGGCATCGA
>Ga0315285_10004641_pt1 | contig 14252 bp, 14 predicted proteins | sample YL17G09_36_MG_FD_203698 | JGI IMG/M metagenome (GOLD analysis project Ga0315285, IMG submission 203698) | Sediment microbial communities from Yellowstone Lake, YNP, Wyoming, USA - YL17G09_36 | ecosystem: Environmental > Aquatic > Freshwater > Lake > Sediment | place: USA: Wyoming | collected...
TGGATGAATTTGGAAAGCAGAATTTGAGAGTGAACGCCCGTCACCTGGATCTGCCAACCCTCGCTGAAAGAGCCTGCATAGCCCACAAGGTGAGCCTGCAAGAGGTCCGATCTGGGAGCCGAAGACGCAATGCCGTCGTCACCCGTCAGGAACTATCAAAGGTTGCAGTGATGCTCTTCGGCTACTCGGGGGCGGAAGTGGCCCGGTATCTGGGTGTAACCACTTCCTGCGTGACGCGAGCGGTCTCCTCGGGAGGAGTTTCAGCGAAAGTGAGAGGAAGATATCTGGAAGAGGGGTGATGCACGTTCTGCATCAACGTTATATATCAAACTCAGAGTATTAGTCTTCCCAAAAGAGAAACCTCCTGTTAAGAGATAGGGAGTAAGCACCCACTTACCCACCCTCTTGAGAGGAGGTTCCTCATGGACAGTTTGGATCGTACCAGGCTGGAGCAGTTTCGTCAATTCAAAAGAGAAATCCGGGGTTCCGAGCGATATCTCATCGTAGGCCTGGATATCGGCAAGGATCGGCATCATGCCTTCTTCGGGACCGCCACCGGCCGGACCCTCTGGAAGAGATGGCTCTTTGACAATAGCCAGGAAGGATTCCAAAAGCTCCTCCTGCAAACCGAGGCCCTGCAGGTAAGGCATGGCTTGCCTCAGGTGGTCTTTGGCCTGGAGCCCACCGCCAACTACCATAAGCCTCTGGGAGAATACTTGATCCGAGGTGCGCATCAGGTGGTGTTCGTTTCGGGCGTAGCCGTGAAGCGGAATCGGGAGCTCCTCGATGGCCGCTGGGACAAACACGATACCAAGGATGCCGCCAATGTGGCCGATCTCATCTCCCAGGGCAAGTGCCTGTACTATGAGCACCCGGAGCAGAGGATTCGAGATCTGAGGCTGCTGCTCTCTTTGAAGAAAAGGCTGAAGAGGCAGGAGCAGGGAATTCGGGTCCGCATCCGCAATGGCCTCGTGGCCCAGTACTGCCCGGAGCTGGACTCCTCCTTCTCCCGCCTGATCGCTCCCGGAAAGGAGAGCGACCTTCTCTCCACGATGCAGCAGCCCTCCTCCATCGGCTGTGCGGCCCATCCGGAGGTGGCCTTCGTGGCCCAGGTGATGGGGGAGGAGCTCCAGCAGATCCGGAAGGTCCTGAAAGCGGTCCAGGAGAGGATCCAAACGCTCTGCTCCCAGTTTCCCGCGTATCCCTATCGGTTGAGCATCCCGGGTTTCGGACCCCAGGTCTCCTCCCAGGTCTTGGGCGCCATCGGAGATCCCTCTCGTTTCCAGAATGGAAAGCAGGTCTTGAAGATGGCAGGGTTGGATCTCTCCGCCGATCGGAGCGGGAAAGCATCCGAAAGAGCCCGCCCGGTGATCTCCAAGAAGGGGAAGGCGGACCTGCGCTATGCCCTGTATCAGGCGGCCTTCATTGCCTCCATCCGAAATGCAGCCTTCACCGCCTATTATACCCTGAGGCTGAAAGCTCGAAGACAAGAACCGGGGATCCAGGCGAAGAGGCGGGTGAAATTGGCGGCCAAGCTGTTGATCATCGCCTGGACCTTGATGAAGAGGAAGGAGGCCTTCGATCCCGAACGCCTAATCATCCATCGATGAATCAGGACGAGAGAGCCCGAGACAACAACGTAGAGGCACATGACCTCGTGGGGGACAATCCTGGGCCTCTCACCGAACTTTGAAATCTGGATAAGGGATGATGGGCGGCCATCTAAGACTGGCATGCCGGATAATGATAACGATGAGATACGAGGTTCGATTCCGGTGAGAGACTCGTCGCAGCAATGAGAAGCCTGCTGCAAAAGGTTATAGGAGAGGTTTGTCCAGAAAGAAGATCGATTTCTATCTTATTGAAATTAAACGGCTTCTAATGTGTTCACTTTTCTCTTGACAGGGGGAAGATAGGATGTCCCCTTTGTCCCTTTTCCACCCACTCTTCCACCCTAACGTCCCCCTTTCACCCTTTAGGCGATGGGCGGGCGGGTCTTGGGAAGTGAAAAACGCGGGGAAAAGGGCGGCAGAGGTCTCGATAAGGCCTGAGACCTTGGCCCCTTCGGCCATGATGCGGTCCCTGCTAACCGTTATCCCGGAGGTCTTGTTCCGGTGTCACGCCCAGGGCGACGAGAAACCGTGACACCATGTTGTAGGCGGCGATCACACCCACCAGCTCCACCACCTGCTGGGCATCAGCCAAAGCGGCCTTCACCGCAGCAAAGGTCGAATCGGATACCTGGACATCGCGCGTCATCTCCAGGGTGAGTCGAATCACCGCCCGCTCGGCCGCATTAAATAGGCCTGCGTCGCCGTCTGCCCCGGCGAAGCCTCGCAGCGCTTCCGCCTGCGCCTCTGTTCCGCCCGCCTTGATGAACTCCGGCAGATGATGACGAAACTCGTACTCGGCGCCATTCAAGACCGCTACGCCGCAAATCGCGAGCTCCCTCAAGTGGGGCGGAAGGCTCAGTTCATTCCTCACCGCGCCCAAGAAGCCGTTCCAGCCCCTGGCATACGCCGGGCTGTGAAGGAGCACGCGATCCAGGTTCAGGAGTCTTCCGCCGCGACGCGCGCGGATGCGCGCCACGATCTCTTCAGGTCCGAGCTCGTCGTCGGCTTGGTACGGAATACGGGGCATCTATTCGAGCTCCTGGGGTCCAACCCCGCAAGAACAAGGCCGCCTTGACCAAGAACCCCCGATCGGTCATCGGAAGTTCAATCCGACAAATAGTATTCCACCGTGGAAACCACCCGGACCTTCTTGATGTAGGGGGTGTTGCTATCCCGGTCCTCAATGGTAAACTGCCCCTGGGATGCGCTCTTGATCTTTCCGAGCTTGCTTTTGGAATCCTGGGCGAACTTCTCCGCCACCTCCCTCGCGTTCTTGGTCGCCTCCTCGATCATCTGGGGTTTGATGTCATTCAGCTTGGTGAATAAAAAGTTGGTCTTCGCCTCGTAGTTCTCTCCGGAGATGGCAATCCCCAGCTTGCCCAGCTCCACCAGCTTCTGCATCGTGTCCCTTACCGCATCCACCTTGCCCGTATAAACGCTGATCGCGGAGCTGCCGGTATATCGGTACTTGCCCTTGTCGGATTCCCCATAGTCCTGGGCCTGCCGATCCCGGATCGCCGGGGCGGAGGTGAAGATCTCCTTTTTCTCGAAACCGTGCTTCTTGAGAAATTCTACGATGAGGGTGTTTTTCCTTTGGATCGTGGAAAACAGGCTGTTCAAGTCGTTATCCGCTTCGCTGAATTTGATCGGCCAAATGGCCATATTGGCTGGCACCTCGCGCTCGGACAGCCCCTTGACCGCGATGGTCCGGTCCAAGGCTTTGATCCGGGTGATGCCGCCGGATATGAAATAACCGAGCAAGGCCAGACCGATACAGATAAAGGCTCCCAGTATGAATGCTGCACGGATGTCCTTGTTTTCCATGTTTTCCTCCACTGGTCAATTCCAATTGTCTGCCTGACCCCACAATCAGGGCCCGCGATCACTTTTCAATCTCCTGCCACACCACGACCAGCACACTCCCTCGGCTCCACCAGGGTGCGGCCCATGTCGGTAGAGGCGTAGACCCAGAGGATGGACATCTTTTTGGTCTGCGAGGCATTGAGGAACCGATGGGGGGTGCCGGCGGGCACATGGGAGGTGTCGTAGGGCTTGAGCCGCAACCGCTGGCCGCCGAACTCCACCCAGGCCTCCCCCTCGATGATGGTGATGGACTCCTCGCAGCCATGGATATGGCAGGGCAGAGAGGCCCCGGGATCGAAGGTGGCAATCCCCACGCTGATGAATTGGGTGCCGGTCTCCGGCACCGCCAGCTTCTTCACCCGGATGCCTTTGTCGTATTCGTACGGCTCCACCTGATCGCTGAAGACGATGCCCATTCCTGCTCCCTTTCAGGATAGAATCATGTTCGCCTGTTTACGGACTCCTCCACCGATCCCTTCATAGCACAAGAGACCAACTCGTTCAATCGCAAATTATTCCCCCTTCAGGGGTTGAATTGCACCCCGATCGCAGGTATAATCCGGCCCGTCTTTCGTCTGGGAGGAGGAATACCTGAAAAACCATTGGAGCTTCCCGCAGCCCTACGGCAAGGACTGCGTTCGCTCTGCATTTTCAAGGGGAGGAGCAGCATGAAGATCACCGATGTGGTGGCAACGCCGGTCAGCATGAAATTGACGGAGTCCCGGTGGTGGGGGGCCATGGCCTCCCCTACCATCGGCTGCATCATCGTGGAGGTCAAGACCGATCAGGGGATCATTGGCCTCGGGGAGGCGGGATTCACCTCCATGTACTGGCCCAGCGTGGGCCCCATCATCACCGAGACCCTCAAGCCCCTAATAGTGGGCGAGGATCCGCTCCTGATCGAGCAGCTCTTCACCAAGATGCACCGCGCCACCCACGGCTGGGGCCGCCGGGGCTTCCAGACCTATGCCGTCTCCGGGATCGAGATCGCCCTCTGGGACATCCTGGGCAAGGTGGCAGGGCTTCCGATCTGGCGCCTCTTGGGAGGATTTCAGAAGAGCATCCCCGCCTACTGGGCCCCCTGCCTCAAGCCGGCTAAAGTGATTGCCAAGGAATGTGAAGGGGCAGTCAAGGCGGGCTTCCAGGCGATCAAGCTGCGGGTGGGCCTGGGGCTGGAGGAGGATCGGAAGATCGTGCGATCGGTCCGCAAGGCGGTAGGGGAAGAGGTCGCCCTGATGGTGGATGCCAACATGTCCTATGACTACCGCACCGCCGTCTCCATGGCCGAGGAGTTCTTGGAGCTGGGGGTCAAGTGGCTGGAGGAGCCCATTGAGACCCACAGCCTCACCCAGTATATCGAGGAGCATGCCCGGCTCAACGAGTCAACCGATATGCCGCTCTCCGGCGGGGAGTCCCTCTTCACGCGATGGGAGTTCGTGGAGGTGTTCCATCAACGGGCCTTCGATGTGGTCCAGCCGGATGCGGTCTCCGTGGGCGGCATCGCCGAGATCAAGAAGATCGCGGCCATGGCCTCGGCCTATAACATCCCCTGCGTCCCCCACATCGCCTGCTCTTCGGTGTCGGGCATCGGGTTCGTGGCCAATCTCCATGTCATCGGTTCCTTGGACAATGCCCTCTATGTCGAATACGATGCCTACGACAGCCCGATCCGGGACGAACTCTTCCGGGAGCCGGTCAAGGCGGAGAAGGGAGCTGTCCAGATGCCCACGAAGCCGGGTCTGGGCCTGGAGCTGAACCGGAAGGCCATGGCCAAGTACGCCATGAAGCCCTAAGGGAAGGTGAACGGGAGCCAGAGGGTGGATCCCCTTTCCCACATCACCTCTACGGCACTGGCGGCCTCAGTCTTCGTGCGCCAGGAGAGGGACAAATGGCCGATGATCGGGACCGCCGTGGTGGCCGGGGTGGCACCGGACCTGGATGGGCTCAGCCTGCTGTGGGGCTTCTCCGCCTATGTCCGCTATCACCAGAGCCTGACCCACAACCTCTTCGTGGTCCCGGTCCTGATCCTCCTGGTGGCCTATCTCTTCTATCGCTTCAGCCCCTATCACAACTTCCCGGCGCTGCTCGGCCTTTCTGCCCTGGGCGGATTCGGACACCTCCTGCTGGATCTGACGATCACCTGGGGCCTGGCCCCCTTCTGGCCTCTCAGCCCCAAGACCTATTGCCTGAATCTGGTCCTGCTCACCGATCCCGTCTTCCTTCTCGTCTGCGGCACGGCCTGCTATCTCATCTTTCGCCACACCTGGTGGAGCTACCGGCGCCTGCTGGCGCTGATCATCTTCCCTTCCCTCGCCCTCTATCTCCTCGCCCGCTATTTCTTCCTCTTGCCAAGGTAGCGCATAACGACAGGCCGGCCGGGGATGCCGGCCTTCTTCATCAGTGCTTCCACGGACTCCAGCTTCATTCATCGCTCCTTGAGTTGTTCATGAAAAGACTCCTCCTTTGACGCACTCCCTGCTTCCCTTTCACCTCCTCTTTGTCTCGTGATTCACAGCGGGAAAAAGATTCCATTTAGGATCACATTCCAAGCAGGGCCGGCAATCAAGCTTTTTGTGCGTGTTCCGCCTTCATACCCTCACGCTGTGGTTTTTCCTTGACAGGGGACAGGATTTTTTCCTATTCTGTTTCGACCCAACGAGGACCTACTTACCTATTTTAGACCGGAAGGAGGGGAAGGCTTATGTCGAAATTCAAATGGCTGTTCTCCGTTTTGCTCGGGTTTGCCTTGGTAATGGGGATGGCAGTCGCAGAAGCGCGGGAGAAGCCTGCTGCCGGCGGCGAAGAGATCCGTATCGGCTTCACCGTGCCGCTCACCGGTGCCTCCGCAGCCGAGGGTGCCTATTTCATTAAGGCGATCAACCTGGCCCTGAAGCAGATCAACCAGGCCGGTGGCGTCAATGGCAAGAAGATCAACCTGATCATGGAGGACACCCAGTCCTCCAACCCGGGTGCCCTGGCCGCCCTGCAGAAGAGCGTGGAGAAGGACAAGGTGCTGGCCCTGGTGGGCCCGGTCAAGAGCACCCAGATCATGGCCATGTCGGATGCCATCAAGAACTATGCCATCCCGACCATGATCGGGGGCACCAACGCCAACCTGACCAAAAAGGGCAACCCCTGGCTCTTCCGCGTCCGCCCGGACGACTCCATCGCCGCCACCGCCATGGTCAAGTTCATCAAAGAGGACCTGAAGTTGACCAAGGTGGGCATCCTCCACGACACGGATGCCTTTGGCACCGGCGGCGCCGACCTGGTGGAGCAGGGCGTCAAGGCGGGCGGACTTACCCTGGTGAAGCGGGAGAAATACACCACCAAGGACAAGGACTTCACCGCCCAACTCCTCTCGCTGAAGAACGCGGGCGCCCAGGTGATGGTGGTCTATGGCACCAACCCGGAGGATGTGGCGGTGATCCAGCGTCAATACCGCCAGCTCGGCTCTCCCTACAAATACATGGGTTCCGTCTCCAGCGGCGGGAGGGATTGCCTCAACCTGGCCAAGGAGGCCGCCGAAGGCCTGATGGCCATCGCCGACTTCGTCCCCGGCCAGAGCCCAGTCAACAGGAAGTATGCTCAGGACTACCAGAAGGAGTACAAAGAGGACTTCGATGCCAACTCGGTCTGGGCCTATGACGGCCTGAAGATCCTGGTCAACGCCATCAAGAAGGCGGGTGAGGATCGGAACAAGATCCGGGAGACCCTCCTGGCCACCCAGGGCTATCAGGGGGCCCTCGGGACCTTCGCCTTCACCCCCAATGGCGACGGCCTGCAAGAGGTAAGCGTGATCCAGATCCAGAACGGCAAGCACAAGCTGCTCAAGATCGTCAACGTCGGCAGGCGTTAGGCTCGACATTCCCCGTAGCAGGTCGGGGAATTGCCAACTTCGGTATATTCAATCGCTCTCCCCGCCAGAAGCCACGAGGAGAGCGACCGGCATGCCTTCCCCATGAGGTTTTACCCGAAAAGTTATCGCAAGTATACCTTGGCCCCAGAGGAAATGCTGGGGCCATCGTATGATAGGGAGGCCCCAGAATGGATTTAAGTTTGAATTTCCAGTTATTAGCCACGGGGCTGGCCATGGGATCGATCTACGCGCTGGTCGCGTTGGGGTTCGTGCTCATCTTCAACGCGGTCAACGTGGTCAACTTCGCCCAGGGCGAATTCGTCATGGTTCCTGCCTTCGTGGCGGTGGCGCTGATGACCGCCCTGAAGCTGCCCTTCCTCCTCGTCTACCTGATCACCCTGATCTTCATGGCCTTCTTCGGCATCGTCTTCCAGCGGGTCGCCTACTACCCCCTCCGTAATCGAACGTTTCTGCCGGTAATCATCAGTACGATCGGGGTCTCCATCTTCCTGAAGAACGCTGCCCAGCTCGTCTTTGGCGCCGAGCCCCAGTTGATGCCCAGGCCGACCCCGCCCCATGTGCTCAATATCGCCGGCGTATTTATCGATCCCCAGCATGTGGTGATCATCGCCGTCACCTTGATCTTGCTTGTCTTCCAGTACCTTTTCTTCGAAAAGACCTCCCTGGGAAAGAAGATGCAGGCGACGGCCCAGGACAAGGAAACGGCGCGGCTGCTGGGCATCCGGGTCTCCAGGATGATCGTCATCACCTTCGTCTATAGCTCCATCCTGGGCGGGGCGGCCGGCATCCTGATCGGCCCCATCTTCTATGTGAGCAAGGAGATGGGGGCGATGCTGGGACTAAAGGCCTTCTGCTCCAGCATCGTCGGCGGGTTTGGCAGCGTGCCTGGGGCCATCCTGGGAGGACTATTCCTGGGGGTCGTGGAGATCTTCTCCTCCTATTACATCTCCAGTGCCTATCGCGACGCCTTCGCTTTCATCATGCTGATCCTGGTTCTGCTGTTCCGGCCTCAGGGCTTCTTCGGCGAGAAGATCGCCGAAAAGGCGTAGGGGGAGATGGATGATGAAACCAAAATCCGTCAAGATCCTCCTCGCCGCACTGCTGGTTGCCTGCGTGATTGCCCTGCCCCGGGTGGTCACCAGCAACTACTGGCTTAACCTCTTCAATCTGGCGATCAGCTTCTCCATTGCCTGTTTGGGGCTCAACATCGTCCTGGGTTATGCCGGCCAACTCTCCCTCGCCCAGGCCGCCTTCTGGGGGGTGGGGGCCTACACCTCCGCCCTGCTCACCGTCAAGCTCGGCTGGCCGGTCTGGCTCGGGATGCTGGCCGCCTTCGCCGTGGCCGGCCTCTTTGGGGTACTATTAGGGATCCCCACCCTGAAGCTCTCGGGTCACTACCTGGCCATGGCCACCATCGGCTTCGGGATCATCCTTCAGTTGATCCTGGTCAACTCCATCCCGCTTACTAACGGCTCCGACGGCATCACGACCATTCCTTCACCGCGGATCGGACCCCTGAAGCTGAGCAACGCCAATACCTTCTTCTACCTGGCCGCCGTCTCGCTGATCCTCCTCGTCTGGGCCTCCTTGCGGCTCAAAAAATCTCGCGTGGGCCGTGCTCTCATGGCCATCCGGGAGAACGAGATGGCCGCGGAGACCATGGGGGTGGATACGACCTTCTTCAAAATCATGGCCTTCGCCCTTTCGGCGGCCTATGGGGGCTTCGCGGGCAGCCTCTTCGCCCATAGCGGCTCCCACTACATCAGCCCGGATACCTTCTCCTTCGACCAATCGGTGGTCTTGCTGGCCATGATGGTCTTGGGAGGAAACGGCTCCGCGGTGGGCTCGGTGGTCGGCGCCACCCTGCTCACCCTGGTCCCCGAGGTCCTGCGCTTCCTGAAGGATTCCTACATGATGGTCTATGCCGCCGGGATCGTGGCCGTCATGGTCTTCATGCCGGGAGGGATCGCCGGATTGGTGCGCAGCCTGCCCATCAGCCAGAGGCTCATGAACTGGTTGAATGCCGGCGGCCCGGCCCCTTCCGGACTCTCTGAATCTGGGCAGCCCCCTTCCACGGCCTGCGAGAAGGCCCCTCTGGGGAATCAACGCCCGGCTTCCGAGGGCCCTGGCCGCAATGGGACGCTTATCACGGTCAAGGGGCTGGCTAAGCACTTCGGCGGCTTGAAGGCGGTCGACGCGGTGGACATGGAGGTTCGACGCGGCCAGATCCAGGCCCTCATCGGGCCCAATGGCTCGGGCAAGACCACCATCTTGAACATGCTGAGCGGCCTCTATGTCCCCACGGCAGGGGAGATCCACTTCGACGGAGTTGCCATCGCCGGCTGGAAGCCCCACTCGATCACAGCTCAGGGGATGGCCCGAACCTTCCAGAACATCCGCTTGTTCGGCGAGCTGTCTGTCTTGGAAAATGTCCTGATCGGCCAGCACAGCCGCTCCAGGTCCGGACTGGTAACCAGCGTGGTCAAGCCCTCCTCCCAACGGACAGAAGAGGCGGTCATGTGCAAGAAGGCCCTGGAGGTGCTGGAATTCGTCGGCCTGAAGGGCAAGGAATTCGCCCTGGCCAAAAGCCTGCCCTATGGCCAACAAAGGCTCCTGGAGCTGGCGCGGTCCCTGGCCTCTGATCCCAAGCTGCTGCTGCTGGATGAGCCGGCCGCCGGGCTAAACGCCAACGAAACCGAGGGGCTGATCGAACTGCTGTTTCAAGTCCGCGACCGGGGAATCACCATCCTTTTGGTCGAGCACGATATGAGCCTGGTGATGAATGTCTCGGATCACATCACGGTACTCAACTTCGGCAAGAAGATTGCGGAGGGCACGGTGGAAGAGATCGAGTGCAATCAAGAGGTGGTTGACGCCTACCTCGGCACCGAGCACGGAGGTGAAGAATGCTTAGCGTAGAAGGAATCGAGGCCTGGTACGGGGCCATCCAGGCCCTGAAAGGGATTTCTCTTGACGTAAACCAGGGGGAGATCGTGACCCTCCTCGGTGCCAACGGTGCGGGAAAGAGCACCACCCTGAAGACCATCACCGGATTGTTGAAGCCGGCCAAAGGACACATCAAGTTTATGGGGCAGGAGATCACCCGCCGCGAGCCGGAAGATATCGCCGAGCTGGGCATCGCCTGTGTCCCGGAGGGACGGCACATCTTCCCCGGCCTCTCCGTCATGGACAACCTCATGTTGGGAACTACTCCCTGGAAGGGTGCGAGCAAGCCCGAGATCAAGAAGCACCTGGATCGGGTCTTTCAAATCTTCCCCATCCTGAGCGAATTCAAGGACCACCTCGGCTGGACCCTGTCCGGAGGCCAGCAGCAAATGCTGGCCATCGGCCGCGGCCTCATGTCAAATCCCAAGCTGCTGCTATTAGATGAGCCCTCCCTCGGCCTAGCCCCAGTGCTGGTGCAGGAGGTGTTCAAGGTAATCAAGGAGATCCAGAAGGCGGGAACTACGATCCTGTTGGTGGAGCAGAATGCCCGCATGGCGCTGCTCATCGCCAACCGCGGGTTCGTGCTGGAGACCGGGAAGGTGGCCTTGACCGACACCGCGGCCAACCTCTTGAACAACGAACAGATGAAGGCCCATTACCTGGGGGCCCACGCCCATGTGAGGGAAGCACGCCAGCGCCGCCAGGCCGAACCGCGGGCCACCACCGCCTGAGTTAGAGATCGAGTGAAAGGGGAGAGGGGGAGGACGACAGAAAGATCCTCCCCCTCTTTTTGCTACCAGTCCCGGCAGCCTCGGTCCATCTCCATGTCCGGGGCCATACCTGGACCCATGCCTGTACCGGGGTCCATGGCCATACCTGGACCCATGCCCGGGTGCATGCCTTTGCCTCGGCATCCGCCCCGACCGGGCCCCATCCCCCGGCAATGACACGGACTGGCCGTCTTCCACGCGATCCAGGCCGCAAGCTGCTCCGGATTCAGGGTCTGGCGGAAGGCCAAGCGATGATCCATCACCTTCTCCTGAATCTGGGCCTGCAGGTCGATGACCTCCTTGTGCTTCTCTTTTATGGCCTCCGAGTCCGCCTCCGGATTGGCCAGGACGGCGATTAGCTCCATCCGTTTGGAGAAGAGCTGGTTGTGCAGGGGCAGCATCTCGGCGCGGAACTGCTCCCGCATCTCACTCCACTGGGAAGCCTGCTCGGGGGTGGGCTTGAGGGCCTTGGCCATCTTGGCGCAGTGATGGGGGTGGCCCTGCCCCATCCCTCTCTCCTCTCCCGGACCTCCCGCTTCCGCCACCACCATGCCCAAGGCAAAGGCGATCAGGGCGAACATCGTCAAAATCCTTTTCATGCGTTTAAACCTCCTTTTCTAAGAAGTGGTGCAATCCTTGATGTCCGTTCATTAAAGCAAAGACCGTGCCATGTGGGAGGGTGCCTGTAACTTCATATTCTATGGCCTCTTCCCGGCGATGGCCCTTCTTCCCTCGTCATTTCCGCCCGTCCCTCTTGCCTCTCATCTCCTCGGCAGAGCCTCGCCAGTCGAGGCTCTTGGGTCCAAAGCTCTCCTCGACCATTTTGGACCCCCACCCGACGCATTTGTCGAGAAACGGGCCGCTATTCATCCTACGCAAGGAGGCTTTTCTTTCCTTAAAGGCTGGAAAGGTGGAGAAGAATCGGCTATAAGGAGGAAGGATTGGAATAAGGATTGGAATAAAGAAAGGGGTGGGGCAGGATGGAGAGGAAATTGCTCTACGAAGCCGCCTCGCAGATCGCCCGCGCCCATGGCGTGGTCGCCTTCACCGGGGCGGGAGTCTCCGAGGAAAGCGGCATTTCCACCTTTCGAGACCAGGGAGGGATCTGGGATCGATACCCGCCGGAGCGTTTCGGAACGGTCTCCGGCCTCAGGGCCGAGGTCCTTCGTCACCCCGAGGAGGTTACACGATTCATCCGCGGGCTCCTTCAATCCTGCCTGGAGGCAGTCCCCAATCCCGCCCACCTGGCCCTGGCCCGCTGGGAGGTACAGGGGGTCGTGCGCGCGGTGGTCACCCAGAATATTGACACCCTCCACGAGCGGGCGGGAAGCAAAAAGGTGATCAAGCTCCACGGCAGCATTAACCGCCTCCGCTGCGAGGCCTGTGGCTTTCGCCAGGGCCTGGATGAGTCCCAGCTCCAGCAATGGATTGACCGCCTTTCCCGCGAAGGAGTGGACCGGAGGCAGGCCAGGCGACTGCTCCAGGAGACATTCCCCGCCTGCCCTTACTGTGGTGGGAAGCGGCGGCCCGATGTGGTACTCTTCGAAGACCTCTTGCCCCAGGAGGCCTGGCTGGAGGCCCAGCAGGAGGCCTCCCGCTGCCACATCCTGCTGATGATCGGCACCTCAGCCTTGGTCTATCCTGCCGCCGAAATCCCGCTCCTGGCCAAGAGATCGGGCGCAGCCCTGATCGAGATCAACCCTCAGCCCACCGCGGTCACCCCCCTCGCTGATTTCTTCTTGCAAGGGAAGGCAGGCCTCATCATGAAAGAGCTTGCCGAGCAGATGGCTTGAAGCTCCCTGCCGCAAAGCGGCGAGGATACCACCCACCATGTATTTTTCATCGGGGATCATCCTTTTAGCGCAATGAGGTTGGAAGAATGTGTCATGCCACGACCTCGGTACCGAGCATGAGCTAATTTAGCATGACTGTCAGGCGAAGTCGTGGTATTCATACCAAATTGACTTTTGGGGACGAGATGTTTATAGTTGATCATCACAAACCCCCCAATTTCGAACATCCTTGGGGAATTAAAGGAATTGGACGAGCGATCCTCTTGACCATCTCGATGAATGGCCATTGCAGAACTGGAAATCGGATGGCCGGTGTGAATTGACTCGGCAACGTCGGCCTCCATCTCTTTCGGGAGACCTTTCATGACTTTGCAAACCAAATACCTGCTCTTGGTCAACGGTTTGCTTCTCGCGATCCTCTTAACCTTTTTTGCCATCGATATCCATAAGACGGAGAGGATCATGACCCAGCAAGCCATCGAATCACTACATGAGTTGGGAGATGCCTTTAAATCAGCGATCTTGTCTCAGGAAGAGCTCAATCCAGATGAGGTTCAACAGGCTATCCGTCGCTTTCGAGCTCTTCGCGAAGATATTGAAATCATGGTACTCGACAAGGATTCCCGCGTGTTGGCATCAACCTCCTCCCAAGTTCGAGGAAGGATTTGGGAAGAAAAGGAAATCTGGGAAATCCTGCGAGGTAGTTCAAACTTCAGGCACCAAATCATGACGCACAATGGGGTGAAAGTGCTGGATATCATCCTTCCCCTGGACAAAGGAGAAAAGATTATCGCAGCATTTCACGTCTCCAAATCCATTCCTTCAATTAACTTCGGGCTCCAAGAAATGAAAAAGAGTCATATCCTCAATATCATTGTGAATGTCCTGCTCTTATCCTTTCTCGTTAATTTCCTGACCTATCGGTTTATCATCAAACGACTTCATTCCCTTTCGGAAAGTATGGAAAAGGTCGGTCAGGGAGAGATGCAAATGCCAACTTCAATGAATCGCCAATCGGATGAGATCGGGAAACTGGAGAGGACCTTTTCCGCCATGGTGGAAAAAATCACCAGCGCCACAGCTCGCTTGCAGGAGACGCTGGCAGAGCGGGAGAGGCTTTTGCTTCAAATTAAAGGCTTCAATCTGGAACTGGAACGAAAGATCCAAGAGGTCACCGCCCGACTCGAGGCAGCCCATCATGAGTTGAGGCACAAAGAGAAGTTGGCCACGGTGGGGCAACTCACCGCCGGCATTGCCCATGAAATCCGCAATCCTCTATTAATTAGGTTCTTCCGGGTATTCAGTGGGTAACCGGATAAAGTTGTAACCCTCCACAGTGAAAGTAGATGGCTGTTTTAAAATGTTCTCGGTTCCTAAATCCATAAGC
>Ga0315285_10004644_pt1 | contig 14249 bp, 20 predicted proteins | sample YL17G09_36_MG_FD_203698 | JGI IMG/M metagenome (GOLD analysis project Ga0315285, IMG submission 203698) | Sediment microbial communities from Yellowstone Lake, YNP, Wyoming, USA - YL17G09_36 | ecosystem: Environmental > Aquatic > Freshwater > Lake > Sediment | place: USA: Wyoming | collected...
GACTGCTGATAATGAAAAAGAACATGCGAAGATTTTCTTCAAACATCTAGAAGGTGGGGATGTGACCATAGAAGCTGGTTATCCTGCTGGAAAGATAGGGACTACGGAAGAAAATCTTCTTGCTGCTGCTGAAGGCGAGAAGATGGAATGGAGCACCATGTACCCTGATTTTGAAAAGGTGGCTATAAAGGAAGGATTCAATGAAATTGCGGATTCTTTCAAGGAAATTGCAGAGGTGGAAGAGAAACATGAAAAAAGATACAGGAAACTTTTGGAAAATGTGAAAAATAATAAAGTTTTCAAAAAAGACAACGTAGTGAGATGGAAGTGCAGGAACTGCGGGTATGTACATGAAGGAACTGAGGCTCCAAAGATATGTCCAGCTTGCAAACATCCACAAAGTTTCTATGAATTACTTGTTGAGAATTATTGAAATTAGTAACTTTGAGAAACGTGATGCTAAAAATTAGCCAATTAGAAATAGCAGATAAAATACCCATGTAAGAGTATATGGGAATAAAATAACATACCTTGTTTTAAGATATTTTTTATAGATAGGCTTTTTTTCGCCGAACTTCGATGGTGCCGATTCTCCTATCAAAAACAGAGAAATTATTTTCACAAGCTGTAGTATCATATGAAGCAAACCAATACTTCCAAAAAATAAAAGCGAGAGATTTTGTGAAAAATTACCTAAGATCATACCACTTAATAAACCTGAAATAGGGCTTTTGAAGAATTTTCGCCAGCTAAACCCTTCAAATGGAGAAGCTCTCCAAGCACCACAAAAAGCTACAGCAACACCAGCAAGTAATCCGATCAATATGTTTGATGAGATAGACGATGTAATTTTTGCGAGTGCCAAAAAGTGGAAAATTAAAAACGAAGAAACTATGAAGCCCATTCCGATCAAAAATCGCTTGGCTTTATTTTTCACTGTATTTCCAAGATAATGGAACTTCATGGGTATTTTATATTTTCTTTCATCTTCCTCACGAACAAAAATTTTAAAAAATTCTGTAAAAACTCGTTCAAATCCCATTATGAATACAAAAACAACGCCCAAATTCAATTCTACTATCCTATAAAATTGCAAGAGATAAAATAAAACAAAACCTAAGACAGCTCCAAGAATTATGCTTCTAATGAATTTTAGTTTACTGAATTTCTCATACGGAGAATCTCTATATGAACCCCAACACGCAGAATGTAAACCCGCAATAGCACCAGCAAGAACAAACATGTTCAAGTAATTCATATAAACACATTTTTTGTTTTCTTTTAATATAACTATATATTGTTTTCGAATTTTTATTCAAACAATTTTATATAAATATTATGTGGTTTGGTCACTTAATCGCCGGTCTCGTAGTTGCTGTTCCTTTCGGTTTCGATCCAGTAACTATTTTAGCGTCATTGTTTTTCAGTTGGCTACCAAATTTTGATGCAATTCTGGTAAAATTGCATTTCTTCAAAAAAGATTTTCACGACGGGCCTACACACTCACTCATTTTTTCAATTTTAGTTGGACTGATTGTCGGTATTTCTTCTTTGAAATATGGACTCGTTGCTTTTTTGTGCTGTTTTTTACATTGTATGTGTGATATACCAACCAATACTGGAATAAGTTTTTTCTTTCCGTTCAAAAAAGGAAAAGTTGGTGTAGATTTATGGAAAGAAACTGGTTTCTGGGGATTGAAAAGTGTCATTGGCTATTATAAACAAAAATGGGCAAAAATACTCGAGTTACTATTAGTCATGATTTTTATTGCTCTTTACTTCCTCTGGCCGTATTATCTAAAACTTCCCTTCCCCTTTATTTTTCGATAATCTTCATGGTATTCACATTCAACGCAAGTCCATTTGTTCAATAGAAAATGTAGACTTTTATTACCACAGTTCGGACATTTCCTCGTTTTGGCCATGAAATCACATCTGTAAAAAGATTATATGTCAAGTATCACTTGAGCATTCCACACATTTTTAACTTTTTCAATCTTCATTTGATGATATGTGCAACTCTTGACAGCAGTTCTAGTTTCATGTTTCTTCGTATCTATCTTTTCTCCAGAACATTTCGCTTCCAATTTCATATTTTTTTCATCAACTTTTACCTCGAATTTAGAAAAGGCAAGACTCTCAGCATCAACATAAACCAGCAATTCATTCAACCAATTGAACATCAAAGACTGCAAATCATTTCCTTTTATCTTCACATCTTTTTCAACCTTTGGTTTAATTTGTTTCGTGTTTATCATGACTTCAAACATAGCTAAAGCTGCGTTGGCAAACAATTCATTCAGATCCTTTCCATAAGCCACAAAAGCCGTATCGGCCGTTGTGATGTCTACAAATTCAAATCCTTTCATAAATAATTTGTATACTTAGAAATACTAAAAAGGATATAGAGAAGATGAACAGAGAAGAGAAGATATTTTTCAAGTTAAGTGAATTCAGGAAAGAGTTCGATTCAATTTTTCTAAAAACCATTCCTACAGAACCCAAAACCCTTTACGAGATAGTCGAGTATCATTTCAATGTCGGCGGTAAGAGATGGAGGCCTTTTTTGGTTAGAGCAGTCTGCAAATGTTTGGGCGGAACTGCAGAACAATCGCTACCATTGGAAATATCACTGGAATACATACACAACTGGTCTTTGATACATGACGATATAGAAGATTCGGAAGAAATGAGAAGAGGTGAATCAACTGTATGGAAGGCCTTTGGTTTGCCTAGGGCGGTGAATGTTGGAGATACTATGGGAGCCTTGGAGATAGAAGTGCTTTCTTCCGGCCAAAAAGCTTGGGGAGAGGAGAGACTGAATGAAATTTATCAAATGATGGGAGAGGCGATAAGAAAAATGTGCGAAGGGCAGAACGATGAATTGGATTTGAGAGAGAGAAAAGAGAATGTTGAAGAAAAAGAGGTTTTGGAGATGATGCAAAAGAAGACAGGTGCATTAATTAAATTTGGTTTGATTGGAATTGCGAAAATTCTAAATGCTTCTCCAGAAGTTGTAAAAGGACTAGAAGAATATGCAATAAAAATGCCCTTGGCTTTTCAGATTCAAGATGATCAACTGAACTTAATTGGCGGAGAGGAATATGGAAAAGAGATTGGTGGGGATATAAAAGAAGGCAAAAGAACTGTTCAACTGACTCACTGTCTGAAAAATTGTGGAGAAAATGATAGGGAAAGGATAATTTCAATTCTATTGAAGCCAAGAGAGCAAAAAACAAAGGAAGAAGTTGATTTTGTGATTCAAAAAATAAGGGAAACTGGGTCTTTGGATTATGCACTTGAACTTTCCAGAAAGTTTGCTTTAGAAGCTGTAGAGGCAATAAAAATCTTACCAGATTGTGAAGAGAAAGAAACGATGAAAAACATCGTTTTATGGCTGGCTTTGGACAGAAAGTTCTAGGACTTGAAATTAGTTCTGAAGTAGGGAAAGATTTAAAAATAACAAATTTCTATAACAAAATATAAAACTATATATTTCTTTGCATTAAATGGTCATATAATGAACGTATTAGCAGATTTGGAAATGAGGCATGAAGAGGAGCTTTATTCTACTATTGCCGATACGCAAGCTCGAGATTGGAAACCCGTTTTGAGACAAAAAAGATCTTTCGATATCGTTAATAGAATAGTCTCAACTCAATGGGATCATGTCAATAAGTTAATAACTTCTGTTAATCTCGACGAAAGATATGGAAAAGAAAGGCAGACTACTCTGTCAGAGGTAAAGGATTTAATTTATCCTATCCTGAGAATTGTACAAAGTGGGAAATTGCCTCCCTCAAATGAGCTTCTTGCAGTAACACTGGTTTATGATGTTGCTACTGGTGATCTACGTTACTGCCTTTCTTGCTACCGACGTGTTCTTACTGGACAAATTAACATGTTGGGATTAAGAAAAGAAACTTCGGACTTGTTCGATACCTTTGAAGACAGGAGAAAATATGAAAATCACAAAAAGAGAAAGGGCCATACTTGCAATGAAACTAGAGCTCAGGTGGCAGCAGTGTATTTGGATACTGCAGAACCTTTGCTTTTATCCGCCGATTCTGAAACTGATCCTGCAATATTGTATGGTGGACACAGAAACGCTGTGAAAAAAAGGCTTATAGACCAAAAAGGTTTCTTAACAAAGCAATTGGCAAGAGACTTGAATACAGAATCTCCTGAATTTTTCAAAAGGCGTAGTTATTGGGGCATGATCACAACCTTGTTGGAAGAAGATTTAATGAGATTAGCTAAAAAACCTATATCAGTGCCCAATTCCATATCAAGATTTGATCCCAGATACGCTTAGTTTCTTGATTATATTTGTTCTTCGTTCGAGTCAGCATCTTTATCAAAATCTTCTGTTTCCAGCCTTATAGGAAGAATAGGCTTACCTTGCTTTATTCTTTCTAATTGGTTAGATGTATAAGGGCCTTGAGGATTGACTGGAATGGTCTGAACTTCAGAGAAATTTATAACCCATTCTGTACCTCTTCCTATGACAGGAAGCATGCCAACCATTAGTGTGTAAGAAGAACCTACATTTTGAATTTGATGTCTGAATGATTCTAAAGCTCTAACATCTATACTATCTCTGTATAAATCCGTAAAATCAAGAGGTCTCACTTCATAAGTTGTTCTGTGTTGGCCTTCTTTTGAAAAAACCACTGGCGTGGTTCCCCTATGTATATAGTCACGCATTATGTCTTTTGCCAGCAACTTTCTAGTTGCTCTTTCAACTTCTTCCTTTGTCAATTTGATGTTGCTTATTGCAACTCTTTTGCCATTCATTCTAATTTCTGAATCATCAATAGAACGATGAAAATAAACTTCTTCTAAATGCCTTACTAAATATCTTAATCCAGGAACTTTTCTAGCTGCCTCTACAGGTTTATCCAAAATATCTTTGACCTCTTCTCTAAAAAATCTTTTGTATGGTACTGCCATATTATCACAATTTTAATTAATGCTCTTTATGATATTAAGCTTTAAATAGCTTTCTACACGAAGTCGAATCCCATTCTCTCAAAGATATTTTTCATAATCAAACTATCTTGCTCTAGAACAGGAGATTCGCAAATTACTGTTACATCAATTTTTCTTTTCAAAATTTCTTTCGCCAAAGGTTCGAATGGTGGTTCATTCACGGATATTGGTAAATGGTGCCATTCATTCCCTCCTTCATCAGCCGATCTCCATTTTATTCCAGAGAAATGGAAATTCACATGCCTCAATTTCAAAACTTTCAGTCTGTCAAAAATCTCCGAATAATCAATTGTCCCAGCATGTCTCGCAAATATATGGGCTGGATCAACAACTATCCCGCATCCTTTAACTTCTTTACAAAGTCTAACAATCTCATCTACAGTTCCAAACTGGCTGACTTTACCTGTAGTTTCTAATCCGAGAATTACATCCCAGTTTTCAGATTTCGTTTTTTCAACCAACTCTTTACATTCTGCTTTGATTTTTTCATATGTCTGCTCTTTAGTCAATTTGCCATAGTAGCCTGCATGCATACAAACAATATCAGCTCCCATCAAGCTTCCTCTTTCCAAAGAATCCAGAATCCTTTTTTTGCTGGCCTCAACTTTTATCTTTTCTTCTGAAGAGAGATTGATGTAATACGGAGCGTGAACAGACAATCTTACATCAAATTCCTTCGCAGCCTTTCCCACTTCTTCAGCCATCTTCGAGTTCATGTGAACTCCACGAACAAATTCTACTTCCATTGCATTCAATCCAATTTCAGCCACAGTCTTTATCCCTTCAACACTAGAACTAATTCTACATACAGTCGGAATACCAGCGGGTCCCAAAAATATTTTTTGTTTCAAAACATCAACCTATTTAATTTTCTTTTAGATTTGTATTTTTCTAAACCCATTCGTTTCTTCTCTATTTAGAATTAGTCAAGTTAAATAAAAATTTAGAGTGTGAAAAGGAATTTCAATGCAAGTTCCACAATTATAAGAGAAACGACAATTATTACAACCTGCGTAGGTTCAACTTTAAACACTTGCCTCTCTTCTTCAGCGTATCTAAGCAAACCTCCTGCTCCCATCGGCATGTAGAATTTATCTTTTTTTGCCATGGTATAAAAATAATTCTTACAGACTTAAATAATTATCTTTTTACACAGAATCAGTTGGGTTCCATGAATATGTCTGGATTTTCCAATTCAATCACATTCTCTTTTAGATTGTCCAAAATATTCAATACCTTTGCCATATGCAGATGATCGGATTTTTCCAAAGCCAAAGAATATTTTTTCTTGAATCTCACATTAATAAATTGCCATTTGGAAAATAAAAAGGTAAAAAAATTAAAATGATTTTTTCCTTGCCAGTAGTTAATCTTAAATTTTTCTTAAAATGTCCAAACACAGTTCATATTGATATTGGCGATATTTCTCTTTGGCAGCTTTCATATGTTTTTCCCATGGAATTATCCCGTATTCCAATTCATAATCTATCCAGAAATCGCACCTAGTTGGTTTAGGAATAGAATCTAAAATCTTCTCCTTCTTACCTCCAGTCGCATAGCTTATGAAATCCATATCTATGCTTGATTGAACTGGTCCGCTGATTTTAGCTAGTTCTTCAACAGGTTTTACTTCCTTAGCACAATTTCTCGAAGACCATAGACCTTTGATTACAGTACAGTTTTGTGAAGGTTTTGAGGCATCCGGAGAATATAAGTTGAAATAATTTTCACAGCCTGCTGGTATATCAAAATAATTTGGTCGAGTTAAATGACCCATGATAGGAACAACAAGATGAACTTCTCTTTTACGTTTCAGTGCCCAATAAATCCAATTCGCATTTGTTATTTCTCCAAAAAATCTAGAAATTAGACAAGAATACATGTCACTATGCAAATCAACAACGACAATAGGGTCGGATGAAAAATTTATTGCGCATTCATGTGAATTGCTCATTCCCAGAAATATAGTGTTTGGAGGCAATTGCTCTTTCCTTCCGTCTGAAAAGCTCGGAGGAACTGGAGTATAACGTCTGCTCTTCACATTAAATTCCGTCTCAAGCATTCCAGCTAACTGTTTTAGTTGTTTACTTTGATACAGAACTTCTGCTATCTGCATAATTTTCAGAAGAAGTTTAAAAATAAAAAGGCGTGCTATCCATAGTCCGTCTTTGGTTTTGGTAGCATTTGTCTAAGCGTTTCTAGACTTGCACCCCATCAGTGTGTTGATCCGTTTCATCCTTCATGCTTCAACTCAATTTCTATCATGGTTGGCGAAGCACAAAGGTCTCGTTTCTGATATCAACACTATCTTCTCAGCGTTTTGCCTTAGGTGGACGGAACTTCCTCACTCTTGCTTTGATGCAAGAGCGAAGCTACCCAGATAGCTCGCCTAAGAAAATATATCTATCGACTATTTAAATAGTTTACTATAGAATAGAATTTCATACACATCTTAAACTTCTTTTTCTTGAAATCAAACCATTTAGAAATTTTTATTCTTCTTTACCAAAATCAGTTACTTTATACTTGAATTCTTCATCTGATTTGATAGTTCCACGTTCTTTCAATATTTCTTTTGTCAATAGCCAGAATAATGTGGACAAAGCCTTCTTCCCTTTGTTGTTAGCTGGAATAATCAAGTCAATATCTCTAGTCTCGTTAAAAGTATCGCAAATGGCAATAATAGGAACTCTTGCTGTCACAGCCTCTTTCATTACTTGATAATCTATGAGTGGATCACTGACTAAAACAGCATCAGCTTCGAAATAATTTTTGAAATTTGGATTTGTAAAAGTTCCTGGCAAAAATCTTCCTACAGAAACTTTAGCTCCAATAATTTCACCAAACTTTTTCACTGCTTCCTGCACAGCTCCTTTCCTTCCAACCGCATATACTTTATTGCATCTGGAAATGAACTTCGCCGCAATCCTAATCCTTTCATCCACTTTGCTAAGATTCAAGACAGACAATCCATCATCCCTGATCTTGTAAATAAACTCTTTCATATCGCCAGTTCTTTGCTTCATACCTATGTGTATTCCTGAAGCTAGGTATTCTTCCCTTGGAATTAACAATTTTGATATCATATTATACCCTTATCTATTATTCAACAATCTTTTTAAATTTGATAAAAAATTCATCCGATATAACTCAGTTTCTCTTTCTTTTCTTCTGGCTTCTCTGGAGGCCTCATCATACCTGTCATGGCCTTTCTCTGCACGTCTTCAACCTTTTTGATGAAAGTTTCCATCTCTTTTACCTTTTTCTGCAATTTTTCAGTATTTATCTTGACATTCAATATTTTGGCTAAAAGTCTTAGCATCACTTCCGCGCTCTTCGGATCGGGAATAATCGGAAAACCTACGGTTTCCCCGAGAAGACAAACACCTTTCATCCCTCTGACTTTACCTAGTCCCAATAGAAGACCTGCGGCTCCAACTATCGTTCCAACCTTACTTCCAGCCTCAAAATCAATATCATATTTTTTGTATTTTTCTATCACATCAGGTTCACTGACAGCCCCGATAATTTTGGGGTTTTTGGATGGTTCGCCAATACTTAATCCAGCCAAGGTAATCATTTCCTTCACACCTAACTTGACAAGATAGTCAAGCAAAACTTCAACAATCTCATAATGCCCTTCCGGATCAACGCTTTGTGAATCTCCGATGAAAATTATCAAATCCCTCTCTCCTTTCCCTTTAGCCTTATAGTAATAGAGCTCGTTTTTCAGGACATGCACGGCAGAGGATTGATGTAAAAGGACGAAAGGCATGAAATGAGAGGAATATAGCTCAGCAAACTTTTTAGCTTTCAACTCCTCGGTCAGATAACCAGCTGCAATCCTTCCAACATTTCCCACTCCAGGCAAACCTTCGATAAAAATTGGGTTGTTCAATCTTGGTCTTTCAAGTTCTGTTATTTTCGTGCTCATAAAACCACATAATAAATTTATCTTTTTTAGTTTATATTTAATCTTTTACCGCTCTTCTATACTTGCCATAGGCATCTTGTGGAGAAAATTTTGGTGGCCTTGGGTTGTGTGTTTTTTTCCCGCACTTCGGGCAATTTTCCTTGAAAGTGTAGACTTTACATACAAAGCATTTGTTCATTTTCATCCAATCAACTCTAAATCGTTTTAAAATAATGATAAGATTAATGATGCAACTGACACAATAAATAAGCCAATAAAGAGTATTGCTACAATTTTCCAAAACCACAGCCATTTTTTAGAAAAGATAGGAGTGGTTGAGATTTTATGGTCTATTTTCCCCGTTCTTTTCAGCTCATCAAAATGCTTCTTTATTATTCTCAAATCTTCTTTTGATTTGACATTCAGGCCAACACTGCCCACATATCCGCACTTCTTGCAAACAAACCTCTGGGCAGTTGAAAACCAAGGTAGGAAGAACGCACTAAGAGAAGCGACACCGACATATTGTAAAGGACCACCGCAAACCGGACAAACCTGTACACTTTTCATTTAATCAACTTATAGCTTCCTTCACCGTCAAATTTCTCTATCTGCTTCAAAACAACTTCCAAACCTTCTCTCAGCTTTTTTTCTCCAGCCTTAGGATCCTTTGTTTTCATCTCAACTCTATAAATTGGAGCGCTTATGTATTTCACATTACAATCAATAGATTTCTGAAAATCAGCAAGAATTTTTTTTATCGAGTTCAATCCATCGCCAGCAAAACTTTTTATATCCAAATCAGCTTTTAGAACGAATTCTTTTTCCTGGAAATTCTTTTCCAAGATATCTGCCAAGGCTTCCGTCCAATTGTTAGGAATGCCCTTTTTCTCAAAACTTTCAGTGGATTTTTTCAATTCCTCTATCGCAACATACAATTCACCAAACTTTTCTTGAATCAAGAAGCCAACTTCTTCGTAAGCCTGATTCAAATTTTTACCAAGTTCCTTTGCCGCCAATTCCAATATCTTTTCTGCCCTCTGCTCCTTTCTGAAGAGATTCATCTTCTCTTTTTCATCTTCTTTATAGACCCTCTTCAAACTCAAGTTGACCGTATTTTTCTGATAGTCGATTTTTATAACTTTGGTGACATACTGTTTTTTTATTTTTACAAAATCTCTAATATCATGAACCCATTTTCCACTGACTTCTGAGACATGGATCATGCCTTCTATTTCAGGATATTCTTCAAGCCTGCACCAGGCAGCATAAGGAGTAATCCTTTCAACAGTAACTAAAATAAATTCTCCCCATTCTGGTAATCCTTTTCTCTTTACCATAGTATCTGTATAGTTTTTGTTTGAGAACAGATAAAAACTATTATTTTTTTCAAATGCAGGGGGTGCGATTTGAACGCACGAAGGGACTAACCCACGGAGTCCTAAGCCCCGCGCCATTGACCGGACTAGGCGACCCCTGCTTTCTGAACAATATACATAAAGTTAAAATATAAAATTATTGTCTGTATGAAAGTTGGATTAATTGAGAATAAAGAGATTGTCATTTCTGCCTTTTCCATCGTCTTTCTTTACCTAATTTCCTTTCCATTCAAACTAGGAGAGGTCCTGAGTCCCATAGAGCATATACTTCTTGGTTTCCTTTTAGCTGAGATTGGAAGTAGGTTTTATGATTTGACAAAAAGATTTGGAAGAGTTTACTGGCAGATTGGTTTTGTTGTTTTATTTGCAATGATTTGGGAAATTTTGGAAATGCTTGGAATTGCTCAGAAAATTGTTTTTGGATTAAAGCCCGAATTCGACCTTTTCAATTCTTTAATCGATTTTATCGACAATCTGATAGGTGGAATTGTTTCGATCTATATGAGAAGGAAGTAAAAAGAAAAAAATGGGAGTTATTTCAGTTCGACTTTAACTCCACCAACAAATTTTACGACGTAATTATATAGCCAAGCTCCAACATAACCGGAAATAAATCCGACTATTCCATAGAGTATTGGTAATAGAATTATTTCATATGTCCCGAGTCCCATCATCCCGAAACCTTGGTATAATCTTCCCATGTAAGATGTAATCGCTACTCCTAACAGTGCAAGTACTGTGATTAGCAATCCCCAGACGACTCCCATCACTGCTAGGACTTTGGCTGCTGACATCGGGTCAATACTATTCAATACCATCTTCTTTGACTTTTCCATTTATTCACCTAGAAATAATTTGGATTTCTACTAATAAATTCTACAGTTTTTCCGTCTGTTTTTTGAATTCTTCAACCAGTTTTTCAAGATCTTCAGGTTTGATTTCTTTCAAATCTAGGACAAAAGGCAGTCTGCATTCTTTACAAGTGATTTGACCAGTGACGCCAACAACAGAAACACCAGCAGCGTCCACATCCACAAATTTTCTACAATTTAAGCAATACCATTCTCGCTTTGGTTTCATATCATCAATTTTTTCACAGTAAACTTATATAGGAAGTGAGATTTTTTAAATAACAGCTTCAAGGTCTTTTATGCTGAATCTGGTATTTGCACAACCATTTTTAACTAATGGCAATGCCTGACGTTTTAAACTCAGATTTTTTAGGTATTTCTTGCTCATCATTATTTCTTCACAACATGCAACGCCAATAACACCATCATATTGATTTTTCTTAAGTATTTTCATTATGCAGGAGCTACCAGAGATAACAAAAACGTCGCGCCCGTTCTTGTTGGCCAAATTGGTTGCCTTATTTATCAGGCAGTCTGGAGAACAATGATTGCAAAAATAAGATGGGATTTTTGAATCAAACGTTGCTTTACATCTACTGTCCATAAATTTTCTAGAGCAATGAGGCAGGAACAATACTCTTTTCTTAGTTTTCAAGAATTCTTCTCTCTCCATCACATTGGTAATAGAAGTGTCGATAAAATCCTCAACTACAGAGATGGCGTCTTCAACAGGCAAACCAGTGAACTTGTCGACTTTGAATTTCTCTACTAGATATCTCGCTTTTTCTCCGACTTTTTTATGAATTTTACTTCTATAGGACATCTTAACTATTTCTCTAAAGAAAGATTGCGAAAAGTTTGAAAGATCAAAATTAAATTTATAAGACATCAAATCTATTAAAAATTTATTTTCAAGATTTAAATAAAAGATAATTTTAGATGTATTTTATTAAAGTTGAAATTTTTCATTAGCCTTGGAAGAGAATTGTAAAAATAGAGATGCTCCCAGCGGGATTTGAACCCGCGTCACAGCCTCGAGAGGGCCGTATCCTTGACCGGGCTAGACTATGGGAGCCTAAATGACACAAAAAGAAGTTCGTTCACGGAATTTAAAAGTTTACTGTTATCTACAGTTTGGTGTTGTTTGTTGGCTGATAGTCTCCTAAATATCTCTCAATACTGGTTACCCCAAAGAATTTTTCAAAATCAAAATCTTTCATTGTCTTGTACTCTTGAGGATTGTTCAAAACAAACCATGTCTTTCCAAGTATAACCAAATCAAGCGCCCTCATCTTCTTGACAATGTAGTCTTGCATTATTCTCGATCTTTCCAAATCCACAGGGAATTCTTCCTCTTCTATTTCTTTGAAATAACTGACAAGAGAAGAATCTATGTAAAATACTCCTGTGTTTGCAAGTTCTCCTTCTGGAAGCTTGAAAGATGGCTTCTCAACGAAAGTCGCCACCTCATTTGATTTAGGATTATATTTTATTCTTCCGTACGGAGAAATCTCTTGAGAAGACCCAACTACAGTTGCGAAGAAATATTTTTTCAAACCTGTAAACTGGAACTTTGCAAGTTCTTGGACATCAAGTTTTATTATATCATCAGAATTCAACGAAAGAATTGGTTTGTCAAAACTGAATTGCCCTTTTTGATTGTAAAATTTTAGAACTCCAGTCCTTCCCATTCTCCTGTCAATAGGTTCGATAAGAGGGACGAATTTCAAATCTGTGTTATTCTGAATATCTTTAAAATGGTCAATCAGTGGTTGAGGATTGTGCCACAATGTTACGTAAAAAACCTTCACTCCAGCTATCACATAAGGAAGAATTGTCCAATCGATCATAGGCCTTTTCTTTTTTCCAACTTCGGTGAGGGGTTTTGGAATTTTCCCTTGAGTGACAGGAAACCACCTTTCGCTTAATCCACCAGCATGGATAACTACCTCTGTTTCTAACAGATAACTTCTTGGGTCGTTCATAAAATCAACTTATTTTTTTATAATTTATGTGTTATGGGCCCACTGGGATTCGAACCCAGATGACAGAGTCCGAAGCTCTGCAGGCTATCCATTACCTCATGGGCCCAACTAATACTAAATTACCTTTTTGTAATAGAACTAGTTTTTTATAGTTTGCTGATGATTAGGTGGCGGATCTTTTTTGGATCTGCCTTTCCACCAGACCGCCGCATAGTTTCAGTCACTATTTTATATAAGGATGAACGGATGCCAACTTGAATCTCCAAAATCTCTTTCGTATATTCAGCCATAACCTGGTCTACTATTTCCTCCAGACCTTCAGGTTCAGCCTCCTTCAAAATTATTTCTCTTCTTTCAAAAGTTTCTGGCTTTTTTCTTTTGATCAGTTTCATAATTAGCATTAAGAGGGTTAAACTTAAGAATTAGTTATTGCTACTTTAGTTTCAATTTTTTTAGATAATCGATGCAATTAACGCACAAATAAAAACTGCCATTTCTTTTTCCATGAATTTCACAAATCGGTATCCTGCAGTTGTTGCAAAAATCCACAGCTTCCTTATCACAACCGACCATCACACAAGATCTCTTCGGTTCTTTATTCTTTCCCATGAATAGACTTAATTCAACCAATTATTTAACTTTATGGAGGAATCGGATGCTTTAATTAAAAAAGTTATGTAAAGTTAATTCGGCCTTATTCTATTCATTTCTCTTCAAATAAATATTTACCACCACTCTCAGTGGTAAATTACTGCCATATGAAAAAGAATTTAACTTTAAACTGTTGCCTGTGAATTATGCTGGAAGTGTTTGCCGCAATAGTTCCGTACATCCTCTTAGGCTCGATATTGAGAATAGTGTGGGGGATGTACAAGACGTTCAGTTCTTTTCTTGATATACAACTCAGTTGGAAGAGGATTGTGATGGAGTTTGTTGTAGATATGTTATTCGGAACTTTTGGTGGAATTTTTCTTTCAGAACTGGGAATATTCAAACTGGGAGTGAGTATGGGAAGTCTTGTCTCAAGTTTGATGGGAGCCAATGTGGTTGATCTTGTCGCGAAAAAGTTTGGTGTGACAGAGAAGATGAACATTATTCTTAGTGATCAGCAGTTGAAATTTACACAATT
>Ga0315285_10004645_pt1 | contig 14248 bp, 18 predicted proteins | sample YL17G09_36_MG_FD_203698 | JGI IMG/M metagenome (GOLD analysis project Ga0315285, IMG submission 203698) | Sediment microbial communities from Yellowstone Lake, YNP, Wyoming, USA - YL17G09_36 | ecosystem: Environmental > Aquatic > Freshwater > Lake > Sediment | place: USA: Wyoming | collected...
ATTAAATATGTCAAGCTTTATGCGGAGGTATTTCTATGGTAATTACCAAAGAATGGTTCACGGTAGAAGAAGCTGCTGAATACCTATGCGTTTCAAAGAGGACTATTTACAAACTTACCAGAGAAGGCAGGCTGCCGGCTTTTCGTATTGGGAAGGAGCGTCATCGCCGATTCCGCAAAGAAGACCTGGACAAGGTGCCCTATCCCGGGCAGGGAGCTACAAGTATTGAGGCACTTCTAAAACTCTCTGCAGAGGCTGACCCGGTGCTAGCCGAGGTCTGGGATAACGAGAAGGACGCAGCCTATGACCGAATATAGCCGGGGAGATATTGTTCTAGTTAGTTTCATCTTTGCCGACGAGACCGGAACCAAACACCGACCGGCCGTGATAATAAGTTCACATGCTTTCCACACGGGGCGAGGTGAAGCCATTATTGCCGCCATAACCAGCCGGACCGACCGCATATTAGTCGGTGATTATCTCATTAATGATTGGCAGGTAGCTGGACTGCTTTTCCCTTCCCTAGCTACCGGTATTATCAGAACCATCAAACAGGGCATGATAGCCAGAAAGCTGGGCTCTATGCCGGCACCGGATATGGCAGCTCTAGATAGCCAATTGAAGCTAGCGCTGGGGCTTTCCTGAATAATTGTATTCTAAATCTATCCCATAAGCCAACTTAGACTCTTGACTTTTCTGTTATCGCTCATTATATGGTTCTATTGCAGCATTTTCCTTAATTTCATGGCAACTACCGACAAAATGAGACTGGCAATACCCAATCCAGTAGCGAAGTAGGCCTCTGTCATCGTGACTTTCCCAACAATGGGAAACACAAAGCCATCAATCACCGCTAAGATTAAGCCCCAAATGAATAGAAACCAAGCCGTTATTGTTGCTAGAGCTTTGAAGATCTGTGGCATATTTATACCTCCTTCTAATCACAAAATTGCCTTATCACTTATCGAAATCAGTCTAGCGGCACATAGGTGAAGTTTCCCGTTCTCACCCCCTTTCCTAGAGTAGTGCTTCTCTATCTGGGTAGCCCAAATAAAAGAGCACGAGCAGCCGCCATCAATAGCAACACCCGTGCCCTTCTTTCGTCCAACTGACTCTTCTACCCTAGTTAATATCGTCTACGAATTCGTTTCGTGTCCAATTGGCCAATTTTAGTCACTATCCATATTAGTTGTCAATACCTTGAAATGCAGAGATAGACCAGTACTAACGCAGTTATTATGGAAACTTTAAAAAGCCCATGATCTCTTTGTGTAAGCCAGTAACAATCCGCTACATTGTGAAATCAGACTAACCAGGTGAACTGTCCAGTTTATAAAAAGAAGATTGAAATTACAATTCCTGCTAGGACGACCCAGTAGATCTCGACTTTTAACAATAGGGCTATGAAGGCAGCAACCGCAATTAATGCGCGGAATAAATTCCAGGGTACTTTTAAAGCAAACAGTACTGTTACAGCTACAAGAAGGCCGACGAATGAGCTCAATATACCGCTGACTGCTTTGCTGAAATAGGGGAAAGCATTCAACTTGTCAAAATAGGGACCGATTCCCACCACAATTAAAAAAGATGGCAGAAATACAGCAAAGGTGGCAATAGTACCTCCAAGTAACCCGTAGAGCAAAAAACCTACAAAAGTAGCCGTAATGACGATTGGCCCGGGGGTGATTTGCCCAAGGGCAATCCCGTTTAGAAATGTCGGCCCATCCATCCACGCGTTTACGTTTACCACCTCATTGAACATGAGTGGAACAGAGGCGAACCCGCCTCCGAAAGCAAACAAGTCTATGCGGAACATAAGCGCAGCCAGATTAAAAAGACCCCGATTGGCAAAAAAGAGAATGGCGAAACCTAGTATGACAACCGTTACGATAATCAGCGTAGACCTGGTCGTTGTAATCCGTTTGCTCAATGGTACAATAGGGGGACTGGGCTGCTTTATATAAAGCACGATACCTGCTATTGCGGCCAGCAGAATTACCAGAAAAGGATTTAGGCCAAATCCAAATAGTATCCCTGCTACAATCGCTATGGCCGCTGCCTTCCAACTCTTTATGGATGTCCTGCCGAATGTAATGGCTGCATTAGCCACAATAGACACGATGATAGCCTGTAACCCGTTGAATGCTGAAATTATCACCGGCAAGTTTTGGGTATGCATGTAGAGAGCCGATAGCGCCATCATGATTAAAAACGCCGGCAGCCCGAAGCCGATGAAGCTGACTGCAGCTCCCGATACCCCTCTGACCCTTAATCCCACATAGGCAGAAGACTGCATGGTTGTGGCCCCAGGTACCATCTGGCAGAAGGCAACTCCACCCTTGAATGATGCGTCATCCATCCACTTCTTCTGTTCCACAACCATTCTGCGGATATAGGCAATCATGGCAGGGCCGCCGAAAGCAGTGGCCCCTAACCGTAAGAAAGACAGGAACAGCCTGGCTAGGGAAGGCGCCTTTTCAGTCGGCTCGATTTGCGTAGGCTCCATCAATAAATCCGTGGCCTATTTATTGGACTCTTTAATGATATAACGGAACATGCAGTGGTCTTTACCGGTCTGGTAGCGGTATTCTTTTATCAGCTTTATATCCGGGTTGTAACCTTCAAGGACTGCATAGTCAGCATATTTGCAAAAAAATTGAATGAAATCGCTAAGGCCAAATTCCCTGGTTGTATTCCATAAGACGCATTCACCCGTTTTCATCAAATAGTCACCGTCAACTATATCGATGGGCTGCGGATTAGTATTTCTGGGATCCATATCGTTGTATATAAACCAGTTCTTTAGAGTGAGCGGTTTGCCCAAACCTTTTACTATCCCGGCAGTACGCCTACCTCTTTCCCTGCCGAACTCCTCAATGGCTTTTTTAAGCAAAGCTTCACCCTTCTTCGGGCCGAGTTCTTCAATGACAGCTTTAGCCGCAAAAGAAAACAGGGCGGCGCCTAATCCCCAACCGGGAATCTGGTATTTATTGCCGATCTCCTCTTTCTTGGTTGGCACATCTGCCAGATAATCCCAGGAAAGCCCTTCCTTTTTCTCCTTTTCCAGTTCATTCATGTGTAAACCTCCTTTTCGATCATTTCGTATTCCTCAAATGATAGTAGAATTTGATACGCTACGGGAGATTAGTGAAGCAAGGACTCTTTCTTGTGAAAGGTCAGGAAGAGAGGTTTCTCATCAAACTCCCTATAACCCATTTATGGACAAACTTCAGGTTTTATATCCAGAATAGGTGTTCCATCCAACATGTCCAATCCTTTGACCTGGACGACGTTGCCTTCTATTCCAAGGACTTCCAAGAGTGATAGGCCGATAGGGTTGGGTCGGACTGGTGAATGAGTACTGAAAACTCCCATTTTCTCTTCACGGATTGGGCGCCTGATTCTCATGAACTGTGAAGTGAAGTTTGGGCTTTTATGGAAATGGAAAATCACGTAGATGCGCTGACCAGGCTTGATATCTCTAAGTCCTTCCACATAGGACTCATCAATGACCAAGGTCCCTTCCACATCTGATACAGACCAACTCCGGGGAATCGTTTCAGCATCAGTGGACACAAAACCAATAGGTTCCATTTCAATAGTCATAATTTGAAGTTAAGTCTTTTCTTCCAGCAGCAGCTTTATTATTTTCATTACTCCCCCGAGCCTTTCGAGGGCGTCCTGGTAGTACTCGATGCCATCTTCGGTGATGGTGTACATCCTTCTGGCCGGGCCGCTCCCCTTAATATCCCAATTGGATAAGAGCAAGCCGTCCGCCTCCGTTTTTCTGAGCAAGGCATAGATTACGGCTCTGGGAGCGTCGAGACCAAATTTTTCTTTGAGGCTTTGATAAATCTCACCGCCGTGGATTGTCTTTTCTTTTATAAGACTTAAGATAACTATGTGCAGCAGGCCCCTGAGTGGAATATCTTTCATGCAGGTGCAGTTTGGATTTTCTTGATTGATGTCATCGCAGCACATGTTTTCCTCCTAATAGTAGTTTTATAGCATAGTATGTAACATACTATAGCATATTTGTCAAGAGCCTTATTCCAATTCTGTCTCACTACCAAACAGCGCAGCCTGCGGAGGTCGAGGTAGTGGGTTCAAATCTCACCAGGGGTAACTATTTTGGGCGATTAGCCCAGTGGTTAGAGCACCTGCTTTACACGCAGGGGATCGGTGGTTCAAGTCCACTATCGCCCCACCACCGCTTGCAACAGTTTAATAAAAGTGAACCAATCTTTTGCAATTACTCACAACTTAAACTGACTGTGTTTCCAGCTCTGCTCAACTTAGCAAATTGAGTGACGAAAGCCGCCATATTCTTCGGCCACGCTAAGTACATGCTTAACAATAGTCAGTTTTGTGCAATCTGGGATTGGCGTTTAACTGCTATCACGAATTTCAACGAGGAATATTACGAGACTAATGCTCTATTACGAAGTCATGGACAATAGTTATTGCCCCATCGTCTTTGGGACATAGATGCATATGCCGGACTGCCCCATCCATGGGTAACCCCAATTTTCTTACTTCCGGCCACAAAAATATCTTTTTCCGGCAACATGCTTCTAAGCTTCATCGAATCTACATTGCCGCATACTGCCTTCACCTCACCTAGCTTCTTCAGTCCATCGAGAACCGCTGAGCCAACAAAATCGCCAGCATGAACAATCAAGTCCACCTTTGAAAATGCTGTGATAATCTCAGCCGGTATTTCCTCAGCCAGATGAATATGGGTGTCAGAAAGTACACCTATTCTCATCGGAGTTCTTACAACGATAAAACATGATCCTAGAGTTATTTAAAAACGCTTCGATTGCCCGATTCGCTTCTACTGGTTTTTCCAAGAGGCAGTGATGCGTGGCGCCCTCAATAATCACCAGCTTGGCCCCTGTAATTTTATTGACCAGATATTGGGAATACTTGACCGGCGTCATATCGTCCTCGGAGCCGCAAATAACCAACGTTGGAACCGTGATCTGACTAACTTTATCCATTATATCGAACTTATCACAGCACCGAAAATCATTGAGCTGCACGGCAGCACCTACTTTAGCCATACCATTAACTATTTTCTCCGTCATATCAGGAGCCACCCGACTATACGGAGGTTCAGCTACTTTTTTGAGCCACTGAGCCGGGGCATCTATGCTATCTTCCAGTTTCTTAAGCAAGTCAGGCCGTACCCTTAGACGGGCACCAGTACCAACTAATATTAATGCTTTAACATCCTTTGGATAACTCAGCGCATACATCATGGCTATGGCACCGCCCAGAGAATGCCCTGCAATGACAAGCTGTAAACGCTCTCCTCGATAGGCATATTGATGAAGCCACTGTGCATACTCGTCTATGCTGGTGCATGGCTTGCCCTCAGGATGACCCGGAAGATTGATAGCTTCAGAACCGGTGAAGTATTTTGTTTGGTAATGCCAGAGCAAACTAGTGTTGCCAGCGCCGTGAATGAAGATAAGCTTCATCTCAATACCTGTAATAACCTGCCCCCAACAATTATACCACTTGTTAAGTTAGTCCCATAAGCATAATATCCTCAGGAGCAGGCGGTCGGTGGTTAAGTGCACTATGTGGTCGTTCTTGATTATATTCTCTCCTCCAGCTTTCTATCAATATTCTGGCTTCAGCTAATGGGGTGAAAATCTCACGGTTCAGTAGCTCCTCCCTCAATCTGCCATTGAATGATTCTATGTAGCCGTTCTCCCACGGGTTTCCCCTCTCAATAAAGAGGGGCTTCACTCCCAAAATGAGGGGGCAAGTCAACATCAATTCTAGATCAATTAATTTTGACCAAGAAAGGGGGCTCGGCTGTGATGAAGGAGACGCAATACTGATAATACTGCCGCTATTTTACGCTGGGTGAACTAAACATGCACAGAGCCTGCTTCGATCGTAGGGCATTCCGCAGTCAGTCCTGTCTTTTATCACCTCTCCAAGTAGTAGACATTGACCATGTTCTTGACCCCGGCGATAAAAGCTGATAAGGATTCATGGTCCACTTCCACATTGATGATCGATGGTTTCCCATTAGCTACCTCCCGTTTGATGGCAGGTATGATCTCATCGGGGTCTGTAACCATCTCACCGTACCCGTCGAACACTGCCGTCATCTTTTCATAAGCCCGCATGATGATAATGCACCCCATTAAGACATAGGCCAGACTAAGGTATTAATCTGGCTTATGATATAATATGCTGATTAATGGCAATAACGGATAATCATTGCCTGATTGAAAATTGATATGGGAAATCCCCGATAATACCTCCTTAATAAAGAAAGGTCTTATCTGCAAGATAACAATAAAAATATTGAGTGGAGCTTCTATGATTAGATCAAGATTGTGTGACCTGGTTGGGATCAAATATCCCATTATACAGGCCGGAATGGGCCCCTTCAGCAATAACAATCTTTGTGTTGCTGCAGCAAACTCAGGCGTCCTCGGGCTGCTTTCTACAAGCGGCGTCTTTAACAAAAATGATCAGCCATGGATTTATAAAGACTTTGTGGAAACCGGGGAAGCTGACCTCGAAGACGATATGGCTACAGTCTTGGAAAAGGTGTTGAAACGGACATATAGGCTGGTCAAAGATAAAGACGGTATTTTCGGCATCAACGTGATGGTTTCAGCGGAAGTTATCCCATTTTCGCACATCATGATTGATACGGCCATCAAGGTTCGCCAGGAGAACCCTGATATGAAGAAGCATTTCAAAGTGATCTTTACGTCCGCCGGCGACCCTCTTGGCTGGAAAGACAAAATAAAGGGAGCAGGATTTACATGGATGCATGTTGTTCCATCTGTTAAGGGAGCTTTGCGCTGTAAGAAAGCTGGCGTCGACGTAATAGTAGCTTCCGGCCATGAAGGCGGTTTCCATACCTCGTGGGAACCAGTCCACTCAATGATTCTGCTCCCAGCCGTGGTGGAGGCAGTATCCGACAACGAGACTCTGGTTGTCGGCGCCGGTGGGTTCTGCGATGGCAAGACATTGGCGGCCGCGCTGGTTATGGGAGCAGACGGTGCGCAAATGGGGACCCGCTTTCTGGCAACACAGGAGAGTGATTTCCATCAGATTTGGAAAGAGGGAGTTGTGGCCGCCGGCGACAGGGCAACCCTTGTGGCGCGCGGCTTTGTCGGGCCTGCCCGGTGGTTGAAAACACCCCGCAGCGAGGAACATGCCAAGAATACTCTCCAGAAATCGCCTGGCGTTTTCCTCGGTACTCCCGATGATTACACGACGATCGACATGTCTTTGATTCAGTATGAGATTGAATCAATAAAAGCTGCCTTCGAAGGAAATAAGGAAAAAGCGCTCTTGGCTGCCGGTGAAGCGGCTCAGCGGATTAAAGACATGCCAAAAGTTAACGATATGGTGCAGGAAATCGTCAGGGAAGCGGAAGCCATTCTGAGGGACATTCCGAAAAAGCTTCTGGCATGAACTATCAGTCCAAATTATTCTGAAAAGAAAAGCCGAGGCGAAAGCCATCGGTTTTTCTTTTCCCAGAACAACTATTTAGCAATCCATGTTCGCTGCTTTCCGGGTTTCGATCCCAAGTGCCACGTTCTGGTCACCCACGGCTGTTTCTATGGAAATAAGGACACCATAAAAGCAATACAATATAAAATAGGATCTTAATAAGCACAGCTTCCATCACTGCACATTTCGTCATTTTGTTTAATGTTGCATTGGACGCCGTGGTTTTTCTCCTGCATCACATTCTTAGTTAGCTCGTTTGCCTCGTACGAGCCAGACTGCTATACTAACCGACGTTGTGGAATACGAGATTATCATCGGGCTGGAGGTGCATGCCCAGCTGCTGACCAAGAGCAAGATGTACTGCTCCTGCAGCGCTGATTATGCTAACGCTCCGCCTAATACACACGTCTGCCCCATCTGCCTGGGTATGCCCGGCGTGCTGCCCACAATCAACGAGAAGGCGATAGAATATACGGTAATGACCGCCTTGGCACTCAACTGCACCATCGCCGAAAACGCCAAGTTCGACCGCAAGAACTATCCTTACCCCGACTTAATGAAGGGCTATCAAATTTCACAGTACGATGCCCCCATGAGTAATAAGGGCTGGTTGATGATTGACCTCGACGGCAATAAAAAGAAAATCGGCATTACACGCGTTCACCTGGAAGAGGACGTGGCCAAGCTGACTCACTGCACTTCGCCGGAGGGCGAAACTTACAGCCTGGTGGATGTCAACCGCTCCGGCGTGCCGCTGATGGAAATCGTCGGCGAGCCGGATATGAGCTCGCCGGAGGAGGCCAGGCAGTACCTGATGAAGCTGCGCACTATTCTCCAGTACCTGGGCGTGTCAACAGGCAATATGGAGGAGGGTAGCTTCAGGTGCGATGCCAATATCAGCATACGCCCCAGGGGTACCACAGAGTATCTGTCCAAGGTAGAAGTCAAGAATATGAATAGCTTTAAAGCCGTCTACCGGGCGCTGGACTACGAAGCTAAACGCCAGCAGGAGGTGCTAGAAAAAGGCGGTAAACTTACCCAGGAGACACGCGGCTGGGTGGAACCGAAAGGCATAACCGTGAGCCAGAGAAGCAAGGAATATGCACATGATTACCGCTACTTTCCGGAACCTGATTTGCCGCCGCTGGTCTTCAGTAAGAAATGGGTGGAGGAAATCAGAGCGCGCCTGCCCGAATTGCCCGATGTCAGGCGAGACCGCTTCATGTCTGAATATGGACTGCCACTGTACGACGCCAACTTGCTCGTCGATTCCAAAGCAATGGCTAACTACTTCGAGGACTGCGTTAAGCTGATGACAGGTTCTACAAACGGAGTTGACCTGCCTAAAAAAGCGAAGACGATAAGCAACTGGTTGCTGGGGGACTTCCTCCGAATGCTCAACGCCAGCAGTACCAGCATTGAAGATACCAGGGTCAGCCCGAAGCATCTGGCGGAGATGTTGGACTTGACAGATAAAGGAACTCTCAGCGGGCCAGCGGCTAAAGCAGTTTTCGAAGAAATGTTCCTCAGCGGTAAGAAAGCCGGCGACATCGTTGCCGAGAAGGGGCTTAAGCAAATCAGCAGTCATCATGAAATAGAGCTTCAAGTGGACATGGCACTGAGTGCCAATGTCCAGGCAGTTGCTGATTATAAGTCTGGAAAGCAGCAAGCGCTAGCGTTTCTAATCGGCCAGGTGATGAAAGCCACCAAAGGGCGGGCGAATCCCGCCACAGCAAGGGAAATCCTGTTACATAAGCTCGGAGGGAAAGAATGATTACTTATTTAATTATTGCCCAGTGTGTGGTCGCTGCAGCCATGATTGCAGTAATTACGCTGCAGGTGCGCGGCGGCGGGCTGGGAGGCATATTCGGCCAGCCGGAGAGCGTCTACCGAACACGGCGGGGCGTGGAAAAAAGCCTGTTCCAGTTCACCATCGGCTTGACCATTTTATTTGTCATACTTTGTATCTGGATTGTAGGAATAAGTTAGCAGGGGTTGCTTATCGTCATTGCGAGGCATAGAGTTACGGCACAAGGAGGACAGGTCTAAAGACCTGTCCCTACATTTCTAGATTCTTCGACAGGCTCAGAATGAGCGTAACTTAACCATCTAGCTATCAAACACAATGTAGGGGCGACCCTTTAGGGTCGCCTCGGCGGGGCTTCAGCCCCGCCGCTACATGTCTAGATTCTTTGCGGGGTTTATCCTGAGTGAGATTCTTCGACAGGCTCAGAATGACACAAGAAGCGAAGTGCTCCTTCAAAATGACAATAGCGAGGGGCTTAGATTCTTCGACAGGCTCAGAATGACCGTAATGAAGGGCTCAGAATGACAGGATGAGGACTACAGCATCCGCTTCCAGATTGTGCCCTGGGGCGTGTCTTCGAGGGCAATGCCCAGCCCGGTGAGGTGTTGCCGTACCGTATCAGCTAACTGCCACTGTTTGGCCCGGCGCAATTCCTCACGTGCCTTAATCAGCAATTGAATGAGCTGCTCGGCATCAGGCGGCTTGGTGCCGCGGGTGGCTCCGGCTAATAACGATTCAATCTTCGTTACAGCCTCGTTCCTTGGTGCCTTACTGAACTCAACGCCAAGCTGGCTTATAAGTTTAATAAAAGGCCCAGTCTCAAGCGGCGGCTTTTTCGGCTCTTCCAGCGTGAAGCCGAGCACTTGAGCCAACTCCGTCAATATATCCTGAGCCGCGGTTACATCGGAATTCTCTTCACGCTCGCGGTTTATCTCCCTGGCTAATTCGAAAAGCACCGCCGATGCCTGTGCCGTGTTGAAGTCGTCATCCATGCTGCCGGTAAACCGGCTTTTATACGGCTCGGCATCAAGGGCGCTACCGTCAGCCTTGCCACCATCTCTGGCAGCCTGCCGCAACCTTTCCATGCCGGATTCGGCGGCTTTCAGCGCCTCTTCGCTGTAAGTCAGCGGGCTGCGGTAATGAGAGCTGAGTATGAACAGTCGAATGGCGTCTGAACTGTAGCGCTCCAGAGCCTGCTTAACCGTTATCAGGTTGCCCAGCGACTTGCTCATCTTATTCTCACCCAACTGCAGCAGGCCGTTATGCAGCCAGTACCGGACAAAGGGCACCACGCCGGTGAAGCTTTCGGACTGGGTTATCTCGTTCTCGTGATGCGGAAATATAAGGTCCTGCCCACCGCCATGTATGTCAAGGCTTTTACCGAGGTATTTCAACGCCATGGCGCTGCACTCTATATGCCATCCCGGCCGGCCCTGTCCCCAGGGACTCGGCCAGAAAGGCTCGCCCGGCTTGGCAGCCTTCCATAAGGCGAAATCCAACGGGTTTTCCTTCTCTCCCTCTTCCGCCGAACTACGGGAGAGTATGTCATCCATGCCCTGACGGGACAGCTTGCCGTAGCCGGGGAAGTTTTTCACCCGGAAATAGACGCTGCCTCCCGACTCATAAGCAAATCCTTTGTCTATCAGTCCCTGTATAACTTCGATTATCTTGGGTATTTCCTCGGTTGCTTTCGGGTAGATGTCAGCGCGCTTTATGTTCAACGCATCCATGTCTTTGAAATATTCGTTGATATATTTCTCAGCCAGCTCCGATGACGAAATCCCCAATTGGTTAGCCCGGTTGATAATCTTGTCATCGATGTCGGTAAAGTTCTGGACATGCTTGACTTTATAACCTCTGAACTCAAGATAGCGCCGGATGGCATCAAATATCACATAGCTCATGGCATGCCCGATATGGCATTCATCATAAACGGTAACGCCGCAGACATATATATTTACTGTTTTTCCCTGGGGCTTAAACTCTGTTTTTTGCCCCGACAGCGTATCAAATACTTTCATTCGTCTTCTCCGAAGGAGAACGTCTATTCGTTGGCTTCTTTTTAGGCCGCATATCTCTGAGGTTCTTTTCCAGCTCAGCAACCCTCTTTTCCAGAGCCTCTATTTTCTCCCAGACCGGGTCAGGCAATTTCTCCACGGTCTCGGTATCTGGATTACGCATTTCAACCACGCGACCGGGTACGCCGACAACAGTAGCATTGGGCGGCACTGAGGTTACCACCACAGAACCGGCGCCGACTTTGACATTCTCGCCGATGGTGATAGCGCCGATTAGCTTCGACCCGGCGCCGACAACTACGTTATTGCTCAGGGTGGGATGCCGCTTCTTCTTTAGCAGGCTGGTACCACCCAGGGTAACCCCCTGATACAGGGCAACATTGTCACCAATTTCAGACGTCTCGCCGATTACCACTCCCATGCCGTGGTCGATGAAAAATCCCTCACCAATCTTAGCCCCGGGGTGTATTTCAATTCCGGTGAAAAAACGACCCAGGTGCGAAATAAAACGAGGGAAAAAAGGTACGTGCCAGTTCCACAGAGTATGAGACAGGCGATGAAACTGTCGGGCATGAAACCCGGGGTAAGCAAAAAGGACTTCCCAGGCATTTTTAGCTGCCGGGTCGTGCTCGTAGACCGCCTGTATATCTCTTCTGATGCTCCGGATAAGATTCATTAAGTTTTCCTATTATCCTGATAGTACTCTCTCCCCTGGAGGGAGAGAGTTAGAGTGAGGGGGATTATCTGATTCTTCACCCTCACCTTAATCCTCTCCCGTCAAGGGAGAGGGAAAAATTATGACAATTTGAACTAATAGAAATTCCTTATTTTTCCTCCACCAGTGCTACGGCGTAGGCAGCCATGCCCTCTCCCCGGCCGACAAAACCCAGGCCATCGGTGGTAGTTGCCTTGACCATCACCTGTTCTAAATCAATGCCCAGCGTACGGCTGATAAGGCGACGCATGTCTTCTATGAAAGGCGATAATTTAGGTTGCTGGGCAACGATAGTTGCATCTATATTCCCAACTACAAACCCTTTCACCTCAAGCAGCTTGTTGACCTCGCCCAGCAAAAGAAGGCTGGAAATATCCTTATATTTAGAGTCTTCAGGCGAGAACTGGTTTCCAATATCTCGTAGTGCGGCGGCACCGAGCAGGGCATCCATTATGGCATGGGTCAACACGTCAGCATCGCTGTGGCCGGAGAGCCCCTTGGCGAACGGAATCTCCACTCCACCCAGAATTAACTTGCGCCCCGTTGCCAGTTTATGTACATCGTAGCCAATTCCGGCTCGCATGCTATCTCTTCCCGGCTATTAGCTCAGCCAGAGCCAAATCTTCAGGAGTGGTTATCTTAATGTTGTTATAAGAACCCATATAGAGCTTCACCTTGCGTCCCAGATGCTCGACCATGCTGGCATCGTCGGTAACATCCTCTTTAATTTGCTCATGAGCTTCAGCTATTATATCAAAGCGGAAAACCTGCGGTGTCTGCACCGCCCACAATTCCTGACGGTTGAGTGTTTTGCTGACCATCATGTCGCTGCCGCCAAGTTTAACCGTATCCTTAATCGGAACCGCGGCCACTGCTGCACCTGTTACCTGAGCCGCCTCCAGGCCGTCACGAATTAAGTCTGTGGTTAAGAAAGGACGAGCGCTGTCATGAATTACCACCCAGTCGCAATCCTCCAGCTCATTTAGCCCCTGCCTGACGGAGTCCTGCCGTCGTTTGCCGCCGGCACATATCTCCAACACCTTGGACCAACCTCTTTCGGCAGCCAATTTACGCCCCAAATCCAACTTGGTCTCATTGAGAACGATGGCTATCTGGTCGACCAGCTTGCAAGTCTGACAGAAATCAACCGACCAGGCCAGCAAAGGCTTTCCCGCCAGAGATATAAAAACTTTGTTCCTGCCCATCCGCTGGCTGCTGCCGGCGCCGACAATGACGACTCCCGTTTTAGGCATGCGGCTCTTCATTTGAATCCGACTTCTTCTGTGACCTGATAAGACCCAGTCTGAGTGCTTGAGCGACGTTACTTGCGGTTAGTAATTCAACACCTTTCACCTGGAACGAAGGCTTAGATGCAGTCTCAGGAATAAGGCAGCGCTTAAAACCCAGCCTGGCAGTTTCGGCAAGCCGTCTTTCCATTTGTGGCACAGGTCTGAGTTCGCCGCTGAGCCCGACCTCACCGAGGGCGACAAGCCCCTGAGCAATCCGGGCATCCCGATGGCTCGACGCAATTGCCAGCGCGATACCGAGGTCGGCGGCCGGCTCACCAATATGCATACCACCGATAACATTAGTTATGATATCCTGATTGGATAGATTAATCCCAGCGCGACGGCTGAGCACCGCGGCTATCAAGAGCAGCCGGTTGAAGTCAACTCCGTTGGCGATGCGGCGAGGCGGCCCGAAGCCGGTCATAGTTGTTAATGCCTGAATTTCGACCAGCAGCGGACGGCTTCCCTCAAAGGTGGGCACTACCATCGAGCCCACTGCTCCGTCATGATGCGAGGCCAGGAAAGCTTCCGACGGATTAGCCACCTCTATTAAACCGCCGCCGCTCATCTCGAAAACTCCGACCTCATTAATGGAGCCGAAACGGTTCTTGGTGCTTCTCAATATCCGGTAGCTGCTGAAAGTCTCACCCTCAAGATAGAGGACTACATCAACAATATGCTCCAATACCCTGGGACCGGCAATAGCGCCGTCTTTGGTTACATGTCCGGTGATAAGGACCGGAATACCGGCTCGCTTGGCCCAGCGCATAAGTCTCAAGGTGCACTCGCGTATCTGTCCCACACTGCCCGATGCACCGGTTAATTCCTCGATATAAACGGTCTGTATAGAATCTACAACCACCAAATTCGGTGATAGCTCGCCCAGGCGTCCTAAAATTACTTCAAGGTTAGTCTCGGGCAG
>Ga0315285_10004647_pt1 | contig 14247 bp, 11 predicted proteins | sample YL17G09_36_MG_FD_203698 | JGI IMG/M metagenome (GOLD analysis project Ga0315285, IMG submission 203698) | Sediment microbial communities from Yellowstone Lake, YNP, Wyoming, USA - YL17G09_36 | ecosystem: Environmental > Aquatic > Freshwater > Lake > Sediment | place: USA: Wyoming | collected...
AGAATCTTCTGGCAGGCTACAACTCAACGATGCAGGCCTTGCTCAACAGCTTCAATCTTCTGCTTGCAGAGTTCAACCAGCTGCAAAGTACTATTTCAGCTTTGAACTCTACTGTCCAGAACAACTCCAGAGATCAATCCGACAGTTTGCAAAACATGCGCAACCTCACCTATATACTGGCTGCCACTACAGCAGCCTTCTTGATTACCACAGCATATTTCTCTGCACGTGTTCACACAAAAAGAAAGCCTCGAACCACAGACGCTGAAGAACAGGAATAGAATAGGTTGTCGACGTTCAAACGTGACAGAGCAAGGAATAAAAGTGCAACCGATTTATTTGACTCTTCGAGTTTCAACAATGAGGCGGTCGTAGTCTAGCCTGGCTAGGACATCGGCCTCCCACGCCGACGACCCGGGTCCAAATCCCGGCGACCGCACTTTGGCTTTTGCGGCAGGGAGCCTTCTTTGAATCGCCTTTGTATAAAGAAAAAGAAGGGATGTGTTCTATTCGTGTTGGCCGTAGTGGTTTGCTAAGACTATAGCGTCGTAGATATCGATTATGTCATCTGCCTTCAAGTCGGCATTGGGGTTCCAGTTTGGTCTTCCCGGAACTGCATTGTAAGAGCCTGCTAGCAATATGGCGTCATAGATGTCAACAAACCCGTCGCCGTTGATATCGCCCGGTATGACAACCTTTATGATTCCATTCTTACACGGGTTGTCTGCTGTGTTTACTTCGCCGGCAACTGGGACAGCATAAGCACTTATCGTATAGTTGCCATGAGCCCACCCTGTCGTGTTCCACGTATAGTACAGTACTGTCTGCATTCCAGATGCCAATCCAGTCACTGTCTGAGTGCCTGCCACAGTTGAGTTTGCGTACAATATCACGTTGAAGGTTTCTGTGAAGTTGCCCTTGTTGAGAACAGTGACATTAACCTTGACAAACGAATTGTCCGGCACTGTTGGCATTGGTTTGCAACCATCTTTAGACGTCTTGACATCTGTGACTGCAACGTCATGAATTCCTAGGGGCGAGGTCACTATTGCGTTTTCGATTACTGCAATGAAGCCCTGTGGTGCACCTGGATAGTTGATGAGCGTCCAGTTTCCACCAGGGCATGGTGGCCATGGCGGAGATAACCACGTTGTGTCGTATATGTCGTGTGAAACGAACTTTGCGTCGTTGTGTTTGATGTATGGAGGTTCTGGAGCCATGTGTATGTGGGGCACTGGAACATGGCCTTGTGTGATCAGTCCGCTCTCGAAAGCATCGAATATCGGGTCGCTGATGCCTAATTTTAGTGTCGTCGAGTTTACTCCTGCCACTGTGACTGCGTGACCGATCGGATCCATTTCTCTGTACCATTGCTGAGTGTTGGGATCAAAGTGCCAGAATCCAAGGGTGAGAACCACGTCCTCGCATTTTTCAACTTCTTCTTCTATGAAACTGAATGTCGGGGCTTGTATCGTCCGTTCGTTGAACATGCCTGTCTTGCCCAGATTGCTCTGCACGAGGTTGAGGTCATTTTGGTTGACTACGTTATCAGCGTTGGGTTTGTTTGGCCATGCCGTGGTTACGGGCCATATGTCGGCGGCCAGATTCCAGTTGGGAGCTCCTGGCACACTGAACATGGCAGCATTGACTATCGCCAAATCAGTCTGGTTTACAGTGCCGTCGCCGTTGACGTCTCCGAGCGGATTGACCCCTGTCCAAGACAAGTAATGAGTCAGACCGTACTCGATTTCAACGACAACAGTTCCTGAATGGAGGAGCCCTGTTCTTCTGCCGTCGGTGTCCATTAGGTACGCGAGGTGTTCGATCAGGTATGGCGCGTTTAGCGGGTCGTGGTCGTCCCATATCGGGGGCATTGTCGCGTATGTGCTCACGAGCCTGAAGTTGTCGATCACGGCGGGGGGCGGTATTGTGTTTGTCTCAAATTCCGAGTCAAGCCACCACAGTGAATTGGCAACAGCGGTCGGTGCACAATGGCTCCAAGAGCCAAACTGGTCTTTCCACAAGTAGGTCTGTCCCTGTCGTTCATCGAAGTCAGGCATTCCGCTTGGTGCATAGTCCGGGAAGCTTGGTTTCCAGTAAAGCGGAGGAACATAGGGTTCTGCAGTTATGCTCCATGGAGGAATCGCTTGTCCAGGCGGGAGCGGGTCTATGTTGTCGATGTGGAACCAGAAAACGTTGTTCACTCCGTTCCAGTTGTCTATGTGGAATTTGGTGCCTCTCCACGCTGGTGGGTCTATTATCTTCCACCATGAGCATGTGTCGGGGTGCCAACTTGTGGGATTGATTATTTTGAAGGTGTTGCATGGGTTAATCGTAGGTATCTTCTTTTCGGCGACAATCTCGTAAGTTACAAAGCCTGGCATTGGTTGCGGCATTACTTGGTCAATGTGCAGATTTGTTCCGTCGGAGAAGTCGATGTGAAATTCGTAGCCTTTCAGAACAGTCGGATAGATTATCTCGTACCAGTCACATTGCGTGGGCACGATACCACTTGGGTTGTCCTTAATCCTGAGAGTTGTGCATGGTCCCAGCTGAGTGATCTTCTTCTCCGCTATGATCTGGTACGGTGGGGGCACTGGGAACACTATTGGGCCTGGAGTCACTTGATCTATGTGGAAGGATCCGTTTTGCCAATTCTGGTCAACATGGAATTCGTATCCATAGTATGCCTTGGGATACACTATTTCCCACCATGAACATGGCTCGGGAGTCTGTGCTACGTTTGAAACGAACAACTTTGTGCACGGTCTAATCTCTGGAATTTTCTGTTCCGCTACCACCTCATAGGGCCACGGAATCAAGGGTGGTGCGACGCCTACTACTTGGTCTACGTGAAATTCGCAGCTTGCATTGCTCCAGTCTACGTGGAATTCGATTCCTGCCCATTCGTGTGGCGTTATCACTTCCCACCAACTGCAGGTGGGTGGTCCCCATTCAGGAGGCTCCTCGACGTAGAAGTAGTCGCACAGTTCTATAGCGTTGATTTTCAGCTGGGCCTTCGTGAACGTGGGCGGCACTGGGAACGGGCCGGGGAATACTTGGTCGACGTGGAACCAGTTGGTTCCGAGTTCATCAACGTGGAATTCGAAGCCTGTTGGATTACCTGCCGGGTCAAGTATTTCCCACCAAGTACAAGGCAGAAGGTATTGAGGAGGCGGTCCAGGAAGCTGGCCGACAAAGCAGGGCTGGACCACAGGATTGCCTATGGGTATGAACTGGATCGTCATGTTTGGCAGGGTAGTGAAGGTTATGGTGTTTCCAGAGGTGATGGTTACACTGTTTCCTGAAGTCAGGTTCAACAGTATGTCGGAGGTGAATGTCATGTTGCTTTGTCCAGATGGCAATTGATCCGTCATGCTAGTTATTTCGGAATTAGTGTTCTTGGCATTTAGTATTGACATAGATGCGGGTACTATCAAACTGACAAGTATAAGCAGACATAGAGACGATGAACTAAGCAATTTACTAATGCTCATTTTCTCTTTTTCTCCTTTCTCCATTTTCTAGGAAGAACCATCACGTCCTCTTCTCAATTAAGGGGCGAATCAGGTCTTGCTAGAAACAGAATACTATTAACAGATCCTGCGGCTTTTAAGTTTACTGTAAGAAAGTTCTATGGTTCGGCTACATGTCAGATCTGGGTTCAACGTGTCTTTTTGCGGTGGAAAACCAGCAATATTGGAACCATCAGAATCCAGGCGATCATAACTAGAGCCAAGAATGAATGAAACTCGGGAACTATAATTACTTCGTGCTGAGAAAGCATGTAATTGAAGTATATCCATCTGCTTGTGCCATCATCATGGAGCGTGTGGTTCACAAAATCTGGGTTTACTCCGTCGATCATGACTTGGTACGTTTGGTTAATCAAGCTATGTGGAATGGCGATTCTGCAGAACCCCTGAGCCTGATTGGCTACTCTTTCAGACACATACATTCTGATCGTGTTGTTAAAGGGAAAACACGCAAAGTCATCGATCTTGGAGTCAGATGTGACGTTTATGCGAAAACCGCTGGAAACATCATAACTTGTGAATTGACCCATCAATGGATAGTTGTCGCGTTCGGTGCCAAAAACATAGGGCAGATCTGCAATGCCGTTTTTGTCGAGGTCAGAGTTTTGGAGACGTGCCCAGTAGTTGCCTTCGAGACCGTCATCCCACTTTGTGCCAGTCGATTGAACGATGAATGGGTTTGTGTCGTTGATGAAGTTGTTGTGAAAAATGCGGTTGTCAAAGAAAGTAGTATCGGGAGGCATTGTTGCGATCATGCCGTCATAATTGTTGTCCGATACGGTGTTTTCGGTTATCAGATTGCGTGTACAGGGCGAGTATAAACGAATGCCCTGGTCATTCTTGGCAAGGTAGTTGTTCCTTACAATGCACTCTGTAGCATTTTCCAGGTGAATGGCTCCGACGCGTACGGAAACATGGTTCCCAGTTGCAGAGCAGTTTACAGAGTTTTCGATTCTGATGCCGTACATAGTGACGCCGTCTGATGGCCCGTCTATTCTGTTCTCAATCGCTTGTGAATTGAATGAATAGTTCAGTCGGATGTTGTGACAGGCATTGTACAGCGAATTGCCTTTTATCGTACAGTTGTTGGCTCTGTAGACGTACACCCCCTGTCGAGTCCATCCATAGCCGCTGTTTTGTATTCTGAAACCGGTAATTCCAACCCCATCTGCCGTGATCTGTACTATTGTCCCGCTGTTGCTTCCATCAATGATTGTGGTGTTACTGTTCTCGCCGACAAGCAGGACGGTTTTGTTGACAATTACGTGTTCATAGTATATTCCAGCAGGCACCAGAATCGTGTCCCCGGCGTTTGCATTATTGATGGCGTCTTGAATAGTCGTGAAAGATACGTTGACACGGTTCGACCATTGATTCTGGTCTACAGCGAATGAAAGTATGGGCATCAGAAAGATAGCTACATAGAGCAACATGATCAGATTGGTTTGATTGATATTGTCCACCTTTCGGTTTGTCAATTCGACTTGTATTTCCCTATTTCCCTGGTTAAATATGAACATTCTGCTGGTTTTACAATCTGAAATGTGAATTCTGATTCTTGAAAAAGCACGTTTAAGAACTCGCTTTGAGTCATTGTTGCTTGACAAAACCGAGTTGATGATCAGAGGGAGACGAACGATCAGCTTCGCAAGAAAGAAATCTGCACGCGCATTACTGTTAACATTGGTTGTTTGCATAGGTCTTGCGTCAGGAAGCATTAGGTGCACAACGGCAGAAACGTATGAAATCGCGCTCGACGAATTTCGGTGGACCAGGTTTCCACTAAAGGTCTATGTTGATATGAACGAGTGGAGTGCACCTCGATACGATGTTGCGGTCCGGGAAGCTTTGGATGGCTGGGTAAAAGCCATTTGGAACTACACGCAAACCTACAATGACACTTCATTGTCCATGATCAATTATGTTTTTTACGTAGGCAACGTAAACGCCACACAAAATTACGATGTATACATCAGTTTCACGGCAGACAACATGCCGCTAGGCTCCAACACTGTTGGACTGACCACTTACAGGTGGGACGGACTCACGCATGAACCGATCTCGCCTATAACCATAAACATAACTACTTTTTCAGGTGGCGTCAACAGTTTTTTCGTCAAGAACATAGCGATGCATGAATTCGGGCATGTTCTTGGTTTAGGCCACGCTGGTCCATCGAAAACTCTGAATGGACCCGAGCTGATGTATTACACTTCTTCGAAGAATCAAGTTGTCTATCCGTCCACACTCGACGTTTACGGTCTTACGAGACTTTATGCTGGCAACTTCAATAAGCTTGTTCAGCTGCCGCCTTCTCTTCCATACGTAATGCTTGCCGAGGGCTTCATCCCTCCGCCACAATCAATCGCGCTGGAAGACTACAGGAAATACATTCCCATAGCGGCCTTAGTCTTGCTGCTAATCGTTGTACTTGTAGTGCTGGGGCAGTTCACGAAACAGAAGAAGCCTGACGACATGATTGTGCAGCCTCCTCTTCCGCCGCCACCTGAAGGATGAGAACATCATCTACACCAAAACCTAATGCTGCTGCTGCCAAGTTGTGTGCGCACTTGTTGACTACAAAGATGGGTCTGCGAGCCTTATCACCTCTGTGTGCCCGCAGCAAAACATCGTGAAGCACGAACTAGGTGTCTTACTCCGCGTTTTCAAATTGGTCTTTTGCGGCTCCACAGATGGGGCAAACCCAGTTGTCAGGAAGTTCTTCAAAGGGAGTTCCAGGCGTCACTGCTGAGTCGGGATCACCCTTTTCAGGGTCGTATATGTAGCCACAAACTGTGCATCTATATTTGTCCATTTTTTTACCCTCCTGTTCTGTTTCGGTTTTCAGAAAAGTTGGGGCTGAACTGGGAGTCACGCCTCGTTTTACTTCATGATAATAGGCGTAAGTCATTGGTTCTTCATTGTTTAAGACGTCAGCTTCAACCACTTCACCAATGAAGAGAGCATGCGTGCCGGCGTCCACTTCCTTTGTGACTTTAGCTTCCAAGTAGGCAATCGAATTGTCGAGGACTATGCGTGTACCAGTTTTGCCGGTCTTGAAGTTGACACCTTCAAACTTGTCGAGGTCTCTTCCACATTTGAAACCAAAGGTGCCTATTAGTTTCAGAGGAGTGTTTTTGGATAGTACAGAAACTGCGAAGACGCCGCTTTGTCTGATCAACTCGTATGTATAGTTTTGTTTGTTGATGCACACTGCGATTGTTTCCGGTTGCGAGGTGACCTGAAAAACTGTGTTTGCAATTTGGCCATTGCATGTTTCTTTTCCTGAAGTCACGATGTACATGCCGTAACTGATCTTGTGCAAAGCTTCAAGGTTCATTGACTGACCTCTCGTCTGCAGATTACTCCCATATTTTCGCTTTTCTGTTTGGCTAGACAGTCAAGATGGTGAGTTATTTAAACTAGCACTTGTTTTTTCCTTGCTTAGAATGAGAGCCACGAGGCTTCGTTATGGCGTCGGACTATTTTGCCACGCGTTGCTTTTTGCCTTTGTATTCCTGCGATATGATCATGGTAGATGACAGCACGACGCTCGGGACTCTTCGTACTTTTATAGAAAGAAAGTCTTCCAGCTTGGGCAAATCATCCACTGTGACTTTCGCGATGACATCGTATTCGCCGTAGGTTATGCTTGCAACTTGAACCTCGTCCAGCTCTGAAAGTTGCTTACTGACTTCCTTCTCCATACCTGAATTTGCCTTAAAGAGTATATACTCTTGAACTGTGATCTTCAACCCGCAACTAAAGTTTGACCCGTGCCATTATTTCACGAATTTCAGTGGGTGTCTCTTGAAGCGTTTCTTGCAGGTCACACAGCAGAAATGGTAGGTTTCCCCGCCAAAAGTGATTTTGAACTTAGATGTTTTTTCATCCAATACGGTGCCGCAAACAGGGTCTTTGGGCATTATGAAGCTCTGAACCTCAATGAAAAATGTACACTCTGCTTATTATGATTAGTGGTAAAAGAGAAAAGATTAGGAACGAAGTAAAGACGTTAGCTTATTAGCTTAATATCTTCGTGGCGGTCTTCGTTTAGAATAACATTCTCTGCAGTATACGGGTCTGCTTCCGTCAGGTTTGAAGGGAACTTCGCATTCCTTTCCACAGTCGCCGCAAACTGCCTTGTGCATCTCTTTCTTATACATTCACTATTCAACTCCTCTTCTATTGAGTGCAAAAAATTTAGGTTCTTGCACGCTTCCTTGTAGATAGCAACAGCAATTTAAGTCTATTCGTTTACCAACGCAGTTTTGCCGTATCGATGTAGGGAGCAGTGTTCCGATTGTCGGCGCCCGCGGGAGCATCGTTTTCGCTGATTTCCTGTATCTTCGTCTTCGTCAAAGCTTTTATGTTGTTGAAATCTGACAGTTCACCGTAACCCACCAGGGTTATCGCCGTTCCTTCTTGTCCCATCCTTGCGGTTCTTCCGATTCGGTGAAAGTACACCAAAGCTTCCATCGGCACGTCGTAGTTTATGATGTGAGTTACTCCTTGAATGTCTAGACCTCTTGCTGCAACGTCGGTGGCGACAAGCAGTTTCAATCTTCCTCTCCTGAACAGGTCAATGACGCAGTCTCGTTGGGGCTGGGTGAGACCTGCATGCAATGGTTTTGAATCGTATCCTCTTTCCCGCAATTTCTCTGCCAAAATGCTCGTGTCCGTACGTCTCTTGCAGAATATTATAGCGCGGCCTATGTGGTTCTCGTCCAGTATGTTGCACAGTACCCCGAACTTGTCATGGGGATTCACAACCATGTAATACTGGTTCATCTGTGTGAGGGCTATTTCGTCCTTGCTTACGAGTATCTTTTCTGGGTTTTTCATGTATCTATTGCATATTCTCATCACTTGCTGGTCTATGGTCGCTGAGAAAAGACTAGTCTGTCTCTTAGACGGCACTCGCGCAAGTATATATTCAATGTCTTCTATGAAACCCATGTCTAGCATTCTGTCAGCTTCGTCGAGAACGACAACGCCTACAAATCCCAGGTTTAAAATGCGTCTTTCAAGAAGGTCGATTATCCGGCCTGGCGTTCCGACGACAATTTGGACGCCGCCTCTCAGAGCATGTATCTGTCTTTCTATAGGTTCTCCACCGTAAACGGCGAGTATTCTGAACCCTGCATATTTTCCGATTCTGCGAATATGTTCTGCAACTTGTACAGCGAGTTCGCGAGTTGGAACTAGGACTAGCCCTTGGACCTCTCTGGCCTCTGGACTAATGCGTTCCAACATCGGAATTCCGAACGCTGCAGTTTTCCCTGTCCCTGTTTGAGCTTGACCTATAACGTCTTTGCCTTGAAGCAAAGGGGTTATGGCTTGAGCTTGAATCGGGAAAAGATCTGTGAATCCAAGCTCTTCGATACCTCTCATGACTTCCACGCTGAGTGGCAAGTCCTTGAAACATGTTTGCATATTTTTATATCTCCTGCCACAAAAATTGTGCATGCATTCCAAAAGCTCTCAAAAGCCTTGTAAGCTATGAATTAATGTGACGGCTTCATTGAATGTTGATCCTAGATAAAAAGGTTTACTATCGCGAAGGCAGAAACCATAACGAAGTTGCCACCGCAAACTACGTGAACTCGTCAAATATGAGGTCCAAGCAACATTCCGAAGAGCATTGTGACCAATGGGAGTCTCGTTGTTCAATTTTCCAGTGGAGGCACGGCCGCCACCAACTTGACACTATCATAAAAACAATTCATTTGAATCGAGTAGCAATTAGTGTTTTCTGGAAAAGGTCTCGACCTCAAAGGTCAGAGTGAGATCGCTGCTTCTTCGAGCTTGATCATTTCTTCAGCGTCAAGCCTCCAGCCAGTTGAGCTCACGTTCTCAGCTACTCTTTCTGGCCTTGAAGCTCTTGGAATCGGAAAGAGGAGGTTACTCTTAGACATCAACCAGTTAAGAGCTGTCTGCGCCGGAGTTGCGCCGCCATGCTTCTGCGAGATGTCGGCCATGACAACTTTGAGTTTTCTGTCAGGATGGGCTAAGGCTCCGTGAGCGATTGGCCGGTAGGGCAGGACAACAATGTTCTTTTGTTCGCAGTGAGGAAGAAGGTCTCTCTCTATTCGCCGGGTCATTAGATTGTATTCAACTTGATTGGAAGCAAGCCGGTTCTCTGATAGGGCTTTTTCAGCGTTCTTCATTTGCTCTAGAGAGAAGTTGCTAACTCCTAGGTATCTGACTTTTCCAGTTACCACTAATTTCTCCATGGCTTTCATGGTTTCTTCAATAGGAACTCTCGAGTTAGGTTGGTGAATCTGGTAGAGGTCAATGTAAGAGCATTTGAGCCTCCTGAGGCTGTTCTCGGCAGCCCTCAGAACTTCCTTGTACTTATGATGGTTCCAGAACAATTTGGTTGCAATGAACAAGTCTTCCCTATCGTGGCCCTTGATCGCCTCTGCGACTATGTCCTCGGTGTGGTATATTTCAGCAGTGTCGATGAGGTTCATTCCAAGCTCCAGCCCTTTCTTAAGAGCGGTTATCTTGGCGATTCTCCGTGATTCGTGACGCAGAACCATCGCCGCGACAATATACAGTGGGTCATAGTACGTTCCCATGCCTATGCGAGAGACTTGGACACCAGTCCATCCGAATTCGCGATACTCCATAATGGTCAAAACCATGCTTGTTTTCTTTCGAACGTTTCCATGAGAGGCATGCATGTCGTCAGATTCGTCAACTACTTTTCATTTAATTCCACAGTAGGTATTTCATACAACTGTTGGGTGACTCTCCCGTTCTCGCGCGCGTACTGATGACGCATGGATTCAGAGTGCGATCTCAAGTATGTTTAAGTTCTCCGAGCTTACCCACCAGTAACGACGTTTTCTTGTCGCCGTGTTTACTTCTATAGGCCAGAACTCCCGCTCTGAATAATGCGTTTCGTTGTCCTTCAGGATTGTTGGGGTCATAGTGACTCATGAACTGGTCACACGGGAATTTTGCGCAGTCTCCACAATGATTAGCGCCTCGCCCCGTAGCGCAGGCGTAGACTGGACAAACTCCCTTGGTCCAGAAAGGTTTTCCTTCAACTGCAGCACATCCCGCGCAGTGAAGCAGTTTCTGGCCCAAGTAGTTCGCGCAACGGGAACAGTCCCCACCGCATACGGTTAATAGTCGTCTTTGTTCTGACATGAACGCGACACATTCCAAAGTTCTTGCAAGAACCATTTAACTAGTACGGTGCTCTATTTTCCCTTTTCTGATCGCACTGGCTGTCTAATATTTCCAACACCTTAGCTGTATCAGTAAGGGGACTTTGGCAGGTAAAGTTGCTGCATACGTATGCAGCCGTTTTCGAATCTACCCGGGTCATTGCTCCCGTATAGTTGATAAGCTTCTCCATTACCTTGTCATCTTGAGATTTGAATAACATGACTTTGTTGGGGTAGAACTTTGAGTTGATGCTATGCAGCATGTTCCAAGTTTCCGAGGATTGCGGGTCACCAACGACCACGATTTCATAAGTTGGACCAACAAGAAGAGAAACTGCCGCTAGGAACATGGAGTTTCCATATCTGGCATGGGAGTTGATACTTCTTGCGAGAGCTGCTGCTTTCTCCTCATAGGAGACTTTTCCCGTAAGGCGTGCGAGCCTAATCAGGTTGAATAGGGCGACTGAATTACCTGATGGAATCGCGCCATCGTTGAATTCCTTGTTGTGCATCAATACCTTTTCGCTGTGTTTTGATGTGAAGAAGAACGCTCCCTCTTCTCTGTCCCAGAATTTCTCGATCATGATTTCCTGTAACTCTATTGCCGCTCTGATGTATTCCAGTATGAAGGTTGCCTCGTATGTTTCAATCAGTCCCCAAATGAGAAAGGCGTAGTCATCGATCATTCCCTCAACCTCGGCTTCCCCGTCCTTGTATCTGTGCAATAGAGTTCCGTCTTGCGTTCTAAGCCTCTCAAGAATAAATGTTGAGGCTTTTTTGGCGACCTCTGCATACTTCTGTGAATTAAGAGCTTGAGCGCATTTCGCAAAAGCCGCAATCATCAATCCGTTCCAGTCTGTGAGGATCTTCGTGTCTTTGAAAGGGCGACTTCGACTCTGTCTTCGCCTGCAAAGCAAGCGAACTGTTTTTTCGACGGCAGCTTCCAGAAGCTCAGGATCTTCGTTCATTTCGGAGGCAAGTTCGTTTAATGATTTCTTCAGGTATAGAATGTTGGCTCCACTTTCGTTACTGCCCGTTGGTGCCTGATGATTGCCCTCGTCGGAGATGTTGAATATTCTGCAGAACAGTTCAGCTTTGTCACCGAGTATATTCATTATCTCGGCTTTGGTCCAGAGGTAGAATTTACCTTCATGCCCTTCGGTGTCTGCATCCTCTGCGGAATAGAATCCGCCGTTTGAGTCTGCCATTTCTGTTAGAACGTATTGCAGAATCTCTTCGGCGGTCCTTCGGTACTCTTCCTTTTTTGTCGCTTGAAATGTCTCGGTATAAGCCATGCATATCATCGCTTGGTCGTACAGCATCTTTTCGAAATGCGGAACCATCCATTTTGAGTCAGTGGAGTATCTGTGAAAGCCAAAACCCAACTGGTCGTAAATTCCACCTAGTCTCATTTTCTGCAGGGTTTTTTCGACCATTTCGATTGCGTGTTTCGTGCGTTTCATATTGTAGTATCGTAGAAGGAATAGGAGATTGTGGGGAGAGGGGAATTTGGGGGCGTTGCCGAAGCCGCCGTTCAAGTTGTCAAAGCTGTCAAGTAGTGTCATGAAACCTTCATCTAGAAGAATTTTGTCTACGACTTCCTTTTGGTCTCCTGTTTTGAGGCTTTCCGTGAGGTAGTTTGTTGATCTTGCGGCTAGGGTCAAGAGACTTTGCTTGTCTGTCTCCCAGCTTTCTGCAATAGAAGTAAGGACTTCGATCAGTCCGACCATTCCTGCTCTCGTGTTTTTCGGAAGATAGGTGCCTGCGAAGAAGGGTTGCTTCTGAGGAGTCATGATTATTGTTAGGGGCCACCCGCCTGTGCCCGTCATCAGGATGCAGGCTTTCATGTAGATGCTGTCTATGTCAGGTCTTTCTTCCCTGTCAACCTTTGTCGAGACGAATTTTCGATTGAGTAGACTTGCGACTTTTTCGTCTTCAAAGGATTCCTTCTCCATTACGTGGCACCAATGGCAGGTAGAATACCCAATTGATACAAAGATGGGTTTGTCTTCCGACGAAGCTTTGTCAAAAGCTTCTTTGCTCCAAGGATACCAATTGACAGGATTATGCGCGTGTTGTTGCAGATAAGGGCTTTTTTCATTGATTAAGCGGTTGGACCTCTGCTTCATCTCAGACATTTAGTCAGACCAATTGTAGAATAGGATCCGCTTGTATTAAGAGAGATATCCCGTGGTTCTGAGGGTGTTGCCGCGCGCACGATAGCTTAATGCGGATCTTACGCACTCAGTTCTCTGAGCAGGAAACGGTGGTGAGTATTTTGAAAGTCTTTCGGTTACCGAAAATGAACAAGAATGAGATTGAGAAGCTTATTGGCGGACAATTCCTGTGTAGAATTGCCTTTGTAGGAGAAGAATATCCGCATATCGCACCGTTTCAGTATGTCTTTTTGGATGGGACGCTTTACTTTCATTTCACAGACTACGGAAGAAAAGTGAACCTATTGGAGAAAGATAAAGGCGTTTGCGTTGAAATAGAAGAGTATAAACCCGATCTGAATGAATTCAAGTTCGTGGTTCTCAAAGGCAAGCTTGAAATTGTGAGTGGCTCTTCAGAACGGGAAAGGGTCATTGAAACCATGGCTGAACAGGGGAAACGGATGCTTTCAGAGAATTTCCTCACTGCGCACGGTCTCAAGAAGGAGGAAGGGTGGTCTGCGTTCTCTAGTGAAAAACCCTTTATCATAGTCAAGTTGAACGCGAGCAGGGTATCGGGACTCAAGTCTCCATGTCTGGCCAAGAGATAATCACACGATACAAGACGAGCGAATCAGGCCCCTTAATTCGAAGAATGTTAGAAATCGGAGTACTTAGCGCGCGCGTTAGCTTTTCATTGTCTCAGATTTTTTTGACAGTTTCGCGATATATCATCAGAGAGTCGGATTCGAATTAGGTTTAGGTTTACCTTAATAGAGTAAGTCACGCAACGTTTTCCAATGAAGGAGCGCTTTAGAAGGGTGCGAATACTCCGATGAAGACTAGCCAAGCCAAAGCTGTTTTTGCAACGAAGCTTAGTATGATATAAGCTCTTTCGCCGTAAAGATAGTCCTTCCAGCGTCCGATTCCTTTGTACTGTAGCACCATGTTTAGAGCGAATATGTTGAAGACGATGAAGTAGATGAAGAATATTGAGTACACAAATGCGGGCGGATTAGTGCCAGTGGACATGATTGCGGCCACGAAATAGGCGAAGAGCACGACCCATGGGACGCCGCCGGAAATGCATCCTAGAATGAATGGGGACCACGTTGTTTTCTCGGTTCGTTGATTTATCATTTCCATGAGATATCCGAACATTATCATCATGGCGTTCAACACGAAAATCATGACGAGCGACCAGAAATCCCAGACACCTACAAACGTTGAAATCAGAACAATCATTATCGAGCTGGAGAACGCGTATTCGTACCAACGATACGGGTTCATTCCTTTCTTCAAGTTTTCCACGTAGTCTTTGTTCTTCACAAAGGCGATCATGAAATGGGCCAACGCTGAAATCAAGGGGAAAGAAGC
>Ga0315285_10004652_pt1 | contig 14236 bp, 10 predicted proteins | sample YL17G09_36_MG_FD_203698 | JGI IMG/M metagenome (GOLD analysis project Ga0315285, IMG submission 203698) | Sediment microbial communities from Yellowstone Lake, YNP, Wyoming, USA - YL17G09_36 | ecosystem: Environmental > Aquatic > Freshwater > Lake > Sediment | place: USA: Wyoming | collected...
CACGTTCATGGCCCACGTCTCCGTTATAAAGCCACGCGCAGCGCACGCGCCAAACTCCATACCAGCGCAGAATCCGCCAGTCACTATCAGCTGGTCGTACAGAATGCCGACCCCCATGTCCTGCCGTCCATAGGGCAGCAGGCCCGCCAGCCTGTAGGCAGCCCGTACCTTGCCCGGCCACGGAGGCGAGGACGCATCGTGAGGCCATGTGTGCAGCAGAGCTTGATGCCCACGAAACCAGTTGGGCGCCTCTTGAGCATCTGCCGAAAATGAAGCCGGCGGCTCCACCAGGCGGAACAAGTCGCCCACCCACCCCTGGTGAAAAGGTGGTGTGGATGCAGATGCGTGGCTGAGCTGCGTCGCAACAAGCGCAGCGAACGTCAGCCACTTTTTTGGCAGCCTGCCATGGAGTTTGCTGTCGAAAATGCAGGATCCGTCAAGGCGCGATGCCACTTCGATTGACACGGGCCCCGCCATTCTTTTGAAATTGATTGTCTCGTGTGGGAGGTGTTTAATTCCGCCACAGTGCTGCATATATGCGCGTCAAAAACTACGACTGACTGGCGAAAACCCGTTGTGTTACCAGAAACGGCCGCAGCATGGGTTTGTTGTATTTGCACAAGTTTCGCGTCAACCATTTCATTCCAAACTCGTCAAAGCTGCGCGCATTGTCTTATTTTGAAGCCTCCTCTTGCCCTGACCTGGCTTTGCTTTGACACAAACCACCAGATGGAAAAAGCAGCGTGCCATCTCTAGGCCCACATCTTCTCCAGCAAGAACATGCAGTCCGTGTTGGCCTCCATGCCAGGCATCACATAAGGAAACTTCTTCTCTTTCACAAGCTTGAGGTTGGGAAACTGCTGCATCATCATCTGTGCATAGTTCGCTTTCCACAAGAAGCCGGTATGCCCGCGGTAGTTGATGTCCTTCACGTCATCGGAGAAGTACTCAAAGCCCCAGATGTAGCGCTTGCTGACGCGGTACATTTCATCAAAGAATTTGGACAGGTCGGCGGGCGCAACGTGAATCAAAACGCCGTTGGTGCAGACCAGGTCGAAGAAGCCGGTCTTGAACGGCAGGTCAAAACCGGAGCCGCAGACAAGGTTGACGTGCTTGGTGCGCGCCTTGGCCTCCTCCACGGCGTCGCTCTGCAGCTCCACGCCGTACAGGTCGGTGAAGCCTTCTTCCTGCAGCTCCACCAGCTGGTTGCCAGAGTTGCACCCAACCTCCAGCATGCGTGTCGACCGCGGCAGGCTACCCACAAATTTCTCGTTCATTTCCTTTCTGGTGACGCCCCAGTTGGACGTGTAAAACCGCTCCCAGTCGTCGCGAGTCTGCGTCGTGTTTCTCTCTGTGTACTTTTTGCCAAAGTCGCTCGTCCAGAAGCTTTCTTGTTGGGTCTTCACCATAGAGTACATACTGTCTGCGTGAGTGCGTTGGCGTTGGAAAAAGGGTTCGATGCTGTAAGAAATCGATGCAAGAAGATGGTGTGATGAAAGAGGGTCTGAAGGCACCTTCAACCTTTATTCAATGTAATTGCATTTTTGCATCTGATGCAGCATCAAAAACAAACACAGTGCTGACTCCATCCCGCGCAATTCGTTTGGAGAGACTGCCCGCGGTAGCTGCAACCCAAACCTGTCTAATGCTTGAAATCCAAGAACGCGCCTAAAAACCACAGGTTACATCCACATCGGCAGCCGTGCTCCCGTGCTTGCTCAGCGACAGCAATCTCTTGTACTTGAGCTCAGCAATGCACCAGTCGTCCAGACTGTCGATGTCGTGGCACTCGAGCCCACTGACGATGATGGCGCCCGAGTTGGCACTGAACAAGCCACCGCCCGCCTGCAGCTTGCCAGGCCTGAACCAGTAAAACATGCCGCTGTCGTGGAATCGGGGCTCCAGATCCTGACTCCTGTTGCTTTCAAACTCGGGCCACACCATGGCGACGTGCCCCTCCTTGTTCATTTGAAGCGACCGTTGGATGGGGTAATCAAACTCGACCACTGGGAACACGGTGTCGAACGCGCCTGCCTCCAGTCTGTCATAGCCCCGCCTCAGCAAGGCGGTCGTTGTAAATGGTGCGGTCGCATAAATGCAGCAAGCTGTGTCAAACTGTCGGCCCTGCTGTTTGTACATGGCGACAACTTCCAGCAGAACGTCGGCCGTGGTCGCAAAGTCGCCAGCAGTCTGCCGACTCCTCCTAAACGGAACGCTTGCGCCTAGCTGCACAGCCAGTTGAGCGATATCCGGGTCGTCTGTCGACACCATCACCTCGTCGAACAGATTGCTAATGCGCGCGGCCTCTATGGAGTACGCCAGAATGGGTTTTCCGTCAAACAGTCGTACGTTTTTTCCCGATATGCGCTTGCTTCCGCTTCGGGCAGGTATGATGGCGAGGCGTGCCATGTTCAGGGGAAGCAGCAGCAAAGAGATGGAATAAAAACGGGTTTATGGTCATCAGAAAAGAAAGGAGGGCGCTTCTTTAAAGATTTTGCACCGAGGCCGTCCTTGAATCACCGAAATTGACTCACAACTTCCAATGGCACCAGCCGTCAACACACAGCAGTTGCGTGTGTTGGTTCTCAAGCACAACTCAAAGAGCCTTTACAACAAAAAAGCTTGCGCGATCCCCGCCCTTTCCATCTTTAAACGATCTCAAAGTTCTTGACCAAGTTTCCCTCGCCGTCGCGCGCAAACTCGCCGTCCTCGTTCTGCGAAAAAATAAGGGGGTTTGTGTAGGAGTCGACGATGCTGTCCACCTCGTCTCGCGACATGCCAGAGTACCGAACAAACTCGGCGACCGCATTGTGCGGGTACTTGCCGTCGTACTTGTTGACCAGCTCAATTGCTCTTTCACGGGTGAGGCGCTTGTTGCGAATGTCGATGGCGGCGTGGTCCGAAGCGCGCCCAAACCCGTACTTGACAAACTTGAGGTAGTCGTGCAGGCCCACCAGTTTTTCGTCCACGTTCTCGTAGTCGGTGTAGGTTCCCTCCACGGGGCCGTCCTCTTTAACTTTGAAACCGTGCTGCTTGACGATCTCGAGCTGCTTGCGCGCGTCCCAGAAAAAGTAGTGTCCTAGGAAAATTCCGGTCACGCCCACGCGCTCGATATCTTCGTCGCTGGGATAAAAGTAGGGCGTCAACTCTTTCTCGGTGATGCCATCCACGCCCACCATGTCCTGGATGCGGTTGCCCAGCAGCCCGCCGAACTCCTCCAGCCACCGACGGTTTAGGATGCGGTTCTTCACCGACTCCAGGCTCGGCCCGCCGTACTCTTGCTGCGGATTCTCGCCCCAAACGATCAGCGGAATGCCAAACTTCACCGCCACCAGAATGGGAATAGTAAAGATGCCGACGTGGTTGGGCCACATTTCGTCGCCAACGCGTTTAAAGCCTTCCGCCACCATCTTGCGGTACACAGGGTGATTTTTCTTAAAGTGGACAACGTCGATGCCCATGTCGGACAGGTTGTCCAGGTTGGCTCTGCCCACCTCGGTCACGCACGTCGTCTCGAAGCAAACGCACAGCGGGTTGAGGCCGCACACATTTTTCATAAAGTAGGCCTGGTACGTGCTGTCTTTGCCACCGCTGACAGGGACAATGCAGTCGTAGCCCGGCTTACCTTCTGGCAGACGGAAATGGTTGATGACGTCGTAAAAGTCGTGCTCCCTTTGCTTCCAGTCAATGCCGACATGTTTTTCCTCCGCCGCGCGGCATGCCGAGCACACCCCGTCGTCGTCAAATGACAGGTCGGGCTTGGTTTCGGGATAGACGCACTGGGTGCAGTAGCGAACGTGCATCGCTAGCTATGTTGGGGAGAGGCGTGTTTGATGGGCGGTTGTGAGAAAATGAATGCAAATTGCAGCTGCGATCGGCGTTTGAATATGGCCAAATGCTTTAAATAGTGCACAATACACGTCAAAGCAATATTATTTGCTCACCCATGCGTCTGTGCACACGTTATTTTTTCGAAATAAGTATGAGAGGAATCCTACTCTCTCGTCTTACTAAAACGCACCATTTTACCGGCAGCCCTAAGTTCACCTTTGATATCGTGTGGCGTAAATTGCGTAAAGTGGTACATGCTTGATGCGCCAACAGCCTCGCACCGCGTCTGCTCAAACAGCGCCCGGAAATGGTGAGGCTCCCCGCCGCCTCCGACCACCACCATTGGCAAACGGCAGCACGCTTCCGCCAGGAGCGTCATGTCAACGTCAAACCCAAGCATGGTGCCATCTTTGTGGACAGCAGTCAGCATGATCTCGCCCGCTCCCATGGCCTGCATCTCCCCTAAAAAATCTTGCATCGTGCGGCCGCCCCCTTGGTCGTGATGCAGACGGTACACGCCCTGGTCGTCAGGCCACACGTCGGCAGCGACAGTGATGCACTGCGCTCCGAAGAACGAGGACGCATCCCGGATAAACCGTGGGTTGTTGATGGCTGCACTGGCGATGACGACTTTGTCGGCCCCGATGCGCAGCAAGTCGTTGATGTCTTCCAGGGTGGAGATGCCGCCGCCTATGGCGACCGGCATGAAACATTGGCGAACGACGTCGCCCACGATCTTGAGGTTGATTTTGCGATGTTGCTTGGAAGCGGAAATGTCTAGAAACACGAGCTCGTCTACGCCGCGGCTGTTGTAGACTCGGGCAGCTTGAACAGGGTTGCCCACCATGCGTGGCGACGCAAAGCAGCGTGTCTTGACGAGGCCCAACCCGTTGAAAGTCAGCACAGGGATCACCCTGACTTTGAGGCCGTTGTTGCCCACCGCGCCGGCGCGAACGTTGCCGCCTTGCTTTCTGCACTCAACGGCTTGCACATTCTTCGTTGCGGCACATGGAAGGTTTGCGTCGACGGCGTGAACGACGGCAGACATTTGCGGTGTGACAATTTGTGTGGCGCGTGCTCTCCTTTTTTTCGAGACTGGGCACCAAAATATGCAGGCGGCGCCCTTCGCTGTTTTGCAACAACTATTGCGCAACCTCGACCGGCGTGCACTTCTCAAAAAATCGCCTCAGCAGTTCCAGTCCGGCCTCCTGACTTTTTTCGGGGTGAAACTGGGCCGCAAATATGTTGTCGCGCTCCAGAGCCGCCACCAGTGTGTCCCCATATTCAACGGTTGCAGCAACGTCTTCAGGACGATCCACCGAAAAGTGATAGCTGTGGATGAAGTAGTAGTCGGCGGCTGTGGGCAGCAAGACGGCCGAGCCATTCCGCACCTTGACCGTGTTCCAGCCCAGATGCGGCACGCGCAGATGCGCGTCAGGCGGCACAATCAGTCGCACTTGACCCGGAATCCATCCCAGTCCAGCGCACTCACCACCCTCGGTTCCCACGGTGGCGAGCAGCTGCATGCCCAAGCAAATGCCCAGAAATGGTTTCTTGCCGTGCACGACTTCCTGGGTCAGCAGCGCCGCCAGACCGCTATCTTTCAAGTGACGCATGCCTTGGCCGAACGAGCCCACGCCAGGCAGAACAATATGAGAGGCGCGACGTATCTGGGCCGGATCGTTGGAGATGACTGAGTCGATGTTCAGAAAGCGCAAAGCTTTCTGGACGGAAGCCACGTTGCCCATTCCATAGTCAACAATGACCACCGTCATTGGAAATAGACAGGGTTTTGTAAAACTGTGCCAACTTTGGGGTTGCGTGTGTATTAATCGCCAACGAGTGGTCTGCCGGTCAGACTGCAAAATTAAATTGTACACACATTGCTCTTCTTTTTCTTGAACAAAAGCTCCCTAATCAAACGATGCCGTTGAAAATTGTGTTTCGCGTCGACGCGTCACTCGACATTGGCAGCGGCCACGTTGTGCGTTGCACAACGCTGGCCAAAGCGTTGCGCGATCGTGGCCTAGACTGTCAGTTTGTGTGCAGAATGTTGCGCGGCAGTCTGATCAACAGCTTGCGCGACCAAAGGTTCAACGTGCATGTGCTCCAACACGATGTGTCAAGGGACACGCCGTCCGACCCAAACTCACCCTCTCACGCCCTCTGGCTGGGCACCGACTGGCGCATCGACGCCGACCAAACCGTCGACGCGTTGAACAAGGCCAAGGTCGACTGGCTGATTGTGGATCACTACGCCTTGGACGCGCGCTGGGAGGCGGCTTTGCGGCCGCACGCCAAACGCATCATGGTGATTGACGACCTGGGGGATCGCAGGCACGATTGTGACCTCTTGTTGGACTCGTCGCTGTCGTCTGACATGGAGCAACGCTACAGCGAGTTAGTGCCAGGGCGATGCGCAAAGCTGCTGGGCCCCAGCTGGGCCCTGCTGCAGCCCGCGTACGCCGACATGCGCCCGCGCACGCCGCCGCGACTGGGTCCGGTGCTGCACATTCTGATTTCTTTTGGTGGCGTCGACCAACACAACGTCACGGGCATGGCTTTGTCTGCCGTGCTCGCGTTGAAGCGTGACGACATAGCGGTCGACGTTGTGCTCAGTTCGCGTGGTCCTCATGTGGCCGCCGTGCGCGCCCAAGTCGAGCGCCACGCCAACATCACGATGCACGACTCGGTTCCATGCTTGGCTCCTCTCATGCTTAAGGCCGACTTGGCGCTGGGGGCGGGCGGCATGACGTCTTGGGAGAGGTGTTGCCTGGGACTGCCTGCGCTGGTCGTCACGGTGGCGGACAACCAGCGATTCATCGCGGGCGAGCTCGAAAGGCAGGGCGTGGTCCAGTGGCTCGGCAAAGTTGGCGGCGTCACGCAGCGCGACCTGGAGCACGCGTTGCAGGCCATTGTTGACACTCCGTGTGCCCTCGAGCCCTGGTCTCGGCGCTGCATGGACATGCTGGATGGGCAAGGCACGCGCCGTGTGGCCTCCATTCTGATGCTGGACACACGCACGCCGCTGAGCGCCAGGCCAGCGTGTGTACGCGACGAGGCGTTGCTGCTGAGGTGGGCCAACGACCCGCTGGTGCGCCAGCGGTCGTTCAACTCTAAAGCAATCACAAACGCCGACCACAGGCGCTGGTTTTACGGCCGCCTGCGCAACTGCGACCGCTCCAAAACTTACATCGTGGAAACACAAGACGCGCTGACCGTCGGCGTGGTGCGTTTTGACGACACTGGCTCGGGCTGGGAGATAGGGTTATCCATCGACGCCGCCGCTCGAGGGCGCAGGCTGGGCGCCCGTGTGCTGGAGTCGGCCATGGACGGCCTGCGAGCTCTGCTGCCGCAAGCGTCCCTGTTTGGCAGGGTCAAACACGAAAACATACAGTCGCAGGCACTATTTGCGAGTCTGGGGTTTGTGCGCAAGGCGGGCGACGGGTGGCTGGTGTATTGGTGCACTCTGTAAGTTTTTTGTTTGCCGCGCTTGCAGCAAACTGTGTGTGCGGAGAGAGATGTCGCCCCTCTTGCGCTCTGCGCTTGAAGCAAACCTGATTATGTATCGGTGCGCCATCAAATGTTCACACGTGTTCAAGCCTTCAAACCGGTGGCCTGATTCAGAATATCAGACCGTTGAGCCAACGGAGGCCCTTGGCTGGGCTGGCCCAGGCCAGCCACAAGCTTGGAAAGAGCGTCCGTCGACAGCCAGTCCGAGTTGGTGCCCGAGTTGAAGCAGAACCCGGGCTCCACCATGTGGCCGCCCCGGCTCTCGTAGTGGTGCTGAATCTTGGGGTCGTGCTGGGGCAGGATGGCATAGTATTTGCCCAGGTCGATCGTGTTGAGCGAGTCGGACGTGGTGATCATTTCTTCGTGCAGTTTCTCGCCTGGCCGAATGCCCACAATCTCCGTCTTGGCTTTGGGCGCCACCGCCTTTGCCAGGTCCACAATGTTGTATGACGGGATTTTGGGCACAAAGATTTCGCCGCCCACCGCGTGTTCCACCGCGTGCAGCACCATGGCGACACCGTCCTCCAGCGAGATGTTGAAGCGTGTCATTTTGGGGTCGGTGATGGGCAGGACGCCGCTCTCAGCTTTCTTCATGAAGAACGGAATGACCGAGCCGCGCGAACCCATAACGTTGCCGTAGCGGACGACAGAGAAACGGACGTTCCGACCTCCCTTGACGTAGTTGGCCGCCACGAATAGCTTGTCAGAGCACAGCTTGGTGGCGCCGTACAGGTTGATCGGAGCGGCCGCCTTGTCGGTCGACAACGCCACCACGATCTGGACGCCGCACTCGAGCGAGGCGTCGATCACGTTTTGGGCGCCCAGCACGTTTGTCTTGATGCACTCAAACGGGTTGTACTCGGCTGCGGGCACCTGCTTGATGGCGGCCGCGTGGATGACGACGTCGACGCTTTGAAACGCTTTCTTGAGCCGGTCCACGTCCCGGACGTCCCCCAAAAAGTAGCGCATGCACGGATACTTTGACTCGGGAAAGTCTTGCGCCATCTCGAACTGTTTGAGCTCGTCGCGAGACAGGACGACGAGACGTTGGACGGCAGGGTACTCTCTCAGAATGATCTCTACCAGTTTTTTGCCCAGGGAGCCAGTACCGCCCGTGATGAGGACGGACTTGCCGTTGAGACACATGTGGTTGACCGGTATATGTTTCGCTGCTGCAAACAGATGGGAGATGCTCAAAGTCAGCTAGGGTGAGTTGTGAGCCGACTACACACAAAACATAAACATTCATGTTGACCGAAAGTGCAAAACAATGCATAAAAACTACAAAAAAATAATCGCGCCATGTTTCGCCTCCAGCCTTTTCACGGCGCAGCATCAACCTTGCCCACATTTACGTGCGCCCACGACAGCGCCGTTCCCCTGCCCACAGCCTGGGTGGCCGTCTTGCCGATGATGTCTTTGTAGTGTTTGGGGGGCAGCCCCAGGCTGGGCCGAATGGAGCGCACGTTTTCGTCGGTAAAAACGTCGCCCCGCTCGATGTTGTCCACGACGTACAGCGACCGGGCAAAGGTTCGGCTTTTGATCGCCTTGGCCGTCAGCTCAAGGGTGGCCACGCCCATCGCTTTCTCCAGGTCGCGGATACTCGTAATCATGCTCTCAAACTCTTCAGGCTGCATGCTGAAAGTGGCGTCGGGGCCGCCCTGTTCCCGGCGCAAGATGAAGTGCTTCTCAACCACGGATGCGCCCAACGACACAGCGCCCATCGGCACAACACTGCCCAGCGTGTGATCCGACAGGCCAACGTGCGTCCCAAACCGGCGGCGCAGTAATCCGATTGTACGCAGGTTGACGTCTTCCAGAGGGGTCGGGTAGGAGGACGTACACTTGAGCAGCACGACCTGGTGGTTGCCCACGCGGTGGCAGGCTGCCACCGCGTCGCAAATGTCGCACTCGTGCGCGATGCCGGTCGACATGATGACGGGCTTGCCCTTGGACGCCACCAGCTCGATCAGCGGGATGTCTGTGATCTCAAACGACGCGATTTTGTAGGCAGGCACGTCCAGCGTCTCCAGAAACTCGACGGCGGCATGGTCAAACGGGGACGACATAAACTCCATGCCCAGCGAGTGCGCCAACTGTTGCAGAGGGCGATGCCACTCCCATGGAGTCTGCACCTCTGTGTACAGGTCGTGCAGCGACCTGCCGTCCCACAGGGTGTCGCCCCCGATCGTAAACTCGGGCGCGTCCGATTGAATGGTGATGGAGTGGGGCTGCATCGTCTGCAGCTTGACGCAGTCGACGCCGGCGCGGTGCATGGCTTTGACGGTGTCGATGGCGACGTCGAGGTCACCATTGTGGTTGCAGGACAGCTCACCGATGATAAAGCACGGGTGGCCGGGGCCAATAGTGCGTTTGCCAATTTGGATACGTGAAGCCATGCGCGCTGGTGCGTAAGATGATGAGTCGCGAAAGACAAAATTGTGCGTTAGTGTTTTCGTGCTCTTTTCCATGCGCGTGGCAGAAAGAAAAAAGAGTTGCTCTGGCTCTTTGTCGACTCTTCAAAAAATTACGCAACCCATTTATTTTTCTTTCCACTACACCAGCAAGCATGTTGGGCGTCACAGTCTAAAGCAAGGGCACTGAATCACCATCATTGCTGCGCAGCGTCCTCGGTGACATGAAGCAAGCTTATAAAAACAACGAAAACTGGATGGAGTGTGCTCGCCGGTCGCACGGCCTCGTCAAGAATCTGGCTATTGTCACTCAAACGCCAAACGCAGACGAACGAAGGAGCAGCACAAGAGACGGCAGCATAGCCAAGCGTAGAGATCGCGCAGCCGTCACCAGCATGACCTCTCTCTCAAACACTGTAAATACATACTGTGTGATTGTTCAATATGACGTGTGCGCCTTTTGTTTGGGTTTTTGACTTCTCATGAACAAAATATAAAAAACATTTATGCTTATTTAACGCGAACTTAGAGACTTTCGCGCGACCTGATTTTGTGACACAACATGAAGTCGTGCCCCAAGCAGATCCTGTCCAAGTCGTTTGAACTGCCTTCCGAGCACGCTGCTGAACAAGGATGCATTGGACATGCATCAGCAGAGACAACTCTGCCGCGTACCCCTCTTCGAGCAGACATACAAGTGCTCCGTGCAATAGCCGTGCTTCTGGTAATCGGTTTTCATTTTTGGCCAAGCTTCGTGCCTGGCGGGTTTGTCGGTGTGGATATTTTCTTCGTCATCTCTGGATTTCTCATCACCGCAAACATAGTGTCCGAGATCAAGGCAACGGGTGGCCTACGGCTTGGTGCGTTCTGGGCCCGACGCGCCCGTCGTTTGCTGATCAAGCTCACTTTGCTTCTCTGCGAGATGTCGACAAGGTCATGCCGCCCGTCCGCCAGGTTGAACAGCCACCTAATGCTTTCAATCGCCTTGAACTGATCTTTTTGGCCACCCATGGTCGGGTACAGTCCCCTTTTCAACGTCGACGACGACGGCGAAGTCGACGTCGTCGAGTCGAAGCTCATCGCCAAAGATCCGCCGCCGTCCGCCTTGCGGACGCAGATACTTGCATGTTTCCTAACCGCGCAAACACGTCAGATAATTAGACACGTGCCGCTCGACGTGACGGGCCATGGATACAGGTTCATTGGATTCAAACTTAATTCGAGTGCTGGCTGGCAGTCCGAGCTGGTGGACTGGATTGCGCCCGATGCCTGCCTGCATCGCAACTTGCATCGAAGACATCCATACAAGCTGCGCAGAAGGACTGGTGCTCAACGCGACGTCGTTCCTTCAAACTTTAGGAGTCTGCACCTGTCTCCTGAGCAGACCATTGCCCTACTTCCGTCCATTGCGTCGTCGTGTTGCCACTTGCGACGTCCAGCGGAGAAAAGACCACTAGCTCCTACAATTATTTGACCTTAACCAGGCAAGAGGCATCCGTTCCCCCTTCACCTGCACCAGCATCTGTATCCTACCACAAATGCGAAGCAACCTGCCTGAAGGACGACCAAAGGCGGGTGCAAACGATTGTAATTAAAAAAGCGCTTGCTTTGGGTGCCTGTCTAGTGAGGGGTCTGTGTCGCCCTCGTGCACCCTCAAACACGTCGAGACATGTTGGTCACGTGTTTTTATGCCGTTACAGCTTTGTCTGTCTTTGCTAGTGGCGCTGCACTGAAACGACATAGTTTGGGGGAGCAAAAAAAATACATATCCAAAGACACGCGCTTTTCAGTCTGCCTTTTTTGCACAACGTTCGGGTGTATTTTCACACACACCCACCGGCACTTTTAACGTCGAGAATGGCGCGACACAAGCTGATTGATGTGGTCCCGTGCCACGTCGACAGCGGTCAGCGAGCCAATGTGTCGAAAAAATGGCTGGCGTTTGCTTCGCTCGTTGTGGTGCAGGTCAGTGGCACCGTCTTCTACAAAAGCTCGTCTCACGCGTCCAAGTACAACTACTCCACGTTTGCCGCGATGACCATTGCAGAGTTTTGCAAATTGACGATCTCTGCTTGCTTGCACCTGGCAACCCGGAACAGTGCGGTCAGACCTGACAAATCGGTAATGTCGTGCGCTACCAGCAAGGTGACGCTGTCCAGCGCGGTGCGTATTCTTGCGTTGGCCGCCATGTACTTTGTCAACAATCAGATTACGTTTCTCGTCCTGCTGCGAGTCGACCCTGCCACCTTTGACTTGTTGCGGTCGTCTTCGTCATTGATTACCGCTCTCGTGTGGTGCTTGCTGCTGAATAAATATGTGGGATCGTTGCGGTGGGCCGCCCTGTTGCAGCAAATTTGCGGACTGGTGGTGACTCAGTTTGACGCTTGCTCCAACACTACAACAACGCCGTCCAACACGCTTGTAATAATCATGGGGACTGTGGTCGTGTCCTCGCTGACGGCCGTCTGGAACGAGCAGCAACTCAAGTGCCTGCCCGTGCACATGCACATGCAAAACATTGTGCTGTACTCTGGGGGAGCCGTCCTCAACTTTGCTGGCCACCTGTACATGGCATGGACGCGGCCAGGCACGCCCGGCTTTTTTGCCGGCCACAATCCAGCATCGATAGGTGTCATCTTGTTCAACATTGCCATTGGCTTTGCGTGCGTCGCTGTGTACAAGTATGCTGACTCGGTCATGAAGGCGCTTGCGGCCTCACTGACAACAGTGCTGACAATAGTTTTGTCCTGGGCTTTCTACGGGTTGACGTTGAACCCCGTCACAGCGTCTGGCTGCGTCATTGTGGTGGTTTCTGTACTCATATACACTCTGACGCAGTGATGATGCGCGCGGTTGTGAGCATTCGGGCTGGTGTAAATGATCGTGCCTGTCGTTGTGTGTTTTGGATGATTTACAAATGTTACGCGCTGGAAATAGGAAAGAGTGGAGGGCGGGGAGAAACAGATATATGTTGCTTCGGTTTTCGGTCAGCTTCAATTGTGAGACTACACACTCACTGGTTGCTTTTTCAGTCTGACTCCTCTACCTTGTGTTTGCAAATCTCTCGGCGACCAAAAAGTCTCTGCAAGAAGTCAAACGGAGGGAATATTTCAGGGCGTCTGTGAAAGGCGATCACCCGCAGACTCGCGACTGTGGTGCGGTCGCACTTGCAGAAAAGACTTGTGCCTGGAATGATTGGCAAGCGCTCGCCTCTGGCACAGAGGCACCTGTGGACCCACACATGCCGACGCGTTGGCACCAACCGACGCCGTCGTGCAGGCTCGATACACATTGCCGTCTAGATAGTAGCGTTCCAGGTGGCCCGAGCTTGGCTTGCCGGTGAATGGATTGATCGCGTCCGGTAGGATGACGGCATGATTGTCGGCGGGGTCGATGGGCTGAGTAAATGTACGCAAATACTCGTCCGTGTCGACGAGCGCCTTGGTGGATGCGTTGGTCAGCAGCATGGCCAGGACCATGTTTGTGTGGGTGTTGAGGGTGCCAAACAAGGGTGGCGTTTCGCCGCCCAGCACGAACACGATGTCCCCCTTGACAGCCGTCATGGGGATGCTGTTGGAGATGGGCAGCGTGTCGAGCGAGCCAAACACATGATTATGGGTGTCGAAGTAAAACGCAGCCGCCGAAAACACGTCCTTGTCGTTGGTCGACTGTGTCAGGTGCGTGGCCTCCCCTGCTTCCATAGCACTGTAGAGTGGCGGGGAACACATCAGCTTCTTGCGGTAGGCTCCGCCCAACAGCAACATGTAGCGCCCATGCCACAGCGGCGACGGTCGGGAGAAGCCGTCGGACGACACAAATGGCGAGTCTGGCAGCCAGTGCCACGAGCTGGTTTCGATGTCAAACCGCCAGTTGTCGATTACTGTGAAGAGGTCGCCCCCTCGGGATGGCGTCGTGAAGCCGCCGATAGTGTACAGCTGGTTTGCCTCTGTGAACGCAAAAGCGGGATAGCCTCGCGGCGTGCCGGGGCACGCGGGGAGCGGCTTCCAGCCGGCGCCGGTCCGTTTGAGGTCGAGCACGTGCAACAGGGCGCCCAGGTGTTTATGCTCCCCGATGTGATCTGCGTCGCAGTTGTGCAGGCCGTCGAAACTACAGCCACCAAATAGGTACACCCTGCTGTTGACGGAATCGTACGCGATGCCAGAGCTGCCGCTCCGGTACGGCATGTCGACCTCACGCCGCCACATCCAGCGCTCTGGAAAAGCAATGTCCTTGGCGTGGTCGGGGCCCAGGCTGTAGCCGTCGTTGAACGATTTGCCGCCTGATTTGATTGCTTTGAAAGCCTCTGGTAGGGCGTCGGCTGCCAGCGGCGTGTAGTTGTACCCGCCCCAACAAAATAGGCGTTCCAGTCTGTCGGACGTCTCAGCACCGACAATGGCCGTGGACACTGGATAGTCGCGTGCAATGATGCAGGCCGTCCCCATGCGGCCTTCCCCGGGAAAGTCTGCCAACGCGGTCCA
>Ga0315285_10004654_pt1 | contig 14231 bp, 23 predicted proteins | sample YL17G09_36_MG_FD_203698 | JGI IMG/M metagenome (GOLD analysis project Ga0315285, IMG submission 203698) | Sediment microbial communities from Yellowstone Lake, YNP, Wyoming, USA - YL17G09_36 | ecosystem: Environmental > Aquatic > Freshwater > Lake > Sediment | place: USA: Wyoming | collected...
GACAGCGAAGAATAGTTTTATTTCTTATAATCCCTTCTTAATCCGTATTTCTTATTGGCCCAGCGGTAAGTCCTTAATCTTGCATGCGGGAATCCGCAATATGAGCAGCGTTTGTGCTGAACGTGATATGTTTTATGACCGCATCTACGACAGCGTATGTGCGATTTCTTTCCGCTTCTTTTTCCCTTTGATGGCGTACCTTTTGTCATAGTTCACCTAGAATTACGCTGCTGGGCTTACAATAACAATCATATCTCCGCGCACGAACACCTGGCCAAGCTTTCTAACTATCTGACCTTGTTCATCGCGTTCTTCAGCGTCATCCAAAACGACGTTGATGTGTATGTCAAAAGCCTTCAGGATACCGACTAGTTGTCTCTTGCTTTTCAATTCTACAATTACTCGCTTGTTTCGTGCAGCGTTTAATGCGTCTAATGGTCTTTCTGCGTCCATGCAAAAACCACTTTGTATCCATTTAAAAAAGTTTGTATGTTGTTTTTGCGCATGACAGATAAGTTGGTGAAGATGTTCGAAGGAAAATATCAGCCCATAGGACCTCACCAGGCCTCGCGGGTAAGCACCTACAATGGTATCGAGCGCATATATCTAACATTATTAGATGAGGTTTTTGTTGGAATAGAAAAGCCGTTAGTTGTTATGGGTGAAATAAAGACTCTCGCAAATAAAATTTTTGATGGTGATACGAATGTCAGATTTGAAGAGGATCCTGGTACGTTAGATGGTGCAGTTATCATTTTTGAGCCGCGAGGCGGGGACGACTATTCAATGAATTATAGCGGGCATTCTATACAAGTCCACAAACCTTTTGTTGTGCCCGTGATAACATTGTCGCTTGCTAACAGAGGGGCCGCAAAACTTTATCACAAACAAAGGAACAAATATTTTAGGTTCGTAAACAATCTTTATAGATTATATATAGAAAGGGCCAAAGCTTGCAATAAGCTTTAAAAACTGGAATTCTGAGCACTCAGTATAATGGCAATTTGGAAAGCAGCAAGACAGGGAAGCAAACCATCTGGAGGCAGATTCTGGCCTTTCAGGAAAAAGAGAGCATACGAAATAGGTTTAGATCCTATTAACCCCAAGATTGCTGAGAAAACTGTAACGAGGAAAAAGAGATTGAGAGGCGGTTCTGAAATAGTTCAAGTTCTCACAGCTAGCCATGCAAATCTGATGTTAGATAATGGCAAGTTCAAGAAATCCAAAATCAAGACAGTTAAAGAGAATCCGTCAAACAGACATTTTGTCCGCATGAATGTCATTACTCGTGGCGCTATTATAGAAACTGAAGACGGTCTTGCAAAAGTCACATCAAGACCAACAAGAGACGGAATAGTTAATGCAGTTCTTGTAAAAGCCAAATAGACAAACTTTAATAAATTTTGCAATTTTATGGCGTCGTAATGAGCAAAGATAAAGTTCTGCAACAAAAAGAAGTTCTCGAAAAATATGAAGGTAAATTGTGCCTGATACAGAGCCAATATTATCCAGAAGGCCAAGGAAGTTTGTATGTTCACATATATCGTGGCGTTTATGTAGGCAACCATTTAGACGCAGAATCGAGAGTTGAGTATGATATTGCTCAAAAGAACCTCGCGCATCTTAGACACCCCGAAGTAGGCGATAGAGATTGGCACTCTGGCTGGGGTAGTGGCAGCGGTGATGGCAGTAGCTGGCCAGTCCGCTTAGGAGACACGATTTTTGTTTTAGGCGAGGTAAATGATGTAGATGATTTAGAAAATAGACTTAGCAAATTACCAAAAAAGCCAAAACAGCTTACTACTGAGGATTTGAAAAGTCAATTCCCAAAAGTGATTCAAATTTGGCCAACGAACGCAAAATAATTCTATTGCTTAGCTGCTTTGATAAGTGCTTCAAGAACAGTCCTATTTTTCTCCCAGTCCGCATTCGTTTTATCCTGCTGGGCATTTTTGTAAGTAATGTAAGCTTCTGCCAGTCTTGGCAGCTGGTTGTTAATATCTCTGGCAGCCTCTGTAATTCCTGCAAATTTGCTCGGATCGATTTCAGCGTTTTTTTCGAGTTCACTGACAGTTTTGTGCAGCTCATCTACAAGTGTGATGAACTCTTCCTTTTCGCGCTTGTAAGCATCTTCAGGAGATAGCTCACCTGGCTTGCTGTCGCCCGTGTAATCTGGAATTGGTTTTCTTATGGATCCCATTTTATACATAAATCGTAATTGATAGTTTTTTAACTCTATTGCAAAGAATTATATAAACTTGCGAAATCCTTATAAAACGGAGTGTGAGTTTTTATTTAAATCTAACGATAACCTCTAAGGTGATGAAATGGCGGAATTTGTAAAAAGATGCCCGGAATGTAATTCTATAAACCTAACTGTTGATGAAAAACGCGGAGAAGTAATTTGCAAGGCCTGTGGTTTTGTCCTTGATGAAAATCTTGTAGATACAAGCCCTGAATGGCGTGAATTCTCAGATGATGGCGAAGACAGAAGAAGAGCTGGAGCGCCAGCAACCTTCACAAAAGCCGATATGGGTACGGGAACACAGATCGGAACAGCATCTGAATTATACAACTTACCGGGCGCTCAGAGACGAAGATATATGCGAATGAGAGAATGGCACAACCGTTCTTCAACATCTCTTGAACGAAATCTGAAATATGCATTAGTTGAATTAAAGAGGGTATCATCTGTACTGAACATTCCACCATCAATTGAAGAAGAAGCAGCAAGAATATACAATCTTGCTGTAAGAAAAGCTCTTGTCAGAGGAAGATCGATGGAATCTGTAGTTGTTGGAGCGATTTACATTGCTGCAAGACGCTTTAATCTGCCTCGCAGTTTAAATGAAATCTGTAAACTAACAGGTGCAAACAAGAGAGAAGTCGGAAAGACTTACAGATTCATTGCTCGCAGTTTAGGAATCAAATTATTGCCTTCTGGACCCGCCGACTACATTCCGAAGTTTGCTAACAAGTTGAGTTTCAATTCTTCAACGCAGACTAAAGCAGTCGAGATTTTGAAGAAAGCTCAGAACATGGAATTAACTTCTGGAAGAGGTCCTATCGGATTAGCAGCAGCTTCTTTGTATGTCGCATCCCTGATGACTGGCGAAAAGAGAACACAGCGCGAAATAGCAGATGTCGTTGGTGTTACCGAAGTTACAATCAGAAATAGATACAAGGAAATCATTGACAAGCTCGGCTTGAAAGCTGAATTAGAAAATGTTGCTGAAACACTCGAGGAAAAGAAGCGACGTTAATTTCTTTTATTTAAATTCATATTCTTCTAATTTGTGAATCTTAGATACTATAGTTTCATCCCAATTAGCAATAAGTTCTTTGAAGTCCTCTCTGATTTTATTTTTCTTTTTCTCAAGCTCAACAGGGGATTTTGCCATCATAACTATGAACATATCAAAACTGCCTAGCACTGAGATTAGAGTTATGATTTGTGGGTCTTTCTTCAAGTATTTTAGAAATTTGTCAAGAGCATCTTCGCTGACGTTTTTTAGTTTAACATAAACTTGTGAAGAAAGCGGCAAACCAAAAAAATCAGGATCTAAGTGTACCGTAAACTTCTCTATTGCTCCCGCATTCTTCATCTTAACAATGTGGTCTTTAATAGCATCTATAGACAAACCAACTTTCTCAGAAATGTCTTTCAAAGTGGCCCTGCCGTTCTGCATTAGTATATTTACTATCTTGTAATCCACCTCTGAAGGCTTGAAATCGGTTTTTTCGGTTTCAGGTTCGATTTTCTTGACCATAACTCTAATAATACGCACTTATTTATAAATTTAGCGGTTTTTTCGCTAAAATTGTATTAGAAAAGCTTATTAATAGTATATTTACCATATTGTAGCGAGGTGCAAAATGAAAACAAGATTAGAACTTAACAAGAAATTCCTTGATAAAAATCTCGAAGGGCGAATTAATTTGGAGGGCTTGGCTAGATTTGCTTACCTGCCAAAAGGCGAAAAGGGCAGACCAGAACTCGTTTTAATTTATGAAAAATTTCCTGGTTACAAAAAATATGGATTAAGTGAAATAATAGCTATGGCCGCGGAGGGCAAACTAGCTCAGATTTGTTATCTTATGCCGGATGAGAAGCGTTTTAGATTCAAAAAAACAGATGTTGTGATAACAACTGTTAAAGCAGATAATGAGTATGTCGAAGATCATAAAGAACTCTTGGATGAAGGAGAGGCGTTTTGCTGGTACCGCGATTAAGAACTTTTTACAGTCTTTTCAAATTCTTTTTCAGATGCATCTGTTTTAATTCCTGTTTGGCTGAAATGCGTTCTCGATGCTTTGTAGCCTTTCTTTTGGAGTCTTTCTATAACCCCAGAGATTTTTGGCACCTGATGTAATTTCATTTCAGACAAGTCATAGAAGCCAACCCTCTGAACCGTTGACTCGTTTTTGATTATAAAGAGCAATTCTTTGGTTTCCGTACATATGTTTTTGTCTTTGACTGCAAGTTGGTGCATATTCTCAACTAAGTTCTCATCAAACAAATATCCTAACCACATCGGCCCTGCTCCTTGGAAGCAGCCAACCTGCTCTAAGATATTATCGGCTTTGTCCGCGCCTCTTTCTGCCCGCAGGTAACAGCGCATGTAGTGCCTTGTTGTGTGTGAAAATATTGGAGTTAATGCAATATCATATTGTGCGGCTACTTCCTGCACCTTTTTTATCAGAATTCTCAAACCGATTTCATGCATCAAGTAATTGTAAAGAGGTTTAGAACCATACTTTCTCAGGCAGGCAGCAGGATAAGTTCCACAAAGCGCTGAAGTGTCTGTAGCTGTAACAGCAATAATACCTCCGCGATTCTCAACAACCGCTTTAACGCCAGCATCCAAGAAAGGAACTGGTGTGCCAAAAGGGTCTATATCAACATAACCGAATTTGGAATCCTCGCGTTTGTATCTTGTTGCTAGGAACTCATGAGCACGCAAATTTGTGATTTCAACTTTCAGTTTGTTCAGCTTTGCATTTTTCTTTGCAAAAGATATTGCAGTAGGGCTTGCGTCATTGATGTAAACGCGTTTTATTCCGGCCTCTTTCTTTATCCTCAAGCCCCTAACACCAGTTGCTGCTAACAAGTCAACTGCCGATAACGGCTTCAGGAGTTTACAAATCAAAACTGAGATGTCTCTGTTCAAAGTCATAGCAGGATTGTAGAAAGCTGGTGACTTCGCATCCAAAGCGTACTCTGCAGGGTCAGGAATAAGGAGCTTAACAGTGCCTTCTTTTATTTGAATTGTTTTCATAGCCTTACATCCAAATCTGTGTTAAAAAGCGTTACTAGCAACCCTTTTCCAAAGCGTTGATGGAAACGTGTCATCGCAGATGACACGAAGGTTTGTATTGCTTGGGAGTAACGCAGTTTTATAATAACATATTTAGAAATTAGATTAACAAATATTACGGAGGTAATGAAAATGATGGATGAAAAAACATGGGGAATGATAAAAGCTGTAGGCGGATTGGTAGCACTTTGGTGGGCGTGGAAAGCTGGAATAGCAATGAACACAATCGCCGGTGCAGTAGCAATACTCGCTGTCTTAATGATTATAGGCGGCGCCAACAAGGCCTGGGGTAAAAAGTAAGTAGGCTTTTAATCTTCTTTTATTTTTTTCTTAATTCTTCTAATCTCTTGCGATGTTGTTCAGGTTTATCCTGACTAACTTCGGACGCTCTTTTATACATTCTAATCAGTTGTCCTAAACTAACAACTTTCACAATTAAACCATCAAAATCAAATTCTTTGAATCGTTTAGGCCCTTTGTAGTACCATTCAATAGGATCTAGTTCTACTCGCAGATTTCCTTTTGAGATTACAAGAGAATGCCAGTCAGAAATATATTTGTGTCTAATCTTCTTTTCTTCAAGAATTTTCATCACTTTTTTGATGGATTTGTCAGGAACTAAGAAATCTATATCATGAATAATGTAGTGCTTATACTTTGTGTAACCAAAATAAGCTAAACCGCCCCAAACAACAGGAGTTATGCTGAGTTCTTCGCAAATATTCAAAATTTGTTTAGCAAATTTTTTAAGTCTGATAAAACGTTCTTTATTTTTAGGATAGTTCTTAATCGCAATCATAATAAGGTAAAGTGAATTGATGTTTATTAATTTATTGAATCTTGAAGATTTTTAAACGAGAAATTTCTAAATTCTAAAATGGCAATCTTTGTGGTTGAACATCTTGAACCTAAAATGTACCCTTGGTGCTTACTCGAGTACAAGCATATGTCTGAGGTAGTTGGCAAGCAAAATCTGATTTTCACTAATGTCAAGTCGGGAGCTGATAAACTGAAGAAGCTCGGCGACGTCAGGAAAGACTCCGTTAAAGAGCTAAAACTTCGGAGGGCTTGCGTTCTCGACCCTTCAGCTAAGAAGCTTCTGACGCCTGCCGACAAGAAAAAGTATGATTACTTCATTTTTGGCGGTATTCTGGGTGATAACCCTCAGAGATTCAGGACTAAAAGAGTGCTGACCTCGAAATTGAAGCTTCCCGCATTCAATTTAGGGCCAAAGCAGATGTCAACTGACACTGCAGTCTATGTCACAAAGAAGATTCTTGATGGCACGCCTTTGGAAAAGCTGAAGTTTGTTGAGGAAATCGAATTCGAGGACAAAGACGGCTGTTTTGTTGGCCTGCCTTTTAGGTATGTTGTTGAAAATGGTAAGGTGATTACAGCAAAAGGCCTCAGGGAATTCGTGCTAAAACATCAAAGACTAATTTGAAAAATTATATATAACAAAGTTAAGTTATGTCGTTATGATTATCAGAGAGATTAGCGATAAAGATATCAATTCTTTATACAAAATCGGTTTACAAGAATTCAAGGGAGAACTTTGGTTTACTAAGAGATTTCTAAAAGAAACGGTAAAAACGCCAGGATATTATTACGGCGCTTTTGAGCGCGGTAAATTATTGGGAGGAATTCTGGTGAGAAAATTTGATAAACCAAAGCTATGGATATTTTTCTTCGCTGTTGACAGAGGTTATAGAACCAAGGGAATTGGGGGCAAATTGCTCAAAAAGATAGAAAATAAATGCTCAAAGACTTATCCATTAATTTTCGTAGACATTTGTGAAGCGCTTTCCGAAGCAAAGAAATTCTATGTGAAATGTGGATTTAAAAGGCAAGCTAAAGTAAGAGACTGGTTTGGAATAAATCAAGAAGGACTTATTTATTCCAAGAGACTAATCTAAAGCGAGCATAATGTTTAAATGACTACTTTTTGGCGGTTTAACATGTCGCCTGCAATTCCAAGTGCTGAAGGAAGTCTGCTGCAATGGATAGCTTCTGTGCAGCGCGAATACGTGTCAGACCTAACGACTATAGTAGATCGCATGGATGGTTACGACTTAAATCAAGACAGCGAGTTTGTAAAAGAATACGGAGACGATAAAACAACTAAAATACTTCTGGAATTGAATTATTGGACAAATAAATCGTCTTGCGGTCCAGCGGTAGATTTCAAGATTTCATGGAAAAGCGGTCAAAATATGCTGGAAAGTCATTTAGAGACCTTAGATGAATTTTTCCATAAAGAATTAAAGAAACATTTGCCTGAGGCAAAGTTTGATTATGACCTTCAAAAAAACAGCTTCAGCACTTATATGAACATAGACCATGAAACATTGCCTAAATTCAGAGACCAGCCAAACCTCTGGCCTCAGCAGTTTGAGTCTTTAACCAAGATTTTCAATGTACTGGCAAGAAAGTATGTTGAATTATATTTAGAAACTAAGTAACTTTGGCTTTTTGCCTCGTTATTGTTTCTGCCGGTACGATAAACCCGACATACTCCTTTTCAAGTATGTCTACCAGTTCGTTGTCTTCTAAAAATACTGAGAACATCTGCTTATCTTTATCCCAAGCTTTCATGTATACTGGCGCGTTATGTAAATATTGTATTACTTTAGTGCTGACGTCAATATCTTCTGGTAGGAAATAAACAAGTGTTTTATTGCCTTCACTTTTAAAACGAATGCCTGATTCAACAGAGTACATTTGGATGCTGCCCTGAAAGCGCCCTTCCCCGTCGCCTGTCGCTCGGATAAACTCCATTCTCATTGGCAGATGATATGCAATGTCCCAATTCTTGTTAAGAACAAAAGTACCATTATCCTTTTCCTTCAAACAGTATTCTAAGAGTTGTGTAAAAAATCCAAGGTCAAAATCGCTACGAACTTTGCACTTTTTCTTATCGTTTACAGCAGACAGAATTTCCCGCCAATATTTGACGTGCTCAGGTACATCCATGTTGTTTATCCTAAAGAAAGTTTTAAAACTTCTTCCAAGGGATGCTATTCTTGTCTAAGATGTCTGTGATTTTCTTCTTCTGGGGGCCCGTAAGGCCTTTCCATTCGATTGCCGCGAAATCTGGAGTTGGAATTGTTTTGTTGTAAGCCTGCAAAATCATCTCTTCATCTAAGTTGTCTGCCTGATGTTTTGGGCATATATGACCAAAAGCAAATTCATCGAGCTTTTGATTAAATCTCGGGCAATAGTGTCCCCCTCCGAAGCCAAAAGCAACCAGAGGTTTTTGGTCATGCTCTTCTGGCGTGATGTCCGTACACAGTTTATTGATGACATCAGCAGCTGCTTCGCATGCTTTCATGTCAGACCACTGCTTTTCTGAGCTTCCGACCTCAACAAACATCACCGGGAAATCAAGTGTTGGGCTATGATGAGTAACTTCCATACCTATTTCATAACTGGAAAGTTCTTTTCTCATCTCTTTCAGCTTTTTGAATTCAAGAATGCCTTCTCTTATGTAGAGAGCTGGAGCTATTGACAGTGTTTTAGTTCTACCTCCAAGGTCTGCTGAAGACCAATTACCAGGGGCATGACAGTTAAGCATTGGAATTCCAGCTTCAGATCTGTGGGAAGACGCTACAATTATTAGTTCAGGCTTCAGCTTTTGGAACTCTTTCTCGTATTTATCTAAGTCCAGAACATTATCGGGAATTTCAAAGACTTTGGAATCGGGAATATCTTGGTACTTCTTCTTCAGAACTTTTCCTATGTTGACCGAAGCAGTGTTTGCTTTAGCTATAACAATTAATTTCATAATAAAAATTCAAAATGGGCCTATTTATTTCTTTTTCAGCTTCTTGAATTGCGGAACTCTTTCTTCTCTTGATTTTTTGGGTTTCTTTCGCATGGAAGCTACTACACCAGCAACAATAAGAATTCCTATTAGGATGGCAATAAAGACTGGCGTGTCAACACCTGCGATTTGTTGGTTCATGAGTGTGGCAGGCATCTCGCAACTTTTGGTTTTTGTTACTGTGTTTTCACATAAGTCCTTGCAAGTTCCGCTTTGAGATCCAGTTTTCGCAAAAGAGGAAGTTGCTGTGCAATTTCCCCACGCAGTTGGAGTACAGTCTCCGCATTGTGGCGCTCCGATAGCACCTGTTGGAGTTTCTGGCGCTGTTTCGTTCTCTTCTTCAGGCACCGCTACTTCACAATCTTCTTCACAATTACTTGCTGTTTCGTTACCAGCACATTCATCATCTCCGCAGTAAGGAATTGCTTGCCAGCAAATCCTTGGGTTGTCATAAGGGTCTACTTCATCACAGCCTTCGCTGCCTGCTTCTGGACCACCGCATAATTCAGCTGGTCCAGCTTTGCTTGTTGGTGAAATCACATAGTATTCTGCTGCAGATGCGCAAATGCATTTATCAGGACAAGAACCTTGGTGCGGTTCATAGGGCTTGACTGCTGCAAACGCTACTGAAAAAGACAAAAGAACAGTCAGTATCAATAAAATCTTAAGCGGAAGCGATTTTCTCATCATGGCCAACTCCATTTTCTAGCACAGCTATAAATACTTTTTCCACGAACGCAAATGCTTTTAAACAAAGTATTAACCGCTAAAGTATGGTAGTTGATATAACACCTAATATACTGGAAAGCGACGCTCGTAATTTTCCTTGCGTAGCCTTAGCTATCAAAGCACAAGGTGGAAATTATGATTCTGTTTTAATTCAGCAAGGAAAACAAACCTATGTTTACTCAATTGGCAGCAGCGGAAATACTGCATCAAAAAGTTTCGAATTAGACGAACCCATGAGTGAGATATGCGCCAGAATGCAGGACGCTACGAAAGAGATGATGCCTCATCTAAGAGAAACTCTATTCAAATATGATGGCGTTAACAACATAATTTTCTTAGACAGCAAAGAAATGTCGCTGAACGACATTGTCAAGAAAGCCTAAATTGCTGTTAAAACCGCATAAAGTCGACGCTTTGTAAGAAGCCTTATAAAACTACCATATTGTAAATATATGACTGAAATGGTTGTGCCTGACTTTCAAAAATATCAAGAAACATCCGCACAATTAGTTCTAAATTGTAAACATAGTCTGGGGGCCATACTTGATGATTTTAACACGCATAAACCACGCATATATGACCAGATAAAAACATTTGAAGATTTACTTAGAACATATGAAGAAAGAATAGAGACTGGTGCATACTGTAGGTCTGATTTCAAAGACCTGCAAGAAAATTTAGGTATGCAAGTCGTTGTCAACGCACACTATGATTCCCTGTTAGAAACATATGAAAATAATTTCAGATTTTCGTCAAACGGTTCTGGCGAAGATCTTAGCAAGGTAAAAGGCGAAATCCATGACTTGCGAATAAAATTAGTGGAATTAGACCAAAAGTATGGGGTTCTGACAAAAAGAATTGGCACCAAAGTTAAAACTGCTACAGAATGGGCTGAAGCCATGAAGATAGATAAGCAAGAACTTGATAAAGATATAAAAGAAAAGTTAGATTCTATGTCAACTTACTAGGTGTTGTAGGCGCGCAAAATCTTCTGCAGTAAGTGTTGATGCCGCAAGAATATCTCTATAAACCCCGTATTCGTTTTTATTGATTTTGACTAAAATCTGGCTTTCTAAAGTACGTATTTCTTTATTTAACTCTTCAATCTCGCGATTTATTTCTCTTATTTTATTTGTCAACTTTTGAATTTCGCTTCGAGCTTTCGCAGAGTACTTAGGATTATAAGCCATATCCTCATAGCGTGCTTGCTGTTCTTCGAGTGGTATTACGCGCCTTAACAAATTTTCAACATCCTTTTCCAAATTCAGAACCCTTCTTATCTGAAGAGCAAGCCATTTTATATCTGGCGTTATCTCCGCTTTTCTAAATGCGTCTGTTAGATACAGCTCCGCCCTCTTAAGGTCCTTTAATTCTGTAGAAGTCTCTGCAATTTCTGCGGATGCTGAATGATAGCTTTTGGCCATAATGACACTTTAACACACAGCTATTTATATTTTTGCACTAAAATTTGCAACTTCCTCTTTGGCAAGGAATCTCCACTTGCCAAGAGGCAAATCTCCTAATTCCAGAGGTCCGACTTGAACACGCTTTAGAGTCAGAACTGGATAGCCAACTGCATCTAACATTCGCCTGACTTGTCTTTTCCGTCCTTCTTTAATTCTAACGACTATAACAGAAAAATCTTCTAGTCCTCTGCCGAGAACCCTGATTTCGGCAGGTAAGGTCGTATATTGAATCACTAGGTGTCCGTCTCTGATTCTTATCATAATTCCGTGCTGTAATTTGTCGACGGCCCTATTTGAAATGCGGCCTTTAACTTTTGCAATATACGTTTTTCTGACGTGATATCTAGGATGCGCCAATCTTAGTGCGAATTCGCCGTCATTCGTAAATAAAAGAAGGCCCTCAGTATCCAAATCTAGTCTTCCGACATTAAAAATGACTTGTTGCTCCAATTCAGACAGTTTTTCATTATTTACGGAAGGCTCTTTCAGTAATTCGTGTGCAAGTTTTCTTCCGCGCGTGTCAGATTTTGAGACTAAATAGCCAGCTGGCTTGTTTAACATAATGTAAATCTTCTTTTTCAAGGATTCGATGCTCTTACCTTCCAATGAAACCTTGTCTTTGTCCGGATCTACCTTATCTCCAAGTTTGGCAACTTTGCCATTGATTAGAATATTTCCAGATTTAATTATCTCCTCAGCCTTCCTTCTAGAAGGCGCTAAACCTGCGCGGGCCAGGTAAATCTGCAGTCTTGTTTTCATAACTTTTATATACGCAAGTCCGATTAAAAAGATAATGGACATTGCGCATAGGTTTGATTTGATTACAGCACCGCCTACTGAAGAGATTCTTACGGAGGTGGATGTTAAAACCGCTTTAGAAACAGGCATTCCGCTAAAACATTACATCGGCTTTGAAATCTCAGGTTTAATGCATCTCGGTACTGGTTTAGTTACGATGTCCAAGCTTGTTGATTTGCAAAAAGCAGGCGTCAAATGCTCCGTTTTCTTGGCAGACTATCATTCATGGATTAACAAAAAACTTGGAGATAATTTGGAACTGATAAGGAAAACTGCTGCACAATATTACATTAACGGTTTCAAGAAATCAATTGAAATTTGCGGCGGAGACCCTGATAAAGTTGATTTTGTCTTAGGCTCAAAGTTATATGAAAAATTAGGAAACGATTACTGGAGCACAGTAATTGAAGTTGCCAAAAACACAAACTTAGCCAGAATTAAAAGGTCTATAACAATTGCTGGCAGAGCTGAAGGTGAATCAGTTAGTTTCGCATTAATGATGTACCCTGTAATGCAGGTTGCAGACATTTTTGCACAGCAAATAAATCTGGCGCATTCCGGAGCAGACCAGAGAAAAGCACACGTAATAGCAAGAGAAGTTGCACCACACCTGACTGTAATGCCCTTAAAGTATAAACACAAAGGACACGAGCACATCTACAAACCAATTGCATTACACAATTCGTTAATTTTAGGCTTGCAACAACCGCCAATCTGGCCAATACCTGATGGACAGGTAAAAGAAGTAATTGCATCGATGAAGATGTCAAAATCAAAGCCAAATACCTGCGTGTTTTTGACAGACTCTGAAGATAACATAAAAGCGAAATTAATGGCTGCTTTCTGCCCGCCAAAAGAAACAGACTACAATCCCGTACTAAACTGGTGCAAGCACATAATTTTCAAATTGAATAGGGAACTTGAAATTAAGAGACCAACAAAATATGGTGGAAACATACATTTCGACAGTTACGAAGACCTGGAGAGGGTGTATGCAAAAGGTGAACTGCATCCTGCTGACCTGAAGCCAGCGGTTGCGCAAGAAATTACTGACATTTTAAAACCAATCAGAGATTACTTTGACAATCCAAAGCATCATGAAATGCTACACGAGCTGGAAATGCTAACGATTAAAAAATGACTGACGGATTTGTACCAAAAAAAGTTTTCTTTACGAAAGGAGTAGGGAAGCATAAGGATTACCTGCAGAGCTTTGAAGCAGCACTAAGGGATGCTGGCATTGAGAAATTCAATCTTGTTTCAGTTTCATCAATTATGCCGCCGGGATGTAAAATCGTGACAAGAGAAGAAGGCCTGAAATCAATGCAGCCAGGCCAGATTGTTTTTGTTGTTATGGCAAGGCTCGCGACAAGCGAGCCGAATCGTCTTATAGCAACATCAATAGGTGCAGCAATACCTTCAGATCCTAATGTCTACGGCTATTTGTCTGAACACCACGAATTTGGAGAGACTGATGAGAAAGCTGGCGAGCACGCCGAAGACATTGCTGCTGAAATGCTTGCGACCACTTTGGGCATACAATTTGACCCGAATAAAGACTGGGACGAGTTAAAACAGGAATTCAAGATGTCAGGCAAGATTGTCAAAACAAGAAACATTGCACAGTCATCGGAAGGAGACAAGAACGGCTTGTGGACAACAGTAATAGCAACAGCAGTTTTCTGCGAGTAATCAATTCAGTTCTTTATTGGGCAACCAACTTGCGGCATATTTCTGCAAATCTTCTTTAGCGCACGGACTTCTTAGCAATGGCATATAGTGACTGTTTAATTCCTCTCCGAGAATAGCGAGCATTCTTGAACAAGGTGCAAATGTTATCCTTGTAAAAACATCATTCTCTAAACGCCACTCAAAGTTGTGTGGCCCTATCTGATTCTTCTCTTTCCAAAGTATTAGTACGTAATAGCCTGAAGCCGGCGCGACAACCGCAGTTCCGAGGCCATTAGAATTTCCGTAAACTCCCTTTTCGTTAAGTGCATCGTATAAACTATTACCTAATAGGAGTTTTGCTTCCAATGCAACGTCTTTGCTAATTTCTGGAGATGGAGCTAAAAAGTAGCCTTTAACGAATGGCTG
>Ga0315285_10004656_pt1 | contig 14228 bp, 10 predicted proteins | sample YL17G09_36_MG_FD_203698 | JGI IMG/M metagenome (GOLD analysis project Ga0315285, IMG submission 203698) | Sediment microbial communities from Yellowstone Lake, YNP, Wyoming, USA - YL17G09_36 | ecosystem: Environmental > Aquatic > Freshwater > Lake > Sediment | place: USA: Wyoming | collected...
CTTCGTGCATGCCAGATAATCAAGGTGGTTGGACTAGAGGTAATGATAGGGATTCTGCAACATCAAGCAAACGTATGCCTTGGTTGACTGAGGAAGCTAAATAGCTCTGAGGATTTGGTTGAATCCCTTGGTCTTTGGATGGTCTTATAAACGAATTGGTGGCAGCGACTGGATTTGAACCAGTGACCAAGGGCTTATGAGTCCCCTGCTCTGCCACTGAGCTACGCTGCCCCGCCTAAAAGTTAACATACTCAGCTTGTAAGTGTCAATTAAGCGCAAGGGTTTTTAGCGAAGAGATGTAGTGGCGAGGCTTTAGCCTCGCCAAAACCTCCGAAGCGACCCTAAGGGGTCGCAGCTACAGTTGATAAAATGCCAGTATGGCACTAGCCGGTGCAAGTCTTGACAGGCACTACGGCAAATTATAAAATTTGCCAGGAGGCCTAGCCATGAAACTGGAAGTTGTCACCAAAGAGCCCAAAGGCAAAGCACACCCAACGCCTATCCTATTCGTCCACGGGGCCTGGCACGGTGCCTGGTGCTGGTCGGAGCACTTTCTGCCTTATTTTGCCCAGCAAGGTTACGTATGTCATGCTCTAAGCCTTCGTGCTCACGGTGCCAGCGAAGGCCGCGAACGGCTCCGCTGGACTCGCCTGGCCGATTATCTAGCCGATGTAGTCCAGGTGGTGAGTCAGCTAAAGAAACCACCGGTGCTCGTGGGACATTCCATGGGCGGCCTGCTAGTCCAGAAATATCTGGAATCGCATCAAGCCCCGGCCGCTGTGCTGCTAGCGTCGGCGCCACCAACAGGTGTGATTCCCACCACTTTGCGTATCGCTCGCCGCCATCCGCTGGCTTTCCTGAAAGCCAACCTGACATTGAGCCTGTATCCCATCATCGGCGCACCTAGCCTCATGCAAGAAGCCTTCTTCTCTGCGGACATGCCTCAGGAGAAGTTGGCAAGCTACTTTACTCGTATGCAAGACGAGTCTTATTGTGCTTTTCTAGATATGCTGGGGCTCGATTTACCCCGGTCCAAACGGCTCAAGATGCCCATGCTTGTACTGGGCGCTGCCAAGGACACAATGTTCTACCCCAGAGCGATCGAGGCGACAGCGCAGGCCTACGGCGCTCAGGTAGAGATTTTCCCGGATATGGCACATGACATGATGCTGGAAGCCGGCTGGCAGGCTGTGGCCAACCGCATATTGAGCTGGCTAAAAGAAAAAGGCTTGTAACTACGAGTGGCGGTCTATCTAATGTGCGTGTTACCTAGCCCCAGTCCCCACCTTGAAGCACTGGCCCAAGGCTGCCTGAGCACGGTAAGCTTCAACCTGCCGCTGCTGCTCAGTTTTGCTCCACCCCAGGACGTGCCCCATCTCTTTTGCCACTGTGTCCACAGCATCCAACCCCTGGCATGGGCCTAAACCTACAGCGCTGCGGCGGAGCAGGAAGTCGCTCACCGTGAGTGCGCCTTCCTGTTTCACGCCGTGCTCTACCTGCGCCAGTATATCAGGAAAATGAGAACAGATAGGCTGCCCACCTTTTTTATTACCACGCACCAATTCCAAAACTTGCGATAGGCGTGAGCCATAGAGGTCGGCAAGATGCGTTACCGTCTCCACAGATAGACCGCTTTCTTTAGCCGCCTTCGCCACTGCTTTCTGTGACACGGCCGGTGCCCCGGGCAGAGGAACTTCCGCCGTGGTACATTTTACCTCCATGCCCAGCTTGCGACAGACCATGTCCACAGCGTCCTTGGCCACGGCGCGGTAGGCGGTTATCTTGCCTCCCAGCACCGAGATTAAGCCCTCTATGCCGTCCCTCTGTTTATGGTCAAGCACCTTGTGCTCACGTGTAATGTCCGATGGCTTTTCACCGCCAATATGAACCAGGGAACGCAACCCAGCGATAGTGTAAAATATGTCTTCTTTACGCAACTTAGGGAAGACCTGGCGGAGTCCACCCAGCATATAGACCACGTCAGCTTCGTCAGCACAAACAGCATCGAGGTCTCCGCAATAATCGGTATCGGTGGTGCCTATGAGAGTGTAGTCCAGCCAGGGCATGACGAAGAAAAGACGACCATCTACGGGAGAAAAGAGAACCAGAGCCTTTTGTGAAAGCTTTGGGGTGAGCAGGTGTATGCCCTTGGTCCGGCGTACCGTGCTGGCCGGGCCGCCGTGGAGCAAATCCCTGACACAGTCAACCCAGTGCCCGGCGGCATTGACCACCAGCCGCGCCTTCACTCTATAGGCCTCTCCTGATAGGCAATCCAGCACTTCTATGCCGCACACGTCGTTACCATCTCTGAGGAACCCGGTAAGCTGAGCATGGTTTATGATGGTGGCCCCGTGCTCCGCGGCGCAGAGCACATTCTCTATGCCCAGCCGCTCCGTAAACGGCGCCTGGCAATCGTAGTAGAGTATGGCACCTGTCAGGCCTTTCAGCTCCTCAAGTTCCGGCTCCATCTCCAGAGCCTCGCGTCGTGAGAGATACTGGTGGGAGGGCATAGACTTGCCCGAAGCCATCACATCATACAGTCGCACGCCTATGCTCAGAGCTATTTGGTAATAAAGGCTGGCTATGGGTATGATGAAGGGGTAGGGATGTACCAGATGAGGTGCAATCTTCAATAGAATTTCTCTCTCGTGCAGGTCCTGCCGCACAAGGTGAAACTCCAGCATTCGCAGGTAGCGCAGTCCTCCGTGAATCAAGCGCGAGGAACGAGAAGTGGTACCATAGCCAAAGTCTTCCTTCTCAATGAGCAAAGTCTTTATACCGCGGAGAGACGCATCCCGGGCAATGCCGGTGCCTATAATGCCGCCGCCTATTACAATCAGGTCGAATTTCTCCCTGGCAATGGCGTCAAAATCTCTTTTCATATTTAGTTTCTCCTGATTCGAGAATCCTTAACAATAATATATCCTCAATGTAGCTGCGAGGCTAAAGCCTCGCAGCTACATAAGTGAACAATCTCCCCTGACACTCAGCTTTCGACCCAACCGCGGGCGCGCTCCACAGCGCGCTTCCAGCCGGCATAAAGGGTCTCGCGCTGGTCGACTGACATCTTTGGTTCGTAGGTCTCAGCAGCACGCCACATTCGGGCAAGTTCAGTGGTATCTTTCCACAGACCCACCGCCAGGCCCGCCAGGTAAGCAGCTCCTAGAGACGTGGTCTCAGTCACCAGCGCCGGCTGAATTGTCACCCCCAGTATATCCGCCTGAAACTGCATCAGGAGGGCATTGGCAGTACCTCCACCATCCACCCTAAGCAAGGCCACTTGGAGGCAGGCTTCGGCGCTCATCACCTCTACTACATCCCGAGTCTGGTAGGCAATAGCCTCCAGGGTAGCCCTTGCCAGGTGTCCTCCGGTGGTACCCCGAGTTAGACCGATGATGGTGCCCCGAGCATACATGTCCCAGTAAGGAGCACCCAGACCCACAAAAGCAGGAACAAAGTAAACCCCGCCGTTATCAGGAACGGAGCGGGCGAGTGGCTCGCTCTCAGCAGCGCTTTTTATCAGGCCCAAGCCATCCCGTAACCACTGCACGGCAGCGCCGGTGATGAAGATGCTTCCCTCCATGGCATAAGCGACCTTGCCCGCCAGTCCCCAGGCTATGGTTGTCACCAAGCCTTTTTCAGAGGGAATCGGCTTGTCACCGGTGTTGAGCAGGATGAAGGAGCCCGTCCCATAGGTGTTCTTGGCCATGCCTGCATCGTAACATGCCTGGCCAAACAGGGCTGCTTGCTGGTCGCCAGCTATGCCACACAGAGGCACCCGAGCATCCCCCAGCAGGCCAGCAGCAGTCTCACCGTAAACCTGACTGGAAGGCAACACTTTGGGAAGAACAGCCTCTGGTATGTCCAGGACAGCAAGAAGCTCTCTGTCCCACTCAAGAGTGTGGATGTTAAATAACATGGTGCGGGAGGCGTTGCTGTAGTCGGTAATATGGACGGCGCCACCAGTCAGATTCCAGACGAGCCAGCTATCTATCGTTCCGAACAATAAGTCGCCCTGCTGGGCGCGGCACTGCCCTTCAGGTATATGGTCCAAAATCCAGCGCAGCTTGGTGGCAGAGAAGTAGGCGTCTATAGGCAGTCCCGTTTTCTCCCTGATGGTCTTGGCTAGCCCCTTTGCTTTCAGCTCTTCGCATAGCGGGGCGGTGCGGCGGCACTGCCAGACTATCGCATTGTTCACCGGCTCGCCGGTGCGGCGGTCCCATACCACAGTGGTCTCCCGCTGGTTGGTGATGCCCATGCCTTTCACCTGAGAGGCGGACACCACCGCCTTTTGCAGCGCCTCTTGAGCCACAACTAGAGAGGTGCGGAGAATCTCTTTGGGGTCGTGTTCTACCCAGCCGGGTTGAGGATAGATCTGGCTTATTTCACTGTCGGCGCTGGAGACTATCTGGCCTTCCTCATCGAAGAGGAGAGCAGCGCTGCCCGTGGTTCCCTGGTCTATGACTAAGATATAGCCTTTGGCAGGCATAAATAGCTCTCAACAAAGAGTCAAATATCGTGCGCAGTATATCATATAGGAGGGCAAGCCGACAATCGCTCTCCTAGAGGACATTTAGGGTTGGATGCAATGCTAACGGTGCGACCCTACTTCTCTTCTAAAGCCTCGATGGCTATACAGCTGTGTGCCAGAGCACCACCGGCGCGCAATGATGCAGCGACAAATATCGCCTCAGCCAGTTCCTCAGCCGAGGCACCTGCTTTCTTCGCTCTCTTCGTATGCGCATCAATGCAGTAAGGGCACTGGGTGATGTGAGCGCAAGCCACAGCAATCAGCTCCTTTACCTTAACGCTCAAGGCGCCGTCGGCGAAGACCTTGCCATCGAAAGCCATAAATGCCTGCAAAAGCTCAGGTTTCAGCTCATACAACTTGCCCAGCTTCGAGACGCTCTCTTTGTGGTAATGACAATCAGCCATCTTTATCTCCTTTTTTTTCGGAGCATTGAGATTTTTACTAACGCAGTACGGGGCTTTAACTTGGCTCAGTGACCTAGTCAGGTTAAATGTGTTTGGCTAGCCAGGCTTCCACGTCTGCCATGACCTGCTTGTGCTCCGGCTCATTGAAGATCTCGTGGTAGAAGCCATCGTAAAGCTTCAGCGTCTTGTCTTTTGAACCTGCCCGCTCATACAACAGCTTGCTGCCTGCCGGATCAGATAGCTGGTCAGCGGAACCATGCATAATCAGGACAGGCAACTTTATCTCCGGCATCCGCTCGGGTAGTTGCTTCCACATCTTTGCCAGTTCAGCACCCATTCGGGCAGGAACCTTGCCCCGATAGACAAGCGGGTCGTTCACATAGGCATCCACAACGGCCTTATCCCGGCTAATAGTAGAAGCATCAAGTACAGTGACACCCATTTTGGGCAGGAGCGCTGAGATTATCCCGGCTATGGCAAGTAGCGCTGGCGATACGCTAGCGGTTGCTATCAGACTCGACCCGGATAAGATGAGCCCGGCCAGCTCCTTCTGGTGCTCAGGGGCATAAGCAGTGGCAATCGTTCCGCCCATACTGTGACCAACGAGGAAAATCTTGGCATCTTTATGCTCCTTATGCACCATGTCGAAAAAGGTTTTGAGGTCAGTGAGGTAATCAGAGAATCGGTCAACGTAGGAGCGTGTACCCTCCGACTTGCCATGCCCCCGATGGTCAAGGGCATAGACGGCATAGCCTTTGGGCACGAAGTAATTGACCAGGTTCTTATAGCGGCCGCTGTGCTCAGCCAGGCCGTGGGCGACCAGCAATACCGCCTTGGGACTGCCATCCGGCAGCCAGCACTGGTAATACAGGTCAAAGTTATTGAGCCCTTTGAATTTGCCTTCTTTGTGTTTCATGTTCTGACTCCTTTCTCCTACTATTTACCAAATCATAATGACTGCTACCGTAGCTGTCAGGACAACAGACTGGGTCGCCCAGTGCTGTGTAGTATCGACTGCTTCCGTGACCAAAACGCGCCGTTATTTTGGAGGGTGGAGCATCTATCTTTCAACATCTTCGAGTCCTCAAAGCAGCCAAGATATACATGAATGGCAAGAGGAAGACCCAGAGAACCCACAGTGCGTAAAATACAACCCAATCGAACTTTCGTACCTTCATGGCGGTATCACACTAATACTTCTGCAGAAATCGTGTCAAGCTTATGACGCCTAACAGTGCTTGACACCATCTGCACATCACCAGCTTTAACAGCCTCTCTGTTCGCTGCGTCGCTCAGCCCATTATAGTGACTAACAGTGGCAAGCGTCAATGTGCGGCCTGGCGCAGGAGACCAATAACTACGGCTGCCATCCCACCGCCGCGGATACAGGCAAATAGATGGGTTTCTTTCGTCTTCATAATTGGTGAAGGATAGAATACATGTAAAGATAGAACTGGACAGCCTCGGAGATGACATTGTGGAGATTGGATATACGCGCCTTTAACAGGTCCTCGATGCTGACATGGTAGAACTGGCGAAAGACTCTGAAGTAAATCTTATTTTCATCCTTGATGGCGCCGGCGAGCTTGCAGGATTCTACCCAGGGTATGACATCATCCGTAAAGGTGTGGATAATAGCTATTTTTGTTTTGAGTTGAGCAGTCTTCAGGTGGGGTGACAGGTTATTAAGAGTCTGCTGTACTTCAGGGTCGAGCCGTGCCCAGAGGTCTTTTACTCGCTCAGGGTCACGATTAGTAAGTAGCTCATACATGGCCCGTCCTGAGGTGGAGAGGTTGCTCTTAGCAGAATCCGTGGAATTCCCTCTCAGCATTTCCTCAATGCAGACTCTGTCCGAAGCATTAGACAACAGTTCAATCAGCCATTTCGGAGTTTCTTCTATCAAAACGGTACGCGGCCGCCATGGTTTAGCCGTACCCTCATCAATATAGCGCTCAGAAATAACAGCCTGCAGCCAGTCGTTAATGTTGTAAAAGCCACCCCAAGAGCTGATAACGGCTACATCCCGGTTAATACTTGGCTCGGTGGCAGCCAGCAGCGCCAGCGGGGCACTGAGGCAGATGCCCAGTATGCCTATCTTTCCATTGCTGAACTCTTGTCTGGCGAGATACCGAAAGCTGGCGACCAAGGCGTCTATATCATCTTGGTGAAGCCGAAAATTCCTCAGGTTATCCAACTGCGGCACCAGAGCCACGTACCCGGCGCGGGCCAGACTTCCGCCTGCTAGTCTTAATGCAGGGTCATCTTTGCCTCCTTCAACAGCACCATGGGCCAGGGTCAGACCGGAATGTCGGCGCTGGTCATTGGGACGGTATAAATTGGCGACGATAACCCTGTCACCACAGCGATAGGTAACCTCGGAGATAAGAATGCTTCTAGGTATAGCCTTGGCATTCCACTTATAGCTGACACCCAGATCTAATATAAAAGCGGTGGCTCTGAGCCCCACTCGGACAGGCTTGGCTAGGAGAGCTATTACCAACACAGTAAGGACTATTACGCTTAGCAATATCCAGTGCCAGCTCATGGTCACAAACTCGAGCATTTGTTGCGATGCAGCCATAGGGTACAGAAGTGTGGATGCCGCCAATAACACTGCCACAACCGAGTAATTTACACTTTAGTCAGCCAAACCTGCTTTATTTACTACCCCCTCATTGTGCTGGCACGGGCTCGTGAGCCTTTCTGCCGTACACCTTCTCATACGCTTTGCAGTATGGACACATGCCGCCTTCGATCTTCTTGACAAACCAATAGGCCAGCCCTTTTTGCGTTTTTCGGGCGTGAGCGCACACGGGACATTCCACACAACGTTGGGCCATCGCCTTATCTTTGTCGGTAATGATTTCCTGCTTCATGAAGTTAACTCCTTTATTATGTTTCGTCCTCACTACTAGAGTTCAACCAAACGCCAAAACGCGCCCTTAGCAGCGACTTACCAGGCGATTGGCTCCCCTAAAAGCCAGCACACCAGTATTAAGTGTGTTTACCTCAAAATCATCAAATATGGCAAAACACTCTTTTACATAAGAACGAGCCATCCACTGAGTCATTTTCTCTACTTCGGCATAACTATTGGCAACGCCGAGCTTTTTCGCCTTTTCCACCCACAGGGGGTTATATTGAAGAAGCGCCACCCTGGTAACCCCGCTCTTCTTTAAAAACAGAGCGATGTCTTTCAAATTTTTCTGGGTATCTGTGATATCCGGGATAAGAGCAATCCGAGGCAACACCTCAATGCCACCCTCATGATACAGCCGATACAGTTTTTCAAAATTGCTAAGTATGCGGCTGTTGTCCACCCCGCAATATTTCCCGTGCTCCCGAGGATCGAACAATTTGATATCGTAAAATATTGCGTCTAAATAAGGGTACATCAATTCCATAAAAGGACCGTAATTAAACTGACCACACGTTTCGATAATGCTGTGGATGCCGAGCGCCCTTAATTTTCTAAGTAAATCTGAGGCGAACTCAATAAATAATGTCGGTTCGCCACCGGAGAGGGTTACACCACCGCCGGAGTTATCAAAAAACGGGATGTCCTTTTTAACCACCTCGACGATCTCATCGATTTCCATAGCGCGACCCACCTTTGCCATCGCCACAGCAGGGCACACCTCAACACACTTAAAACATAAATTACACTTTTTTCGGTCAACAAAACTTGGGGTTTCCCGTGAAATGGCACCGAGTTCACAGACATTTACACAGCTATTACAGCCGATGCATTCCTTGCTATCCCAGGCCAGCTCAAATTCGGCATACTTGGCTTCTGGATTGTGACACCAAACACAGGAAAGCGGGCATCCCTTGAAAAAGATGACGGTGCGGATCCCAGGGCCGTCATCGAGAGAATTACCTTTAATGTCGAGTATGAGGGGCTTTTTATATCCCATACTCCGCCCGCTCGATTAGTTCTATTTGCATGTCCCTGTTGAGCGTAACGAAATAGGCATTGTAGCCGGATATACGCACCAGCAGATTCCTGTAATTTTCCGGGTGCAGCATGGCATCTCGCAGCATCGCTGAGGTGACTACATTCATCTGTATCTGCATACCGCCCAGGTCGCAATATGTTTTCACATAAGAATACATGTTATTAACAATCTGTTCGTGGGTATCCTGTGCACCTGGAACAACCTTGATGTTGAAGGCAATGTTGTTGTTCATATTCCTCGGATTCAAGCGCGCCACATCGCGTATATTGTCCAGAAGATTCTTAGAGGCATTTGGCTCCGGCGTGAGCCCCGGCGTAAATGCCTTATAGGCAAGCCTGCCTGAAGGTAGCGCACCGCTGAGGGTACCAAAGGCAACATGATTAGACATAGACCAGAAGCCAGCAGTGTAATGCCCACCCCTGTAATTCAAATGATTCCAGTAAGTATCGTGGGCAAATTCAGCCACCCTGTTGGCGATTTCCACAGCTTCATCGCTGCCTGAACCGAAGAAAGGCACCTTTTTGGTCACCATGGCATGTAATGCTGGATGATTCACAAAGTTCGTATCTACCGCCTTTTTCAGCTCTTTAAAGGTAACCTTCTTCTCATCGAATACCAGCTTCTTTATCACCATCAAAGAATCGGTCACATCAGCCAGACCGATGCAGGCAGCGCCGGAGGAATTGTGCTTGGCGCCACCATAAGTAACATCCCTACCCTTCTTTATTGTGCCGTCAATCAGCGCCGATAGCAGGGGTGTGGGCCTTAAGACCTGGTGCGCCTCGCCAAGCATATTGTTATATTCTACCGATTTATCAATCAGGAACTTGAACTGGGTCTTAAATACATTGAAGAAATCCTCAAAGGTCTTGAAGTCACCATTTTCGATGCTTCCTGTTTTTGGCCCAACTTCCCAGTTCATCAGTGGATGCTTGCCGTTATTGAGCGCCATCTCCAGTGCGGCAACCATATTCATCATCATACAATTGGTATGTCCCATGTGCTTCCCGCAAAGCGTCGGCTCTACACAGCCGGTAGCAGACCAGTCCCTTAAATCCTCTATGGGATAATTAAAGCTTTCCAGTGATGCCATCACTACTTCATCGTTATGCATAGAGGGAGTTGCTGCCGTAATCAGATTTACCTCACAGAGACGTTTGAGATAGGTGCTGCTGTTTTTATTTTTGTTAAATCGCACATTCACGTTGGGGTCTCTAATGCCGAGCATTTCGGTTACCTTAAGGAAAATATAGGTCATATCGCAGACAGCATCTTCACCTTCGGAGGTGACGCCACCCAGAGTAATCACCTGGTCAGAAGAGCTACCGCCGAATAAATAGTTACCGATGTCCGGCACAAGGGGAAGATGGTCAGTGCAACGCATGTAGAAGCAGCCCACCAGCTCAATAGCTTTCTTAATATACTCTTCTTTCTCTTCATCGGTGTTAAGCTTCTTCATATCGGCGAGAAAATAGGGCTGAAGACACTGGTCAAGCCTGCCCAGCGACAAGCCAGCGTTGGTATTTTCCATATGAAGTCCCACCCAGCATATCCACATAGCATTAACTGCCTCATCAAGCGTCTCTGCAGGATTCTCCGGAACCTTAGCGCATACTTCGGCAAGCCATCTCAGTTCAGCTTTCCTCCTGAGGTCTGATTCCATCCGTGCCTCTGCAGTTGCTTGCTTTGAAAGATTTTTGGCATAAGCCATCAACCCTTCCAAACACAGAATCATCGCCTCAAGGGTATTCTTTTTCTGCATATCTGCTGAGGAATCTTTCTGTAATTCTTCTCTGATCTCCCGGATAATATCTTTTGTGCCTCTTGCCAAGAGTTTCGGAAAATCCGGGATTGTGTGCGAGATAGCTACTGTCTTCCACATGAAATAAACGGCAAACCGCTCATCGAGCTGCTGAGACAGCGGGTTATGGTATTTCTCCCTCACCCATTCCCGGAAATTTCTCTTTATCCAGTAAGGGAAAGCATGGTGATGGAGCACTTCTACCGTCTCCTTAGATATGTTATAGGGATTGAGAATTCTATTTGGTGTTGATAACAGTTCACCCCATATCATGTTCCCAGCACCATCGGGGTAGATGACAACCCCGATCTCCTTTGCAGTGGTTGTTCCGGCAATAAGGTCATCCTTGCGGATAATCGGTTTCCTGTTCTCCATTAAATATTTGAAGATATGCCCCTGGCGCAGTTCTGGAACCCATGGCTTTCCTTGTTTGTCCACCTCAAAACCATTTTCCAGGCACCAGTCGGTAATAATCTTCGGGCGTTCATGGCATACCTCGGGTCTGGCATTGAAATGTATCTCGAGGAATTTCTTCAATCGCGGGAAATCATCCATATCATATTTGGACAAATACGGGTCGGAAAGATATTTCACTCCCGGGTCCGTTTTCTCACCCACGAGGCGATATTTTCTTCGTCGGCTCATCTCCTGGCTGAGCACTGGGTCAGCCACCGGTGATTCCTTAGCACGTCGCTGCGCATCTTCAGCTTTTTCCTTCTCCATCATCTTCTGATGTTTCTTCCATAAAAGCAGCGACATCAAGAAGTTAAAGAGTTGCATATAGTTTAAGTTTCCCTCAATCCGCAATTTATTCTTTAAAAGCATGTTAAGCATTTCATTGGGAGTTACCCGTAACATCTCCTTGACCACTTCATCTCTGGCAAAAATGAGCGTCGTATCGACATCTCCAGGGATGTTCTTTATAACTTTCGCCTTGCCGTCTTTAAAAATAATAGCCCGCTCTACGGTATTGTTCTCCGTTCTAACCCCGACTGAAAAATCAAGCCAACCGTGTTCGTTTTTGAGGTATTTCCTAAGCGATGGCTTTAGATTGTAGTTCGCCGCCATTAGCAGGAGTAGAATGTGTGCCAAAAAATCCGTGGATGTTCTCTTTGCCATGTCAAAGTTACCTCCCTAGTTTTTGAGCTAAAGGAATCGTTGAATTTTAGGCCATTGTTATCATAGCAAAAATCTCAACGAATATGTAGAGGGTGTTCTGCAAACTCGCATGGCATTCTTCGTGGAACCCTTCGCCCTGTCATTCTGAACGTAGCGAAGAATCTCAGAGACCCTTCGCTGCCGCTCAGGGTGACAAATAAACTTCCTAGCTTTAGTGTTTGTTAGTTCCACCCTGCTTGTGCTATAGTTTCTCTATAGGTACACCACTTGAACTGCTGGTTTGCTGCATCGAGGCAGTCTAACTTTTAAAGGGAGGGTGATATCATGACCACAGCGACGCCTGAAAAACCAAAATTTGCCATTAAGGAGCCGAAGAGCCTGTCACCACGAATTAAATGGCTCCGTGATTATTACTTCCAGGGCCTTAAACGGAAGTGGAACAACGAATTTACCGGCTGGACCACGGGAACACCCTGGGATTTCCAGTTCCAGGAAGGGCAATACTACATTGTCCCCGAGACCTATACCTTCTTCTCGACCTTCACCGGCGCCTTCAAACAGACGGCGAAAAAGGTTAAGCTACACCCCGATTTCTGGAAATGGAGCCTGCCGGAGCGCCACGCCTGGTTTATCAAAGAAGTGATGGTGCATTACCTGCCGCACGAAATTTTGCCCGGCGACCTGATTGCCGGGGCACGCTTCTCTTTACAGGCGTCCACCTGCCTCACCAAAAAAGAGACGAAGCAGTACAGTAAGATGGTCTACGGCAAGAATGGTATCCGCGCCGCTATCCTGTGGCTTCACAGCCATGGCTACGGGAACGTCGGCGCCACCAGCGGTCATCTTATCCCTGATTATGCAACGGTCATCGAAAAAGGCTGGAAGAGCATTTACGCCGATATCGATTACCGTTATAAAGCGCCCCCTGAAGCTGAAAAGAAGGGTAGAAAGGGCGCACAGCTCAGGGCTATGCTGACCGCGGCAACCATGGCTCACGACCTAGCAGCGCAATACAGTCGGGTATGCGCCGACCTTGCCGCTAAACAGCCTGACGAGACCAGAAAAGGCGAACTGCTCCAGATGGCAGCACTGCTCAAAAGGGTGCCCTGGGAGCCGGCTCAGACATTCTGGGAGGGAGTGCAGTCTCTCTGGCTCACCCACATGCTCGTCATAAGCGATGAAAGCTATCCCGGTCCCGGCCTCTCCTTCGGCAGGATAGACCAGTATCTATACCCTCTATGGCAGAAATCCATCAATGAAGGCATGGATAGGGAATTCGGCAAGGAAATATTGAAATGCTTCTGGATTCATTCAAATACAGTCTACGATGCCATGATCCGTACCGGCGGAAATCAAGGTATCACCTCCGGCTTCGGTCAGGTAGTTACCCTCTCGGGCGTGGGCCCTGGCGGGAAAGACATGACCAATGACCTTACCTACGCCATCCTTGAGGTCATTGACGAAATGACTCCCATCCTGGAGCCCAAGCCAAATGTCCGGCTGCATAGAAACACTCCCGACCGCCTCTATGACAAAGTCATCGATATGGTCGCTTCAAGCCAGGGAGCGCCTTTCCTCTTGAATTTCGATGAGCGTTCCATAGCCGGAATGATGCTGGAGGCCAAGAAAGCTGGCGTCGAGCATCTTATCAACAAAGACAACGTATACAATTACGCTCCAGTCGGCTGCCTTGAAAACACAATGTGTGGCAACGACCGCTCCGGCACCGTTGATATTAACCTCAACCTCCTGAAAGCGGCCGAGCTGGCACTTACCGGCGGATATGACCTGCTCCCATATACTAACCCGCTGACGGGTAAAACAGAGCCTGGCAAACAATGGGGGCCGGATACAGGCAATGCCGAAAACTTTAAGACCTGGGATGAGTTCTGGAATGCCTATGTTACCCAGACGAAGTACATCATCAAAAAGATTGCCGAGCTTTATGAAAGTACCGATGAGATACGGGCGAAATTCTTGCCAACACCCTATCTATCGTGCCTAGTTAAAGGCTGTGCTGAAAAAGGGAAGGACATCAATGAGGGCGGTGCCGAGCTCAGCTTCACAACCCTAGAGGCAGTAACCTATGCCACGACAGTTGATTCCCTGCTGGCAGTGAAATACCTCGTGTTCGATAATAAGATTTGCACCATGAAAGAATTGATTGACGCTTTGAAAGCCAACTGGGCAGGCTATGAGGTGCTGCAAGCCCAGGCCCTCAATAAAGCGCCTAAATACGGCAGGGATGATGACACCGCTGATGAGGTGGGCAAAAAGGTGATGGAATTATGGACGGAAGAAACCTGGAAGTATAAGTCCAAACCTACAGGTAAGCAGTTCCGCCCCGGCATGCTGAGCTGGAATTACTGGATTTCCGACGGATACGTCTTACCGGCAAGCCCCGACGGAAGACC
>Ga0315285_10004657_pt1 | contig 14228 bp, 6 predicted proteins | sample YL17G09_36_MG_FD_203698 | JGI IMG/M metagenome (GOLD analysis project Ga0315285, IMG submission 203698) | Sediment microbial communities from Yellowstone Lake, YNP, Wyoming, USA - YL17G09_36 | ecosystem: Environmental > Aquatic > Freshwater > Lake > Sediment | place: USA: Wyoming | collected...
CTAGTTTTAATCGCTGTTATCACTTTTTCTGTTATTTACATATATTTATTTCCACCTGGTCCAGATTATGATATTAATGTTAAGATAGAAGGATCTGTAAGTGACGATGGTCTTATTATGTTAAAGCATGTTGGTGGAAATCCTCTGGAATCATATAGAGTAACTATCTATCATCCTAATGGCACATATATTGGTACTAAAATAATTACAGATGATTGTTGGAAAATAGGGGAATTTAGATATCCACTTGAAAATATTACAGATATAAAACTGATTGATGAGAGTATCACGTTAAGAATAGGGGTTTATAGTTTTAATAAGGATGGAACTGAGCAAGAAATTTTTTCATGGGAACCTTGTGGAAGAGCCAGTGGAGCATCCAGCAATTGTCCTATATTGATATCAAGTCTTAAGACAAATACTGTTGATGAAGATCTTATATGCTATAGTTATCCTATTACTCCAGATGTTAACGCAACTACATACATTTATAATTGGAAAGTCAATAATAATCCTCTTGCTGAATTGATCATGCCTTTCGATACAAATAGTAACACGACTACTAGAGACTATTCAGGAAACGGATTAGACGGATTAGTTAGAGATTGCGAATGGACAGAAAATGGTGTAGTAGGTGGTGCATATCATTTTGGTGGGTCGAAGGAGCACATTGTTATTGAATCAGATTTACCACCTTGTTTTAATGACTTCGCCAATAATGATTTTACCGTTTCAATCTGGGTGAATAGTAGCTTCATGTCTCAAGATAATAAGATAATTTTAGAAGGACGAAAGGATACGAAAAACTTCGTAAGACTTTACCAGGAAAACGACGGATTTAATTTCGGAGTTTGTATAAACGATTCAAAAGTATCAGTAAGAACAGAAAATGTCCAGAGTAATATATGGTATCATATAGCTGGAGTTTGGGATGCAAGCGAGCAATACTTAGCAGTATATTTAAACGGAGTTATTAGTACAGAAAGAGGTGACAATAGTTTCTCATGTGGAGCACATGATGGACTAAGTATCGGACATGGAAACTCAGGTAGCGGTGGTTATTGGTATGGATATCTAGATGAGGTAGAAATTTATAATCGTGTTCTTTCCAGCTATCAAATTTACCAGATATATCTAAGCCAAAAAGATGGACAGTATGATAGAAGAGTCTTTGTATCTGAAGAAACAGCCTTAGGAGAAATTTGGCAATGTATTGTTACCCCCAACGATAGTAGCCAAGATGGAACTCCAGTGGAATCAAATACTTTACAAATAGTTAATTATCCTGGGGGTGATTGAATGAATAAACAATTACTTAAAAATCTTACAATAATTACTGGGTTAGTATTTGCCATATTTTTTGCATTTATGATTTCTATATCAGAGCGAGCATATGCTGGTTCATACAATGGACAAGATCTTGCTCTTGCTATAATAAAAAACCAATCTACTTTGGTCAGTTCTTCATATACCGATACTGACCAATCAGGTCACAGACAAGCAATTATACTTTCATCACTTGGAACTATGACCCCTACAGATGGACCAACATTTGCATTACTAAGTACAGGTATTGCAGGTACCCCTATAGTAACTACTGGTGCCACTAACCCTGGTGACGAAAGAGGAACATGGTTTAATAACAAATATGGAAACCCAAGGGACAGTGCTACGTTAACAATGGTATTACAAGTTCCAATGTACATGCATTACTTCTATTACGATGTACAGTTTTTAAGTGCAGAATACCCTGAATATGTTGGATCAAAATATAACGATAAGTTAACAATAACAGTTGATTCACCCTCTGAAGGAAGTTCAGAATATATAATAGATGTAAATAGTGGATATTTCGTATTAGATTCTAATAGCATACAAGAAACCGGTTTCAATATATTTGCTCAAAGCGGAAAACCCGGTGATGTTGATTTGGTAGACACAACGCCTCGTACACCGGGTGCCGATGCTGGTGCAACTAATCTAATTCCAATAGGTGGAGCTTTACATCCTGTTTCTCCAAATGAACAAATCACAGTAACAATAAATATAAAGGATGTTGGAGACAACCAGTTTGATAGCGCTGCTTTTATAGATAATCTTAGATTTTCTGGATTTGCAAAAACAGAGATTATTGCTATAAAGACTGTAAATGATATAAACGGTGGAGAAATCGAATGTAACGATACTTTGAAGTATAGCATATCTATAAGTAATACCGGGTCTGCAGATCAGAATGATAACTCTGGAAACGAATTTGAAGATATAATACCAGAAAATTCAATTTATGTAGATGGTTCAGCTTACTGTAATTATGGAACTATAAGTTATAATGCTGGGCAAAATAAAATAATTTGGAATGGTAATGTACCATCAGAAACAAGCCGTATCTTAGAATTCAAAATAAAAATAAATCAAAGTCTACCTAACGGTGCCTTAATATCTAACCAAGGAAAAGTCTACTGGGATAGCGATGAGAATTGGATAAATGATGCTACTGAATTAACAGATGACCCATATGTAGATGATAGCATTGATCAAGATGGAGATGGAGAAACAGATGATGATGATCCAACTATAGTAACTGTTTATGCTTTTGATAATCCTGCATATGTAACCGAAGATTTTTCAGATGATAATCCTGCCGGGATTGCAACTCAATCCTATCTTAGTCGCAAATGGTTTGAAACATCTGAGAACAGTGCTTGTGGAAGCTGTTTTGAAGTTGCTCCCAGTTATCATTATTCTACAATACATTCATTTAAAACAAAGCTTAGGCAATCTGATGGTCCACAATATTGGAACTATACATTATCTGCTCTAAATGGATCTATGATTTGGTGGGAAATATGGTTTGCATGCGGCGACACAAGTGAAAAATATGATTTTTATCTTAGTTTGCAAAATGGCAATGGACAGGATATAGTAAAAATCAAGTTTAATTATGTTAATAATGGAACCAAACCTATGGATTGGGTATTAGAGTTATATTATTATGATCCTGCTAACGGCTGGTGCCGTTTAAATTCGCCTTATTATAATGGTTATTTACGTAATAATTGGTATAAACTCAGAATTGAAAAAAATGGTACAAGCTTTATTGATTATACATTAAGTATGACTGATCTAGGTATAGTGGATAATGAAAGAGGAGGGCAACTTGGTGTACCGTTTTCAGAGTTTGAAAAGGTCAAATGGTACAGTACTACAAACCCAAAGCCTGCTGTTTGTCCAATGCTTTTTTGGGATGAACATAAAGTAGGGCTATCATATACGACTTAATATTTATAATATTTAAGATGGTGATTAAGATATGGGAAAAGAATTTACTAAAAATATATTTGTAATGCTACTTGCTATTATGATAGGGGTTATCATTATAACCTATTTTGTTGGAGATATTGTAAACCGTTCAAAGATAGAAACTCTTGAAGGAAAAATTACAACTGTAAAAATTAAGAGTGAAAACTTTACAAGTTATTTTCTTAAATCAGCAGTTGTTTTAGATCAAGCAAGAGAAGACAGGGCTTTTGGTAATTACCATTTTGATTTAGCTTTTTTATGGTACCAAAGTGCTTTATATGAGAAAAATAGCTCATTAATGGATTTATATAAAGAAAGAGGAATTGACAATTGCACAAATGCGCTGCCGAATTATTATAATTCATATCTAAACTTTGAAGAAGCGAAAAACTATTTTAATGATACGAAACTATATTCTGAGGAAAAACATCTTTCAATCCTGAATTTATATATCAATTTAACAGATTCTGGTGCACTGCTGGCCATGCTTAGATATGATGCAAGTACCTATCTGAATTACCTAACTGAAAATCTAACTTTTGATTTAGAGACCAATAGTGTTATCTTTATGGAGAATGTGACAGCTCTACTGGATTTATTTAATAAAACCTTGTCTGCTTATCAGCAAGAACTAAAGATTTACGATAATATTCAAAACGATATAGATGAATACGAGTTTTTTGATGAGATTAGATAAAAAAACAAATTTAATTTATTTTTGTGAGAAAATGACTAATACTAGGAAAAAATTAAAGAGAGGGATTTATTTACCCTTCATAAAAAAACTAATTACTAGCCCCGGTAGTGTAGTGGCCTATCATCCAAGCCTGTCGAGCTTGGGACTCGGATTCGAATTCCGGCCGGGGCGTTTTTTTACAGATATAAATCTAAAAAAAAATATTTACCGTTTGTTTTATTTTCTGAAAATATTGAAGAGAACAAAGAAAATTATCCCCACCTGTTTATCTTTAATTTTATTTTTAACTATTTTTACAGTTTTTTGTCCTATTGAAAACGTGAAAGGAGAGACTCTCCATGTTGGTGATGGTCAAACTTATTCAACCATCCAATCTGCAATAAATGCTGCCAATATAAGTGGTGGAGACACAATTTATGTTCATAGTGGAACATATTCAACACCAATAATTATTGATAGGCCTTTGACCTTGACAGGAGAAGGAAGCGCAACTACAACCATAAGTGGATCGAGCGCTCATACCATCAAAGTCACTGTAAACAATGTTAAAATTTCTGGATTTAAAATACAAAATAGTGCGGGTAGTTATTCCTGTGTGTTTTTAGATTTTGTGACTGGCTGTGAAATATCAAATAATAATGTGAAAAACGGGGGACATGGCATATATCTTGGTGATTCAAATAATAATACCATTAAAGATAATACAATAGAATCCAACAACATTGGAATATATTTATTTAATTCTGATAATAATATAATTAGAAATAATGATATTCAAAATAATAACGCTAATGGAATATGGATTACTTCAACAGGTGATTCAAATACAATTTATCTAAACGATTTCGCTGGTAATATGGATAGTAATGCAAAGGACTACGGTTCAAATAACTGGGATTATAATTCACAGGGAAATTACTGGGATGATTACAATGGAACAGATGCAGATGGTGATGGAATAGGGGATACAACATATAATATTACAGGCGGTGGAAATAAGGATAACTGTCCACTTGGTGATTTTTTAAGTATAAATCAACAACCATTTGCCTATATTGATTCAATAAGTCCAAATCCAGCATCTCATGGAGAAACGATACATTTTAATGGACATGGCTTTGATGACGGCTCAATAATAGCATGGGAATGGAGAGCAAATGATGCGATAATTAGCTATTCTGGTGATTTTTCAAAATCAGATTTTTCATCAGGAACATATACTATTGGCTTTAGAGTTAAAGACAATAATGAAGGATGGTCAGCGTATGTGTATAATACACTTATAATAAATGCTAATCAAAAACCAAGTGCTTATATCTTAAAACCTACTAAAACAACAGTGATATATGGAGAGTCTGTTCAGTTTCAAGGATATGGAACAGATCCAGATGGGCAAGTTGTTGGCTTTTTATGGCGTTCTGCTCCAGAAGGTATTTACACTGGAGAAAATTCATTTATAATATCTAACCTAGCAGTTGGACAATATACAATATATTTCAAGGTAAGAGACGATGATAGTGAATGGTCTTCTGAGGTTTCAACTATATTAACAGTTTTATCTGATTCACCAGATAATCAACCACCCATTGCGGACGCTGGTGGACCCTATACAGGGTTTGTTAACCAAAGTATTACCTTTGATGGATCGAGTAGTTATGATCCAGATACCGGGGATACAATCACTAGCTATCAATGGAATTTTGGTGACGGATTAACAGATGAAGGAGCATCCAAAGCGCATATTTACCCCTTTGAAGGCAACTATACTATTGAATTAACTGTAATAGATAGTCATGGAGAAAAAACTAATAGCATAACATATGTAAATATTAATGAACAAGATGATGATCAAAATGGAAGTAACGATAAGGATAAAGAAACCCCTGGTTTTGAAACAATTTTTATATTATTAGCAATGGCATTTATTATACTATATAAACGTAAGAAAAGAAAGGATTAATTGAAAAAATTAAATGATTAATATCCACCGATTTTGAGTGAGGGATCTCCAAATAACTGATATTCTGTAATTACGTAAACATCATCATCGCCAATATCTGTTTCACCAACATATTTTGTTATTGATCCACTATGTGCTGCCCCAAGTGTTGTTGCATTATTCTGACCTATTTCGTAGAAGAAATATGATTCTAATCCTCCACTTAATTCATCTGGAGGTGACGAACCAAGTCCATAGGCAGTACAACCAGTACTTGCAATAGCTCCACCTCTAGATTTAATGCACATTTTCCAGCAGAAACAGGATATAATTGGAGAACCATACGTATGATATATAGTATTTTCACCTGTAGGATCATCTTGAAGTGCTTTTGCAAGTGATACATTGAATAGACCATTATGGCAACCACCGACAACCACTATTGGGAGTTTTCTATTATTTCTAAATTTAAAGTCAAGATTTGTTAATCCTCCTGTCCAGTTACCATCAGTGTTAGGCCAATGAGTATCCCACATCCAAGTATTCCCATGACCTTCGAAAAGTACAAAACCTTCACCAATAGAAAATTGTTTTACAATATCTTTTGGTATCGGTTGAGGACCACCATTGACAATATTTGATGCAAAAACTCTTACAGGATTAGTTACAAGATCACCCATATATTCTAATGATTTATTACATAGCCATTCTCCATCAGGTTGTCCTTCATAAGGCATATCAGTTGTCATGCCACCTACAACCACCATTCTTTTTAACCAAGGTTTACCTAAAATGGTAGGTCTTTCGTATCTAATGATTTTTTTAACCATTGTCATAACATTAAATACTGTTGTACATGGAAGTCTTCCGTAGTAAACATCTGGATATAGGTCTATGTCGTCGTTTTTATCAGCAAAGATACCGTTTCCATTAGGATCCCAATCCTCAAATTCACCTTCTCCTTTGTAGAGGTCAGCATAGTATAGATCAGAAATATGACTTGGTTCTCCCCATTCATAGGAAACACTTGCATATCTTACAGGAACATACCAATCTGTACTCCCTTCATTTACATTATCCTTATCAGTAGCATTTATAAATGATTTAAGACCACCAAATAATAAAACGTAGGTAATCCCCCATGTTTCCTTTGCATCTTTTATACAATATTTTATCTGCTCTGGTTTATCCGTACCATTATATTCTTTATAGATTGATTCTACAGTCATAATCTTTGTTGATACTCCCATTCTGACTTTATGTAGATATAAAGGTATTAGAAATAATCTAAATTTTTGTGGTGTGATAATCAATAAATCATATGTACTAGCAGAAGATGCTTTATTTGATACTTCTTCGTATGTAATTTTAATATCAATATTTTTTGTATAATACAGGGTATTATCTAGAGGTGAATAACGAACTGGATAGGTATCGACTTTTACAAAAATTGTATCTTCACCATTGTAAAGACCGCAACCAATTTTATATTTGTACCAAATATCAGGGAATAAATCCGAGCTTGAATAAACACTTTCGTCTTCTAAAGTATTACCTTTGTCATTTATTTTTTCTTCATTTATAGTTTGTTCTACAGAGTTTGCTATAGAAATCCTTGGTACCGGTCTTAGTGAAGGTTGAATTTTTCCATCAATTACCTCACTTGTTATATCTGAAATTGCGCATTCCACGTTTTTTATTTTTGTTCCACGAGGAAATGTAAATGTTTTTGTATAAACAGGCAGTAATGGTTTTCCAGTATCTCTTAGAAAAGTGTTTGCCTCTTCCACATTTACTGATAAATATTCTCCCTTGGTTTCAATTGTTGCCTGTGAAAACAAAATATTTTCATTTTCTTCATTTATTTTTATAATATTGTTATCATCTGAAGAAATTGCAATTACATTTACTGTTGTAAAAAATAGTGAAAACACTACAAGTACAGGTAAGATCTTTTTGTTCATAATTTTTAGTTCCCCCAAATCTATTTATTTAATATAATAAAGAGTATGATATTATTTAAAGGTTTGTATACAGGTACTACCTAAATTTGCTGATTTAATAGTAAAAAAAAAAAGAAAAGAAAAAAGATTAGTATATTATTTACTTAAGGCTATCTATGCACAAAGAAAACTCTCAAGATTAGACTACTTGCTATCTCTTCACCTTGTTTATAGTTAGTATTTGTTATTTTGTATAAACCTGTTGGTAGGTTAAAGCTTGCAGAGCATCCATCTGAAAAATCGTTATCCATGATTGTTATTTGTTTGCCTGTAGTAATCTTTGTTGCGATAAATTTGACTGCATCAGCGTTTTCTGGTTTAGATAGTTCAATTTTAAGTTTATCATCGATTGCAAATCCAAGCATGAATTTTTCAAGAATTAGATTAAAGTCGTGTATAACCACTATTTCCTTTGATTTACCCCAGTTTGTAACTCTTACCCATACTTCATGTATCCAGTATTGACCTGAGTCATCATAAGCTGTTGCTTTTATATGCTTAAGTACTCCAGCAGCTGAAGGTTGGGTTTCAAGTGTACGCGGATGTGGTACATTACAAGTCCATATGTAAGGTGTTACAGTATCTGACCATGGACAACCTGGGTTACTGTCGTATGGTTCAATGTCAAAATCTACATGTGTTACACCTGCATTGTCTGTTGCAGTAGCATATACATCGAATGCTATTGTAACAGCTTGATCATCAGTAGGCGAAGTAATCGATACCTCTGGTCGTTTTGAATCTATCTTAATTGATCTATAGTTTTCTGGCTTTGTTTTAACTTCAGTATTTCCCTTATAGTCAACAGACCAGAAGTTCACTACCCATGAGCCATACCAATTTGGTTGATATGAACAAACATGGATTCCACTTGCATCATCATAGATCTGAGTTTGGCCACCATCAATAGTATAGTATGTGTGATTAACTTCACTGCCAGTATCTTCAGGGTAGTCTATAGCTTTAAGCCATATTGTTACACATTCTGATGTGTACCATCCATTTAGACCTTGAGTACCATCTATATGATCAACACTTGTAACAGGTGGTTCTGTATCAATTCCTTGATATAAGACACTCCACGAATTTATGGTGGGTGAAGATGATGGAACTGTACGAGTGAAATGGGCTCTTAATTTAACTTTTTTATATATAGTTGGATCAATCCCAGAAATATCCTCACCATTTCCTACATTTTGAATTGTGAAGATTTGTCCATTATTATCTATAAATAAAATATCAAAAGTGATACTGCCATCAAAATTTACAAGGAACTGATGCCATCTATCAAGATTTGTTGGTGCAATCTCCTTTGATGTTACTTGTGCTTCAAGAATCAATTCTTTTTCCTGACCAAATACAATTGTGATATCTGAAGGATCTGGAATATTAAGATTCCAAATATTACAGAAGCAATCAGGCAACCAATCATATAATTCTTCATACTCAATACGGGTGTCTTCCCAGGCTACAAATATATCTGAACCATCAGTTGCTAAATTATTCCAGTCTGCAACAGCTGCAGAGCTAGCTGCTAACTGTACAGTACTACCTAAGAAATCACCATCTGATGTCACTAGTCTTCCATAAACTTTCATATTATTATCATAAGATACAAAGAATGCTTCAGTTAGATACGAAACAATATCGGTTCTCTCATAATTACCAGACTCAATTGTGAATTTATCTACCATTACTGTACCAGCAGAATTGTATATTTTACCATAGATATTTCCCTTCCAGTCACCATCGCTTATATCATCATCTTGCCAAGTTACAAGATAACGTCCTGAGTCAGCATCAAACTCAACACAGGGGAAGTTATAATCAGTATCCTGATTAGGATAGTTACTTGGTTCTGCTACAACAAAAGTAGTAATGGTGTTTAGATCTTCATCAAAGAGACCACCCTTTATTCTAAATGGACCATTATCTGGATTTACACCGTCTTCCCACACAATAAAGTATTGTTGATTTCCTGGATCATATGCAGCCCAGGGTTCACATTGACTATTTGCATCATTACAAAGTAGTTTATTATCAACAATAACACTACCACTGGTGCTATATGTACTAGCACGAATATCGTAATCATTTGTTCCATCACGCCCGTCTTCCCATACAACCATAAACCTGCTATTTACAGAGTCAAATTCAACATTTGTATCTGCTTGACAGTTATTTGCTGTACATACATAAATAAGACTTCCAACTTGAATATCATTGCCATTTCTTACAACAGTTCTAGCATAAATATCCTCCGTGGTTATACTAGGATTTGCAACTGGTTCATAATGCTCCCAAGCAACAAACCATTTACCGCCACCATAGGCAATAGATGGGTCCTCATTTCTCCAATAATTAACACCTTGATCTTGAAAGACATATTTATTGTAAACTAGACGGTCTCCATCTGGTTCATAAATTGATGCTCTTATTTCTTGTCGAAAACCAGGACATCCACCTGCAACCCAGTATGGCATGCCTTGCTCCCAACATACTAAAAATTCGCCATTTCCATAGCTAACATCAGGGTCCCAACATCCTTCTTTTTTATATTTCAGCGTTATTAATTCATCATTTGCCCACTGCTCATCCCAATCTGTAAAAACATTTCCGTAATCACTTTCGCTAGTAGCACTTGGATTACCATAAAACATATACATATTGCTTGTTCCAGATGGAAGCTCTGGAACTTTTACCCAAAAACTAGCTTCAGTTGAACTGTAACTTTCCAACCAATAATTAAGGAAATTTGTTGGAGTATTTTCATGTTTGAAACGTACATCATCATAATCAGTTTGCATATCTGAATCATATTGTACAATAAAATTTAATGCATAATAATCTAGTGCCCCACCTGGGTTAGTAACACTAATAGGTACCAACTTTTGCCATGATGGATCAGTCCAAACAGGATAGGTATTCTTCATCTTCGCAACTCCGCCTTCAACTACATACCCCCATGATTGCGTTATATCTATTTTTTGTTCATTGTCAAAATCATCCTTCCATTCATAGTATTCACCTAAGAGTCCGATAGCAGGTGAAGATGAACCATTGTTCGTTTGATTTCTAACCACTGCAGAATTTACAGATGTTGCTAAAAATACGATTAATATTGAGATTACCACTAGCTTCACAAATTTTTGATTTATTTTATTTTTCATCTTTTTTTCACCTCTTTATTTTATCCCCCTCACCACAAATGAACATTAGGATACCAATCACCTTCCCACATTAGATTGACGTAGAAATTGCCCGTAATATGAACATACCACCATACCATTGGGAGCCAATGATCCGGATCTTTCCACCATTTTGCCCATACTAGAAGACTAACATTGTAACCACCAATCTCAAGGCCATATTTTGGATTATTACTAGCACTAGGATCATAGGTAATGATTATTCCTATCCAATCGAAATTTGGTTCATTTGTGTATCCATTTACAATAAAATAACCTGGATCTTCTTGATCTACTCCCTGTTTCCATTGCCATTGTATATCAAAATGGAAGTCATCACTAATGATTACACCACCGCCAAGATTCCATGTAGGGTTATTTGGGAAGAGATCATCAACAATTAATTCAATGGGTTCATCTTGGGTGAAATTTAAAGAAATCTCTCCTGATTGACCTACTACCCAGTTCATATCGAAATTCAAATTCTTACCTTGGTAGGTTGCTTCAATATATAAATTTTTTAACAATGATATTTCACCAGCAAATGCCAAATCTTCTACCTTTATTGGTTGTTGATTAAGATCAAGGTTCCAAGAAGCACTTACATCTGCATCAACATTTCCTGCTCCAATTTCTAGTTGATTACCAGTAGATGTATCTGTTATTCTAAAATCATCAGCTATCATATTGTTTGTTGTATAAAAATCAAAGTAACCCTGTTGAGCTAAATGAGTACTTAAACTTATTTCTCCATCACCAAGTCTGAAATAGTTGTATATGTTAAAAGTTCCAATATCAATATTTAGTTCAATTGGATCAAGTTGTTGACCTTGTCTATAAGCATAGGCATATCCTTCAAGCTTGTTCCAAGTTAGTTCTGCTCTGCCATCTACATAAGCAGGTATATGGGTAAGTTTTACAATAGGTTCAGTTTCCCCTGGTAAATATCCACTTATCTCAGCAATATCGCCACTAGCGGTACGATAAAGTCTACCGTATACATAATTATCTATATATGAAAAATTATTTAGATTCATATATAATTCTGCCTCGGCACCAACTTTTTGAGAAGCAGGAATTCCATTAGGAACGTTAATAAAGAGTTTATCTGGATCATTTGGATCTGCTTTTCTATAAAAGACTTTTATATTGCCTAGTGAACTGCTCATAGTCAAATCTACATATCCCTCTCCTCTTATTTTTGTCATTGTTCCATTTTTAATGTATAAATGAGCGTAGGCAGATAAAACTTCAGTAGCTGGAACACTATTTACTTTTATAAATTCAACTTTTGGTTCATTAGCGCTTAATTCAGGATAATACAAAATAACATCATCCATCTTACTATTCATAGTTAATGATAAACTACTAGTTCCAGAAATATCAAGTAACTGTCCCTGTTGATAAGTAAAGCTGAGGTCAGCATCAAACTCACATATAATTCCTGTTGGAATACCATTGAGTTTTAACTTTGTTGAAAAACTAGGTGAAGTTATAAGAAAACTAACAGAATGTTTTTTATTTCCTCTATATTCAAATCCAAGCCAATTTATATCAAAACTCATCCAATTCCCGTTCTCTGCAATTGGATTTGTATTATCAAAAATTAATGAAAATTCTAAATTATCTACTCCAAAACCGTTTGTCGTAAAAGTTAAACTTGTTTCTTTACTATATCCACTACCTGGATTATAATAGTAATAAACATAACCATTCCTTGGAATGAATTGAGTTCTAACAAAAATTGCTGGATCAAAATCTATTTCAAATGATACATCTTTTGTTGGATTTTGATTCTCATGACCTGCCTGGAACCCAAATAACAAACCAAGTGTGTCTTGTGATCCTACCTCATGTAACTCCTGTTCAAAAATAATTGGTGCAAAAATATTATCCTTTGCTACATTAAAATATTTTTCAATATAGTTTGGTATATTTCCACCTTCAGGTGAAATAACACCAACTCCCAATGCCAACCAGTCAGTATCAACTGCAGATACTTTAGGTGGAGGATTATTTTCCATTACAGCATTATTTCCTTGAAATTTATTTGAAAGCCAATTGCAAAGTTTTATAAAAGGATTAAACCCAAAGTTATCAACCTTAGTTTTAATGATATCTAAAAATTTATTTAAAACTTTATTAATTTTATAATCAAAAGATATTGGTTTATCAGAACTTTTACCTAAATCTTTTATAAGACCATAGTTAAGTTTTATTTCAGACCAAACTTCTAGTTTTGCATTTCTAACTAGCATATCTTCGGTTCTAATCCTTAAACAGGACCTAATTGATTTAGATTCAATATTTTCTCTGTTATTTAATAAGGTGGAGAAAAAAATACTATAGTAAACTTCTAAATCATCTATTCCATCCTCATTTGTATCAAAAACTATTTTTTGATAAACCCATGCATATTCAAGATATGTTTTTCTAAAAGTTAGAGGATCTATGTTAAGATTTTTTTGAAAATGTTTTTCTTGGCCATTTATTTCTTTATAGTTTACATATATTATCCACTCTACAAAGTCCCCCATAGCTTGTTGACTAAGATGCCAAGGAAAATTAATTTCTTTTACTGTTCTTCTTAGTGGATCACTTTTAATGTATTCCCCAAAGTTTAAGTATTTATTAACCTCTTGGTTAATATTATTTAAAACTTGAGTATTTATTTCAGGAGATTCTGTAGGTTTATTTATGGTTAACTTTTCATAATCTGTACTTATATTATTATTCACGGATTTATTAACAGAAACAGCAGCCCCTGATATGCTAACACATAGCATACTTATCGTTATTAAAATTCCTACTGCTTTTTTCATTTAGTTCACCTCTTCCAACCCAATTTATTGTTCTTGTATATATACTTGTATTTAATAGTATTTATCTTTTACTGTATTTTTAACCCTATTTTATAAAAAAACAGTTGTTTTTTAAAAATTAATTACAAATTAATATTTTCACTTTTATTTAAAATTATATAGAAAAAGATTTTTGTAAGATGGTTTGACAGCGTACCGAGAGCCAATGGCTTTCAAGCAGTGAAGCTTACCCCAGAAGACTCCCGAAGGAATCAACCAGGGCTCTCCACCTAGGCCAAA
>Ga0315285_10004659_pt1 | contig 14223 bp, 10 predicted proteins | sample YL17G09_36_MG_FD_203698 | JGI IMG/M metagenome (GOLD analysis project Ga0315285, IMG submission 203698) | Sediment microbial communities from Yellowstone Lake, YNP, Wyoming, USA - YL17G09_36 | ecosystem: Environmental > Aquatic > Freshwater > Lake > Sediment | place: USA: Wyoming | collected...
GAACTCCGAGCTGTTCGCGTCCTTGAGCCCGAGGACATTCCTTGCGAACTCGACAGTCGCCAGCTGGAATCCAAGGCAGACGCCCTGGAACGGGATGCGTTTCTCGCGGGCGAACTTGACCGCCGCAATCTTCCCCTCGGTCCCTCTGTCGCCGAAACCTCCGGGCACGAGAATGCCTTGGACCCCTTCGAGCAATATGGTGCCCTTGGCCTCGATGTCCGTGCTCTCGACCCAGCGGAGATCGACCTTCGTCCTAGTTGCCGCCTCGGCGTGGTGGAAAGCCTCGATGTGCGAGATGTATGAGTCCTTGAGCGACGTGTACTTGCCAACCGCGGCGATTTCGACTTTCTTCACCGGGCTCTTCAGGCGGACAAGAAAATCCTTCCACTCCTTGAGGTCCTCTGTTTTCGGCCCCAGGTCGAGCGCCCTGATGAGGTAGTCGGAGAATCCCTGCTCCTCGAAGAGGATTGGGACGTCGTATATCGATGGCGCATCCGGTGCGCTGATGACACCCTCGACCGGCACATCGCAGAAGAATGCGATCTTCTTCTTGATTTCTGGATCCAGCGGTTTCTCCCCGCGGGCAACGATCGCATTCGGCTGGATTCCGACGGAGCGCAACTCCCGGACGGACTGCTGGGTGGGCTTCGTCTTCTGCTCTCCGACCGTGCCGAGGATCGGGACGAGAGTCGTGTGCACGAAGCAGACATTGGTCTTCCCCGCCTCCATGTGGAGTTGTCTCACCGCCTCGAGAAAGGGCATGCCCTCGATGTCACCGACAGTCCCGCCCATCTCGATCAGGCAGACATCCACCTTCTCCTTCTCCGCTACCGCCTTGATTTCCTGCTTGATTTCGTTGGTGATGTGCGGGATTATCTGCACGGTCCTGCCGAGGTAGTCGCCTCTCCTCTCCTTCTCGATGACCGTATGATAGACTTTGCCCGTGGTGATGTTGTGATCCTTCGAGAGGCTGGTGTCTAGGAACCTCTCATAGTTCCCGAGATCCAGGTCGACCTCCCCGCCATCGTCGAGGACGAAGACCTCGCCGTGCTGATAGGGGTTCATGGTGCCCGCATCGCAGTTCAGGTATGGGTCGATTTTTATCGCGGTGACCTTCAGCCCGCGGGACTTGAGCAGGACGCCGATTGACGAAGTGGAGATGCCTTTTCCCAGGCCAGACAAAACTCCGCCCGTGACAACAACGTATTTCATTTCATCACGGGATTTCACGATTGCGGTGCTGGTGCAAATAGTTTTGTGCGAGGAGATTGAACTGAGAAGAATGATTCCGGCGCTTCCCGCTCAGCGATGGAGTCTCCGGAGGCGAGCGTCAAGACGCTTGTACACAGCTCTCAGGTTCTCTGTGTTGTCGAATGACCGGACGACCCTCTCTGCGGCCGCCAAGTCCTTCTTCATGGCGGGAATGAATTTGGTGATGTTGGCCAAGGCTCGCGACAGCTCATCAACTATCGTCACGGTTGCGGCGCGCGAGGTGCGGGACAAAGGATTCAAATCAACCGCCAAGACGACTTTCTCCATCTTGACGAGAGCCTGAGTGCGGTCGCCATCCTCCAGGGGCACGAGGACCACGTCGGCGGAGTAGATGCCTTGGCGGGAACAAAGCGCCCGCTTGCCGTCCAGTCCAGGTATCCGGGCGTCCGGTTTGGTGCCGAGCACCACTTTCGCTCCCGCCATCAGCAGGCACTCAGCAACTTTCCTGACCCTCGGCTCGGTCCTGTAGAAAAGGTTGACCTCGATTCTTGCGGGAACCGCCCTCGCCAACTTGACCACGTCGCGAGCGGCGAGCGCCGCAACGTTGCCATTGACCGAAATCACTGGATGCCTTGCGAGCACGAGGTAAGCCCCCGCCGCCTTCTCCGCTTTCATGGCGGGAGGCATGGTTTCCTCCCCGAACAGATAGTCGAAGGCCTCTCCCCTGCCTTGAGCAATCAATCCTTGATGCACGACGAGCCCGCTCTTCACCGCGTCCGCCAGCTTCTTCCTATTGAGGAGCGAGCGATACCTTGGATGAGACTTTGGCACGTCCATTTGCTCAGAGCACCGCAATGACAATCGGCTCTCGAATGAAAAAGCTTGGCCCTCGAGTGGCAATCCAGCTTCAAACTCTCACATCTGATAATCGTGGACATACTCCTTTAAAGGCACCTGAAAGTCGTCGAACGCCATGCTTTCGAGGCTCAAGCGGAGCGCTAGTGACAGACATCGCCGCCGAGCCGCGAGTCCAACCTCAATCGAGGTGGAGCGAGGGAACGATGCGCTGCGATCAGGTCATCTCAAAGAGGCTCAGGCCGCCTACGAGAAGGCCATAGAGCACGATTCAAACAGCCCCGAGGCGTGGAACAATCTGGGTGTGGTCGCTGAAAATGCCGGTCGAGCGCGGGACGCGCTGAAGCATTACAACAAGGCAATCAAGCTGAGACCGAGGTACGCGGAGGCGTGGTGCAACAAGGGGATGGTCCTTCACCGCCTCGGGAGGGAGAACAAGGCGGTGGAATGCCTCGATAGGTCTCTCAAGATTGTCCCCGAGAACCCCGTGGCCCTGATGAACAGGGGGGTCATCCTCTCCAGACAGAACAGCTATGAAGCGGCCATCGTTTGCTTTGACAAGGCGATCCGGCTCGACGGGAAGTACGCTATCGCCTGGGTGAACAAAGGCGTCGCGCTGCTGAAGCTTGGGAAAGCGGAGGAAGCCGTCGAAGCGTTCAACAAGGCACTCGCCCAGCGCCCGGATTTCCCCGACGCATGGTACCAGAAGGCCAGGGCCCTCATACTTGCCGGGAACAGGGACAGCGCGCAAATCTGCATGGAGCGGGCATTGGAACTGGAGCCGGGCTTCGCGGAGTCGTCAGCTGTGCGCGTCAAGTCGCTCAGAGTGAGGGGGAGGTGATTGACGCTGGCGACCAGGAAGCTGGAGAGGTGCACGGTCTGCGGCGGGCCGCTCGGGTCACTCTGCGTATGCAACCATTGCAGCATTTCGCACCCACCGGAGACCTACTCCTCCGGTCGCACGTGGACCTGCCCGGCATGCAATGAATCCATCCCCGTCCAATTCGCATGCAAGAACTGCGGTACACGATACCTCTACGAGGAAGTGGTCAAGGAAAGCGCGGAGGGCGTTGCTCCTCTCCAGAAGGAAGCGCCCCAGGCACCGAGATCGCCGGAGACGCCGGTTCACAAGAGACCGCCACGGAGATTGAAGGGAGAGTTCGACGAGAGCGACGTCAGAGAGGTCGCCCGCATCCCGGGCATCGGCAACAAGAAAGCCGAGCTGCTCTGCAGGGCTGGCTTCAATAGTATCAAGAAAATCAAGAGCGCAAGTCAGGAGGTTCTTTCCGCGGTGGCGGGAATCGGACCTGAGCTGGCAAAGAGCATCAAGGCCACGACGACCCTGATTCTACTCCTCCCCCGCAGACAATCGAAAGAGGATGTATTCGAGGATGAACGGAAGTGCGCGAAGTGCGGACTGCCGACGCCGGTTTTCTCCGATAAATGCTTGGAGTGCGGCAGCACGTTCGAGGTCGAGGATTTCGACGAGACGATTCGGCGCGAGTTCGAACGCATGGGCATCGACGCGATCATTGAGTGCTATGGGTGGATGCTGTACAGGACGGCGGACGACGCCCAGCTCTGGTACGCGCTCGGTCTCGCACTAAGCGCGGCTGAGCGTGTGGACGCGGCGATGAAGGCAGTCAGGAAAGCCAAAAAACTGGATCCCGAAAATCCCAAGTTCCGAGATTTCGAGGAGAGACTCAAGCGTCAGACGAAGCCCATCCTCGTCATGGAGAAAGAGGAAAGACCTGCGGGAGTGGGCACCGAACCACCGCCGCAACTCCCCCCGAGACCGGCGGAGATACCTGTCGCTGAATCGAAACCGCCAGAAGAGGTCGCACCGATCGCGGAGATTGTTATCGTCAAGCCTCCTGAGATTCCGCAAGAGAAGCCCTCAGGCATCAGCGTGGAGAAGACCGGGGAGGTCAGCAGCCTCGAATCCCTCGAGGAGCTGAAGGTGATTGTAGAGAAACAAGGGGAGATCCTTTGGAAGGAACCGCCGGTGACGGCTCAGGCCTCGCCAGCGAAGGAGGTTCCGGCAGAGCAGCAAGAATCACAGCCGCGAGAGGTGCCCGAGTTTGTCATCGCGGAATCCCCACAGAAGATAGAACTGGCAAAGATGACGAATACGGCAAGAACCTCGCGTGGCTCTATCATATCGGGTCGAAGGCCTCTTCTAACGGGTTACGGCTTGGTGAATGGCAGGGGTAGGGTCAACGGCCTGATCAACGGCAACGGTTTCGTCAATGGTGGCACGATATCTGAAGTGGCTCTGCCGAGGGGCAATACGGTCCACAGGTATGCGGCTGTTGCCGCCTTCCTCCTGGTAATATTCCTCATCGTCAACAGCTCGCTTCAGCTCCGAGTCCAAACTGGCAAGTCGATTCAGATTGACGGGAGCTTCGGGGACTGGCAGCCGGTCGGCACATACCACGACGCGACTGTTTCCGGCAACCCCGACACCAACATCGTTTCATACGCGTTGAAACTCGAGGGTCAGTCGCTCTTCTTCATGGCGCGGGTCGAGGGGACGCTTTTCCGCGATACTCAGGGCTACGACTCCTTCTACATATTCCTCGACGTGGACGCTGACAACTCGACTGGCTACTCGTGCGGCACGCTCGGCGCAGAATACATGGTGGCTGTGGACGGCTTCAATTCGTCCATTTCAGGGGCCTCGCTGCTGGCGTTCAACGGGCAGGACCGGTCGGACTGGAACGGATGGTCCAGCTTTGCAGCGGCATATATCGCCGTCTCCGGTGACAGGATCGAGGGGGAGTTGCAGACAGCGGCGATGTCGCTGCCGGATCCCGGCAGGGTATTGGCCAGATTCGTCATCGATGACCAGGAAGGAGGGGTGAGTCTGAGCGCAGTGGCGATCGGGCTCGACTATGGCTTCCTGAAGGTGACCCAGCGGGGGCTCACCCAAGTGCTGTCGACCGGATCAGTCGATTTCCTAGAGCTGACGTTCGAGGTGATTGGGCCGGCATTGACACTTGATGCCGGCGACATCGTCATCTCGCACACACCTGGCACGCAGGTCAACGGGATTGCGGGTTCGATGACCGTGTCCGAGGGAAATCAGAGGACCATCACCTTGACGTTGGACGCTTCAGTGATCGCGACAGGCGAGGTCGCTTGGGCGTCGCTCACATCCGTCACGGCGGACCGACCTGTAACGATAGTGGGCAGCGGTGCGAGGGCCTATGTCCTCTCCCCGCCAACCGGGAAAAGGGTCGACGGGCTCTTCGGTGATTGGCCGTCGCCCCACGCCGATTCCATTGGACCGCCCATGGTCGATACTGAAGTGGACATCGAGGCGTACGATGCAAATGCCTCAGGCGAGACCGCGTTCTTCTACTTCCGGACGGTCACGGATTCCTTCGAGGGGAGTCTCACTCTCAGACATCAGCAGAGGGTCTTCTCCTCGCCAAGCACGGGTGGCGGGAGTTCGCCCCCGCCACATGGGTTGACCGGGGAGAGCATTGCCCGGGTTTTCATGGAGTCCAACTCGTCCATCCAGGACGGTTTCCCCATCGGCGGAATCCTCGCTGATTACATGATAGAGGCGAAGGGGCAGTTCGGTTTCATCCATTCGATCTCGACGTATCAATGGCAGGGAAGGTGGGTGATTTTCCAGGGGGCCCCGAAGATTGCGATCATGACGAATCAGGTGGAGATGTCCGCGAGCATCACTGGTCTTGATCTGGCCAACGCATCCTATGTGATCCAGACCAGGAACTGGCGGAACATCGGAGATCTGACGGTCGCATCCGGGACCAGAGGCGGGGCGGAATCGCGCACGCGAGGAACCTACGTCATAGTGATGGGTAGCGACACACTCCTCTACGCCAAGCCGACTTCTTCTGCTCCGACAATTAATGGCGACTGGAGTTCAGCCGAGTGGCAGTACGCTGATTCGTACGATACGGGCGACATGATAGTCTATGCGATGCAGAACGGAACCTATCTGTTCATGTGCATCCGCGTGAAAAGCGACACGGTCTCCAACATTGGAGACTACGCGGAGCTGGCCTTCGATACAGACCACGATGGTGACAGTGCGCCGGACCAATATGACAAGAAGTTCAGAGCGACAGATCCGGATGGCTCCTCGGTCCTTCAAGACTATAATGGGAATGGTGGTGTCTGGGACCAGGGCTACGCTTCCCCATACTTCTGGGAGGCGAACGGCACCAGAGACACCAGCGATGGCAACTACATCACTTGGGAGTTCTCAATCCCGTTCCAGGAGGTATGGAACACTCCGAACCCTGACGTGGGGCAGGTGGCCGGACTTGCGATTCACGCGCACGATGAAGAGACACCAGGTGCGGAGTACTACTGGGGCTCGAACAATCTGAACGACCCGTCCACCTTCAAGGACCTACAAATCCCAGAATTCCAGGAAGTCATCCCTCTGCTGGTTCTCATCCCCGCCATACTAGTCATCCTACAGCGTCGCCGGCTCGGCAAAAACAATAAGCCCAGAGGGCATTGAGTCCGCCGTGGAAGTCGGCATCGTCGGCAAGCCGAATGTCGGAAAGAGCACGTTCTTCTCCGCAGCAACACTCGCTCCCGCCGAGATAGCGAACTACCCTTTCACGACCGTGGAGCCGAATAGGGGCGTGGCCTACATCCGCGCGGCCTGCCCCCACGTCGACATCGGGAAGCCGTGCAATCCCAACAACGCTCTATGCGAAAACGGCGTCAGGCTGGTGCCTGTTGACATGCTCGACGTGGCGGGGTTGGTTCCAAAAGCGCATGAGGGGCGAGGCCTGGGCAACCAATTCCTGGACGACCTGAGGCAGGCAAGCGCGTTGATACACATAGTCGACGCATCAGGCAGCACGGACTTCGAGGGCAACGTCTGCCCGCCAGGCTCGCACAATCCTGTGGACGACGTCAATTTCTTCGAGGACGAGCTTGCGCACTGGATCTCGGGGATAATCCAACGCGGCTGGGAGAAGGTCGCAAGGAAGGCGGAGCTTGAAGAGGTGCCTATTGAGAAAGCGCTGCACGAGAAGCTGACTGGACTTGGCTTCACGGAGACTCAGATACACCTCGCGATCCGCGATTCTTATATGGACTTGAAGCCGACAAAGTGGACGAAGGAGGACACGCTGCGCCTCGGTCACAACATGCAGTTGCGCGGGAAGCCGATGGTTATCGCCGCGAACAAGTGGGACGTGGCGCCGAAGGAGAACATCGATGCGCTCAAGGCGCTGGAGGGCCGCATCGTCGTGCCCACGAGCGCGGAGTTCGAGCTGGCGCTGCGCAAGGCTGCCAAGGCGGGGATAATCGACTACATCCCCGGGGCCGCGGAATTCACCGTCAGGGACAGATCGAAGCTGTCGGCTGGGCAGACGAAGGCACTCGATAAGATTGCCGAACTCATGAAGAGAGGGGGCAGCACGGGCGTTCAGCAGTGCGTGGAGGAGACAGTCAGGAAGCTGCTCAACCTGATAGTGGTCTATCCTGTCGAGGATGAGACGCACTGGACCGACAAGAAGGGGAACGTGCTCCCTGACGCTTACCTGATCCCGCGCGGCAGCACCGCCAAGGACATGGCGTTCAAGGTGCACACTGACCTGGGGAAAAACTTCATCAGGGCCATCAACGCGAGGACGAAGATGGTGGTCGGCCACGACTACGAGGTCAAGGACAACGATGTCCTGAAGATAATCGCGAGGGCTTGAGATGGCGGGGAAATGGGATGTCAGGCTGCTTACTGCATCTTACAGGAGGGAGGGACAGGAGCAAGAGCCGGTCATCGAGTTCTTCGGGCGTACCCGCGATGGCAAGAGCATAGCGATCGAGTTCTGGGGGTTCAAGCCGTACTTCTACTGCATCGAGCCGACCGAGGCACTCGTCAGCTCCCTGAAGAGGGATAAGGAAGTCATCGACATCAAGATGGTCGAACTCGAGGTCGGGCGGGAGAAGGACTTCAAGCTCGAGAAGAGGAAGTGCGGCAAGGTCATCCTCCACCACCCGTGGGTCACGCCTGACTACAGGGAAAGGTGCAGGAGGCAAGGGTCGGAGGTCCTGGCGGCGGACATCCCGTTCCCCCTGCGCTTCATGTTCGACAAGGACATCCACGCGTGCTTCACGGTCCACGGAAAGGAGATCGAGGGGAAGCAATACACCACCGAACTGAAAGTCGAAGGGGAGAAGTTCGAGCAGTGCGAGCCTTTCGCCCCGCCACTGAAGATTCTCAGCTTCGACCTAGAGAACACCCTCAAGGATCCACACATCCTTTGCTTGGGCTACGCGCTGCGCAAGGACGCGAAGATTGTGACCGACTGCTTCTCCGGAGACGAGAAGAAGATCATCCAGAGTTTCGTCGAGCTGGTCCAGAAGGAGGATCCGGACGTCATCAGCGGGTACAACATCGACGGGTACGACCTCCCTCTCCTGCTTGAACGCGCGGAGAAGCTCGGCATGAGGTCGCTGCCTCTGGCGCGCGATGGCGGGGTGGCGAGCAGCTTCGGGGACAGGTTCTGGCGGTGCCACGGCAGGATAATCGCTGACGCCTGGTGGAGCGTGAAGATGGAGATGAAGCCCAAGCAGGAGACGCTGGACTACGTCGCCCGCCAGCTGCTCGGTGAAGGGAAGCACGAAGTCGACCGGACGATGATGGACGAGGAGTGGGTCGCAGACAAGGAGAAAGTGATGGAGTATTGCAAGAAGGACGCGGAGCTGGCGTTGAGGATACTGGAGAAGCTTGCCCGCCTCGACAAGTCGATGGAGCTCGCGACTGTTTCGAAGCTCGCGCTCGACGACGCCTTCAACAGCAGGACATCGACTCTGATCGACTCGATCCTGATACGCGAGGCGGATCGCGGACACATTGGCGTGCCGATGACCCGGGTGGGCCGCACGAGGGAGGGCATCGAGGGCGGCTACGTGCACACGCTGAACCCGGGGTTGTTCGAATGGGTGGTGACGCTGGATTTCAAGAGCATGTATCCGTCAATCGTCATCGAGAACAACATCTGCTTCACGACCCTCGACCCCGACGGCACGATCGTGAGCCCCACAGGCGTCAGGTTCGTAAGCAAGGACGTCAGGCCGGGTCTGCTTCCAAGCATCCTCAGGAACCTGATGAAGGAAAGGGACGCGACAAAGAAGAAGATGCGGGAGGAGAAGGACCCGGAAAAGAAGGAGTATTACCGCCGCCTCCAGGACGCGATCAAGGTCCTGATGAACGCTTTCTACGGCGTCCTGGCGTCCTCGTTCTACAGGTTCACAAACCCCGAGATCGGCGGGAGCATCACCGCATTCGCCCGCCAGAACATCACGAGCATCATACAGCAGCTCGAGAGCGAGGGCGTGAAGGTCCTCTATGCGGACACCGACTCAATCTTCTACCAGTCCCCTTACCAGAATCTTGACCAGACCTGCGAGCACGCGAAAAAGATCGCCGAGAGGTTCAGTCACGGCACGATCAGCATGGACTTCGAGAAGGTCATGCGGTCGTTCTTCTCTCACGGCAAGAAGAAGAGGTACGCCGGCAAGGTCATCTGGCCCTACGAGGACCTGATCGTGCGCGGCTACGAGATCAGGCGGACCGACGCGTTCGAGCTGCAGTCGGCTTCGCAGATGAAGCTGTTCGAGCTTCTCCTGAACGGGGACACAAATGGCGCGATCGAGCTGGCCAAGGACCTCGTGTCTCGATTGAAGTCCGGCGTCATCCCGAAGGAATTCGTCCCGGAGGATGCTCAGGACATCGAGATATTGGTGATATCCAGGTCGGTGAAGGAGGAGAACGAGTACGACCGCCCCGAGTCGATGAGCAACGTGCAGGCTGCTCAGAAACTCAGGAAGATGGGCCAGGAGGTCGTGTCGGGGATGAAGGTGTCGTGGATCGTGACCGACGGCAAGTCGAGCCCGCAGCAGGTCGAGCCCTACGTGAGCGGGATCCAGTTCACCATCAAGCCGGATTGGGAGTACTACGCACGGCGGTTGGCGCAGACCCTGTCATATGTCACAGAGGTCTATGGTTGGGATGAGAAGGCTCTGCTCACCGGCAAGCAGGCCGCGAAGCAAGAGGTGCTCTTCCACGAGGAATTCAACGGGGCGAGCAAGAAGGAGAAGCCGCAGGTGAAGAGGACTGACAAGTCGCTGAAGATCGAGGACTTCTTCTGAGCGATCGGGCGCGCAAGATTATTCTCGCCGATTGAGCATGGCTGAGATGCTTGTACGATGCACTCCGTCTCGGTCAAGCGCTCGAGAAGGTCGTCGCGAGAGGCGAGGAGAGGCGTTATCACAGGTTCAGGGGTGCACGGTGGTATGGCGGCATCGCCACTGGCGACGTGGTCGGGTGCAACCTCTTCTGCCATTTCTGCTGGGCGAGGGACGAGATCAGGCTGCAGCCTTCGAAGGCGGGAGAATTCTGCAGTGCAGAGCAGAGCTTCTCCAGATTGGACCGCATCGCCAGATCCAAGGGGTACCGCCAGCTGAGACTGAGCGGCCAGGAGCCGACGATCGGGCGGGAGCACCTCCTGTCGCTGTTGAAGTTGGTCGATAAGTCGTCGCATGTCTTCATCCTGGAAACGAACGGCATACTGATTGGCGGTGATCCAGACTATGCGGCGGCCCTCGCAGGTTTCAGGAAATCGAGTGTGCGCGTTTCTCTGAAGGGAGCAAGCGAGGGAGAGTTCTCGATGCTCACTGGTGCCAAGCCGGAGGGTTTCGAGCTGCATATCAAAGCGCTGGAGAATCTCAGCGAGGCGGGAGCGAGCTTTCACGCCGCCGTGATGACATCATTCTCGTCGGAAGAGAATCTCGCGAGTCTCCGAGAACGTCTCGGTCAGATCAGTCAGGACGTCGTCGACAACATCGAGGTCGAGGAGCTCATCCTCTACCCGCACGTCGTGAGACGCCTGAAGGAGAAAGGGTTGGTCGCCGCAACCGCCCACAGACCGGACAGAGTCCCGCCAGAACTCATTTGAGGCGTAGCCGCCAGGCTCGCTACACTCCCGCCACACGATTAAAGGTCGAACCGCCACTCGGGAATCAGTATTCCACCAGAGGGACATCTTGTCTCAGCAGCTCGATCGCATGATTTTGGCGGGGGAAGTCGATAAGCCCTCATGGTGCACTAATCTTGAAGCGTCGACGTGCTGGGACTTCCCATATCAGAGCCCCGATGGGTCGGTCTTCGGTAGCAACAGGTACAAGGGATGCACTCCCGCTATGGCGGTGTGGAACCTCCTGAAGAGGTACACACGGCCCGGGGATCTCGTGGTGGATTGCATGGCGGGAAGCGGAACGACAATCGATGTGGCGAGAGCGCTCGGACGGCGGGTCATCGGGCTCGACCTGAAGCCGCCAAGACCGGACATCGTCAGGAACGACGCCCGCCATCTCCCGTTCGAAGACGACAGCGTCGACTTCCACTTCGTCGATTCGCCGTATTCCGACAACCTTCGCTACTCCGGCGACGGGCGGTGCATCGGCAAAATCCCCGCCAACACGGAACGTTTCTTCGAGGAAATCACGAAGGTCGCAGCAGAAATCCATAGGACTCTGAAGCCGGGGAAGTATGCCGCCTGGGTTATCTCCGACGAGTACAGGCGCAGGCGCTACACGCCTGTCGGGTTCAAGGTCTTCGGTGTCTTGGCGGGACTCTTCGAGCCTGTGGACACCGTCGTGCTCGTGAGGCACCACGACAGCGGGTCGAATCCGATGTGGGAGCACAAGGCGAGAGAGCGCAACTTCTTCCTTCGGGGTTTCAAGTACCTCTTCATCATGAGGAAGATGGCGGTGGAGGGCTAGCTTGGCCAACGCGATGACTCGTGCGGGATTGGAAACGAGGGCGTGCCTCAGGACATTGCTCAGCGAGCTGAGAGAGTTCGCATCGTCTAGAAATGATGACATCGTCGTCCGGGTGATGTCGCAGTGGATTTCCGTGAAGAGCAAGAATGGCGGGCGAGTGTTCGCGGAACTGCGCCCGAGCAAGGAGAGGATCGAGGTCTTCATCCTCCCGCCGCCTCGCGAGCTCGGGTTCAACCGGCTGATCGACAGAGCCCCGCCGAGTCAAGGCTGGGGTTGGTTCAAATCGAAGTTTGTGGTCGATGGGAACGGGGGTGCTGCGACAGCCTTGAGGCTCCTCCGGATATCCTACCTTTCATCGTTGAAGCGGGGCAAGCCGTCGAGACGCCGGTGAGCTTCACTTGCTGATCTCGACGATCTCGTCCGGCGACACCTTGGGATATGACTTGATGGAGTAGAGCTTCATCTCGGAGAGGTACCGCAGTAGAGCTTTGTCGGGGGCTTGGTTGAAGAACAGGTGCCTCACCGGATCCGTCTTCTCCTCGCTCCTGGGCTTCAGGACCTCAGCGATCCTTGCATACACGGCGACACCGGAGACGCTGGTCTTCGACAGCAGGCTCTTCTGCACTCTTTGCACGAGAACGAAGTCGACCTCGGGCAGCGCGATCTTCGCGGTGTCAGGCCATATGCACGACGTCTTGACCGCGTTCTCCCTCCCGCGGTGCAGGTTCATGGAAGGGACGAGGACATCCGGCCCGTACGATTCCTGGAGCTTCGCCTTCGCGCTCGTGAAGCCCCAGAAGTAGTCCATCTTTTCGCGGGTGGCCTTCGTGACGCGCTTGTCGGCGGCGAGGATGGCGCTGGACTCCTCCGCGTTGCTCTTCTCCCACGATTCCCTGATCTGCTCCGCCGTCAGCTTGGCGGGCTGCCTGTAGAGGGCGGTCTTCTGTACGTCCTGGACCGCGAGGTTCAGGTTCTTCAGTATCATGTCGATAAGCGGCGTCGCTTCCTGCCCGAAGTACATCGGCCTGCCGAGAGCCATGGAGATGCTCATGGGCGAGTCGTTCCATTCGAACTGTGCCTGGTGTCTCTGCTCGGGGTCGTACTTGATGCCGAAGTGGACCCCGGTCTCGGGGTTCTTGTACCGCCACTGCACGCGGTTCCCCCCGAGCTCCTCCTTCGTGAAGTGAGGGAGCTGGTCGACGATTCTGTCAACTTCGTCCACGGTCACCGGGGGCCTTCCGCGCGGGCGGTAAACGACCAATTCGAACGGCATGGGATCGGGCACGAATGAGCCATCCAGCACAATAAGACTTTCCTCGCCTCTGGCTCGGCGGTCCGGACACCCCTTCACTGCCAATGGAACTGGCATTTCGTCTGACACTGGCCAGATAGGTGGAATATCACCAGTTTGTCTGACAATCGAAAGACAGAAATACCCTTCTTGGCATACGGCCTTTCTAGACGTCTGTTCGCGGCGAGGGGATGGGCATGCCGGAACTGCGGGAAATCAATCTAGAGGAAGCGAAGCGCATAGCCACTAGTCGCGGTCTCCTGCCCTGTAAGGTCAGAGGCACCAGCACCCTGAGGTTCTCCAACGGGAGGAACGATAGGCTGGAGATGATCGACTGGACCGAGTTCGAGAAGATTCTGACGCGCAGGCAGCTCGGGATCTACGAGTCTGGCGGCTGGATGAAGCTCATGAAGAGGAGAGCGTCGAACCTGCAACCTTGATGATCCCAGTCAAGGTGAGTGGACTCAGTTGAAGCGGGTTGTCCAGTCTCATCTCTGCTCATTCTCTGTCGAAACTGTTAGTTCTATAATTCTGAGAAATTTCTGGTGGGGGATTCACGGTATTAAGGGCGCAGAAGATGTAACGCCCAAGGGACGGAGAATGTCGAGCAGAAGCTACGATGACAATCGGGAGGCCTTTGGTGTAGCGTTTCATGCGACTTAATCGCCATTTTTGCGACAGGGATTCGTTAATATCTAACAGGGTGCGAGCTTATGTCCTCTCGCGTACCCCTTGCGAGCTCGTTCAGGTAGATCGTCGTCATCTTCATTGAGCGGTATCCCAACTGCTTGGCCACGTTGAGGGGGTTGGCTCCCGCCTTCAATGAGGCAAGCGCGTATGTGTGTCTCAGGACCATCAGGCAGACATTCTTCTTCACACCGACCTCCCTCGCCCTCCTGCGGACCTTCTTCCTCAGAACCTTCCTGCGGCTGTCGGAGAATGCCCTCGGAGAAAGTCGCGGGTCTGTCCTCCTCTCGAACCTCACCCAGGCCTTCCTCCTCTGCTGCTTGGTGGGAGAGTTGCTCACCATCTTCGCCTCCTTGAGAACCGCCCAGATGCGGTTGTGAGGTATGTGCCGCCCA
>Ga0315285_10004660_pt1 | contig 14222 bp, 12 predicted proteins | sample YL17G09_36_MG_FD_203698 | JGI IMG/M metagenome (GOLD analysis project Ga0315285, IMG submission 203698) | Sediment microbial communities from Yellowstone Lake, YNP, Wyoming, USA - YL17G09_36 | ecosystem: Environmental > Aquatic > Freshwater > Lake > Sediment | place: USA: Wyoming | collected...
TTCTTCTTCATAAGCATTCAGGTATTGAATTTGTTTTGTTATTCTCCCTTTTTCAACTTTAAAATAGGGAGTTTCTAAAAAACCATAGGGATTAATTTTGGCAAAAGATGCTAGGTGGCCAACCAGGCCGATGTTCGGCCCCTCAGGGGTTTGGATTGGACAGATCCTTCCATAATGGGATGGTTGGACATCTCTCACTTCAAAACCTGCTCTTTCTCTAGTTAAACCTCCCGGACCAGTAGCAGATAATCTTCTTTTATGTTCCAGTTCTGCTAAAGGATTTTCATTATCCATAAATTGGGCAACCTGACTGGAGGTAAAAAATTCTTTCACCACGGCCATAAATGGACGGGGATTGATTAATTGAACGGGTGTTAAGGTAGCGATATCTAAGGTTGACATACGGTCTTTAATAATTCTCTCCATTCTCATTAACCCGACTCTTAATCTGTTTTGTAAAATTTCAGAAAGTACTCTTATCCTTCTTGTCCCTAAGTGATCAATTTGGTCTGGCTTAGCCTCCGGATCATTATTCAATCTAATAATTTCGGCTACGGTAGCTAAAACATCTTCTGCCCTCAGGACTCGATCTTTAATGGTTATTTTTTCTTTATCTGGATTTGGATTCTTAGTCTTTGCTCCCTTCTTTTCTTTTAAAAAGGTGTTTTGTAATTTTTCTCCTTCTATCTTCGGGTCGCCTAAATTTGGTAGTCTCTGCTCCATCCGCCATCTCCCTACCTTAGATAAATCATACCTTTCAAAATTAAAGAACATATTTCCAATAAGTTCTCGAGCGGTCTCGGGAGTAACCAAGTCTCCCGGCCTTAATCTTCTATAAATTTCAACTAAAGCTTCGGCTTGATTATGGGTAGGATCTCTTTCTAGAGTTTTTTCAATATAATCAATTTCTCCACGATTAAATGGTTGAAAAATTTCTTTAATCTGGGAATTTTTATCAACTCCTAAGGCTCTTAATAAGGTGGTAGCGGGTAGTTTTCTTTTTCTGTCAATTTTCACTCCTATAAACCCTGACCCTTCGGTTTCAAACTCTAGCCAAGCTCCACGGTTAGGAATAATTTTAGCTCCAAAACAATTTTTTCCAGTAACAACTTGAAGGGTAAAAAATGCTCCAGGAGAACGAATAAGCTGGGAAATAACCACTCTCTCAACTCCATTAACAATAAAAGTTCCTCTTTCTGTCATTATGGGGAAATCAGTCAAAAATACCTCCTGTTCCTTTATCTCTTTCGTCCTCAAACTAACTAGTCTTGTTTTGACCCTAAGAGAAGCTTCATAAGAATCATTATTCTTTCTAGCATCTAAATCTGATTTATATTTTGGTTCATCAATCTTATAATCGAGAAACCAAAGCTCTAATTCTTTACCAGTATAATCTTTAATAGGAGATATTTCGGCAAATAATTCTCTTAAGTCCCTCTCCCAAAAATTTTTCCAGCTATCTTTTTGAACTTCAATCAAATAAGGCAAAGGTAGAAGGATTTTTGACTTACCAAAGTTTTTCATCTTAATTTCTTTCATAAAATTAAGGTCTAAGGAAACAAATAATTATCAAAAAATAAAACACAAAAAAGCCCTTAAATAGAACTTTTTGTAGGGCGAAAAGTCTTCTTAAGTTTTAGTATTTTTGCAAATCAAATGGGGGGAGATTTCTGATTTAAGGATATCTCTAGTTTAATAAATTGTAGGAAGATTGTCAACCCCCACACCAAACGAGGATATATGAAATTCACCCGCCAAACCGACAGGATTGACGAAAATCCTCGTTCTGGTGTGGGGGTCAACCCTTAAGGCTGTCCTGGCAGAGCTTCCTAGGGTTGCACTGCCGGGAGATTTTCAGTAGGAGGCGGCGTAGTCTTCTCTATCTCAATAGCTGCCTGAAGCTCTTCTTTTTCTTTTTTAATCTGTCCAGCTGATTGTTCTAATTGGCTAAGAACACTTTGTAAATCCGGACGGCTTGAAATTATTTGCTTCAAATAACTAATCTGTTGATTAAATAAATTCAGGGCTTGTTCATATTCTTGTAAGGCCAGGTATTTTTTCCCCTCCCCTATATAAACCCTTGCTAAATTATAATGAGCCAAGGCAAAATCTTGTTTCAAATCAATAGCAGTTTGGAAATTTGTTTTCGCCGCCCCAATATCATTTTTCATGTTAAAATAAATCCAGCCCAAATCATTCCTATGCTGAGGATTGGTAGGATCCAACGCAATTTCTTGAGGTAATATATTATTGATAAGGAAATCGTCATTTTTGGCAATTGTTATTGCAGTATAAACTTGCTGAAGATTTTCCCAATTAAAAATATTATAGGGGGCCAAATTAACAGCTAACTGTCCTTCGCGAAGTGCTGCATTTAAAAGATCTTGCTTTGTATCCTCAGATAACGATTTTTGCTGCTCTCCTATAATGGCAAAATTAAGCGAGGTATTGGACAAAGCTCGGTGGTAGGCATCGTTTGCCGGGACCCAATCCCTTGCTTTAACAATGAATTTTAAGACAAGATCTCCGTTCGGCTGCCTCTGGGCTTTTGCAAAATAAAAATCAGCTATAGAAATCTTAATCCCTTGCCATAACAAAGGGACTAAAATCAAAACAGTAATTAATCCTAATAGCCAAGGTAAAATTTCTGTTTTTGTTTTCGCTGCCCCTCTAGGCTGGATTGTTGCTAAAGAAAGCTCAATTTCTTTACTGTCGGATTGACCAAGTAAATAGTAGACAGAGAGAGTTAGCCCTAAAAATAACCAAAATGCCCAGCTGGTTAAAGTTGAAGAAGGATTAAAGAGACTAATTAAAACGAAAATAAAAAGGGGGAAAAGGCAAGCTCTTAATAAAAAATCTTCTCTTTGCCAGGCCTTCTTGGCTATTCTACTAATCGTAAATAATAAATATAAAAAAGCAAAAAGGCCTAAAAGACCCAGGGTGGAAATAATTTGAAAATATTCATTGGAAGATCTTTCAAAGCGAGAGTCCCAATAAGGAGATTTATTAAACTCAATCGGTTTAAAGGCTGTAAAATCGAAAATGAAAGTTCCTGGTCCCGATCCCAGACTCAGAAGTTTTAAATTTCGGAAACCACCGATTGTAATCGCCCAGCCAGTATTTTGGCTAATTGAAATATCGTGTTGAATCGGTCTATTTTTAAGAAACGGCATGTGCGATCTTATAAATCCTATATTTGCCAGGCTGAAGAACAATAGCGAGATTAAAAAAATAGTTCCTATTCTAATTATTATCTGACGAGAAAGCTGTGATTTCGTAAAAATAATGGTCAAAATAAGAAGGAGGAAAACGGCGACAATGGCAGATAATTGTCCAACTAAAAGAATATAGAGGATAAAAATAATAGCTATTGAGCCATAAGTTATCCACAAGGCTTTTTTCTTTTCAAATAAAAAACCAAGGAAAACAATTGGTAAAATCAGGGCCAGGAATAATGAGGTTGCATCGGCCGAACCGCCTAGAGTTAATAATCGATTTGGAAGCAGAAATTTGGCAAAAGGATAAATATTAAAAAAATGTAAAATACCGTTGATGCTCAGAATCAAGCCAGAAATTGAAAGAGCAATAAAAATTCTGCTGATTTGCCCTTTTTCGCGAATATTATTTGATACTAAAAAAAATAAAAGTAAGTAAATAATTAAGCTCACTAGACCTCCCTGCATTTTTGGATAGGGCCCGAAAATAGAAGAAAAATGATTTACAGAAAGGATGGTTGAGGCCAGAGATACGCCGAGAAAAATTAAAAGGGGGAAGGTTAAGGGGCTGTGGAGAAATTTAACCGACCCTTCTAAAATCCTCTTAATAACCCAAACAAAGGTTAATAAACTAATCAAGAAGAAAAGAAGTATTTGCTTCGGAAATTCAAAAATTTCGCTAGTGAAGGGGAGAATGAAGATTGGAAATAAAAAAGCCAGGAGAATAATCCCCCACTCAATAATTTTAGAGGAAATCGTAATTAATTTCTGCCCCATTTTTCTATTTTATCTTTTTAAAAAATAGTGTCAACTTCGGGGATTTTCGGCAGTGGTCATCTTATTGACTGGCTTTAATGCTTTGTAAAATTCCCAGGCCTACAAAGGTAGCAATTAATCCAGCTCCCCCATAGCTGACTAAAGGTAAGGGTATTCCAATAATAGGCAAAAGTCCAAGGTTCATACTAATATGGACAAAAATTTGAGCGATTATAATAGTGGCAAATCCTACAGAGAATAAACGAGGGAAATTAGTCTGGCTAGATAGGGCAATCCTAAAAATTCGCCAAATTAAAAAAGAAAAAAGGAACAATAAACTCATTACCCCTACTAATCCCATTTCTTCGGCAATGGCAGCAAAAATAAAGTCAGTCTGGGGAAAAGTTAAAAAACCATATTGGGTTTGAGAACCCCGTCCAATCCCCTGACCCAAAATACCGCCGGAACCTATAGCAATTTTGGCCTGTTTTTGACTCCAACCACTCCCTAAAGGTTCCATCTGGGGCTGAAGAAAGTTAATAATTCTTGCTTTTTGGTAATCAACAAGTAAAAAGGTCCAACTAAGGATTAAAAATATAACTCCAAGCATAACTAAAATTATAAAGTGGCGAATTTTTATCCCTGAGACAATTAAAATAACGACCCACAAGATAGCAAAAATTAAAAATGCGCCAAAATCAGGTTGAAAAAAAATTAAAAATGCGGGGAGAAAGACATAAGCTGCCGAAAGTATAATATGCCTTGGCCGATACATCTCAATATGTCTCATTGAGAAAAACTTAGCTAGTAAAATTACTAAAATAATTTTGGTAAATTCTTTAGGGTCAAAAACTAAAGGCCCTAATTTATACCAGCTTTTTACTGTTCTTATCTCAGCAGCGAAAAAAAAGAGCCCGATTAAAGCGGCTAATAATATAAAATAAATGGCTAGAATTAAAAAGGAATTGTCTCTTAATGTTCTCCAGTCAAAAAAGCTAAAAAAAATCATTAAAAGTAATCCTACTGCCAAGAAAATAACCTGCTTTTTAAAATTTAGGAAATCTCCTCGCCCTAAAGAACTACTATAAATTGATAAAAGCCCTATTCCAATTAGAAGCAGAGTGGAGAAAATAAGAAGCCAATCAAATTTTTGTAGGCGAGATAATAATTTCATTATCGGAGATATATTGTCTTATTTTATTTAATTATATTTAAGAACTCTTTCTTCCCTATTATCTTTACCCCCAGTTTTTTAGCTATATCAAATTTTGCTCCTGGTTCTTTGCCAATGACAACATAATCCGTTTTTTTAGATACCGATTCAGAAATTTCACCACCCAACCCTCTAATTTTTGCTTTTGCCTCTTCCCTAGCCATTGTTTCTAGACTCCCAGTTAAAACAAAAGTTAATCCTTTTAATTTTAAGCTTTTCGCTTTAATTTTTAAGCTTTCTATCTCCACGCCAAATTTTCTTAATTTATCTAAAAGCTCTATATTTCTTTTCTGCTGAAACCAGCCATAAATTGATTTGGCTACCACCGGGCCAATATCTCTAACTCTTTGTAAATCTTCTAGGCTAGCTTTTTTAATTTTTTCTAAAGAACCGAAAATTTCAGCCAAATCAAGGGCTGTCTCTTCTCCCACATTCCTTATCCCCAAAGCATAAATAAATCTAGCTAAAGTAATTCTCTTTCTAGGTTGTATCGCTTCAATTAAGTTTTGGGCTGATTTTTCGGCGAATCGCTCCAAAGGAATAATATCGCCTTCTTTCAATTGAAATAGATCAGCCGGGTCTGAAACTAAACCTTCCTCAATCAGCTTATCAATAATTTTGGGGCCCAAACCTACGATATTAAAAGCTCCCTTTGAAGCGAAGTGATGAAAGTATCGTCTCAGTTTCGCAAAACATTTAGGATTGGGACAACGCCAAACAACTTCACCTTTTGGTTTTATTAATTTGGTCCCACAAACAGGGCATTTTTCCGGCATTCTAAAATTTCTTTCTTTGCCGGTTCTTAATTCTGGCAAAACCTTTATAATATCGGGGATGACATCGCCAGCCCGGCCGACAATAACAGTATCGCCAATTTTGACGCCTAATCTTCTTATTTCATCTTCATTATGCAAAGTGGCCCGGGAAACGGTTACTCCTCCAACCTGGACTGGCCTTAAATGAGCAACGGGAGTTAAGGCGCCTGTCCTGCCTATCTGAACTTTTATATCTTCAACCATGGTTGTTGCTTGTTTCAAAGCAAACTTAAAGGCAATCGCTCCTCTTGGCGCCTTTCCTACCACCCCCAATTTCTCAAAAATTTCATTTGAATTAACAATAACTACAATACCATCAATTTCATAGGGAAGCCTCTCTCTTTCTTCTTGCCAAGATTTATGGAATTTAAAAACCTCGGCTAAATTTTTACAGCATTTATTGTGAGGATTGACTTTAAAACCTAGGGTTTTTAGAATTTCATGTTCTTCTTGATGAGTTCCTTGGCCTAAGTCAGTAATTAAATCATAGGCATAAGAATCTAAGCGCCTTTTAGAAATAACCTTAGGATCAAGTTGGCGAATTGAGCCGGCTGCAACATTTCGGGGGTTAGCGTATTTTGTTAACCCTTTTTTTTCTTGTTCTCTGTTTAGTTTCTCAAATTCCTTTTTTGAGATAAAAACCTCGCCCCGAGCTATTATTGTATCTTGTAATTTGTTAAGGTCTATTTTTTTGAGATCTTTGGCTAAATCTTCTTTTTCTCTTAACCTTAAAGGAATAGCTTCAATTGTTTTTAAGTTTTGAGTCACATCCTCGCCTAAAATTCCATCACCGCGGGTAGAGCCTGTTTTTAAAATTCCCTTTTCATATGTTAACTCAATTGCCAGGCCGTCAATTTTAAGCTCGCAGAAAAAATCAATTTTTTTTCTTTGTTCTGGGGTTAAAAGCTTGGAAATTCTCTCTAACCAGTCCTCCATATCCTTTTTTGAGAAAGCATCGTTAAAAGAGAGCATTGGCTGAGGATGTCTGACTTTCCTAAATTTTTCCAAAGGCCTCCCTCCTATCCTTTGGGTTGGGGAGTCTGAAGTAATAAGCTCGGGGAATTTTTGTTCCAAGTCAAAAAGCTCTTTTTTCAAAGAATCAAGAGCTTCCTCTGAAATCTCCTGCCTATCTAAAACGTGGTAAAGATAGCGGTAATGATTGATAAGTTTCTTGAGCTTATCAATTCTTTTTTTAACTTCTGGTTTACTCATAGTTCCCATAATCTTTATCGCTTAGCTCTCTTTTTATAATAACAAAGAAGGTGGTTTAACAAAACCACCTCTAAATTTCAAACACTTTAAAAAAATATTATTTAAAAAGGTACTATATCGCAGGTGGCAACAAAATCTGCTTCGCCGTACATCTTATTTGTGGTTGTGCAGTCAACGGAACCAGTAAATTTCGTTCCTCCACTGCTAGCCGGTTCTACACATGTTGCTTTTATAGAAACACTGCTGCAATCTTTGGGAAGTAAAGGAGCTAAGTTCTCCGCATAGAAGGACTTATCAGATGAGCTACCATGTTCGCTAACGTAATAGGTCTCGCCAGCTTGCAGAGTGACATATGGTAATGATATGTCTTCACAAGCCCAATTAGGATTACCTTTTCCGGTTACGGATGCAGTTTTTAGTACTGCAAAAGTAGAATTCTGAAGCACCACCGATCTAATAGAAGCAGTGGGCCACCTTCCACAAAGCTTTTTTACAGTCATTTTTTTGTTTGGTATAAAGCGGTAACCCCATCGATAATCCACCACCGGAAAAGAAGAACTTACAATTCCGGTTTGACAAAATTGCCAAGGCGTGAAAGATAATGCTGGGGACTGGGGGATAGAAGTGTCAATCGCTCTTTTGGTTCCTTTGTATTCTCCTCTAGATGTGAAATGAATCATATCTTGGCCACTTTCTGTAATATGGGTTACCGTAGTGGTGTAGTTCGCAAAATTTCCTGTTGTTACTTCTAAGGTGCCCGATATCGATGTCTTTGTGGGATCTGGATCTAGACCCTGACAGCAAGCCCTGCAAGAGCAAGTTGGACAAGAGGGAGAAGAAGAAGGAGGGAGAGGACACCCTGTTTGCCTGCATAATTTTTCTTCATATAAAGCTTTTTCAACGCCGGTATCAGCTGCGTGAAAAGCAACTACCGAATCACCCAGTCCTTTGACTAACTTTATTTGGCCCACCAAAAGAGTGCTTAATCCTAAAGCAATGCCCAATAAAATAAAAATAATAATAATAGCAAGATAAATAGAAACTCCTTTTTGGTAAGTCATAAAATTTGCGCTTAACTGTTATTATATTGTTATTGAAATTAGATGCAAGCTTCGCTATATATCCAGATTTCTTTGGGAAACTGTAGTTTGAATCTGAAACTTGGATGTTCCGTCGGGCTTTTGAACGGTGAAAGAAATAGTCACTCTTGGCTGGAGAGAATCGACCGGCTCGCCCGTTATTACATCCACCTCGTCACCTATAAGATTAAATGTTATAGGATCTACTTCAAAATCATCGGAAGTTAAATATTCTAAAACCTGTGGGGTAAGTCCATCAACAATTTCTTCTTCACCTTTCCATAATCTCTTAGAACTCAGATCCACCTCAAAATCCTGACATTTATTTCCTTCATAGTTTAGAAACATTATATATAACCATGGAAATTCACTTGAGTAATTAGCTCCAAGAGGAACACATCTTCCATTATAATCTTTTTTTGCCATCCTAATTGCCCGGCCCATATATTCTATAGAATAACTTGCTTCATCTAAAATCTTCTGGAGGGCCAAGGTTTCTGTCTGAGTGCGAATGGCTGAAACAAAAATGCCGATAACTGACCCTAAAACCAAAGAGAAAATAGCCATAGCTACAATCATCTCAATCAGGGAAAAACTTTTTTCTGTTTTATTTCGGCGGCGAGGATACCCCGCCCCTCTGGGACGGTTGGGATGAAAGCCGCCGAAAGAACTTGTCCCGTCACGCGGGATACCCCGCCGCTCTGCGGCAGGGAAGGATTCATTATTTTCCATTTTTTTCAGATGTTAGAATTTTTTAATGGCTAGGGCGCGGGTGGTGTGTACCAATTGTACAAAATTTCCTGGGCAGTATAAGTATAATTTTTACCTTTCTCTGGCCATTTGACTTCGACTGTCACTTTCAAACTATTACTATCCAGTTGTACAATGTTGATTCTTCTATCGAATTTTGTATAAGTGCCTGAGCCATAATTATAAAATGCACCATCGAATTGAAGAGCCCCGCCTGAGTTATAGTTGGTAAGACCCAGATCATCATAATCAGCTTGATAATTATTGTCAGCGCTCGGCGGTATCGGCGGCAACCCGCGATTCCAGGAAATAGGAGGGGTGGGGTTGGTTTTTTGTTGCTCAATCCAATTGCCATCCCTGATGTTTCTAACAATTTCTATTCCTTCCTGGGTTAAATAAGCAGCAATAACTTTAGAAGGAGAGGGAGTCATTAAAATAAGGGTTCTGTTGATGACTAGAAAAATTCCCATTACCCCAACAGTAATTAAAAAAAGGGAGACCATCATCTCAAGCAAAGTAAAGCCTCTCTTATTTTTAGGCTTCTGGAATTTCAATATTTTAGTAAAACTTAGGCGCACTTATTAGGATACGAAATTAACTATATTAAATAATTTTTACTGAATTTCAATCAGGCCGGCCTTAGTAACCTTGACGGTCTTGGTCTTGGAGGAATCAGTCTCTAAAGTAATGGTTATTGTTGCTTCTGTCGCAGAATCCCCGTTTATTTTTATTTTAGGATCGGGGGGTTTAAAGTTAATGCTCAAGAGGCTCGTCGGGTAAAGTAACTGTATTTTTACTCCTTTTTCAAAATTAATCGTTTCTATTGTCTGGTCACCTGCATCGTGTTGCTCAGCACAGTTAACACAGGCTGAAGAAGTATCGGCATATAGTAAATAAGAAGTATCACCAGCATTCCCTAAATAAATTCCGTATCCGCCTCCTGGAATGATTCCGCCACAACACTTTTCAGTGGACAAAGCCATCCCTTCAACTCTCCTGATGTCTTGGGCTAACTTTGAGGCCGCTCTGTTAAGAATCAACTGTCGCTCGCCCGAGCTATAACCAATAAAAACTATTCCCGAAAGAAGAGCAATAACAGCTATTGTTACTAAAAGCTCAATAAGCGAAAAACCCTTTAGAAATCTTTTCATTTTATTTATTAGAATTTCCCCAAGATTACGGCCAATATATCAAGGACAAGGGATTGGAGAAGGGAGCACCGGCGTTCCACAAGGAATTGACTGCATTACTTTTATAACATCAGACAAATTAATAGCATTATTACAATCAATATCGTATACATCTAATGCGATCTGGTTCCCGGTTTGAGGACAGGTTGGAGGACATGGGTTGACCTTATTGACACAGGTCCAGGCTATAGGATCAGAATAAATGGCGCAGTGGTTACCAGGAAGCATGGCACACACGCTAATTAACCAAGCATCTTTACAGTCTGTGGCCCCATCTTTATTAAAATCATAAGAGAGAACACAGGCGCAGGTGTATACACCTGCGCAATTACCTGCAGCAGCAACCTCTTCAGCAGTGCCTGAAGAATCAATGCAAAAAGTTTTACTGCTTAGTTGCGCTGCTGCGCAATATTTGCCAGCGGCATCATTATAAATAAGAGGGCTTCCTTGGAGTTGTGCAATTTCGTTACAAAGAGCTTGGATTTTAGCATCGCAACTAGCACCACTGCAACAAACCTTGCTGTAACTTCTTTCGGATAAATAAACTTGTTCGGCCTGATTTTGAATTTGAGCCAGGGCGGTTTTAATTCTGGTATCTTTTGCTTTTGTTCTTGCCGGTCCTGACGCAACAAAAATAATGCCTGCCAAAATCCCAATCACAGCAATAACAATTAAAAGTTCAATTATCGTAAAAAACTTTTTCCGCCTTCTTTTTTCAGCCTGACGGGAACTGTTCTCGGTGAGGTTGTTTTTCGTCTTAAATTTCGCTCTTATAAAGTTAAAAATAGATGAAAATACCATTGGATTATTTCCGGCCCCCAAAACAAGGATATAAAAGTTCCCGTTACTAGAAAGGGGCCAAAAGGAATTTCTGATTTAAGTTTTTTCTTGCCAGAAATTATCAGTCCTAATCCTATTATAGCACCGATAAGAAAAGCTAAAAACAGGGCAACAATTATATTTGGGAAGCCAAGCAAAAGCCCCATAAAAAAAGCTAATTTGGGATCGCCCCAGCCCATCCATTTGCCGCGGGAAATAAGGACAATCGCGAGAAAAAAAGCAGAAGTTAAAATAGCCGAAAGTAACGGATTTAAAAAGACCTTAAATGAATGATGGGAAACGAAAAATAAAAAAATACTATAGATTAAGGCGATAATTATTGCAGGATAAATTACTCTGTCGGGGATAATGTAATATCGAAGATCAGAAACGAAAATAATAATTAGGAAACAGGCAACAATCAATAGGTAAAAAAAATTTGCAATTTCAGTCGTTGTTAACTGTCCATTGTTGATTATTAATTGATTCCAGGCAATAAAAACGAACAAAATTCCTGTTACTAATTCTACTAAAGGATACTGCCAGGAAATTGGTCTCTTACAATATCGGCATTTTCCTTTTAAAAATACAAAGCTTAAAATTGGAATTAGGTCCTGCCAGCCCAAAGTCTTCTTACAATGCGGACAATAAGAGCGTTTTAATAGGAAGCTTTCTTCTTTCTGTAAACGGTAAATTATGCAATTCAAAAAAGAACCCACTGCTAGACCTAAGATAAAGAAAATAATATAAACAAGGGTCATTTTTATTATAATTTAACTTCTAGGCGCATGAAGCAATTAATTTCTTTTATTCAATAATTATACAATAAAAAACAGGGACGGGAAATAAAAATCAATCCGCCTCAAGCGGCGGATTGATTGCAGGAAATAATAGTGTCCTTGATGCAGACGACAAGCATCCACAAAAGACAGTTTTTTCTCACTTTCAGAAAAATAGAGCTGACCTCATTTTCTCAAGCTCTTCGAGCTAACCTATTATAATTTTTAACAATTAGGGACAAGCTGTAGCGGCGCCGCATACTACAATTCCTGTTTTCCCTGCGCTATCCACGCAAACGTAACCGGTATTTAGTACGGCAGAAACACAATAAGCTGCACCAGTAGCATTACAAACTGGATCTGTTGCAGTGCTTTGTTGGGCCTTAATATCAGTAACAAGAGTTGTTAGCTGACCACCATACGGGGTACCAGCTGAGTAATCGGCAGAAGTTCTAACATCTATAAGAGACGGGGTACCAGTACACAGGAATGCATAGCTAGTCTTATCACTCTGGATCATCTCGGCTATTGCCCTAATTTGGGCTACCTCTCCTCTTATTCTCGCATCTTTTGCTTTACCCCTAGCACTTCCTAAAGCTACCAAGACGATTCCGGATAAAATTCCAATGATAGCGATAACTACTAATAATTCAATAAGAGTAAAACCTTTTTTCTTTTTCATTTTTTTAATTTCTAATTTTAAAATTTTCTAATTAGCTTCGACCTTTGCCAATTTTTATTATTGCCAGGCGGTATGAGTATTCTACTCACCTGGCTATTTTTAGTATAACATATTTAAGTCAAGCAGGGGTGTGGAAAACTTCGAGTGAGCGGAGTGAACGAGAACCCCGCCCTTTCTAATTCTCCATTAAAGCATTAGACGATCTTTTCTTTAAGTGACCCAAGGCAGAACCATATTTTTTTAATTTACGTTCTCTTTCTCTAGCGTCTTTCTCTGAAAGGTAAGCTTCATAGTACATTAATTTATAGCTGGGTTTATCTTTTTTATGCTCTTTTATTCTTCGCTTTAAATTCTCAGTAAACCCGATGTAAATATACTTAGATTTTGGCTTTTTTAAAAAATAGATATAAAACACATTTTAGAAAGGGCGGGGTAAAGTCCCGTAGATAACTACGGTCCTTTAGATTCCCATTTGGTTGACGACACTGTAAAGAGTCAAAAGGACCGAGCCAACCAATCCGCCGACAATAGCCCCCAGTCCAACAATGGTAAGAGGAACTAATAAATTTAAAATATTCTCTAGGCCACGGTCAACTTCTTTTTGATAAAAAGTGACTAAATGCATTAAGGTTTCATCAAGGGTCCCTGTTTTTTCTCCAACCATAGTCATTTGGGTAAAAACTGGCGGAAACTGCTCTGGATGATTTTGCAGTACAGAGTGAATTGTTTCTCCTTTTCTCACTGCATCGCGGGTTTCAAGAATAATTTTCTTGTAAATTTCGTTCCCAACTACTTCACCTGAAACCTCCAATGCCTGAGCGATTTGAACTCCTCCTGAGGACAAAGTGGAAAGATTTTCGGCAAAGCGAGAAAGGTAAATCATCTGCAAGAGACCCTTAACTATCGGGACTCTTAAAGAGAGGCGGCTGAAAAGACTTTGGCCCTCTTTTGTTTTTAAATACTGATAAATAAATAATGTTAGGGTAATTAAGGTTAAAATAATAACAATTATCCATTTTTTTATGAAATCAATTACTCCAAAAACTATCTTAGTCATTAATGGAGGCTCAATACCGGTTTCTTCAATAAACTGAGATATTTGGGGGAAAACAAACCAAATCATCAAAAATATTATTCCAAACATTGTAACCATAACCATAATGGGATACATCATTGCTCCCGAAACCCGTGAGTTAAAGTCATGCTCTTTTTCTAGGTGGTCGGCTAAATACTCCAAGGCCTCAGACAATTTACCGGCTGTTTCCCCTGATTTAACCATTGCAATATAAAATGGAGAGAAAACTTCAGGGAAACGAGCCAGAGCTTTAGAAAACGGAGCTCCACCCTCAACTACCTCGGCTAATTTTGCAATTTTATCTTTGAAGAGAGAATTGGCTGTCTGGCCAACCAAGGTTCTTAAGGATTCTACTAGAGGAACCTTGGTTTTAAACATGATGGAAAGCTGACGAGAAAACATAACCTTGTCTTTTCCGGAAATTCCTCCGAATATTCTTATTTCTTTGGCATAAACAGGAGGGGTTTTAATCTCTTGAAAAATGGTAACATAAAGGCCGTATTTTTGCAGAATAGCCAAGGCTGCCTCTTGGCTGGCAGCCTCCACTATCCCCGATTGAATCTCTCCTGTTTTTGTTCTGGCTTGGTACTCAAACTTCATATTTTTATTTTTTTATTAACATCCGCAATTCTGCTGG
>Ga0315285_10004661_pt1 | contig 14221 bp, 8 predicted proteins | sample YL17G09_36_MG_FD_203698 | JGI IMG/M metagenome (GOLD analysis project Ga0315285, IMG submission 203698) | Sediment microbial communities from Yellowstone Lake, YNP, Wyoming, USA - YL17G09_36 | ecosystem: Environmental > Aquatic > Freshwater > Lake > Sediment | place: USA: Wyoming | collected...
TCGCCAAGCGGTCCGGTTCGTAGGCCAGGAGCTTGCCTCCTGCCCTTCTCCCTATCACGCAGGGGTTCGCTCAGACGGGGTCGAACCGCGGCACCCAAGGAGCGCACCATGGCCACGTTCAACGGACTCGGCTTGCACCTGGGCAACCTCTCGCGTCTTTCGTCGGCGAAGACCCGTTCCATCAGCCCGGAGAACTTCACGGGGGAGAAGGGCAAGGCCGGCATGGCGACGGAGGGCACGGGCGCGAATGCGGCCCGCGATCTGGGCGTCGGCTGGAAGATCTCTCCCTGCATCCGCATTCAGCCTGGGGAATGCCGCGTGCTGGCCGACATCCAGGGCGCCGGCGCGATTCAGCAGATCTGGATGACCCCGACTGGCCACTGGCGTCACAGCATTCTGCGCATGTACTGGGATGGCGCGGAGACCCCCGCGGTCGAGTGCCCGCTGGGCGACTTCTTCGCCTGCGGCTGGGGAACGTATGCGCAGGTCTCTTCCCTCGCGGTCTGCGTCAACCCGAGGAGCGGCCTCAACTGCTACTGGGAGATGCCCTTCCGCAAGGGCTGCCGGATCACCATGACCAACATCGCCGAGGAGGCCATGACCCTCTTCTATCAGATCAACTACACCCTCACTGAGGTTCCGGCCGACGCCGCTTACTTCCACGCCCAGTTCCGGCGCGTCAACCCGCTCCCCTACCGCAGCGTCTACACCATTCTGGAGGGGGTGAAGGGAAGAGGGCAGTACGTCGGCACCTACCTGGCCTGGGGAGTCAACAACTGCGGCTGGTGGGGCGAGGGCGAGATCAAGTTCTACCTCGACGGCGACGCCGAGTTCCCCACCATCTGCGGCACCGGCACCGAGGACTACTTCTGCGGGTCGTACGACTTCGATCTCGGCAAGGAGCAGGGCGGCTACCGCGAGTTCACGACTCCTTACGCCGGCCTCCCGCAGGTGATCCGACCCGACGGCCTCTACTCCTCCCAAACGCGCTTCGGCCTTTACCGCTGGCACATCATGGACCCGATCCGGTTCGAGCAGGACCTGCGGGTGACTATCCAGGCGCTCGGCTGGCGGAGCGGCGGTCGCTATCTACCCATGCAGGACGACATCGCCTCGGTGGCCTACTGGTATCAGACCCTCCCCACCGCGCCCTTCCCGCCCCTCGCCGACCGCGACTACCTCGAGATCATCTAGCCTGTTGGGCAGGAGCTTGCTCCTGCCCTTCGTCGTCATCTGATCGGCAGGTTGCGCGCCTCTTGGGTGAAAGCGCCGTCTTTCGCGCCCTACTCGGGTTCCCCCGCCAACCTCCGCCTCAACCTCTCCAGATCCTCCTTCGCCTTCCCTCTCTCGGCCAACCCCATCTCCTCGAACATCGCCGCCGCCTTCTCCATCCTTTGCAGGGCCAAGGGGAGATCGCCCTGGTCCTCTGCCAGCAGCGCCAACTGCGCTAACGTCCTCGCCTCCCCGGGCCTGTCTCCGACCTCGCGCTCGATCCCCAGGCTCTCCCGGTACAGCCGCTGCGCTTCTTGCACGTCACCGCTGCGCTGCGCGAGTATCCCCAACCCGTGCAGCGTCATCGCCTCCCCCTGCCTGTCCCCGACCTGCCGCTCGATCCCGAGGCTCTCTTGATACAGCCGCTGCGCCTCTTGCACGTCGCCGCTGATCCGCGCCACCGTACCCAACTGGTGTAGGGTCTTCGCCTCCCCTGGCCTGTCGCCCACCTCCCGCTTGATCCGCAGGCTCTCCCCGTAGAGCCGCTCCGCCTCTTGCAGGTCGCCCCCGATCTGCGCGACTATCCCCAACTGGTGGAGCGTGTCCGCCTCCCCTGGCCTGTCCCCCACCTTCCGCTCGATCCTCAGGCTCTCCCGGTAGAGCCGCTCCGCCTCTTGCAGGTCACCCCTGGTGTGCGCCACTGTCCCCAACTGGTGCAGCGTTGCCCCCTCCCCCGGCCTGTCCGCGACCTCCCGCTCGATCCCCAGGCTCTCCCGGTAGAGCCGCTCCGCCTCTTGGAGGTCACCCCTGGTCTCCGCCACTATCCCCAACTGGTGCAACGTCTTCGCCTCCCCCGGCCTGTCCCCCATCTCCCGCGCGATCGCCAGGCTCTCCCGGCAAAGCCGCTCGGCTCCTTCCACATCACCGCGCTGTTGGAGCGCGATTGCCAGATTATGAGAGAAGCGCGCTCTCGCCCCCCTGTTCGCGGCCCTGCCGGCCCCTTCATAGGACAGCCGCAGCAACTCGTCGCGTGCGGCCCATCTCCCGGCCCGATCGAGCGCCTCACCAAGCGCTATCCCCATTCGCCAGAGCGCTTTCCACTCCGCATACTGGAAGGCCAGCCGCGCCGCCGCCAGCAGGTTCTCAAGCTCGGGCTCGACCGCGAGCCGGTCGTGTCCTTTCTTCTCTGCGAACTCCGAGTAGAACGCAGCCCCCCGCTTGCCACAAGCCCTCGGCCATGCCCCCATATCCCCCAGTCTTGCCTCTCCGATAGCTCGGGCCAGCGGATGCAGCTCCGCCCTCTCTGCGCCCGGCTCAAGCAGCTTCCGCCTCACTAGCTCGGCCCATGCCTCATCGAAACCGTCTAGCGCGCACATGGCTCTCGCCGCTTCACGCGTCACCGGCGCGGGCAGCAGGCACAGCCCCGCCCACACTTTCCTCGCTCCTTCGCTCGCGGCATCAAAGGTCTCCGCCAGCAGCTTCTCGCCAACGTGCCCCGCCGCGCCCTTCACATCCCGGGCCACCTCACTCGCCCCCCGCTCTTGCGCAAGCGCTCCCGCCAGCGTCAACGCTCCCGGCAGCCCACCCACCGCCTGGTACAGCTCGTCTCCCGCCTCTGCGGGCGCTCCTGCCTCCTGCAGCAGCTCCTTCCCTGCCTGCTCCTCGATTGCCTTGACCTCGATCTCGCCCTGCCGATCCGCCCACTCGGGCATGACACGGCTTCCCACAACCACCGTGGAACCTGCCAGGTCCTGCTGCATTACCTCCACCAGCCTGCGCAGTTCCGGGCTATCGGCCACCTGCTCGTAGGAATCGAGGATGATGACCCACTTCCCCCGGCTGAGCACATGCGCGAGAGGGCCGAGGCGGTCAATGTCTGCCAGTGTGGGGTTCCTGCAGGCCGGGTCGAACCCGTTCTCTCCGTGCTGACAGAGGAACCCGTTGATCCCGTCCAGGACGTCTAGCAGCTTGTGGCCCTGTCGCAGCTCGAAACGCCCTGCGCGTTCAGCCAGACCGTTGTCGAGTAGGTAGCGCGACAGGAGCCAGCTCTTCCCGGCCTGCGTCGGCCCCGTTACCCAGACCACGCCGGTTCCCTGCGCCATCATCTGCCCCAGCCGCGCTAACTCGGCCTCCCGGTCCTTGAACCCTTGCGCCCGCATGACGGGCCGCGCCGTCAAGCCAGCCAATGGCGCTTCCTGCTCTGGCGCACTCTCATGCGCTTCGCGCGCTGCCTTCCTACGCGCGCGCCGCCGGCGCAGCAGGACACCGACCACCGCGACCGCCAAGGCGATCGCGGCCCAGATCAGTGTTACCCACGCGCTAGCGAACGGCACAAACTCCTTCCACTTCATGCCGCAGATCATAGGGATCACCCCTCCGCCCGCATTCTACACCACTCCTGCTCCCGCGCCAACCGCTTCCCGCCTCCTGGCCTCGCCGCTGCGGGGTTCAGTCACGCGTGGGTGTCATTCTGAACGGAGTGAAGAATCCCGCCGTTCGGTCGGGTGACACAGCGTGATCCTTCGCTTGCGCTCAGGATGACGACAGGCTGAAGCCGTGACGTGTGCGCGCGCAGGGGCCGACAAGGGCCCTGCGTCGCTGCTCTCCGGATGAAGGGGGACGAGACCGCAGACTGCAAGTACCCAGCACGTGACGCGGGCGGCAGCGGGCGCACGATATGTCCTGGGTCGTTGGCAGGCTCTTCCGGAGAGGTCTGCCCTCCCCCGCGTCGAACACCATGCGGCCGTTCCCAGTTCACCGCACCGACAGGAGACCGGAATGTCACGTAGTCTGCCCGCCGTCTGGCCCATCCCCCAGGAGATGAAGGTTCGGGATGACGCGCTGCCGCTGGCCCGCGCCGCCCTCGTGGTTCCGCCGCAGGCGAGGGAGGCCGACCTAGCGCCGACCCACCTCTTCGCCGACATGGTGGCAGATGACTACGGCCTGGTGGTGCCGGTAGTACGCGGCGAGGCCCCGGCCGGGCGGCTGCCGATCCGCATTCGCGTGGCAGGCCAGCGCGGCGGGGGGCGCACACCGCGCGCTCTTCCAGGCAGTGAGGGCTACCTCCTGAGCATCAGCGCGCAGGGCGCGGAGGCGGTCGGCCGCGACCGGCGGGGCGCGCAGTACGCCGCCGCCACCATGATGCAGCTCATCGAGCGCCGCGGCAGCGATCTCGTGCTGCGCGGAGCCGAGATCCGGGACTGGCCCTACAAGCCCGTCCGCATGGTGCACCTCTACCTGCCGGGCGTGGACCATCTGGGCTATGCGCGCCGCTACCTGCGGGATTTCCTCGTGCGCTACAAGTACAACGGCCTCTTCGTCGAGCTGGGCGGGGGAGTGCGCCTGCGGAATCGGCCCGAGATCGCGCAGGGCTGGCGCCGTTTCGTGGATGAGCTGCGGGCGATCGGTGACACCGGCCCCGTCTATGGCGAGCACTGCCCGCTGGGACCAGGCGGGCGCTTTGCCGCCTCAGTGCACACACACCTTGCCGACGGGCGCTACCTCGAGCCCGACGACCTCCGCCTCCTCGTGCAGTGGGCGCGGGGCTACGATCTCGACCTGGTGCCGGAGATTCAGTCGCTCTCGCACGCCTACTACCTGGCCTGCACCTACCCCGAGCTCGCGGAGCTGAAAGAGGCGGACTTCCCCGATACCTACTGCCCCTGCAACCCGCAGTCCTACCAGGTCCTCTTCGACGTGATGGCGGCCTACGTCGAGCTGTGCAAGTGCAGCAGCGTCCACATCGGCCACGATGAATGGCGAGCGGCCGGCCTCTGCCCCGAGTGCCGCGCGCGCGACACCGGCGTGCTCTTCGGCGAAGACGTGGTGAAGATCGCTTCCTGGCTGGCCGAGCGAGGGATAGGCGCATGGATGTGGGGCGATCACCTGGTGCCCAAACACAACGCCCGCCCCCGCAGCCATCGCAGCGAGAAGGTCTGGTACGATCACCCCTCCACCGAGGCCGCGGCCGAGATCATCGTTCGCTCTGGTCTGGTGCCGCACATCCGCCTCCTGAACTGGTCCTGGTATCTGGGCGCGATAGATGGGGACCAGGTGCTGGCCGATCTGGGATTCCAGCAGATCTACGGGAACTTCGGCCATCAGGGCTTCCAGGATTGGCCCGGCCGGAGCGAGCACCCGAGCGTGCTCGGCGCCGAGGTGTCCTCCTGGTGCGCGTGGGACGATTTCGAGCTGGGGATGATCCATTACCCGCCCGCGGTCTACTCCGCCAATGCGATGTGGTCGAAGCACTGGCCCGATCCGGGCGAGAGCGCGCGAGCTGTGGCGCGCGAGCTGCCGCGGCTCCGCGATCGCATGCGGAGAAGCTGGGAGAAGCCGCGTCTCTGGTCGGAGGCTACGCTGCCACGGCGCAAGCACATCATATCCGTGCGAGAAACGTGCAACGCCTCGGCCAAGACTGAGGGTTGGGACCTGACGGGCCTACGGGCGGGGCCCCAGGAGTGCGGCGGGGTCCCCTACGAGATCGTGGACCTGGAGTCCAATGGCGGGCGCGTCGGCGTGGCCGTCTCTCGCCTGCAGCAACCAGAGAGCGAGTACCCGCACTCCTCGGCCGCCATCCCGATAGGCGGCAAGTACGGAAGCCTGATCTTCTGGCAGGTCGCCAGCGCTCGGGGCGGGCGGCCTGTTCACGCGGGTGACGGAACCAATCACCCCCGGGAGGCGGCCGAGCTGCTGGGCTGGTACGAGATCAGGTTCGCAGACGGGCTGACCCGAAACGCCGAGATCCGCTATCACGAGAACGTCGGCGCCTGGGATGAGGGACATGCCCTGCTCTACTACGCGCGCGAGGTGGTCGCCGGGGAGCTTCCCGACGGCGGCCCGCTGGTGATCTGGGGGCTGGAGTGGACCAACCCGCGCCCCGCGGTGGCGATCGAATCAGTGGTGCTGCGCGGCGCCCGTACCATGGCCGATCTCCGTCGGGAGGGCGCCTCCGAGGCGCGCCCGATGCTGCTCGGCATCACTGCGGTCGAGGACCCCAAGTGGGAGGACTACCGACCGGGCAAAGAGGGGAAGCTGCCGGGGGTGGACTGACTCTCGTCTGGGGCAGGTTGAAAACCTGCCCTACCGAAGCCCATGGTGACCTGACGTATGCTGCTCGGAATCGAGATTGGTGGCACCAAGCTTCAGTTCGCGATTGGCTCCGGGCGCGGCGGCCGGCTGAGGGGGCTGAAGCGCCTGGAGGTGGACCGCGCCCAGGGCGCGGAAGGCATCCGGCGGCAGATCGTCGAGGTCGGGCGGAGACTCGCCGAGCGCTACGGGGCGACCGCCGTCGGCATCGGCTTCGGCGGCCCGGTGGAGGCGACGGCGGCGAGGGTCATCCGCAGCTTCCAGGTCGAGGGATGGAACGGCTTCCCGCTGGGTGAATGGTGCCGCCAGGAGCTCGGCCTGCCCACTGCCGTCGGCAATGACTCGGATATGGCCGGCCTGGCCGAGGCACGCTTTGGCGCCGGGCGCGGCCATCGGGTTGTGCTCTACAGCAATGTCGGCAGCGGCATCGGCGGATCGCTCGTCATTGCAGGCAAGCTCTACTCGGGCGGCAGTGGCGTGGTCTGCGAGATCGGGCACCTTCGCCCCGGCCTCGACGCTCTCTCTCCTGAGCAGACGGTGGAGTCGTTGGCCAGCGGGTTCGGAATGGCGGCCGTTGCCAGGGCCCGCATCGGAGGCCGTCAAGCCGACGACGAAGCGGCGGCCGACCTCCGGCGTCGCTGCCGCGGGCCGATCGAGGAGCTGACCGCGAGGATCGTGGTCGAGGCGGCCGCCGAAGGTAACGCCCTGGCGGGGGAGATCCTGCGCGGCGGAGTGCGCGCGTACGGGTGGGCGCTGGCCCAGGCTGTTACGCTGTTCGGCCCGAACGCAGTCATTGTCGGCGGCGGCGTGCCCCAGATCGGTGACGCGCTTTTCCTCTCTCCGCTCAGAGGGGAAGTGGACCGCTACGTCTACCCACCGCTGCGCGGCCGGTTCCAGGTGCTGCCGGCCGCGCTCGGCGAAGAGGTGGTCGTGCACGGCGCACTCGCGCTCGCTGCCACGGTTGCGCCGAAGCGGCGGCGCCGGCCTTCATCTGCGGCGAGCGGCTGAGGACATCGGTGGCCGAGGCAGGCTGGGCATGGCCACCCGGAAAGTCGTAGGAGGCTGCATAGGATGAAGGAGAAGCTGGTCCTGATTGGCGCCGGGAGCGCGATGTTCACCGGGGCCCTCATCACCGATGTGGTGAGGCGCGGCTGGGAGTGCGAGCTGGGCCTGGTAGACATAGACCCCGACGCCCTGGCGGTAGCCGAGGGCCTCTCGAAGAAGGTGATCAAGGCGAGAGGCGCGCCGATCAAGCTCACGGCCTCCGTGGACCGACGTGACGTGCTGTCCGATGCAACCCTGGTCGTGACCACTATCGCAGTCGGAGGCCGGCGCGCCTGGGAACGGGACGTTGTCATCCCGCGGAAGTACGGCATCTACCAGCCGGTGGGCGATTCGGTGATGCCGGGAGGCACGTCGCGCGCACTTCGCATGATCCCGCCCATGGTGGACATCGCCAGGGATGTGCTGGACCTGGCACCCGACGCGCTCTTCTTCAACTACGCCAACCCTATGACGGCCGTCTGCCGCGCCGTACGCAAGGCGACCGGGGCCGAGATCACTGGCCTGTGCAGCGGCGTCTGGGGGATCGGCCAGCAGTTGGCCGAGGTCCTCGGGGTGGAGTCGCGCGATCTGCGGTACACCGCGGTCGGGCTGAACCACCTGACATGGTTCCTGGAAGTGAGGGCCCGCGGCCAGGATCTGATGCCCAAACTGCGCCGAGAAGCCGATAGGAGAGTGGCCGAAGGCAATAAGCCGGGCACGTTGTGCTGGCAGCTCCTGCGAACGTTCGGCGCCTTCCCGGCAGTCGGCGACGGGCATGTGCTGGAGTTCTTCCCCACGCTTTTCCCGGACGGAACGTTCGGCGGCCTGAAGATCGGCCTGGAGTGGCATCCTTTCGAGGACATCATCGCCGCGGGTGATCGGATCTACGACCAGATGAGGGAGATGGCGTTCTCGCAGGAGCCACTGGATGAGGCCTACTTCGAGCACGCGGGCGGCGAAGGCGAGAGCCAGCAGTTCACAGACATCATCGAGAGCATCCGGCTGGACCAGGGCAGACTCTTCTCGGTCAACCTGCCGAACTCCGGCCAGGCCCCGAATCTCTCGCCAGAAGCGATTCTCGAGGCCCCGGCCATGGCCACCGCGAGCGGCCTCAAGCCTATCGCCCAGCGTCCACTTCCCCCCGGGATTGCGGGCACCCTGGCCACGCGGCTGGCCTGGGTGGAGACCGTGGTGGAGGCGGCCCTCGAGGGAAGCCGCCAGAAGTTCGTGCAGGCGCTCGTGCTCGATGGCTGGGTGAAGAGCGTGGAGATGGCCAACCGGCTGGCCGACGACCTGCTGGCCGCGCAGGCCGAGCATCTGCCGCGGTTCGCGGGACGGTAGTTGCGCGGAGGATAGCTTTGCACACGGAGCAAGAAGGATGATCCCTGGGCTCAGAGAGCTGGTCGCCGGACTGCCTTCAGAGGCGACCCCCTTTGGCCGGACCGAGTTCCCGTTCCCGGTCAGCCAGGCGCTGGTCGGCGCAAGCCCCGACATCGCGCGGCTGAGAGCAGAGGCGGCCGAGCTTGATGCCTCCGACCGACCGGCTCAGGATGCGGCGTGGGTCGCGCTCATCGCAGCCGAGGCCATCGAGTCGGCGCAGACCGACCGCGACGACTACCTCTCGTCAGATGGCGCTTTCCGCTCGGCGGTGTTCAGCGGGATCAAGTGGCGCGCCGGCTGGGCTCTCATCCTGGGTGAGGGCCAGGCAACGTTTGCTCGTGCCTTCGATGGCGCCGGGTTCATGGTCTACGTGACGCGCCCGGGGGTCGCGGCCGGCAAGTTCCTGGGGCCGCGAGAGACGACATCGGTCTACTTCGCGCAACTCCTCGCTCGTTACGCCCTCGTCTACAGCGATGTCCAGCCAGGCGATCGCCACGAGCTGACGCATTTCGTCGAGGACCATGGGCCGGGCGTGCTGGTCGTCTCGGGCCGAATGGGCGAGGTCGAGGCCCTGCTCGGCCTTGCGCTCATGCGGCTGGGGATGCGGGCGGTCGTCACGGCCGGGTTCCCGTGGGAGGTCGGCGATCGAGTAGAGGTGGCCTCCCCGGCAGAGGCGGTGGCCGCATCCGCCACCTTCGAGAACCTGCGCATCCGGGCCCAGGACCCGCTGGCCGCACTGCCCGACTATGCAAACCACGCCTATGTGCGTGAGCAGTTCGAACCGCGCGCACGCCTTGGCGGAGATGACCACAGCTTCTTCTTCCTACGCCGCGGGCCGGCCGAGGAGGACATCGCGGTCACCGGCGAGCCCGTCAGCAGCATCGGGGTCCTTGTCACAGTCAATGACGACAGTCTCGATCCGCCGGCCGCGGTTGAACTGGAGAGCGCGGCACTCGGCTACCTGAACACGATCGGCGGATTGCGGGTGGAGGCCGCCGACCCGCTAGCCCTGGTATTGCGCGAGCCCGGCAGACCGACAGCCGAGCAGATGGCTGACGTAGTGCGCCGAGCGCTGCGCCTGGAGTACCCAAGCGTTGGTCCGCTGCGGGTAGAAGTGATCGGAGATCAGCGAAGGCTGGCGGAGACAGCACCCGGGATCGCGTCCGAGCGCGCAGACCGCGACCGCGGCTTCGCAGCCGCGGTGTCAGAAGCGCCCGAGGTCGTCTATACCTGCGAGGCCTGCGCGCCGTTCAGCCGCGAGCACCTGTGCATCGCCCATCCCGTGCGCATGCCCATGTGCGGCCGCCGCTGGACCGAGATGCTGGTCGGCGCGCGCTACATGGGAGTGAGCGCGGGCCGCCCGTGGAGACGACGCGGCCGGCCGGAGAACTGCTGCACGGCGGTGCCTCTGGGCAAGGCATTGGACGCTGTCAAGGGCGAGTACGAAGGGCTGAACGAGTTCGCTCGCCGGGCCACCAACGGCAGGATCCAGCGGATCTTCCTGCACTCGGTGCGAGACCACCCCCACAGCTCGTGCGGCTGCTTCTACGCTCTCGCCTGGTGGAGCGACCAACTGGGTGGCCTCGGCCTCATGCACCGCGGCTTCGAAGGCGTCGCGCCTGATGGCTCGACCTGGAACCACCTCGCCAACCGCGCCGGTGGCAAGCAGCAGCCGGGGATCACTGGTGTCGGCCTCGAGTATATGCGGTCCGCCACCTTCCTCCAGGGAGACGGAGGGTGGCGCGCCGTGAAGTGGGTGACCCGAAAGCTGAAGGAAGAGGTGGCCGGTTACGCCCCAGACGCCTCCAGCGTCAGGACGGAAGCAGAGGCCTGCTGAGCGGGAAGCAACCACGGGGTGCGAAGGTGCAGGCGGCTCTACAGATAGCCAAGGCCTCGTAGCCGTCGCCTCATCTCTGCGGTCAACTCGTGCTCCGGGGCGCGCGGCGCCGGGCGGAGCGCGGCGTGCGGCTTCAGGAAGTCGAGCGGCGGCCGGCGTTGCGCGTGCGCGAAGGCCTCGAAGGCCGCCAGCATCTTGTCAGCCTGCTCTGGCTGTTCCGCGATCACGTTCCGCCTTTCCACCGGGTCGGCCTTCAGATCATACAGCACTCGCCACTGTCCATTGCCGTACAGAATGAGCGCGTGATTGAGGCTGCGCACCAGGTAGCTGGGCGGGTCCCCATCGGACCGGCAGAAGACATAGTCGTGAACCTTGTCTATGTCTCCCGCGATCAGTGGGAGCAGGGACCGGCCCTGCACCTCCGGCCGGGGATAGGCGATCCGGAACGCATCGAAGACGGTTGGGAGCAGGTCCACGGTCTCGGTGAGGGCGCCGATCGTGCGACTCTGCGTGGGCTGTCCGGGCCACTTCAGAATCAGCGGTATCCGCGTCAGCTCGTCATATACGCCGCGCTCGTGCCAGAGGTAGCCGTGCTCACCGAATGCTTCCCCGTGGTCCGCGCTCACGACAAACAGGGTGTTGTCGTAGACCCCGGCCTTCCTGAGCAAACTCGCCAGCTCGCCCACCGCCCAGTCCGCGTAGCGCAGGTTGGCGTCATAGAGGTTGATCCACTCCAGCAATGGCTTGTACGAATATGGAGCAACCGTCTTCTTCTCGCCGACCGGGAACTCGTACTCGCCCTGCTGGAACCCGGGCGGGCGCTTCCCCTCGAAGAGATGAGTCATCCAGGCCGGCTGGAGATAGGGCTGGTGCGGTGGGTCCAGGTGAAGATAAGCGAAGAACCGCCGGCGCCGGTTCTGCTCCAGCCAGCGGCGGAACAGCTCCAGCATCGGCTCCGGCCGTGTCCAGTCCTCCCAGCGCTTGACCAACGGCTTCACATCGGTCTGGTCGAACCTGTCCTGGAAGTCGAGACCGATGCCCGCGCCTGGCGACGCGTTCGGGTTCGAACTGAAGAGCGCAGTGTGGAAGCCCGCTGCCTCTAGTCCGGCGGCAATGGTGAACGTCCCCGGCAGCAGCCCCCGGTTGCCGCTGACCAGATCGGTGTCACTGTACTGAGAGGTGAACAGCGAAGCCGTGGATGGCTTCGTGGTGACGTGCTGCGTGAAGTGCCGGTCGAACCTAAGTGCGTCTCTGGCGAGCACATCAATGTTCGGAGTGGTATCGCGTGGATACCCGTAGCAGCCGAAATGGTCCGCCCGCGCGGCGTCAAGCACGCAGATCACTAGGTTGGCATTCGCCGCGGCGGCTTGCAGGCCCGCAAGGGCCTGGGATTCGGGTGCAGGACGCGTCGCCCCGGAGACGGCGCTCCTATGCCGCCAGGACGCATAGGCCCACCACCCCAGGCCCGCCAGGGGCACGAGCAGCAGCCAGCCAAGCCAACGATGCCTACGATGTTGCACGCGGTGTTGCCCTGCCCAACACGTCAGTCCTCCCCTGACAGGCTCATCACGGTCAGGGAGTCGGGGGCCAGCGCCAGCTTCGCGCTGTTCCGAACCACGCGCAAGTCCTTCGGTCCGAGCCAGCGCGGGCTTCGGTCCTGCGGACCCTCGCCTCGCCAGTGCCAGCGTCGCGCCCTGCGCCACTTCGCCTGCCCCTTGAGGGAGAGGGAGACCTGGCGCTCGCAGACATCCTTGTTGATCATGAAGACGCTCAGCCGCGCTGGCTCCTGCGAGTAGCTGGCGAAGGTTCGCAGCCCCTCTGGCTCGCCCGCGAACACCATCTGTTCGTTCAGGAACTGGCTCCAGATCGCCAGCGCTCTGCCGGTTGGCTGAAGCTGGTTGTCATCGTCCACCGCATCCCACAGACTCGGCGTATCCGGTGGGTGGCTGACCCAGCGCGTGTTCCAGAGCTGAGCCATGTCCACCTTCGGGTTCTCGAGCAGTGTACCCATGAGGTCGAAGACGACGAGGCCATGGCCGAGATCGTTGACCTTTTCCCAGCCGCCCTCAGACCAGTCGGCTGCATTTAGCTCGGTGATCGTCACGCGCAGGCGCTGTTCGAATCCGGGCGGCCCCCAGCGCCGGGCAGCCGCCACCACACTATCCGCGTCGCGCTCCGCCTCCGGGTAACCAGGCGACTGGTTGCGATAGCCCTCGTAGCTTCCCCACTCCCAGCACGTGTAGAGATGGACCGGCGCGAAGTCAACGTGCTCCGCCGCGGTCTCGAAGACCACCTTCCACCACGGGGTCTGACTGCTCTCGTCAGCCCGTCCCGCGCCCTGTGTCCGGGGCGGCCCGTTGGCGCCGATCCAGATGGAAGGGTCTACCTCCTTCATGGCCTGGGCGAAGTCCACCAGATCGCGGGCATAGTCCTTCACGCTCACGGTGCGGTCAATGTAGCCCTCATTCCCGATCTCCCAATACCTGACGCCGTACTTCATCTTCCGGTTGGCGTAGTCCACCCACGCCACCGCGGTGTCGAGGAGCTGCTGCTTTGTCACCCGGCAGCCCGGTGTGTGGAGGGCGTCATAGCAGACCACTACGGTTGGCTCGGCCCCCAGGCGGCGGCAGAGCCCCATGAACTCGTCGAAGTCAAGCAGCCTGACTTGCCATTCCCCGTCCGCTGAGACCAGCGGCCCCTCCCGCCCCTCACGCGGCCCGCAGGCCAGAGTCGGACGCGGCCGGTCGAACGGAGGCACGGACCAGAGATGGTTGTCCGACTTGTCGCCCCCGGGGAAGCGCAGCGAACGCACGCCCATCTCGCGGAGCGCCTCCTCCAACGGCCGCGCGCCGGGCCGGCGGTTGGCATCATGGTCAACCAGGTAGTCAACATTGATGCCGATGACCCTCGGTTCGACCTGGCGTATCACCCTTGTGACGTCCACCTCGACCACCGACTCGGCCATCCTGGCCCACCTCCCTACTCCTCGCGTATTGGCGGCCCGTCACCGACGTGGCAGCGAGACGGCGGCCTCGCAGGCGGCCTCCAGCAGCGATGCCCCCAGCGCCCGCATGCCATCATCGGTGCGCCGGTTCCAGGCGATGTCGAAGCCGAGCGTCCGGGATCCGAAGTGCTCGCGAGCGTACCAGGTGTTCGTGACCGCCGGGACCTCCGGCTTGGAGTTCTGGATGCGCCATCTCCACACCGGCCCGTCCACCTCCCCCAGCAGGCGGGGAAGGAAGAAGACTGCCGCCTCGCGGTCCTCGTACCGGAAGTTATCGAGATCGTTGTACATCCAGCCGTGGAGGTTGACGTAGATGGCGGGCCGCAGCCTCTCCATGAAGCTGCGGAGCGCGACGCAAGTTGCGTCATCCGATGTGCCGAACTCGTGGCAGATGTCCACCCCGCCGGGGCCCGTGAGACGGCACCACCCACCTGCGACTCCATCCGGATTCGACACTGGAATGAAATACGCCGCGACGCGCTGCTGCCAGTCCTTGCCCTCCCCGAGCAGCCAGGACAGCATCCCGCTGATGCAGTAAGCCCCGGTGGTCTCGTAAGGATGATTGCCGCCCTCGACCAGCAAGCTGGGCCGCGCTTCACCACCGTCCGGGGCCACAAAGATCGCGTAGATGTCGCGGCCCTGCGCGGTGCGGCCAA
>Ga0315285_10004662_pt1 | contig 14221 bp, 29 predicted proteins | sample YL17G09_36_MG_FD_203698 | JGI IMG/M metagenome (GOLD analysis project Ga0315285, IMG submission 203698) | Sediment microbial communities from Yellowstone Lake, YNP, Wyoming, USA - YL17G09_36 | ecosystem: Environmental > Aquatic > Freshwater > Lake > Sediment | place: USA: Wyoming | collected...
CTTGTACTCGGGATTCAGGCGACGGAACTCCTCAATGTTTCTCGCCTCCCAGTCCGGCATCTGAGGCCCGACCCATACGAAATGGATTATTTTCGGGATGTTCCAGTTCTTGTCGAAGCGCTGATCCTTCACGGTGGTCCACTTTGAATCGAAGTACGCTTTGTTCTTCGATGCGTTGATACCGCCCTGGTTCTTCTGCTCGTTGATGTGCACCAGCCGCACCCGGTTGTCAATCACCACCCGGCCACCCGGGAACTTGCGGGCAAGCTGCGCGCAGAAGTCGTCATCCTCGTATCCGGATCCCACGAAGTTCTCGTCGAAGCGAATGCCGCCCACATCCCGAGCGCGAAACGCAATCGCCGCGGTCGGCACGCGGGGAACGTCCACCAGCCCCTTTGCCGCCGTGTCCCCCATGAACATCATCGCGCCTGGACGGTTCAGCCAGTCAACCAGGCGCGCCGAGACGAGATACACCGAGTCGTCGTCACGCAGGGAGGAGACCAGGTCCTCGGCAAATCCCGGGTAGAACGCGCGCACATCGTCGTCGAGCATGACAATGTACTCGCAGTCCCGGGGCGCCGCCGCCAGCGCGGCGTTGCGGTTGAGAGAAGCGGATTGGTCAACGCATGTGGCAATGACAGGCGACGGAAACGCGCATCCCTCGACATCACACACCATGGGGGCGAGTTCGGATCGAGAGCGGCACGTTGGGATGAGGATGCAGACTTCACTCATTGGAGAACATCTCCGTCAGAGGTTGGATGAGATCGCGAATCTCACAAACCGCGAAGAATGCGGCGTTATGCGCGATGGAATCTATTTCACGATCGCTCGGAACGTCGCGTATACTTCGCCTCTTCCTATCGAGGGTCATGATGATGTCGTTGCGCACGTTCTCCTCAATCCTTTTCCACACCTTCGGAAAGCGTTTCTTTAGAACCGAACTGCGCACAATCATGAGGGGCCTCCTTGTGGTGAATGCAAAAATACTTATACGACGGCGCGCTCTAGTCAATCGTCTTCGTAATATCTTTCTACCTCGTACCCTTCAACTGCTGCGCTTTGGTCCCTGATCTTCTCAACAACGACGCGGAGACGCTTGCACATGTCTACAACGTCACTCATGCCGGCGAGGGCTTCCAACTCCGCGACCACGTCGAGTACTGGCACACTCGGGGCCAAGTGGTTAAGAGGCTCACCTTCACGCCGAGGGCAAGGACTAATCTGCATGAAGACGTCACGCATCGACGCTCTGTTCAGAAGCGTCTCATTGAAGTGTCTCATCACGAGTTCGTCCATATTCCCGCCTCAACCTTCAACTGTCGGTGTCATTCTGATAGTAACTTGAATGCGCACGCCCTTAACCTGGCACATGGTGATGAACTGATAGGTCCTTTCGTAATCTCCATCTCGAACAAGTTGACGAGGGGTAAACAGGCAACACACCTTATCCGGGTTGCCGGCAATTGGCAACCCCATGACTATCTCACGAAGATGCCTTTCCGTCTTCGGCCAGACCTCACGCACCGAGCGTTCGAGTTGTTTTCGCTTTTTCTCTGTCATTGGTTATATCTCCTTACCTTCGGAAAGCGTTTCTTTAGAACCGAACTGCGCACAATCATGAGGGGCCTCCTTGTGGTGAATGCAAAAATACTTATATAGAAGGTATGCGGTCCATCGGTTCGCGGCACTCGCACGAAGTAACCGCCTATCAAATATTGATTCCATAATGTCAAGCGGTTATTTTGTGCTGCCGCTGTTGTTTGCTGTACCGGGGCACTCCTTAATGTTCTGCGCGCCCCTCCTCGCCCAGGACGGGCGATCTTCCCTTCGTAACTCATTGGTTTTATTACAAGAAAAAATAAATAGAAAAAAGATAAAAAAGGCATTGACTTTACTATCAAAATAGTGTATATTTATATTATCAAACAAAACAAAGGAGCAAGTATGAAAATCAGAATGCAAGCATCGATGAACGCCGAAGAAACAAAGATCGTTGTCCGGTTTAATTTTTTTGCCGACGATAAGAAGTATTACTCTCCCGATCAGCAATTTGCAGAATTCAAAAAGATCTATGCCAAGGCATACGAAATAGGATTCAAAGATGGCAAATACGAACTTACCGCAGAAATCGAAGCCACCGAAGAAGCCGCAAAACCCTTCCAATCCTACGCTGCCGAAATCGGAACTGAAATAATCCTGATGTAATCCACCCACAAAAAAGGAGTGTATCGTGAAAAACCTAACTGCACATGAAACGGTAGCCATGCGAGAACTGCTTGATGCATCCGATCTATTCGCGCAAGAAAGAAAGGTGAATCTTTCTCTTGCGTGCCAAGCCGAATCAGCTACCCCAACTATTGAAGGAATTACGAAAATCATGCATAAAGCTGGAGAATGCAAAGCATCGTTTCGGCTAATTAACGCTTTGAATGAAATAAAGCCCCGCACAATGGGCCGCCCCACAGTTGGCGCTGCCATGCTCCCGGCGCTCACTGTACCCGAAGAACTGCGGGCAGCACTCGAAGCCAAAGCCGCCCGGCTTGGGATTTCTGTTCCTGATGCCCGGCGGGAGGCGTATCGATTGTTTACAAAATGAGTTTGTCGCATTTGTCTTCTGTCTTGGCCCGCACGACGCGGGCCTTTTTGTTTTGGGGCGCGCCTATAATCTCGCTCTGCCCCGGTATTGCATACAACGCGTTCAAATCTCCTTTTTCCCATCAAACACCAATCTCCACCACGCCCACACGCGCATGCGGACGTACTTGTCCTCGATGAGATCGTGCTTTGTCCTGGTGCCGAACGTGGCAAGAAATGCGCGCAGCCGAAACAGCGGCTCGAATGCCAGATAGATGAACCACTTCCTGATCGTCGGGAACCAAACCCCGTCCGGAATCATCGAGGCGCACTTGTGAATGACGGCCGTGTACCGCGGCCGCAGTAATGCGCGCGCAAGAAACTGCGCCCAATCAGGGACGTGGTTCTCGATCGTGTTCTGCCACTCCCGGAGGAAGGACGCCTTTGCCTTCTGAATCCGCTGCAACCTTGCGAGATACGCCTTCTTCTTCGCGTATTGATCGTACGTCCAGTCCCTCTGCTGCTGACGACGCGCTTTTCTCACCAATGACGCCATTGTTCCTCCCCGTGATAGTGTTCAGGTTCGGGCAACTGCTTCTCCGCCTGCGCAAGAACAGCCTCATCAGACAGGGACTGCCGCTGCGAGGAGCGGTCCTCCATTCGCTTTCCAAACGCGATATCCCAGTTCTCATCGAACTTCGCCATGGATATCTTCATCTCCCGCGGCTGGCCTACTCTGAACTCAAGCATGCCTTCCTCCTCACATCCATCCGCCGGTTCGGGCGGCGGGCTCATTGTTCACGACGAATCTCCCCAGCTCGTTCGACATCGCCGCGTTCTCCATACTCTCGCGCAATCGCTCCTTGTGCTCCGAATACGGCTTCGGTGCGGGCTCGCTCGCTGACGTCAACCCCGACTCGTGGAGCACGGAGCACAGATTGCAAAGCGCGCGCGCCATGTGGTTCCCACGCGCTGGCTGACCATTGCTTTTGTCCCACGAACTCATCTGCCGTGCCAACTCGCGGCAGTCTGGGTGTATCCTAATCTGGTAGGACCCGAGCATCCCGCCCACCAAGTTGATCGCCCCCGCCTCGTTGTAGGCAGGATTGTCCCGCATCGCTACCTTTGCCGACACGTACAAAGCCCGAATGTCACCATCAATCGTCTGACGGCCGCCGAACATGTACGCGTTGCCATACCACGCCCACTTGCGCAGATCGGAGACGCCAGACGCGCCGTCCGTCACGTTGCGAATAAGCGCATTCACCATGGGAACTACCATGTCGGGCAGCGCAGATGATGTCATGACCTCGCCTAACACATAGAGCAGACCATTGCGCGGGCTCCATATCGCCACCAGGATATGTGTCTGGTGATTTTCCGAAACCCACTGACTGATGAACAGCGCCGTCTTCGCGCTGAGCTTGCTCCAGTCAACCTTGAACGACCGAACGATCTTCTTGTAAACGAACGTCCACACCAGATCCTTGCGGCCCAGGTAGTTCGCGGCCTGCGATCCCGAGTCAACCAGATCGTCGTTCTTCATGTTCGGGAATCCGGCATACTCCTCAATCCAATCGTTCACCCACGCCGCGATGGCAGGGTGAGGCAGGAACACCTGGCCCGCCTCCTGTCGGCGCGACAGCGGCTGCGCGCGGTCCGTCTTTGAATTGGATCCAGGATTGAACTCCTGCAACCCTGGAATCACCTTACTCATCATGTCAACAATGGCAGGGCCGTTGGCCTTGTCCTCGATCAGCACGGCGCTTGATCTTGGGTGTGCCTGGCTGAACGCGAAGATCCGCTTGATGGTCTCGGAGAACGACCATTGGCCCTTCACCATGTCAAGGACAAAGAGATACGCCCCGCGCTCCGCCCACACGGATCCGGCAACATAGTCGCTTTCCTTCTTGTCCTTGAACGCCGCGTCCCAACTGCTGACCATGGAGTCAAACGTATCCGGCAAATCAACTACCCTGCATGTCTCCATGCGTCCATCAACCTTGTACGATACCGCGGGCAACTCCATGCCGGCAGGCTTCCAGAACGACCACAGATGCCTCTTGAACATCCCGCCTTCGAGGGGGGATGGGTTCTGGTCGTACTGTCCCGCGTACCCGTACGCGCGCAACCCGGCCTTCAGGCCCAGCAGCACCGGCCAACTAAGGCGAGCGGGGAAGAGCAGGCGGTCCCGGTACTCCTGGCGCAGCTCCGGCGGGCTTATGAGGTCAGATTCTGACGCAGGCAGACAAATGTGCCGCCACTTGTCCGGCTGCGCCCGCAGCAGGTATCCAGTGGGATCGTCCTCGTGCAGCCGCTGCATCACGATCACGCGTACCCCCGTGCTCTGGTCGTTGAGCCGCGTCCACATCGTGCGGGTGATCCAGTCAATGGCCTTCTGCCGCATGACCTCAGACTCCGCTTGCTGCGCGGAAAGGGGGTCGTCCACGATGTTCCAGTCTCCGCCCTTGCCCGTCGCCGCAGATCCGACGGACGTGGCGATGCGGTATCCCGTTGCAGTGTTCGTGTAGAAAGACTTGACATTCTGGTCACCGGTCATCTGAAATAGGTGGCCGAACAGATCCTGATACCACACCGACTGAATCAGACGCCGGCACTCCACCGCGTGCTCCAACGCAAGAGAAAGGTCGTAGGATGCGGTGAGAAACTTTTGCCCGGGCCAACGCGACCACACCCACGCAAGCAGGCATACGGCCACAGTCTTGCTCTTCAGTGTCCTCGGCGGGACGTTGATGATGATGTCCGTTGTCTTCGGTTGACCCGCGGCAATGCGCTCCGCCTCCTGCTGAAGAACCTCGCAGAGATAGTCCAGATGCCAGTTCCATACCAGCTCCGTTGTGGGCTCGATGACAAACCATGCGCGACGAAAGAAGTACGAGAAGTCCCGGCATCGCCTACGCTCTTGTTCCATGCGCAGACGCAGATACCGGATCTTCTCTTCCCTGCTCTTTCTTTCGTTGCGCCACTTTTGAGTCAACGCCGACATGTCCGCCCCTGTCAATCTGCTCTATCGCCAGGCCCAACTCCTCATCGCTCAACTCCTCCAACTTGCCGCGCTTCGACTCCACAGAGGCACGCATGACGTAGTTGGTCTTATTCATCATCAGGAACTGCCAGGCCCGGACGTTGAAGTCGGAACCGAGCATCATACCGGCATGCCCCATCTTCTCCAAAGCAAGCAACCCTACTCGGATCGCGCGCGCGATTGCGTCGGGAGGGAAGTCTGTGGGAAACTGACGACAGTAGAGTTCGATGGTGTCCCAGTCACACGCAGGGAAGAACCGCTGATCGTAGCCGTGTTCAAGGTGGGAAATCAGGTCCTTGAAAAGAACCGTTCTCTCACCAGAAGTCTTGAACTTGCGATTGTAGCTGTTGCCCTTGGGAGCTGGTTGCGGGAATCGACCGACCGGACCTTTGCGATTGCCCTTTGTCTTGGGCTTCATATTGCCTCCTTTGTGGAGCGCTTGCTGACAATATACCACGGGTGGTGTAGAGAATGCAAGTTTTTTTGTATTCTCATTTCTGAGAGTGTCATGCGGATTTTATAATCACAGGATTCCTTCGACACGTCGCAGGATTCCTTCAGCGTGGTGCAGGATTTCTTCAGGATGCCGAAGGAATAATTCGAGAGAGTGAAGGCCCTCTCCTTCTCTTCTATTCTCTTCAATTACTCTCTAGGTACCACAAATACTACGTCAGAGAGAGTATATAGTCTTCCATAGTGTTGTAGCGCGTGGAAGCGCTACTCAAGGGAAGCTGCGTCCACGGCCCTATGCAGGCGCATACGGAGAGCTTCCGCGCCATGGATCGGGTATCCAAGCAAGTCGTTGGGGGTGCACTCGCAGATCCGGGCAATTGCGGCAAGCATGAGCGCGTCAGGTACATGCCTGCCGTTGAGCCAATACTGCATCGCGGCCGTGGTGACTCCGATGGCGCGGCAGGCGTCGGCCTGGGGAACGCCGGAGGCTCGGAGGGCGAGACGGATGCGGAGACCGAGTTGGCGACGGGTCATGGGTGTTCCCCTCTGTCACTTCTTTCACCAGCACGATCATCTCCAAGCAATCTGAGCATGTTCTACGGTAGTGTTTTTTTGCCAATATCACTAACTCATTGATATTCAAGGCGATTAAATCCTATTGACTTTTCATTTTGATTCGTGTATATTATCAACACCACCACTAATATACTACTTCTCGGCACGATTGCTGAAAAGAAGAGGCCAATTATGAAAACCGGAAACACCATCTCCGAAATGTCAACCAAAGCCTTGGTTGACAGTGCGGGGCGGCTGGCGGTTGCGCGGGCAATCGGGGTTCCTTACCCCACCCTCAACAGCAAGCTGAACGGCTATTGCGCTTTCCTCCCCGGCGAAGAAGACAGGGCGATCTCGGCGGCGAAGAAGATCCTTCGGGAGACGGGGGCTCATGCGTAGGCAGATCGGAACCAGGAAGTCAAACAGAAAGGGGCGGAGGATGCGCACCAAACGAAGATTCGTTGAGACGTCCCGGCTGTCAACGGGTGACCTGGTCAAGAAGGCCTGCATTCTGCGGGTATCCCTGCGCGCCCACATGTGGTATCAGGATCTGCGGGCCAAGGTCATGGGCCATATCGACTGGAAGCCCCGCGAAGAGAAACGCGTCAGATCCATAGCAGAGAGAGCGATTCGGGACGAGACCGCGGGAATCATCCGCCCGATTTGGGCATAGGGAACTACCACCATGTACGACGACGTAGTCATCACACCAAGCCACCCGCTGTTCCGCACCGCGCTCGAACTGCGGTTCAAGGCTGTCGAGAAGTTCGGGAGCGTCCGTCCGTGCTATGGCAAGTCTTTCTTCGAGTGCTTCACTGCCTACAATGGCAAGGTACAGTTCTGGTTCAACACCCTCGACGATAACACCCACGTCCTATCCGCTTCCATCACCGAAGGAGTAGTTGCCTCATGACACCGATCTCGGGGATCATCCTTTTTTGTCTGGGGTGCGCGTGCTTTGTGCTCGGCGTCGTACTCGGTATAGCGATTGGCCGATCCATGACGCACGCCCAACTCATCGACCTCGAAGAGAAAATCTCAACAGAGGAGAAATCATGTTCAAGAAAATCGTCGTAGCGATCGCAGTGTGCGCGGCAGCGTGTCTTGCTGCCGCGAGTTTTTCGGACGGGTGGACGGCCGGCTACAAGGTCGGATACTGCATCAAAGAGAGCCTGTGCATTGCTCCTATCCCTCCCATTCCTCCCCTTCCTCCTTTGGGAAAAGACACATACCAAGACGGATTTACCCTGGGAGTCATCGCCGGATCCAGCGCGAACCACTGAACAAAACGTCAACACATGACCTCCACAAACGATATTTCCCATGGTGCTCTCCCAATAGTGGGAGACGATATGATACGCACTGTGCGCGCTGGGGTCTGGCGCGTGGACGTCTCGGTCAAGCGCGACGACGGCTTGTGGTCTCATGTGGTCCGTACGGTCCACGGAGACCGACGTGGAGAGCACCAGGGGCGGGTGGCCGACGCAATCGGCCTTCCCGCCCTTTTTCTTTTGTCCAATGGGAGCACCGATGTACCGCATCTTCGAATGGGCAAAGCGGTTTGAAAACAACCAGACGCGTGAGCTGAAGTCACTCTCGTGGATCCGGCTTCCGGCCAAACTCGGGGGGTCTGGCTACACCCGGATCGCCGCGCGCAAGCAGAAGGACGGCCCGGCCATCTTTGGTTGCTTCGTCTCCCTGCTGGAGCTTGCCAGTCAGTGCGCCCCTCGCGGCGCGTTCTGTGACTCCGCTGGAACCGCGTACGACGAGGAGACCATGGCGGACATGACGCGTATGCCCCTTCCTCTGGTCAAGACAACGCTTGCCTTTCTGTCCTCCAAACCGTTTGACTGGATAGAGATTGTTGACGACGCGGCAGTGGGTCCGGTGACAGCCGAGGAAAACAGCCGCGTGGTCGACGATACCAAACTCTCCAGCGTCAAGCGCGGATCCCGGAGCATACAGGCGAGGTGCCATCACGACGTCGTCTTCCTGACCGAAGACGAGTACGTCAAGATGCGCAAAAACTGGGGTAGGCGATTCACGGATGCCGCAATCGTCGAATACTCCCTCAAGGTAAAGAAGGGGGACAAGGCGGCGAAACACCTCGACCACAACTCCGGGATCCTCGATTACGTTCGGCGCGGGTATCTCTGCGCGGGAATGCGCAAGGAGCCCGAAACTGTGGCTGCCTTGCCGAGAGTTCCCCGGCCTGACGAGGAGCGTTTTGATATCTCCGGAATGGTCAAGGAAGTGCAGGAGAAGATCGGTAAACGGTCCCTCGTGCTGACCAAGCCTGTTCGAGGAGTCTGCACCGCATGAATGTCGAGCGATACAAAACCGTCCAGGAACTCAATGCCGGCGAACGCTCGGTGTTGCAGGTACTGTTGACTGGCGGCAAGCACACGGCGGTTGAGATCACGAATCGAATAGGCACGATGCAGCACAACACCTGCGTCAAGTGGGCCGACTATCTGATAGAGTACGGCAAGGTGGGATCGATCCCCTACAAAATCATCTCGCAGCAGGAGCCGGGGAAGCACACCCACCAGTACTGGATTGACAAAATTGCATCCAGTTACGTGCAGCCGCAGGCGACGAGCACCCCCGCCAAGAAAAAGAAATACAGTTGCCCAAATGCCAACTGCCGGGCAGATTCTTTCTACTGGCAACTCAAGAACAGATCCACCGGACTGGTAGAATGCACCGTCTGCTATCATGTTTTCACAACCACAACCACCCTGAAGGAGGCGGAATAATGAGCGATAGGAAAGAGATTCGCAAACTCGGTTTCCTGGGTATTGGCGGCGGGAAGCTTGGGGTCCAGGTTCAGGCGGCCTTTGAGCAGGCGCAACTCAGTGCGCGCGATCTCAACGGCGCATGCTCGGTGGCGCTGAACATTGTGGTCTCCCCGCCTTCAACGGAGGATCCGCGCTACGGGCATGTGTCCTACACGCTCAAGGTCAACGAACCGCCCAGGAAGTCCATGAAGTACACCACACTGCTGCAGGACGGGATTATTGTCAACGAGTTGTGAATGGTACTGCATAGGGGAAGGAGGAGGCGGACGTGTTGCAGTATGAGTTGGCTCTGGCGCTTCCGGAGACGAAGTGATGTCAGACCGCCTTCTATATCAGCGTGCCAGAGACGAGCGATGGGAGCGCCAGCGGGATATGGCGGCGCACCTTAACAAGGTGCGCAAGGAGGTCTTCGGGGACGGTATGCGCCAACTGCTCTTCGATATGGCAGCGGAGAAGGTGCGGATCCACGAGTCAAACCTTGCGAGATCCTTGGAGCACTCCGAGCCTGCGACAATGCTGACTGGAAGGATGCAGATGGAGATCGAAGCGCAGGCTCACGATCCCTATCATCAACATGAAGAATACGGACAAACACCAACCAGGAGGACGGAAATGTCAGAAGGACCTCGCTTCACAATCATCGCAAAAGACGGACAGGCACTCATCGGCAATCACTTCCACACACTCACCGACTCCAGCGTCGACGTGTTCCGTACGACCGATCCCCAGGCGTTTGTCACGTATGTCAAGAACAAGGCCGAGCCTCAAGGCGGAGTAAGGGTATTCTACAAGGAGACGGAAATCACCGCATACCCCAAAAACTGGCCGGTAATTCGTGAACTCCAGCCCTTTGCCGTGTGCTCCCTGAAAGAGTCCATGCAGATCGATACGCTCAAGAGGGCGAACGCACACCAGATGGGAAACGCCGAACTGGAGATACTGCTCAAACGCCTGCGTGAAGGACTCGATTCTACGGGACGCCTCCTCCTATCTTCGGCAAAGGACTTGCGGTTCTCCAAAAACATCAAGTTCCAGCGGACCAAGGCGGCAAACGGGGATTTCTGTTTTAACTACACACGGGAGAATGTGACTGGAACCGAGCAGTTTGCCCCCCCCGAGACAATTTCGTTCACCGTCCCGATCTTCGAGAATGTTTGTTTCGAGAAGACGTTCACGTTTGAGTTTTTCTTCGATTACCAGGAGGTCGGTGACAAGCTGGCGACCGTGTTCCGAATCGATTCGGTGAACTTTGACGAAGACCTTCGGGATGCCACGGAGGAGGCCATTTTTCAGGAGATCGAATCGCTCAGAGAGCTCGCCATGCCGGGATCGCTCGAAGTCATCAAGCAGGATAACTCTTGGCACTTCAAAACAAACGGTGTGGTATGACCTGGCACAATCGCAGGCGGGCGGGATCCCCCCACGGGTCCCGCCCCAATCAGTCAAGCGGCCGCGTCGGTGAACGGTTGGCCGAGGTGTGGTTCCAGCAGCATGCCTGGACCATGTTTCGCACTCAGCCGGAGAGCCGAATCGTGACGATCAAGGGCGTGCCCACAATGGTTCCTGCGGGCACGGGCGGGATCGCGGACTACACGGGATACCGCATCCATCCGCCAACAGGAAACCCCGTGTACTGCGCTTGTGAGGTGAAGGAAGAGCGGAGCGACACACTACCGCACTCTAGGTTATCCACAGATCAGCGCAAGTGGATGGAGGCAATTCCAACGGCCTGCGGATTTGTGGCGGTTTGCTGGATGTCCGGTAACATTGAGGTTGAGGTGTTCTCGTACCAGCCAGGACGCGGGGCGTATTGCCGGGGGCAGGGGTTTGATAGGGGTAGGTTCTGATGGTGGGCTACGCGCAAATCGTCCTGGCGAGGAACCGGACACGGAGACAGCACAAGGTTTACCTATACGAAGCGGAGATCAACATGCTTCGATCGATGGGGTGCGGTTCGGTTTCGGATACCGTTCACGGAATTGTGGCGGCGTTTCTGGAACGGACGGAGCATGTGGTTGACTTTCTGAAGCCACGCGACAGGTTGATAATTCAGAACTTGCGCAGGGCCATTACGTCATGCAGGTAGTTGGTGTAAATGCCTGGCCGACCATATTATAGGCCGGGCTTAACAGAAAAGGAGCATTATGCCTTTAGCAAACGAAATTCGCGCCGCGATAAACCGCTGTAGTCGGGAGAACATCAGTAACACACCCGACTTCATCTTGGCAGAGTATCTTCTGTCGTGTCTCGCAGCTTTTGAGTCTGCCAGTATGCGGCGCGAAGAGTGGTACGGGCGTCATCTTTCTATCGGGGGTAACGCCCGGCTGGACATTAAGGACGGCCAGGCACATCCACCAACACCGCCAGCCCAAAATAACGGGACTGGTGGAAATCCTATTGCTAATATGCCCATTACTTCGGGCGTGGCGTAAACGTTGTACGAAATAAACCGTTCTCTGGAGGTTATAGGTGGCCGCTAAAACATTTGAAGAGTGGATTCACGATGGATTGGAAAATGAGCATGTTCCCACTGATAGTCACGGGTGGCTTCGTCGCGCATGGGAAGCGGCCACAATTGCTGCGGAAGAACGGTTTACATCGCACAACAGGCAAAGTACGCCATGTCAAGATTTTTGGCACAGTGGCGGGCTGCGTGCTGGGTCGTGTCCGTCGTGCGGCGAAGTGGGGTAGGTTACACGGCGCACATTTGCCGTGGCGTTGGCTGCAATTTTTGCGGCTTGAGAATTATAGGCACGGCGCAAAGGCAAATCCGGCGCGTCGTGCGCCTCCGAGGAAATAGGAGAATGTGTATGAGCGAAGACGCAAAGAAGTTGTTGCCGTGCCCCTTCTGCGGAACTACCCGTATCGTGGAGGTTCCTCTTGGGCAAGGCTACACGGTGGCCAAGTGTTTTGAATGCAACATCCATCGCCCTGTCGAAAAATGGAATATTCGAGCCGCCCCAAGTCGTACATTTTTCAGCGACGATATTTGCGACTATTGCAAGAAAGAAATAAACTGCCGACGTTGTGTGAATCACGACCAGTTTACAGGGAGAAAGCTTCACCCATGGATAGGGGAGTGACAATGAACGACGAAGTGGATTTTGCAACCCTTACCCGAATTGCCGAGCAAATGCTTATAGTCGCAGATAATGTAGAATCGATTGACCAAAACGTAATGGAAACCATGATTCGTGAGTGGCAACATCTGCTTAGGATGGCTGCATGTCTTGTGGTATGAACAAGCCTCGCGGAATTTACGGGAAATACAATGTTTCCCGAACTGATGGCAGCAGTGGGCGCGGTGGGAGACACGAGTATTGCGACTATTTTGTACTTGACGTCACGCATGACGCCTTTTCCGCTCCTGCGCTTTTCGCGTATGCCGATGCATGCGCCAAAGATAACCCGCAGCTTGCGCTCAATCTTCGTACTATGGCAACTGGTTGCCTAAAGAATAATCCACCACCCGAACCCTGCCAACACGAGTGGAAGATAAAAGACGAAGGATTCATGTGCACATCATATCGATGTACGAAGTGCGGGGCAGGATGCGATGATATGGGAACCAGTTGTTGAAAGGACGATCATATGCTGAAGCTGAAATTCACAAAGACGCAGATTCGGACGGTGCGCAAAGCTGAGGGCTATTTCTACCAGCAACGGGGGAAAAAACCAAGCGGAACCATCGAGGGGTACGCGCGCCTTTCGGCTGCTATTTACCCGTTCTACACCATGCTCATGGACGAACCTTGGATGCTCAAAGAGGCGGAGGTTAAGATGAGAGGCTACTGGTTATTGCCGAAGCCGAAGCCGATTACAGCGGACAGGTATCTTGTCAAACACTTTTCTTTGATGATTTGGGCATACATCGTCTCGCGTGACATAGTGCGAGAACGAAGCAACGCTCCGGCACGTCCTGTGCCTCCGCTCCGGAGCGCCGTGCAGAACGGGGAGGCCGCAAAAACAGCAGCCAACAGGCGCAACCCGCAACGAGTACGCAACGGGTGAGTGCGCCATGGCGTTGGCCGAAATTGAACCGGCTTTTTGAATTATAGGCGGCGCACATGAAACATCAACCAAAATTAACTTATCAAAGCAACGATGTCGTATATACTCCGTTATCGTATGCAGGGGCGATTGTTCGCTATTTCAAGCCATCGGGCCGCATTTTGGAACCGTGTTCTGGCGGTGGCGCTTTTTTGGAATACATGCCGGATGCCATGTCTTGCGAAATAGATAACGGCTCATCATTTTTTTTGTGGCATGATCAAGTTGATTGGATTGTAACGAATCCGCCTTGGTCAAAATTTCAACAGTTTTTGCTTCATTCGCTCAACATTGCCACACACATAGTTTTTCTTGTTACCGTCAATCATTTATGGACCAAGGCGCGGATTCGTATGGTGCGAGAACGTGGGTATGGCATCCGGCATATTTTAACGATGGATACGCCGCCAGAATTTCCGCGATCTGGTTTTCAATTGGGGGTTATTCATCTCGAACGCGGGTATTGCGGCCCGTCTATTATCGAGCATTTAGAACCGTGCGCCGCAGATGATTTGGAAGCCGGTCCAACATCGGCCAACACACAAAGGGCAAAATGCCCGCAGTTGGCTTTGGAGTTGGAATTATAGGCGGGCACTTCGCCCGTTTGTGGAACGTTGGTGTAAATGCCTGCCGAGAGCGATTTTGTAGGCGGGCTTTTTCAAAGGAGCATTTATGAGTTGCGGCTATCTTCTTGAGTTCGACGATGTTTCCGAACTTATCAGGCTCCACTATAATTTGC
>Ga0315285_10004663_pt1 | contig 14219 bp, 6 predicted proteins | sample YL17G09_36_MG_FD_203698 | JGI IMG/M metagenome (GOLD analysis project Ga0315285, IMG submission 203698) | Sediment microbial communities from Yellowstone Lake, YNP, Wyoming, USA - YL17G09_36 | ecosystem: Environmental > Aquatic > Freshwater > Lake > Sediment | place: USA: Wyoming | collected...
TGGACATTCTGGCCCCTGCTGACCCTGTCTATACGACAGATATTGTTGGTCCGCTCGGCTACGACCCCGGCGATTACTTCCCGTATTTCAACGGAACGTCTTCGGCGTGTCCTTTTGCTGCCGGCGCCGTTGCCTGTATCCAGACTGCTGCTTTGGAGAAGCTGGGCCGTTACCTTACGCCTGCCGAGATTAAGTATCTATTGATCACCACCGGTGACCCTGTTACCGATACCAAGGTTGCAATAACCAAGCCCAGGATTAACCTTGGCCGGGCTGTAACCAGCCCGTCAGGTCCGCCGGTTTACGTTGGAAAAGGCTGCACGCTTAATGGCTGGCTTGCTCCCGACTCCAACAATTACTGGAGCTGGGATGCCCAGAACTGGGACGGCAACGTCATAGAGGAAGACCCGAACTTCATCTACGGCTACTACCTGAGTCAGTTTGCTGCCGGCCAAGCGATCGAGAGCAACTGTGTCGATGGCGGCAGCGACTTGGCAAGCAATCTTGGTCTTGGTACTTATACTACGCGTATCGATGGGGTGGCTGACGTCAACGTGGTTGATATGGGTTACCACTATAAGCACGCGGTTGCCAAGTACCAGTTGACCGTCTTAGTGGTGGAAGATCCGAACGCCCCTGGCATTCACGGTGCTGTCGAGCCGAATAGCGGCTGGTTCCTTGAAGGTGCGGAACTGACGCTGGCGGCAAAACCCAATCCGGGCTATTACATCCAGGGCTGGTATGACGTCAACGATATCTTGCTGTCCTACAACAAAGAGCTTGACGTAGTAATGGACGCTAACCACGTCTATAAGGTCAGGTTCCGGCTGCCGAAGAATATCGAAGTGTCGGGCGGCGGCAATGCCATTCGTCAGGCGCTCAACACCGCGCGGAACGGCGATACCCTCATCGTTGCTGCCGGCTCTTACGATGGTGACATAAACTTCCAGGGTAAAGAGATCAAGCTGGTAAGCACGAATCCCGACGATCCTAACGTTACGGCCTATACGATCATCAACTGCAATAATAGTACTCGTGCTTTCACCTTCAATGGCGGCGAAGACGCCGGCACGATTGTGGACGGCTTCACGGTAATCAATGGCGGACTCTTTGCACAACCCGGCGGCGCTATCTATGTCGGCGATGGCAGCAGTCCCACCATTGTGAACGTTACCATAAGCGACTGCAACGTGGCTTTTGCCAGCGGCGGCGCAATATACGTTGACGCCAACTGCAGCCCGACTTTCCGGAACGTCACAATTACTAACTGCATAACCACATCCGGCGGAAACGGCGGCGGTGTGTACGTGCACGTCAACGCCACTCCGACCTTTGCAAAGTGCGCGATTTCCGACTGCTCCACCGAAGGCTTCGGCGGTGCGGTCTATTGTAGCGGAGGCAGTTCCGCCGTATTTACCGACTGCAACTTCGTAAATAACTATGCCAACTATAGTGGCGGCGGATTCTACTACGATGCAAACGCCGTATCAACGCTCACCAGGTGCAATATCGCCCACAACAGGGCCGACGCCCGCGGCGGCGGAATCCGCTATAACCTTGGCTGCTCGGTGCAGGTAAGCGACTGCAATTTCGTCGACAACAGTGCCGCCGAAGATGGTGGTGCGCTGTATTTCGACCCGAATTGTTCGGGGGCAATCAGCAAAGGCGTATTAGTCTATAATGACGCCAACAACGGCGGCGGGGCAATATATTTGCGCGACTGCAATGCCCTGTCGGTCGCCGATTGCAATATCGCTTACAATACGGCTATTCGCGGCGGCGGCTTATACTGTGCTGATTCGGCTGGCTCGAAAATTATTGCCTGTTCGATCAAGCACAACGAGGCTTCTCAGGTGTGGTACGAATACTTTGTGCCCGACCCCAACGGGCAGCCCGTTCCGATACCGCGGGACGACCCGGCCTTTGATCCGCAAGATCCGAATCTCATAGTGGTTAAGCATACGGATAGGTCCGTCATGGCCCAGGGCGGCGGTATCTACTCTTTTGCGGGCCCCGCTCTGATCGGCGATTCCGAGATCAGCTACAATCAAGCCAACACATCAGGCGGCGGCTTGTATCTGACCGGCGGGCGGTATGAGCTGACAACGCTTAAGAATTGTCTTGTAGCCAACAACCTGGCCGGCAGAGACGGCGGAGGTCTATCTTGCAACTGGTTCGATAAGCTGGTCGTATCCAATTGTACTTTTGCCGGCAATAAGGCCGACGATCCGAACTCCGATGATCCTAACTTCGGCGGGTTCGGCGGAGGGTTGTTCTGCTCGTATGACAGCAGTGTGAATCTAATTGATAGTATCCTGTGGGCCAACAACGGCTCCAAGAGTTCACAGATATACGTCGGCATGGGTTTGGATCCGAACCACCGCAGACCCTCAACGCTTGCTGTTTCGTATTGCGACGTCGGCGGCTGGAAAGGTCCAAAGGATGTCAACGTGATCGATCCCAATGTTGTATTTGCCGAGCCGGGCTGTGGTTTGGATTGGGACTTCGACAATGTGATTGATGCGGACCCGCGTTTTGTCAATGCTTACTTCTTAAGTCATTCGGCTGCCGGTCAGATGATCAATAGCAAGTGTATCGATGCAGGAAGTGACTTGGCTGGCAATCTTAATCTCTCTACGTTCACCACTCGAATCGACGGCGTTGCCGACATAGGCATCGTCGATATTGGATATCACTATCCTGCTGCCGCGTATCAATTGCGGGTCGATGTGGCTGGCGGTAATGGTTCGGTTGATCCCAATAGGGGCACGTATAATCGCAACGCTGTACTGACGCTCAGGGCCAAACCCAATCCGGGCTATCGTGTCCAGGGATGGTACGATGTCAACAATGTCCTGCTCTCTGTCGATAGAACCATGGAAGTCGTGATGGATGCAGACGTAGCCTTTGTTGTCAGATTCGAGCGCGCACAGACAGCGGATGTTTCGGGCGGCGGCAACGCTATCCAGGTGGCCATTGACCGGGCCAAGAGCGGCGATGTCCTGGTGGTTGCAGCCGGAACCTACAACGGCAATATTAGCTTACGCGGCAAAGATATTACCGTGGTTTGCACTAATCCTGATGATCCTAACATAATTGGCAGCACAATTGTCGATTGCCAGCAGAGCGGCCGTGGCTTCATCTTCAATAATGCCGAAGATGCCAACACCGTTGTGAATGGCTTTACCATTATCAATGGCAGCGTCACCGGCCAGGGCGGAGGCGGCATATACATTGATCCCAATAGCGGCCCAACCATCATAAACGTAACAATCAACAACTGCTCTGCTGCGCAGGCTAACGGCGGCGGCATATACGTCGATGCAAACAGCAGCCCGACATTTATAAACTGCACAATAACGAATTGCTCTGCTGTCACCGGCGGTGGGGCCTTCTGTGATTTCAATAGTGCGCCGACATTCAGTTACTGTCTGTTCGGCGATAACTCGGCGGATTTAGGCGCCGGCCTCTATTACGACGCCAACTGCCTATCTACGGTGTTAGAATGTAGATTCACCGGTAACTCAGCGGCGCAGGATGGCGGCGGCCTGTATTGTGACCCCAATAGTCTGATTACTATTGCGGACTGTAATTTTGCGGATAATTCAGCCGTTCGGGGCGGCGGATTGTACTGCGACCCGAACTGTTGGGTGACAGTCGCCAAGACTATATTCAGCGACAACACCGCAAGTGCTGATGGTGGTGCCGTATATTTGTATCATGCGAACGTATCCATAAGTGATAGTACGATTGTGTCCAACTCGGCCCTTCGTGGAGGCGGATTGTGGTGCTATGATTCTCCGGCCACGACAATCACAGGCTGTACGATCAGATACAACCGGGCCGGGCCGCTATTTGACCCGAACGACCCCAACGATCCGAATGCTTTGGTAATTGGCGCGGGTGGCGGCGTGTATTGCTTCGCCACGGCAGGACTAATCCGCGACTGCGTTGTGACGCACAACATCGCCAATACGTCGGGCGGCGGGATTTATGTAGCTGGAGACGTAAACTCACCGGCCATCAAGAACAGCCTGATAGTCTACAACTTTGCAGGTAGAGACGGCGGCGGCGTCTCCGTCAATTGGCACGCGAGGCCAACAATCTCAACGTGTACGTTCGTGGGTAATGCCGCAGCAGGTACGTACGGCGACCTCAAGAAAACCGGCATCGGCGGCGGTTTGTACTGCTCGTATCACGCCTTGGCGAACGTGACTGACAGCATCTTCTGGAAGAACTTCGCCCTGAGGGGGCACGAGCTGGCCGTGGGAACCGGCTTCGAGTACGACCCAAGATACGGGACACTTTCGGTTTCATACTGCGACGTCGAGGCTGGGCAAGGTGAGGTTGAGGTTGACACTGGTTGTACGCTCAACTGGGGCCCCGGCAACATAAACAGCGACCCGCTTTTCGTAACCGGCAGACTTGATAGCTTCTACCTTAGCCAGGTCGCCGCCGGCCAGCTCAGGAAGAGTCCTTGCGTTGACGCCGGCAGTAGCTATGCAAGTGACCTCGGCCTGGTTGGATACACTACCCGGACCGATGAGGTTGCTGATACGCTCAAGGTCGATATGGGCTATCACCATCCGACGGCACAGCCGTGCAGATTCTGTGACTTGGTCTACGACGGCATTATCAACTTCCGTGACTTTGCCATTCTTGCCGAGAAATGGCTGGCAAAAGGCTGTTCCGACACTAATACCTGGTGCCAGGGCCGAGACTTTACGTTCGACACGCTGCTGAATATGGAAGACATCGCCTTCCTGGCTGATTGCTGGCTGGTCAGAGATACTGAGCCTCCGGTTCCTGATCCATCCCGGTGGGAGGTTGAGCCGTACGTGTCCTCACCGAGCTCAGTCACTATGGCTGCCGAGCTCGCGTTTGATGCCTGGGGCTGGAATGTGCAGTACTACTTCCAGTGCTTCCGCGGCAATTGCCACGACAGCGGCTGGCGGGATAGCCCGGCATATACGGACATCGGCCTGACCGCCGGCACCAGATACGCTTACAGAGTAAAGGCCCATGACGAGCTCGGCAACGAAACCGAATGGTCGACCGTCCGCTATGCCGGTGAAGAAGACGGGACGCCGCCGGCGCCGGCGCCTGAATGGGAGCGAAGACCCTATGCATTATCTGATGATGCGATTGCCATGGTGGCTACTCCTTCGTTCGATGATAGCGGCGTGGAGTATTACTTCCAGAGTGTATCTGGCGGCGGGCATGATAGCGGCTGGCTAAATGACCGCAGCTACACGGATACCAACCTTGATCCCAACACCGAATACTGCTATAGGGTCAAAGCCAGAGATAGATCGCCCAACCATAATGAAACGGCGTGGTCAACCGTGGCGTGCGCCACTACGCTTCTTCCGCCGGACACAACTCCGCCGACGCCTAACCCGATGCAATTTGATCCAAATGGCGCTCCGCAGGAGATTTACGGTGGTGGAGGCACATGGGATTACTATGCCACAATGACAGCACTAGTGGCTGCTGATGCCAGCGGGTTTGTGCAGTATTACTTCGAGTGCTCTGACTCGCGCTATAGCAGCGGCTGGCAAGCTGCTAATACGTACACCGTCCTGGTGGGCCAGAAGGGACGAGGTTTTAGTTTTCGCGTCAAAGCGCGCGATCTTTACGGCAACGAGACCGCTTGGTCTGTAGAGCTTCGGATGGGCCCCTTGCCTTAATCACGAGCAACGAAAAAACGGCCGTTCCAAAGACAGACTGTTACGGAATTGTTTCATTTGGCTCTTAGCGTCTGGTAGCCGTAGTGCATAAGCAGGTGGTCAAGTATCACCAACGCCGTGTAGTTCTCGGCGACCGGCCAGACGCGAGCGACAATTGTTGGGTCGCGCCTGGTGATGGCTGCGATCTCTTTGTTCTCCAGAGTGTATTTGTCAATCGTTCTCTGCGGCTTATTAATTGTGGACGTAGGTTTTACCGTGAGTCTGACCACGATGGGCTGGCCTGTGGTAAGACCGCCGGTGATGCCGCCGGCATTATTTGACTCGAATATTACCTTGCCGTTTTCAGCCCGCATTTGGTCGTTGTTTTGGCTGCCCGTCATATCCTTGACCGCAAAGCCTGCCCCGACCTCGACGCCCTTGACCGCACCGATGCCGAGCATTCGGCCAAGCTCAGCGTCGAGCTTACAGAAGACCGGCTCGCCCAGACCTACGGGCACGCCCGTGACGATCACTTCGACTACCCCGCCGGCTGAGTCACCCGTGGCACAGATGCGGTTGCAGGCATCCACCATTGCCTGGGCGGCATCGATGTCGGGACAGTTCAGTACCGGGTGCACGCCATATTTATCCCGAATCGCGGCGGGTTTTATCTTTGGGGCTTTGTCACGGATGACGTCGATTTGCTTCTCGATTTCTGCCAGCACTCTGGCTTTCTCGAGAAACCGCATCTCCATTGTAATCCGGCCTTTTACGTAGATCTCCTGGTAGAACGGGTCGAGGTCTCGCCGCATCTTCTTATAGTCGTTGGTGTGCGCTAACGCCCGCTCGTGAGGAATGTCTGGACAGCGGACGCCGGCAATTTCTTTCACGTAGGCGAAAACTTCAATGCCGCACTTCTTCAGGACCTTTTTGGCAACGTATCCTGCAGCCGCGATTGTGGAGGTGTAGCGTCCGCTAAAAAAACCGGCGCCGATAGCATCATCGTCCGGCCCGTATTTTATGAATGAAGCGTACGATGCGTGGCCGGGTCTCGGCGTGCGGTTCGTGTCCTGGTATTGCTTGATGTGGACGAAATGTCGGTCGAGGTTGGGAATCAGGATAACCAAAGGCGTGCCGTTGGTGTGGTTTTTGTTGCCGGCGTTTTCAATAGTATCGGCGGCGTTCAGGCCCGAGTAGATGATGGGTAGGTCCGGCTCTTTGCGTGGACTGGATAGTTCATCCGCACCTGGTTTTCGAAGCAGCAGGTCGCCGTAGATTTCCTGCTCGGTCAGAAGCATTCCAGGCGGCGCACCTTGAATGACGGAGGTTAGACCTTCCTGATACGAGCCACCCGCAACGGTTACCTGAAAACAGCGTCCGATGTGACAGCCTAACATTTTTTCTCCTCTGAAAAAGAATAAAAATCAAATATCAAAATTGTGGAATTGCCGCCTTGCGGCAATGACTTCCTTGATTTTGCATGTTACATTTTGATTTTTATACCAGTTCCATATTCGCGTCGATGCTTTTCATCAGTTTCACGTAATCCGGGAACGTGACATTCATCGCCTCGGCGGTATCAATGACACATCCGTCGTCCATCGCCAATCCTGCCAGCGATAGGGCCATTACGATTCTGTGGTCGCTTCTGCCATCCAGCAAAAGCGATGGATGATGGATGATGGATGATGGACGATTCGTCCCTCGTCTCTCGTCACTCATCCCTCGTAAACTGCCACGTATTATAAGGCCGTCGGGCAGCTCTTCAACATCGGCGTTCATTTTCTTTAGCTCTTCGGCCATACACCTGATGCGGTCGGTTTCCTTCAGCCGAGCCTGGGGGACATTGACCAGCCGAGTTTCGCCTTCAGCAAAAGTGGCAGTCACAGCCATAGCCGGCAGGGCATCGGGCGTCCTATTCATGTCGACCTCAATGCCCCGCAATGGTGCGGCCTTAATAGTTATGGAGTGTGCCTGAATAGTGATATTTGCGCCCATTGCCTTAAGATAATCGACCACGGCCTTATCCGGCTGGCTATCTGAGAAATCAAGGCCAAGCAAGGTCACTTCGTCTGCAAACAGCGCTGCGGCGCAGAGAAAAAACGTGCCGCTGGAAAAATCGGCAGGAATTGTAGCGTCAAAGGCCCGGTAGCTTTGATTGCCCTTCACTTTGAATCTTCGCATCTGCTCATTTTCGTATTGTATTTTCTGCTTGTCGAGCCAGTCGAGCGTCATTTGCACGTAGTCAGGCTCATTAAGCAGCGTCACTTCTATTTCGCTATCTTTAGCTGCCAGCGGCGTGCATAAAACCAGGCTGGACAGATACTGGCTGGTAGATGCGGCGATGGATGTTTTTCCGCCCACCAGTTGGCCCGTTATCCGCACTGGGGCACAGCCTGTATTGTTGACGCTGATGCAGTTTGCCCCAAGATCATTCAGCGAATTTAGCAGCGGGCCAACCGGGCGGCTTTGTGTTTGTTCGTCGCCTGTGAAGGTGACAGTCTGGCCTTTTCTCACCAATGACGCTGAACCAATGGCGATATTTAGAGTTGTGCCGGAGTTGCCGACATCAACGACCTCTTTTGGATTTTTGATTTGGGCGGCTGTGCCGGTTACTTTCCAGAGCGTTGGTTCGGATGTGTCAATCTGAGCACCCAGTGCTCGATAGCAGTTGACGACCGCATCTGTGTCACCTGAGATAAGCGGATTGCGAATGGTGCTCTGGCCCGAAGCCAGAGACGCGATCGCCACAGCCCGGATGGTATGCGATTTCGATGACGGAATCAGAACCGTCCCTTTTAGGCGGGACTTTCTGACAATAAGCTTCATGTTCACCTACAAAATTCGAATATCGAATATCGAAATCCGAAACAAATCTGAATGACCAAAATTCAAAATTTGAAATGTTTTGGTCATTTAGATATTTGAATTTCGGTATTGTTTCGTGCTTCGCATTTCGAATTTAGGGTTTACGCTAACTTTCCCGGCTCATCTATATATTAAGTTTAAGGTGCTTGTGCCGCGGCTTGGTTGACAAGGAACAGGACTGCCATTCGCACGGCCAGGCCGTTGGTTACCTGCTGCAGAATGACGCTGTTGCGGCCGTCGGCCACTTCGCTTTCCATCTCCAGGCCTCTATTGATTGGGCCTGGGTGCATAACCAAGATGTCAGGTTTCGCTCTTTTCATCCGCTCCACCGTCAGGCCAAAATAGTGTGAGTATTCCCGGATTGAAGGAAACGGATTGCCGCCCAGGCGTTCAAACTGGATGCGAAGCATGTTTACAACGTCAACCTTATCAATTACCTCATCGAGCGAATAGCTCACCTTGACCGGCAGTTGTCTCACTTCTGCCGGCATAAGTGTCGGTGGACCGACAAATGTGACTTCAGCGCCGAGCTTGGTCATTGCCCACATGTCACTGCGGGCCACGCGAGAGTGGCTTATGTCGCCGACAATTGCTATTTTCAAGCCCTGAAGGGTTCCCTTAATTTTACGTATGGTATAGGTATCCAAAAGGCCCTGTGTGGGGTGCTCGCAATAGCCGTCGCCGGCATTGACGACGCAGGCATTGATGTTTCTGCTCAGAAACTTCGGGGCGCCGGCGGCGCTGTGCCGAATCACGACAATATCGACGCCCATCGCCTCCAGATTTCTGGCTGTATCCAATAGCGTTTCGCCCTTGCTGACGGAGCTGGCTTTCTCGGTGAACTCTATAACGTCGGCGCTTAATCGGCTTGCCGCCAGAGTAAAGCTATTTCGTGTGCGCGTACTGTCTTCGAAGAACAAATTCACTACCACTTTTCCTCGCAGCGGCGGGGCTTTCTTGACCGATCGGGTGCTTATCTGCTCAAAACCCTTGGCGGTGTCAAGAATGTAAGTTATCTCTTCGGCGCTCAGCTCTCGCAGCCCAAGCAGATGTTTGCGATGCCAGATGAATTGCTTGCTTTTCCTTATTAGGGCCATAGATTCGTATTTCGTGAAGCGTATATCGTATTTGGTTTCAAGGCTTCGCGTTTACTACTCGATGACCACTTCGTCTTTTCCGTCCGACTCGACCAGATTAACCTGGACCAGTTTGCCGGGTTCAACGTCGGCCCTATAGCCGACATAGTCGGCTTGAATAGGGAATTCTCTGCCGGCTCTTTCAACGAGGACCGCCAATCTTATCGCCCTGGGTCTTCCCAAATCTATAAGTGCGTCCATGGCAGCGCGAGTTGACCGCCCGGTATATAGCACATCATCGACCAGGATAATAATCTTGTCGTCTATGTCGAAGCCGATCTCGGTAGTTCGAACCTGCGGCTGAGCAGCGCTCTGCGGCGAGTTCAAGTCATCTCGGTAAAGCGTAATATCTAACGTGCCGCACGGGACATCTTTGCCCAGCATTTTCGACAACTGCCCGGACAGCCGCTGGGCAAGGATTTCTCCTCTGCTGCGGATACCGATTGCAGCGATATCCGCCTGCCTGGGGGTTTCGGCGACAATGCGGCCCGCCAGGTCTTTGAGAATCTTGTCGATCTGCTTGGAATCCAAAATTACCTTCATAACTGTGGTCAGCCAATCATTCTAACCACGGATTTCACAGATTTCACTGATTTTTTTGACTTTTTAATCCGTGGTAATCTGTGTTAGTCTGTGGTTTATCCTTGGGCATTGGGCAAGATTTCGCAGTGAAGTTTTTGAATACCTCGCTTTTCAGTGCTAAAAACCGCTATTTTATGCAACATGCCTGATAATCTACTTGAAAATAAAGTTGATTTCTGGTATCATATTATACAAGAATCTGCAGGCAGCAGGCTACAGATCACGGAGCAGATAGCGTGTAAGGTATAGTATTTAGCCCCGCGCTTTAGGCGGGGTTCTCAATGGGGCGTTGTCACCATTTCCAGGGTAACAGAATGGCACGAGCCGCCAAGAGGGTGTTTATCCTGGCTTGTTTGGCAGGATTGCTAAGCTCTGCAAGCATGGTCGTCAGAGGCGAAGGGCCGCAGACTGATAAAGTCCTGCAGCCGCAGAGCCTGAATCACGCCGGCGTTTATGCCTTGCGAGGTATCGAGCCTGGTCTGACAGGCTCCGGCGTCAGATTTGCTCTGGTCTGCCGGAGCATTACTTACACGGATGGTGAGCCGCAAAACGATTACCGCCCCAATGTGCAGCACAGATGCTTTGGTTCGCAGCGGTTCATTTTCCACGACCTGGGTCAAGTGCCGCCGGGCATTTCGCCGCACGCAACGGCTATTTGCTCAATACTATTTGGCCAGGACCCCGATTCGTTCGATCCGGACCTGGGCAGGTTCTATTATCAAGGTGTTGTGCCTGGAGCAAAGGCGGCTGTCTATGAGTTCTGGTATTTCTTAATCAATAATGTCTTTAGTCATTTGCCGCCCGATGCTGATATTGTCAGCGCCAGCATCGGCAGCCAATTCGAGGACTGGTGGACACGAGGGATCGAGTCACTGGCTGAACATTACGGACTTATTGTTGTAGCCGGCATAGGCAATGGCTCAAACGCCTGCGACCCTCCCCTATATCCAGGCGGGGGGGCGAATGTCATCGGCGTGGGCGTGGTCGACTCGGTAAATACCGAGAGCCTGGCAGCCAAGCTGGCGCACTTCTCGCTGGCTTATCCCGAGCACTCCAGTTGTGGGCCGACTGCGGATGGACGGTGCAAGCCGGATATTGTCGCTCCAGGCAACTGCCTGGCCGCCAGTGCAAACGCCCCCGACTTCTACGAGCTAACGGGCAACTGGTCGAGTTTCTCGACCCCAATAGCGGCAGGAGCTGTCGGCTTGCTCATCCAGAAAGCTAAAGAGCAGCCGAGTCTGAGTCCGGCTGTGTCGCCGGACGGGGGCAATTGTGTTATGAGAGCTATCTTAATGAACTCGGCGACCAAGTTGCCCTATTGGCATAAAGGGCGTCTGGCAGGTGACGACGACCACGTCGTTCCTCTGGACTACATCCAAGGGGCCGGTATGCTAAATGCAGTTGGCGCCTATCAACATCTTGTTGCCGGCCGGAATAAGCCGGGTAAGGTCTTGCCAACCGGCTGGGATTTGAATCGGCTGCCCTCCTTCTTGCTTTCGCAAGAAAGCAGGAGGGCGGCGAACGTTTATGAATTCACCGTCGGTGAGTCAGCGGACACATTCATTACCGCCACGCTTGTTTGGAATAGACACTACAAAAGGGTCTATCCTTTCGAGCCTGATACCGCCAGGGACAGCAATCTCAGGCTCGAACTCTGGGCTGTTGACACGGAGAACTCGAACAACAGTCGCTTGCTGGATTATAGCGATAGCGCGGTTGATAATGTGGAGCATATTTACTGTCGGGCACTGGCTGGTTACACCAATTATGAAATTGTTGTATCGTACAGCAGCCTCGATAATCGGCTGGACACAAATGCAGCGCAGCAATATGGTCTGGCATGGACCGTCGGCCGGAGCCCGGATAGCGATAGCATCTTTTGGCACGATCTCAATGCCGATGGGATCGTGAATGACCTGGACTTTGCTATTCTGCTGGACAACTGGATAGCCGGAGTTAAGTCTCCGGGAAGTTACTTACTCGGTGACATCAATACGGACGGCGCAATCGACGCCGATGACCTGCTAATCCTCGTGGACCACAATAATCGCCAGGCCGATTGGCACACAAAGCAAGATAGTGAGACAAAGCAATGAGCTTTGCCTGCATGATTTTCCTGCAGATCGCCTTTTCTTCGACATCTCTTGCGGAGCAGCCGTGGAGGTTCATCGTCACCTGCGACAGCCGCGGCAGCGACAGCGGCATCAATCAGCGCATTCTGGGCGAGCTGGTTGCCGAGATTAAAAAGCAGGGCGTGGATTTTGTCCTGTTTCCGGGCGATCTAGTCTCCGGCTATTCAACCACCGGCCCGAGCCAATTTGAGGCTCAATTGAAGCAATGGGTAGACCTCATGAAGCCGGTCTACGACGCCGGCATCGGTGTGTATGTCGGTCGCGGCAATCACGAGCTTGCGGACCTTTGGTACATTTCTTCCGGTTATAACACTGACCCGAATGATAATTACGCGCGCCGCTGGCTTAACGTTTTCGGCATTGACTTGTATCCCGCCCAGAAACTGCCCGCCAACGGTCCTGCGGGCGAAAAGTATATGACGTATTCTGTCACTCACAAAAACGCTTTTATTGTTTGTCTCGATCAGTATGCCGGCGTCAGGCACGAATTTGCCCATAAGGTGAATCAAGGCTGGCTTGATGCCCAGTTGGCGGCTAACACGAAAGCGCACGTCTTTGCGGCTGGGCACGAACTTGCCTTCAGGGCCTTGCCGCGTGAGTGCCTGGATAAATATCCGACAGACCGTGATGCGTTCTGGGTCAGCATCAAAGATGCTGGCGGGAGGACTTATTTCTGTGGCCACGATCATTTCTATGACCATGCCCGCGTCGATGACGGCGACGGTGACCCGGATAATGACATCCACCAGTACACCATCGGAACCGCTGGGGCGTACCTTTATACGTGGTCGCCGCCATACGATGGCAATAACAGCGACTATATTGTCGAGCAAGTGCACCATGCCGGGCGGTACGGTTATGTTCTGGTCGACGTAAACGACTTAGACGTAACGCTGACCTGGATGCAGCGCAGCACAAATAACCTGAGCATAGACGGTATCTATGAGGCCGGTGAGGTGTGGAGTTACGGGGTTCTGCCCAGGCCGGTTGTGCTGTCACCGAATGGTGGCGAGAACCTCGTGGCAGAAAGTGGTTACACGATTACATGGAAAACGCTCGAAGGCGCAAAAATAGATTACGTGATGATCGAATACTCTTGCGACAATGGCCTGAGCTGGAAGGAAGCTGATGTATGGCAGAACATCGGCTCGTACCAGTGGAAGACCCCGGCGGTCGATTCTGACCGATGTCTGCTGCGGATAAGTGATCTGCGAAATCCGACTATCGCCGACACAAGCGATTCTGTCTTTACGATATTTCAGTGCCGCAGACGCCTTAGCGGCGATCTGAACGGCGATTGCTACGTCGACGCCTTAGACCTGGCTATATTAGCCGGCGATTGGCTCAAATGTGCAAATCCGTTTGATCCTGCCTGTGATGCGCAAGAGTAATCTGTTATTGCCAACCAACAGTGTTTGGCATCAAATTATCAGGCTGTTGTTTAGCCGTCGCCGGCACGGCGATGGCCGAGGATGGACTCGCTAAGTAAAGTCCGGCGCCTTAAAACCAACGACCCAAATGATCGGTGCTCACCGGCGGTTTTGCAAAAAATCGAAAACCCCTTTTAATTCTTTGCCATTTCTGGTAAAAGTGCTTACACAGCGGCTGGCTGCGCTTGCCGCGGGGCAGCGGAAAGTCCGAAGCGAAAGACATAAAACTGGATCCGCCAAGTGGAGCGTGAAATGCTATGCCTGATGAGCTTCTGATAAAAAATGGGCGAGTGATTGACCCTGCAAACGGCATTGATAAACAATGTGACGTGCTTATCGTGGACGGCGAGATCGCAGAGGTTGGCCGGATTGATAAGCCTGTGCAGACGGTTATTGATGCTA
>Ga0315285_10004665_pt1 | contig 14216 bp, 6 predicted proteins | sample YL17G09_36_MG_FD_203698 | JGI IMG/M metagenome (GOLD analysis project Ga0315285, IMG submission 203698) | Sediment microbial communities from Yellowstone Lake, YNP, Wyoming, USA - YL17G09_36 | ecosystem: Environmental > Aquatic > Freshwater > Lake > Sediment | place: USA: Wyoming | collected...
GTCCAAGGTTGGGATGGAGGATGGCTTTGGCCGCCAAACAATATTACGAGTTCGGCCTGAGAATCATATTCCATGGCACCCCACATCCTGGCGTCCGGTTCGTGGGCCGGATACATCAATTCCCATTTCTTCTCCGCGATGTTGTATTCCCAAGTACCTGGTAGCGGGCCGGTGTCACCTAATCCACCAAAGAGGACGATCCTATCTCTCTTGCAGTCATATTCCATGGCGAACTCCATCCTCCCTTGCGGCACGGTAGGATCAGAAAGGATTACCTTCTCCCAACGGTCGACGCCGTTGACATCCTTATAGAATTCGTACATATCCGTTTGGTATCCTCCAGCGTCATAAATACCACCCCACAAGAAGGCTATCCCACGATTCTCGTCATAGACCATTCTTGACGAATATGCGGCTGGTGGGATATCTCCGGCGGGAAGTATCCGGGTCCAAGTACCCGGATGACCATAACTGAACTGCCATGTGTCGGTGGTGATAACCTGAGTGGAATCCCTCCCGCTGAATAGGATTGTTCTGTCCCATTTCGTATCGAAGGCCATCGCGCTCTCTTTTCTCTCTGAAGGACCATCAGCTAGCTGAGCCCAGTAGTGAGTCCCAGCGTTGTACTCCCAAGTATCCTTAAAAAACTGGGCGGTGTCATAGTTGTAGCCACCAAAGAGCAGCGCCACTCGTGCCGTGGAATCGTAGGTCATCGAGTACTCGGCTCTTCCCGACGGATGAGGGGGAGTGGAGATTTGTGTCCATTGGTTCGTGATGGGTAGATTCCAGTCCCACACCCTCATCTGTCCGATTTTCGTCGGTGGGGCCGGTGCTACCATCCCGCCCGTTATTATTTCACGAATGCCATCAAGGTCATTGTCTGCGTTGCTCACGAACGTTGCATCCGCCCTTGCATAAAGGAAGGAGTCAACCCAAGCCGTCCACGTAACTGGTTGAAGCGATGATGAACCATCCCAAGACCAGATGCTGAGATATGCATTCATCACGGGTGGTGATCCTATCTTTGAGAAACCGACAGATATCTCCTCTATCGTGCCGTCTGTGTCAACATCTGAGGCGTACACACCCAGCCCTCGAGTGAATATGGAGTTCGGTGCAGACCATGGTGTGTTGGCCTGCCTAACAACGGAGCCAGAAACATAATCGAATACATTGAGTTCTTGCTGATCGACGCCACCTATGTTGGCGTATCCCGTAGTGAGAACCTTCACATTGTTCGTGCCTGTTTGGAGGACGCCTACGAACGTGCCATTCGTGATTGTGTTCGCTGGTGCTGGCTGATTCCAAGTAGCGCTGCCCCAAGAGGAGAGGGCCCTACCCGAATGATGCCAGAGCTGTATGAGTCCGATGGTCCTGCCACCGCTCGTGCCATATCCGACCGTTGCTATCTCCTGCATATTGCTCGAATCATCATCAACATTGCCTATGGAGACAGCTCTCCACGCGGAAGGTGCCTCGGTAGACGTCCGCATAGTGGCCTCCGCGGTGCCAAAGGAGCCCGATGACCAACTCCATACGAAGAGTTCTCGCTGAGGGGACGTTTGCCCACTACGCGTGTAACTGCCCGCCGTTACAACCTCCACTTTCGGATCCGAGTCCACATTCGCCCCGAAAACTGAGTAGACATAGGTGTTGCCATGGTCATTGCTATTGGGCCATTGTTTGAAGGCGCCTAGTTGGCTGAGCGTCTGCGTAGCGCCGTCCCATTTCCACAAACCTAACTGGCCGCGGTAGTATCCCCCCGAGTCTCTCGTGTAACCTGCTGTGACTATCTCCAATCCTGGAGTCGTCGAGTCGACGTCACCATAAGCCACCGAATAAACGAGCGACTCCGTGTTAGGAGGCGGAAGCCAGCTCTTGTGGTCTAGGAGCTTAAGAGTCTTGCAGCAGCCGCCGAAGTGAAATACTGCAAGGTACCCTCCGTTGATAGCTAAGTCAAATCCTCCTGCAACAACCTCGGTCGTCCCGTCGCCATCCAAGTCTGCCGCGACAACAGAGTATATCTGCGAGGCCATTGTTGCTTCGTTCGTCGTCAGCAGCCTCAATGTGTTGGGTGTCGCGGAAACCTTCGGAGAGAATGACACCAACGTCGTCAGCGTCATCACCAATGCAATCGTGGTCGCAAAGCTCACACCCCTGAGATCTCTCTTCAAATTCCTCTCCATTGACATCATGTACACCTCCAAAAAGCAACTGCTCATCGGCAACTATATATATATATCTTCCGTTGTTTATTTTTGGGAATAAAAGGGGGTGTACGTCTGCAGAGAAAGTCAGGGACTGGAGGTGTCGCCTCTGTTGTCTCGATGGTCTTGCTCACCTCCTTCCTCGGGACGATCGGACTGCTCTCGAATCCCGCCGAAGCGGACATGACGTGGCTCTTGGAGAACGTTGATTCATCCGGCGCCGCGCCGACCTCAATTGCGGTTGACTCCGCAGGAAACCCATGGATTCTTTATGCCTTCTCATCGGGAGTGGGCGGGATAAGCCTCGCTCACTGGACAGGTTCGTCTTGGTTCTTCGAATGGATTGTGGATGGAGGCGGCAGCTGTCTGTCTCTCGCTTTGGACGGTCTTGACCGCCCGCGAATTGTCCACGATTTCGATACTGCGCCCTGGCCGGGTTTGAGGGACATTTACTATGTTTACTGGACAGGATCCTCTTGGGCAAACGAGACAATCGAATCTGTTGGTGATGTCGGCGCTTCATGTTCGCTTGCACTGGATTCTCTCGGACGGCCGCATGTCAGTTACTATGACTACACATGGAATACCGGAGTCAAGCATCGGGACCTCAAGTATGCTTGGCGGGATGCTTCTTCGTGGCATAATGAAACAGTGGACTCGCTTGGGCAGGTTGGCATAGACAATTCCATCGCTCTGGATTCGCTTGACAGACCTCATATTGCGTACGGAGATATCGACAATAATACTCTGAAGTACGCGTGGTGGGACGGATCCAAGTGGAACATCGACGTACCGGATTCTTCTGGCGAGGTCGTTCCCTCGCCCGCCTCGATAAGGCTGGATTCTACTGATAGACCTCACATAGCCTACTTGGCTCAGGGTGCTCTCCCTCCAGGACAACTGAGATACGCGAGCTGGAACGGAGCCTCATGGACGATAGAGCCAGCGGCGCTGATTAACTCGATAAGCAGTTCTGATTCGGTGTGTTTACGCCTTGACTCTGCCAACCAGCCATCCATCGCATACACCAATGGCACCGGGTTCCTATCCTTCACCTCCAAGCAGGGAGGTTTGTGGGTCGTGGAGAACATCGATGCGGGGGGAGGGAGCGTTATGGGCATAGGCGCATCGCTCGCGCTCGACTCCGGAGGCAATCCCCACATCGCCTACGCGGACGATTCTGTTCAGCTCAAGTACGCCCATCGAGGCATGGACTCTTTCCCGCCGTCCTCCGCCGTCGACACCGTCAACCCCTATTGGGCGACATCTTCTCGGGTCATCACCGCCACTGCCAGCGACGGCGAGAGTCGCGTCTCCAACGTGACCCTCTGGTATCGCTTCTCCCCGGACAACGCTTCTTGGGGTTCGTGGAAGGCGCACCAGATGACGGACTTGTTTCCTTGGTCTTGGACCTTCTCATTCCCGGACGGACAAGGATATTACCAGTTCTACTCGATCGCGGTCGATACGGGAGCCAACATGGAACCGCCCCCTCCATTGGCGGACGCGATCGCCGCGTTCGAGCAAACCAAGCCCTCTTCGATTCTCCAGTCTGTTCCGTCCTACTGGTTCAACTCGACAGCACTCACTCTGACGGCAACCGCTTCTGACGCGCCATCAGGCGTGGCCATCGTGGACCTGTACTACAGTTACTCGGGTAACAACGCTTCGTGGGGCGCGTGGACCCTGTACCAGACCGACAAGACACCTCCATGGTCATGGGACTTCAGCTTCCCCATGGGTTCCGGCTGGTACCGTCTCTACTCTCTGGCCCGGGATCGGGCCGGGAACGTGGAGAATCCGCCGGCCTCGCAAGACCTGGAACTCGCGCTCGACCGCACGCCTCCTACGTCCATGGTCGACCAGATTCCTGGAGCGTGGCACCGCTCCTCCGTCGATGTAGCAGCCCAAGCGTCGGACTCCCAAAGCGGCGTCGCCAATGTAGCCCTCGGGTATCGTCACTCGCCCGACGAGGTCTCGTGGAGTCCTTGGACCTACTTCCAGACCGACCCGCTACCGCCATGGTCGTGGTTGTTCACTTTCCCCGACGGCGACGGGTTCTACCAGTTCCACTCCATAGGAACAGACAACGCCAGCAACTCGGAGTGGTTCAAGGATTGGCCAGAATCGAACGCGACGTGCGACGTGACGCCCCCGACCGCCACTGTCAATCAATCTCCGCCATACTGGAAGAACGCGTCTACGATCCTGACCGCCTCTGTCTCGGATATGACCAGCGGAGTGGAGAACGCGACCCTCTGGTACTGCTACTCCCTCGACAACTCCTCATGGGGCACTTGGCAATCATTCGCGACAGATATCGCCCCGCCATGGTCGTGGTTGTTCGACTTCCCTGACGGGGCAGGACGCTATCAATTTCAAGCGACGGCCTTCGATTTGGCGGGAAACGAGGATCCACTCGGGTCGGTTTGGGAAGCGGAGATTGGTTTCGACCCAGACGCGCCCTCTTCGTCCTTGACGGTACGTTCCCCCGGCGTCTCCGTCCCGCCGGTCACCTGGGTGACCAGTTCCACCAGCTTGAACCTCACAGCCCACGACGACAACGGGAGCGGCATAGCCTCCATACGATACAGGACTTGGCACGGCAGCTGGTCGCCTTGGTCCGATTATTCAACCGAGTTCAACTTGGCTGGAACGGATGGGCTCAGGTATATCGAGTTCCAAGCGCATGATTTGGCAGGGAACAGCGGGATGGTAGAGAACAGGACGATTGTCCTGGACAACACCCCGCCCGCCACGACTCTCTCCATCGGCGACCCGAGGTACCTCGTCGGCGGGAACTTCGTCAGGTCGTCCACTCCGCTCACTCTACTGGCGGTCGATGGCGGCGTCACTCCTGTTGGACTGGACTACACGGAGTACAGGGTGGATGGCGGGAACTGGAAGACGTACTCATCGCCATTCCCTCTGGCGGGAGAGGGAGCGCACACGCTAGAGTACCGCTCGCGCGACCTGCTCGGGAACAGCGAAGCGGTACAGTCGATGCAGACGGTGGTAGACGACGTTCCTCCCGCCACCACCATCTCGATCGGTGAACCCAAGTACCTGAATGGCGGGACACACGTCAATTCCTCCACGCCTCTTGCCTTCTCCGCGGTCGATGGCAGCGTCGGTTCCAACTCCACTTTCTACCGCCTCTGGTGGGGATCATGGTCTCCCTGGCGGGAATATTCCACATCGTTCAGTCTGGCGGGAAGGGATGGGACATGGTACGTCGAGTTCCTATCGTTCGACTACCTCGTCAACACGGAGACCATCCGAAACGAGACGTTAATCCTCGACGACACGCCACCGACCACGATAATCTCCCCCGCTGCCCCGTTCACCCTCACCGGCACGGACTCCGGCAGCGGTGTGAACGTCACGAAATACAGTATTGATGGCGGAAGCTGGACGGTCTACACAGGCAGCTTCACTCTCACGGAGGGGGAACACACCATATACTACTACTCGATCGACAACCTGGGCAACATCGAGCAAGAGAGGTCGTTGGTCGTCAAGCCGCCGACTGAGGTGGCGGTGAACTACCAGCCGATTGTGGCTCTCATCTTCACCATCATCCTGCTCGTGGCGGGAGTCTGGTCGTCGAGGAGGAGGCGGTGGAAGAACGGAAAGGACGGGATGGCGGTTATGAAGGCATTCACCTTCACCTCGATGCCGTTCGTCGTCGCAGAGGCGGCGACGGGGATTGCATCGCTCCTCACTGGGCAGCTCTCGATGCCGCCAATGGTTGGAGTGGGCACTGCTCTTGATTTGGCGATTCTCCTGGCTGGATTGGCTGTCGCGATTCTCCGTGTGAGGACAAAACCATCGGAAGTAGAGAAAACGAATACGCCGCAGAATCGGTGACAAGTAGGAGTTTGACGATCACCCCATTTGTCTTTTCCGATAGGCCTAGGAGCTAGGCGGGCACACCGACGTCATCGCCGGCGCGGTGATCACGAAGGACGAGGAGACGTTCAAGAGTATCTGGAAGGTCTACAAGATGCTCGGACCCTCGATAGGACCGTTCGAGGCGTTCCTGGTCCGCCGCGGCATCAAGACGCTGCCCCTGCGCGTGAAGAGGCAGAACGAGACGGCGATGGCTCTCGCCGAGTTCCTCGAAGGGCACAAGGCTGTGTCGCGCGTGCACTATCCCGGCCTCAGGTCGTTCCCTCAATACCGCCTCGCGAAGAGGCAGATGAAGGGCTTCGGCGGGATGCTCGCGTTCGAGGTCAAGGGCGGGTACAGGCCGGCGCTGCGTTTCGTCGAGGGCGTCAGCCTCGCGAGTTTGGCGGTGAGCTGTGGCGGTGTCGAGACCCTGGTCGAGCACCCAGCGAGCATGACCCACGGTACGCTGACTCCAGAGGAGAGGAAACTGGCGGGGATCGACGAGGGGCTGATCAGGGTGAGCGTGGGGCTGGAGAAGGCGAGCGACCTGGTTGAGGACTTCTCGAAGGCGCTTTGCTGAGGCGAACGGCGGAAAAGCATTTCCGCCGAAGGCATAATTCGCGTAGCCTCGCAAATGCAGAGAATGAGCCGCCACAAAGCCCTCACTTTGATCATTGTCCCGCCAAGTCTCCCATGATGAACTTCCTCTCTGAGGTTGGGAAGTGGAGAGTCCTCGAATCCTCCCTACGGGAACTCGCGTAAGAATATCGGAGGCCGTCCAGGTTCGCAAGACATCCGCGATTCGGGCATCGGCACACTCTTTAGGGGTACAAAGGTCTTGTTGACGTGATATGGAAGCTGATTTCTCCCCCACTTATGAAAGCGATGACATACAAAGTCCCGTAGACATCAACTGTCACGGTTCCAACGGCATCAGTGATCTCTTCTGCGACTTTGACGATGTGCGTCCCTTTGGCCACTGAAATCGAGCGACTGAATGAAGCTTCGGTGGGGATCGGCCCACTCAGGTTCTCGAAGGCGAGGGTCCTGCCGTCAACATCTACCGTGACTCTTGATTCATCGTAGTAGTGAACCTCGATTGTAAGCGTTTCGTCCTTGACCCATAGGAAAGCCAGGATGCTGAGCATCACCAGCAAGGTGCAGACTCCGAAGGCGAAGTTGATTCTTCTCCGTCTGGACATGTGTGTCCGCGGTTTGGCTGCAATCGGTGGGGAGCCGGTGTCGGCAGTCGTCATCTCAAAGTACCTCCCAGATCGGTACGCAAGTGGCCCCAATCATCAAAGTCGCGTGCACCGGCCAAACCACGCCGCGGTTGCTGAAGTGCGCCCTGAACATATCAACAGTTTTGACGAATTGCTGATTCTTGGCACCCATGGCGTAGCCCAAACCAGCACCGCCAAAGAGCAATCCACCTGCTACTCCTCCGCTAGGCTTCTCAAGGCGGAGCACACAGGCGTCTTTCCCGGGAGAAAGCGTGAAGTCCAATGCGACGTATTCGCCTGAAGCACGATTGAAAAAGCTGCTGTTCCTGTTGCCTTTCTCCGCCCTCCCGCTCCAGGCGTCGGCCCATGTCAATGTGAAACCGTTCACCGCGAACGAGTCGACCACAATCCTTTCCGCCACTCCCGGAGGCGCGCGCACTGTCAGCAGAGCCAAGTTGGCCATATCCCTCACTCCGAGAATCATCATGAATCATGGAGTATAAATCACTGCCGTGGCAAGCATTCGCGCTTTCTTGGATTCATGATATCGACCGCCGATCTGCTGTGTGTTGGAAGATCGGAGTGCCATGTTGGTTTAGGCTGTCTAACACGGTCGATGAGCTGACCCAGGTGCTTGCTCTACTTCCATTCCTCATCCTCGTCGATCTCGACGCTCTTCTCCGCCTCCAGGTCCGCCAGCTGCCTCTTCAGCCTCCTGATCTTGAAAGCCTGCGCAATGACGGTCCCCATAATCACGCCGAGCAGACAAATGAGTAACAGGACAATCGCGTCTCCAGTCTGGGATCCCCCGGTCGTTGTCACGGTGTCGAGATCAGACTGAGTCGCACCGCCCTGCTCCCGCCCATAGTCCTCGATGTTGGTGACGCCGTCCCCGTCCGGATCATCGCCCGGCCCATAGGAAAGGTTCCCGAATTTGCCGATCTCCCAGACGTCCGGCAGAGTGTCCTTGTCGGAGTCCGGATCCCGGAGGACCTTCACGGTAACGCTGTCGATCGAGACGCGGCCGAGTGGGTCGCGCACCTTGAGCGTGAACGTGTAATCATTCGGAGTCTGGATCGAGACCGTGCCCCTCGCCTTGCTCAGCACGACGCTGTGATTCGATTCCGCCACCCATTCGTAGCTCACTATCATCGTGTCATCCGTCGAGCCGAGTCCATCGAGCAGGATGTCCGCGGGAGCGAAGACCGCGATGTCGTGACCGGCGTCGGCCACGGGCGGCGATGTGTCGATAACCGCCATGAACAGCTGCGACGGCTCCACCAGTCCGAGCTTGTCCGTTGCCTGGAACTCCAGCACGTGCATGCCGGACGTGGCCAGGGTGATTGGCCGGCTGTAGATGTTCCAGCTCCCGCCATCGAGGCGGTATCTCGCGAACAGCACCCCCGAACCGTTGTCTGAGGCCGAAAGGGTCACCGATGCTTCATCATCCATGTAGGTCAGACCGCCGTATTGAACGGCGAGCCCGTTCAGTGAAATCTCAGTCTCAGGCGGCGCGTCGTCAACGAACACATCCATGACCTTGGTCGATTCCACATTGCCCAGGATGTCCACGCCGTAGAAGGACAGCGTGTGGTCTCCCGGGCCGTTGAAGCCGAACGGCGACGAGTACTGGGTCCATCCGCCGCCGTCGATCCTGTAGTATACTCTATCAAGCCCGCTGCTCGCGTCTGAACTCACGAGCATCATCGCGGTGCTCGACGTCACATAGGTGGTCGTGATCGTCTGATAGCTCGGCCCCAGCATCGCAGGACTCGTGGCGGGGCCCTGACCGTCGACCTCGACTAGCGTGATCGGTTGGTGTCCCGCGTTCTCCAAGTTATCCGTCGAATAGAACTCAAGGGTGTGGAAGCCGCCGGCGCTGATTGAGAAGTTGTCGGAGTAGGCGTATGGGCCGACACCGTCGAGCGCATAGAATGTGCTTTTGACACCAGCACCGCCATCCGTCGCGGTGAAGTTGAACGTGGTCGATGGCGTCACATAGACCGGCGAACCGCCAACGTGCGGACCGTTGATTGTCAGCGACGTCGCAGGGGCGACATCGTCCCCGAAGACCTGCACGGCATGCACCGCCTCGGCGTTGCCGACCCTGTCCACCGCCCGATAGTAGAGAGTGTGCGGGCCCGGCCACATCTGCTCGACAAGCGAACCTGTAATCCAGAATTCTGCGGTGTCGATGCCGTACTGATATGAACTCGGCTCGTCCAGACCGCTCTCGGTGTCGGTAGATTCTAACACCAGCGGCGTCCTGCTCGAGACGTACAGGATCCCGTTCCTCGTGTAGTTCGGGGATCCCACCCAGAGGCTCGTCGTCGGCGCGGTGACGTCGACCCACAATTCCAGCGATTGCGGCGTGTCCTGGTTCCCCGCGAGGTCCGTGCTGTTGTAGGTGATCGTGTGGTGCCCCGCCGGCAGCGTGAACGAGTGGGTGTAAGGCTGCAAAGACAGGCCGTCCAGCTTGAACCACGTCGTGCCATAGCCGCATCCTGGGTCGGTCATGTTGAGCCAGATCAGAGTCGAACCGGAGATGTACGTCGGAGACGTTCCGAGGTGCGGACCCTGGAATTCGAGCTCGGTCCTCGGCTGGGCAGTGTCAACGCAGAAGTAGGATGCGTCGCTCCATGGCCCGAGCATCATGAAGGCGTCCCTGGCCTGCACCCGCCAGAACCACATCCCGTCCTCGAGTGTGTGCGAGGGACGGATGGAACTGACTGACAGCGGCCCCTCGACGGAATAGTGGGTCGATGTGAAAGTAGGCTCATCGGACACCTGGAGGTAGAAGTAGCCCTGGGGGTCTCCCTCCGAGTCGGAATAGTCCCAGCGGAAGGTCGGCCTGACTTCGCCTATGCACTGACCGAAAGCGGGGCTGGCGGGCTGCGCGACCGGACCCTGATCGTGCAAATACACGCCGCCGACCTCTTCGACGGTCGGACTCCACTCCCCGGTTAGCGAGATGAGGGTCAGCCTGTACTGCAGGTATCTGTTTCTCTGGACCTGTAGCTGGATGGAACTGGAGAAGGAATAGCTCGACCACATTGCCCCCAAGAACGGCTGCATGCCGGTCCTGACCGTTGCGCCCACCTTCGCAGAAGTAGAGCCCCTAGATGCCACGTTCAGCGTTTCCCAGGTCGTCCCCTGGATTCCGGAGTCAACCGGTGCAGACGTCAGGGTGCCGACGGACAGGGACTGGCTCTGGGCGTAGCCGATGGCGCTGTTCTCCCGTACTGAGTCGGAGAACCAGATTTCATAACCAGAGTCCGCCCTCAGCACAGAGGAATCCCGCACGTTCGCTGGATCCTCCGCGGATGACTCGCCACCCAGAATTGGATTGTACTTGCTCCTCACCCAGCTGAACCCGTTCTCGGAGAACGCGTGACCGAGAGACCAGACGCTTCCGTCGTATCCGGAGTAGAACATGTGGTAAAGCCCGCCCTCGATGATGACCCTGGGGCTCGAGACACCGGCACAGTCCCATGAAACGCCCGATGAAGGATAGAGGATGGGATAGTCCAACGGCTTCGTCCACGCCTTCCCGTCGCTTGAGAACGCGTAGCCTATCCTCCACGTCACCCCGTCGGACCCCGAATACCACATCTCGTATTCGTGGCTGAGGCCGGGGTGGACGACGCTGGCCCCGTCGATGCCCTCGCTGTCCCAGGACAGCGGAGGACCGGGAGTAAATATGGGATTTCCCGGATAAGCCTGCAAATCGCCAATCAACTGTGAATCCGCGAGGCCGATGGACCAGCGCCCCGATGCATCGAGCCCTGCATACCATAGCTTGAACGTTGACCCGTCCTTGATCGCAGCGAGAGGTTTTCTGCCACCTGAGTCCCAACTCCCGGAGCCAGAGATGATGACCGGAGAATAGAACCATCTCTCCATCGCCTCGGAGTAGCTCGCGGCACGGATCTGCCACATACCACTGTAGTTCTCAGCCAAATACATGGAGAGTGAGCCCGCGTCATCAAATACCGTGGGCGCGGACACGCCAGTCGCGCCTCTGGATGAGTACAGCGGCGGGAGGACGAACATCTCATGCCATCCCTGCCCATCTGATGAGACTGCCGATCCGATTCTGGTGAGCCCGCCATCGCCCCCGTGGAACCACATGCGGTATGAGGAACCGTCGCCGACGACCGCGGGCCCGCCGATTCCAGCCGAATCCCATGACCGCGATGCCGAGAGCACCGGATTCCTCGCGTCAAGCCCGTAAGTCTTCCCGGAATCGTCGCTGACGAGGTGGCCGATGCCTCCGCGCCCGAGGATGTCCATGCCGGAAGATCCCTCGAACCACATTTCCCGAGACTGGCCCGTCTCGTTCTTGTACAGAGTCGGGCAGCTGACACTGGAATCTGCCCACGTTCCTGGGACAGGCGTCAGGAACGGTTGGTCATCGCTTCCCCACGTCTGCCCGCCATCCCATGATGAGAATCTTGCGAGGGAAACGTTAGTCGCGGTCCTCGTGCCCGCGAACATCACGTATCTGTCCGGCTCATATCCGACCCACGGGCATCTGATGTCCGAGGGATTCAGCCACGAGAGGTTGCCGACGAACGCGGCGGGGTTGGAGATGTTCTTCTGCCACGACATCCCATCGGAGGACGAGGCCAGACCTATCCTGATGGACGACCCGTCGCTGCCGGTGTACCACATTCTGAATCCACCGGACGAATCGTCCCAGACGACCCAGGCAAACCCGACCCAGGAGCCGTCCCAGCCTGACGCGCTTTTCTTCAGCACCGGGTTGCGTGAGGGTTTCTCCCAGCTCACGCCATCGCTCGATCTAGCGTAGCCGATCGAGAACCCCGTGGAACCGTCTGCGCTCGAGGACCCCGTGTACCACATGTGGTAGACCCCGTCCTTGTACAGCACTGAGGGGCGGAACATCCCGCCGCTGTCCCAGCTCTCCAGGTCCCCGAGCGGGATGGCGGGGTTCGTCTTCGGCGGGACGGGCCGTTCTCCCAGCGCGGACGATGCAGTCCCGATGGCCCATCTGGTCCCGTCGAAGCCGGCGAACCACATCCTGTACCGCCTTCCGTCCAGGATGACCGAGGGTCGCGACAGGCTCGCCGAATCCCACGAGCCTGGCAATCCAAATCCCTGTATCGGGTTCAGCGGGGCCTCGACCCAAGTCGAGCCGTCCGTGGAGTTCGAGAAGCCGATCGACTGCACGGAGCCGTGGAGACCGGCGTACCACATCTGCCAGACGCCCGAGAGGCGCTGAACCGTCCCCGGCAGGGTCCCGCCATCGAACCACCCGCCGGATTCTCCCAGGCCGACCGGTCTGAGTGGAACATCCTGACTCCACGCATCACCTGTGAAAGACACCGCGTGCCTCATGTGATAGTGCCCCAGGGAGTTCAGCTCGGCGAACCACATGCTGAACCCTGAGCCGCTTGGGGCGACCGCGGGCGATGATAGCCCCGCCACGATCGCGCCCGGCTTGATGACCGGGTTCGCGAAGTACCGGTACCACCTCAAACCGTCGCCCGATTCCGCGTAGCATATGGCCCACTTCGTGCCCCTGCACGAGTACCACATCTGGTACTTCGCAGGCCCGTGTATTATCGTGCCCGGCACGAGCGAGGCGTTCTCATAGGGAAGCGACGAGTTGAGGCCGAGCACGATGTTGTTGTTCAGGCTCCCGCCATAGTCGACGAGCCCGAGCTTCGGCTTGGTCCAGTTGACCCCGTCGCTCGAAACCGCATAGCCGATCCTGTATGTCCCCGAGCCGGAGTCGTCCCCCGCGTACCACATCTTGTAGACGCCGTCTTCCTTGAGGACGGTCGGGCTCATGAACTCCGAGTCGTCCCAGGAACCGGAGGGGCCCGGCCTCAGGCCCGGGTTGAACTGCGACTCGATCCATGTAGTGGTGGAAGCTTGCAGGGTGACGTTGCCGGGGTCCGAGTCCAAGTCGATGTTCCATCCGGTGCCGTTCGCGAAGTCCTGCCGCGTCGACTGCACCCAAGTGCCGCCCTGCGCGACCGCAACCAAGGACGATGATAGAATCGCGGACGAGAGCATCAGAGTCGACGCGGCGAACAGAATCAGGAGCCGACGAACGGGGCCGACCCCGTCATGGACAACGCTCATTCGGGGACCTCCTGGCCGACGGGCTCCTTTGCGATATGCAGGTGGGTCTTGTTGCCTATCGTCCTGACCTCTATGACGCCGTTATCCGCCAGAACCCAGACATTGTATGCCACCGTCTGCTTCTTCAAAGCCAGCATCTTAGCCAGTTCGGTCTGGTTGATGCCGGGCACTTTCGTGATCTCCTCGAGGAGGCGGACTTGGAGGGCGCTGTAGCGGATCCCGTCCCCTCTAGGCACGGGCGTGCACTTGGGATAGAAGCGGACTAGGCGGCCATCCTCCTTATGTACAATATACTCCTCTTTTTCGAGCATGTGCAGGTGGTGGGCGAGATTCCCGTTCGTCGCTCCTGTGGCGTGCATAATCGAGGTGTAATAGTCGCCCGGGTTCTCCCTGATATACTGGTAAATCTGGCCGCGGACGAAGGGGTCGAGGTTCTTCTCTCTGCGTGATCTGAAAGCGAGGGGGATCGCGAAGAAAGCGTACTTGAACCGCTCCGATGATATGAAAGCCCCGACCGCGACCAGAGTGACGCCCATCGTGAACGCTGCCGCCGCGTTCGGACTCGTCACAATCGAGGGTGGCGTGGCGAATCGTTGAGGAACCGCCAGGAGAATCCTCCACGTCACGCCGTCGAAGCCCGCGTACCACAAGGTATCCATGTCGTTCGACGAAGGCGCGGGATCCCCGACCTGGATGCCGTCCGCCGTGCCTGCCTCGCCCAAGTCCAAGACCAGTTCCGGCGCGCTCCAGCTCACCCCGTCCTTGGATGTCATGCGGCCTA
>Ga0315285_10004668_pt1 | contig 14212 bp, 11 predicted proteins | sample YL17G09_36_MG_FD_203698 | JGI IMG/M metagenome (GOLD analysis project Ga0315285, IMG submission 203698) | Sediment microbial communities from Yellowstone Lake, YNP, Wyoming, USA - YL17G09_36 | ecosystem: Environmental > Aquatic > Freshwater > Lake > Sediment | place: USA: Wyoming | collected...
CTAGAGCACGGAGACTACCGGTACTGGATATTCGGAAAGAACAGAGACATGATCGCGAGAAAGAAGACAAGAGGATGACGCGCAAATCATACCTGGCACACATCTGAGAGATGAGAACAGTTGGAAAGACCACAACCCAAAGCTCGATTCTCGAACCGTCTCCCGAATGGAGACTTCCTCACCCTGGCTGTGTGGCCGGGGAAGAAAGATCCCAACGCTGAAGTGCTGACCGTTCAGGCATTCCAAGTGGGTTAGGTGGTGGGGGCAGGTGGCGTCCGTAGTCATGAGTGGGGCAACATTGCGAGCATTGAGGTCACTCCAGTCTCGGTGAGCTGGCTTCTGGTATACTATCTTTCGCTTGCGCTTCCCTGCTGGATGCTGCTCCAAGCCCGGAAACGTGAACCTTCTCCTGTGGCTCATCGTCATATGGGATACATCCTTGCCAGCTTCATCGTGTTCATCGTTGCCCAAGTGAAGCTTCTAGTGACCTTGGGTGTTGATCTTCCTTTCACTTTGCCCCTCGGCATGTCTTTGGTGGACTTGTTTGGAGCACTGATCGGAGTGGCGATAGTGAAGGATAAACTGTTTGACATCACAGTCATTTTGGAGAAGGGAACTGCATACTCGGCTCTTGGCGCGGTCATCATCTTCCTTTTCGCATTCTCTGAGCATTTGATTGCCACATACTTTGCAGGCGTGGCTGGAGCGCTGTCTGAGTACCTTCACTTTGTCTCCATTGCCATCGTTGTCGTCGCATTCATGCCCGTCAAGCGAAGGGTAGACCGGTTTGTCGAAGGCTACTTCACTGCGAAAAGAGTCGTTGTTGAATTGTAGGAACGACTGGTGAGCGAGCCGTTCTTGTCGTGTGGTAATGCTTTGTGTGTGTGGGTAGGCTGGTGCGGGCGCTGGAATTTGAACCGCCAGAGAGGGTGATTGTTGCGGCTGGTTTTGAACCCGAATGGGTATAGATCCCTGCGGGCCCGCCATGCTTCTTGGGCGAGTCCCGAAAACCGGTCTCGCGACGGCTTCTGTAGCAGACAATTAATGCGAACATACCCGCGTTGAAATTTTCTACTCGACATGCAAGGCTCGATAATTCTGAAGGCTCACGGTGCCTTAGATCAGGTGGAACTTGGTCTGGCCTCCGTCTATGAGCCGGCAGCCGTCTCGAGTGTAGACAACATCCTGCTCAAGGCTCATCCGGATCATCTGGCCGTTCCACTCGGGGACTGGAGCTTCGACTGACATTTCCATCGTGAATGCGTAGTTATGCTCCAGCCTCACATCACCCCTCCCTTCGCAGCGCTTCTGCTCCCAAGGAAGACCAATGAGCGGGCCGGGTTCGTGGAGGAAGTAGCCTAGGCTATGGGAGTAAACTTTTGGGTTGGGTACTGACTTTTTCCTAGCCTGTTCGAGTACATTAGACAGGATCTCATTCCCTGTGAGGCCCCGCTTGAACTCTGACATGAAGACATCTTGCAGCCTGTTCCCCTGAGCCATCAATGTCCTCAGCCCCTCGGGGGCATCATCTTCACCGTGGCGCAGGATGTACGCCCACTCTTGGTGGTCGGTATTCAAGCGGAGGTACTTGATCCCTACATCGCAATGGATTAGGTCTCCAGGCCGGATGATGTTGTCCCCGGTGCCGTACTTCTCTTTCATCTCATCACCGCGCACGAGGGTAAAGAAAGGCCTGAAGGATAGAGATAATCCAAGCTCTGCGCTGCGCTGCCAGTATTGCCACACCAGATCCTCAGTGGTGGTAATGCCTGGCGTGATGGCGTTTCTGCTGTAGCACTCGGCAATCAGGGCGTGAGCAACGTTGGCAATTTGTTCGTACAGATCTATCTCCTCGTCGGTCAGAGTTGTGAGCCAGCGAGTCGCGAGTGGCTCGGCCGACTTGAGGCGCTCGGCGTACTTTCGGGGAAGGTTATCGACGAGCTGCTTGTGGAGGTTGTAGGTAAGGCCGCCCGCTGCCCACTGGATAGAGCCTATGTTAATGCCTATACTCTTCGGATCCCTCGCCTCGATGATCTCCTTGAGCAGGGGCCACTGCTCGGGGTGGTGCCTTCCCTTCCAAGGCCTCGCGTAAAGCTCGCCTGTCTCCGTCATCGAGAGGTTTATGCGTTCAACGCCTTCGCTCGATCCGCGCTCGAAGAAGATCAGCATCTGGAGGATGGGACACCATGTGTCCATCGGGATCAGGGTCGTGAAGACCGGGTCGAGATCATCCTCCTGACAGATAATGAGCCACATATCGAAGCCCGTCTCCCTCATAGCCATGGGCAAAATAGCTTCAAGGCGCCTAGCAAGAATCCTGTTCACGACCTCAGCTTGCTGGCGCGGTGGGAGGATTCTGGGGAATCGAGCTTCACTTGGCGAAACGCGAAAATCATCAGGCATACGGTCGTTGTCCCCTAATCAATTCTTTTCTGCATTAAGTGTCCTCTGATGATAACCCTTGCCGTTCCCGGAATCGAAGAAAGCTGAAGTTGGAACTCGGAGTTTTGTTTTGTCTGCCCTTTTTTGTTTTGGCGGAACAATTCTGGCTGGTTTCGCTTTCTCTAAAATTAGCCTCATGCGGTGCGGGAAGCCACTTGTTCTCGATAGACAAGCTCTTAAGCAACTCAGCGGATGATTTAATGGGTCCTAAAATTTGAAAAAAGGATATTTGCTTGCAGCTTTTCTCGTTGCTTTGACCGTCGTTGGAACAGTGCAAGTTGCATTCGCTCAAGAAAAAGTGTTTGTGATAGGCACTACAGCAGATCTGCAACCAACCGACATCAATCCTGTGAAACCCATGAACTTCTACTACGCTGAAATAGTTTTTCCAGAACTGCTTGCATGGGATAAGGACGGAAAGGAAGTCGCTGGCCTAGCACAATCCTGGACTATTTCCCCGGACGGCATGACGTACACATTCAAGCTACGGGAGAACGCGAAGTGGAGCGACGGACAACCCGTAACTGCAGATGATGTCGCGTTCACTGCCTTGCTGGAGAGCGAAAGCAATCCGGCATTCTTCAGCTACTGGAACTCGATCCAAACTGCAAAGGCTGGCACCATTACAGGCGTTACTGTGGCACCAGGCGCAATCGAGACCCCCGATGCAAAGACAGTGATCTTCCACTTGCTGATTCCGTCAGGAAGTTTCTTCACGGCAGCTGGTGGCTTTCCAATATTCCCCAAACACATCTACGAGGGCATGGACCTGACCACACAGAATCTGGACGTGTCGAAGATGGTGGGATCAGGCCCGTACGTTCCTACGGAACTGGTTCCCGGAGATAGATATGTCCTCGTCGCGAATCAATACTACTGGGGTGGGCGCCCATCGCTTGACAAGGTGATCTTCAAGATATTCCGTGATACGACTTCCGCAGAGATCGCCCTGGAAAGTGGAGCAATTGACTTGCTGATGAACGTGCCTGGAACAGACGTCAAGGCTCTCGAAAAAGTGCCGAATATCACAATAGGTGTGGAGCAACCTCAACTATTCGCCTACTTTGTCCCCAACTTCCGGCCAAACCTGGCTGACGGGAGCGTAAACCCCTGTGCGGACCTGAGAGTTCGAAAAGCAATCGCAATGTCCATGGACCTGCAAAGCATCCTGGACAGTGCGTTCGGCAAGGGCTACTACGTGCTAGCGAACCAAATCTTCGTACCCAACATGTACTATCTCGGCAAGAGGGTTTGGAACGATTCTATACCAATGCCTGCATATCCATATGATCCGGTTGCAGCTGGCAAACTGCTAGACGAAGCCGGATACCCCGCCGACGCCAAGGGTATACGAATGAAACTCACGTTCATTAGCCCCTCGGCAGGCCGCTTGGGCACGGTGGGTGTCATGAGCATGATGCAGCTGATTCAACATGCAGTCAGGGCGGTCGGCATCGACATGCAACTGGTCATGATGGAGTACGCTAGCTACAGAGCTCGATACTACATGGAACCTCCGAAAGACTGGAACGTTGCAATCTGGAGTCAATCTCAATCGCCAGATCCAACCAACGTTGGCTACAATGTGAACGGCGTGGCGTGGAACATCGGCAAAGGCGGATGGAACGGAGGAGGCTACAACAACCCCTACGCGACTTACCTCGTGTCACTCGGCGACAACACCACGGACCGTGATGCACGAGTTGCGATCTACCAGAGAATTGCCGGCATCGCATACCAAGATGTGGTGAACATACCGCTCTACTACCCAATAGAAGTCGTCGCATGGAACAGCAAATGGCAAGGAATCGTCCTGGGCCTAAATAATCCATGCGCCGACTACTGGGGAGCCATCAAGTACCAGAACCTAGCCCAACTGACCACAACGACAACAGGTACAGAGACATTAGTGACACCTCCAAGCCCTGACTACACTACGGTGGGGATTCTCGCAGTCCTAGCCGTGATAGTCCTTGGAGGATTAGCCTACTACTTGGGGCGGCGTAGGAAGAAAACCAGTTAGTGGTGACTCCCAACCCTCCCAAACCCCTTTTTTTTAGTTGATGTTTTTTTGGGATTACCAGCCTACGTTGCAAAGCGAGCACTAGTAGCGATAGCCCTAGTACTAGTCGTTGGGACACTGAACTTTGCAATTCTGCATTTGGCTCCAGGCGGGCCTGAAACGATATTTCTCAACCCACGCATCACGCCCGCAGCAAGAGCCTTGATCCTCAAGTCTTTCGGGTTGGATAGGCCGATTCAGGAGCAGTACTTGCTCTATCTGGAGGGAATGGTGACCGGTAACTGGGGGCTTTCGTATTTCTACACTGAATCCGCGTTCAATGTCATTGCATCAAGAATTCCTGCTACTCTTCTTCTGATGGTTCCGAGCCTGATACTGACTGTGTTGGTTGGGATTCTGATGGGCATCCTATCGGTCAGAAGACCCTATTCCTTCGTAGATCGATTCCTCTCCTCTTTCGCATTCTTCTTCTATTCTATGCCAGTCTTCTGGCTGGGTTTCATCTTGCTGACTTTTTTCGCAGTTACTCTAAGTGTTCTTCCTGCCGGTGGGATGATATCCATCACTACAACCGGTTTTGATGTTGTGGACTATCTGCGGCATCTAATATTGCCAATGACGGCATTAACCCTCATCAACCTAGCCAGTTTCTCGCTTCTCGTTCGTTCCAGCATGCTAGAGGTGCTTGACCAGAACTACATTGTGACGGCTAGAGGCAAAGGGCTCTCTGAGAGGCTAGTTTTCTACAGGCACGCCCTGCGCAATGGCCTACTTCCCACTGTGACTATGCTGGGGCTATTCGTTGGATCTATTCTTTCAGGTGCAATACTCACCGAGACTGTATTCTCTTGGCCCGGCCTAGGTTCATTGACGTTCGATTCAATCAGTAGGCGAGATTACCCGGTCGTCCTCGCGCTCTTCTTCATCTTCTCGATACTCACGATCCTCTCCAATCTGATCACCGACATAGTCTATGGAATACTGGACCCGCAGATTACCTATGACTGATACATCGAGTGCTTCCAGGCCATATCCTGCGAGAGCCGCAACATTCTGGAGAAGTTACTCCAGAAGCAGAGGAGCGGTATTTGCATTCTTCTTTCTCGTTGCTCTCATTTCAGCTGCGGTCCTTGCGGACTACTTGTTTCCTGGAGATGTGGAAGCACCTGACATGAGCAGGATAATGTTGCCGCCGAGTTTCTCTGCAGTATTAGGAACCGACCATCTAGGCAGAGATCAGCTTACGATGCTGGTCTTTGGTGCGAGGACTTCGCTAATAGTAGCGTTTTCGGCTGGCGGTCTACTCGCAGTTGTGGGCACGATAGCTGGCTTGCTGGCCGGATACTTTGGCGGGAAGGTGGATGGATTGATGATGCGAATTGCCGACGTCTTTCTGACAATTCCGATTCTGCCTCTGATCCTAGTCATCGTATCGCTCACTGGTCCCAGCCTTCTCAACGTGATGTTTGCCATCGGGCTCACCAGTTGGCCTGTAATGGCGCGGGTAGTACGATCTGATTCGCTTGCACTGATGAAACGAGAGTTCATCGAAATAGAGAGAGTGATGGGGGCGAGCTCCAGGCGCATCGTGTTCAAACACCTGTTGCCCAATCAGCTGAACTCAGTCCTAGTGTACACGTCGCTGAGCATTCCAGTCGTAATTCTAACCGAAGCTTCGCTGGAATTCCTCGGGTTGACTCCGCTTTCTGTTAGTTGGGGATTCATGCTTAATGTCGCAATGAACTATTGGATCCGCGGCACATGGTGGATGTCATTCTTCCCGGGCCTCGCCATTTTCGCAACAGCACTAGCGTTCTACTTCGTAAGTGAAGGCCTCAAGGAAGCTCTCAATCCAAAACTGAAACGACGACGAGAATCGTTGGTTGCTCAAATTGCAGAAAGAAAGAAATGACACCGTAATCTCCGTGCAAGATCTGAGCGTACGCTTCTACCTGGCGTCAGGTGTCGTCAATGCGGTTGAGAATCTATCTTTCAACGTCAGGAAAGGCGTAGGTTTCGGGATTGTTGGAGAATCTGGTTCCGGCAAGACTGTCACAGCATTAACGATAATGGGACTCCTTGCTAGGCCACCCGGACGAATCGATTCAGGCAAGATACTGTACAATGGAACGAATCTGCTCACGACGAGCCAGGAGGATATGCGCCGATTGCGCGGCAAGAGCATTGCGATGGTCTACCAGGACCCAATGACATCTTTGAACCCCGTTCTTAGAGTCTGTTTTCAAATCGCGGAGGCACTGATGGTGCATGAGAAGATTTCTCAGCACGAAGCCGAAGCGAGAGCCGTTGAGTTGATGTCGGCTGTGGGAATACCTGACGCCGAAAAACGAGCGAAGGAGTACCCACACCAGTTCAGTGGGGGGATGCGGCAGAGAATTATGATTGCGATGGCTCTCGCGACGAAACCTGATCTTCTAATCGCCGACGAACCCACAACCGCACTTGACGTAATCACGCAATCCCAGATCCTTGCATTACTTGAGGATCTTCAACGGAAACATGACATGACCGTCATTCTGGTCACACATGACTTGGGAATTGTAGCGCAACTCTGCGACGAAGCGCTCGTGATGTACGCCGGCCACGGCATGGAACTTAACACCGTCAAAGACATCTTCTCACACAGCAAACATCCATACACTCGCGGCCTCTTGGAGTCGACAACCCGCGTCGACAAGGAAATCAGCCGATTGAGCTCAATTCCAGGAAACATACCGGACATGATCGATCCGCCGACCGGCTGCAGATTCCACCCTCGATGCCCCCTCGCCGACAATAGGTGCGCTAGGCAGGAACCGCCAGCGTTTCTTCAAGTGTCAGGAGGGTACTCGAAATGCTGGCGCTCGGAGCCTACATGAGTGAGGCCTGACAATGTCCATGGAAGTTCTCTTGAAGGTTGAGAAACTCTCCAAACATTTCAAAGTCAGGCGAACGCTAAGCGACATGAGGCAAAACACCCCCAAGACGATCAAAGCCGTAGACAACGTCTCGTTTGAAGTACACCGGGGAGAAACTCTCGGCCTCGTCGGTGAAAGCGGCTGCGGAAAAACCACAACAACGAAAGTCATCTTAGGCCTGATGAAGCCCGACTCTGGACGCGTGCTTTTTGAAGGCGACGACGTACACGGGAAGCTTCCGAAACCAAAGTACAGTCAAATCCACAGGGACATACAGGCCGTCTTTCAAGACCCAGCCGGATCCTTGGACCCGAGAATGACGATTGGCCAGATAACACGGGAACCCTTGGAGATTCACAGGATAGGCACCCCAGCTTCCAGAGAAGAGACGGCTAAGAAGATACTGGATGCAGTTGGCCTGACAGTTGAACAGTATGAGCGCTACCCACATGAACTCAGCGGAGGCCAACAGCAACGAGTTGCCATCGCGCGGGCTCTGGCTCTTCATCCGAAAATTGTCATCTTGGATGAACCAGTCTCAGCCTTGGATATGAGCGTGCGCACTCAAATACTCAATCTGCTCAAGGATTTGCAGTCGGAGTTTGGCCTGACATACGTCTCCGTCGCCCACGACTTAGGCGTGATTCGCTACATGTGCAATCATGTCGCAGTCATGTACCTAGGTCAGATCGTGGAGAATTGTGCAACATCGGAGTTGTACGAGAATCCGATCCACCCTTACACGAGGGCGCTCTTGGAGGCCGTTCCAGTACCAGATCCCTCGGTACGGAGAGTCGCACGTGACTATCTTCGAGGAAGCATGCCGAGTCCAATCAGTCTCCCAACCGGCTGCCGCTTCCACACCCGATGCCCACACGCAATAGACATATGCCGCATAGTAGAACCACAACTCCTAGAGGTCACCAAAGGACATCTGGCCTCATGCCATCTTGCAGATACTTTCGCCCAGAAGGCCATGGCCTCCTGATCTGTAGCGTTCAGCCTCAGTACACGCCCGCGAATGACGAAGTGGTGGTGATGTTCTTTTCGGGATCAAAACGGGGGGCTTGGACTTAGCCGACGACCTGTTTGAAGACCCTCACGAAGTTGTCTCTGGCGACCAAGCGAATCTCATGGTCTGACATGCCGCGTCGGGACAGTTCGCGAAGAACGTCAGGAAGCTTGGAGTGATCTTCAAGGTCTTTCGTCATCCTCCAGTCAGCCCAACCCGCGAACGTCTCGGGAACACCGTTCTCAAAGAACCAGTAACCCAGATCAGGGCCAAGGCCAACGTGCTCCGGCCCAGCAACCTTCGCTACGTATTCGACATGGTCACAATATGCCTTCAGGTCAGGTACGCTTCTAATCTTACTTTCACTGTAAACGGCGATTATCCCAATGATTCCACCGTTACTCGCGACAGCTCTTAACTGGTCATCCGTCATGGCACGGTCTGAGGCGTCCGGCGGTCCTCGTGTGGAAGTGTGCGAGACAATAAGTGGGTGTTTCGCTGCGTCCATGACGCCCCACCATCCTTTGGGCGCCATGTGAGCTAAATCAATCACGACTTTCATCCTGTCAAGCTCCTCGACGACCTGTTTCCCGAAATCGGAGAGGCCTCGGTCATCACTGACATGGTCCCATCCATCTGCCAAGAGGTTTTGTTGGTTCCACATGAAACCGAAAACCCGAAGGCCCAAACGATAGTATATGTGCAGAAGGTTGACATCGTCTTCAATGATTTCACCGCCTTCACACCCCATAATCAAGCCGATCTTCTTCTTCTTTTCAGCATCTAGCAACTCCTTGTAGTTCGTCACCAGCGTGAACGCTTGCGATTCCGCTATATCTTCCAGAAAAGCGTGTGCGATTTGTAGACCGCGCTTCAAACCATTAGGTTTGAATTCTGGCGTCAACCAAATGGGAGCAATCACAGTTCCGACGGACCCTTTTCTGAGAAGGCTAAGAAACCGCTGTTCTAGGACACGGTGCTCCCCAAGCGGCCTTTTCTTGATTACCTCGTGCGGGAAGTCGGCATGAAGATCCACTATCCTTAGGTCCTTCATATCTTGCTCGAGATTTCCCCAGACAGAATTTATGCACTTAAGCTTTCTCTCCCATTCCGTAACTTGACATCGTGCGGGCGCGCGACAACCACATGAGAAATCCTAGGCCTCCGAAGATACGTGGGACGAATCCTTAATAGAACTCCATGTTTCAGTAACTGTTGACCGGTGATGTCAGTGACTTCGCGCAGAGTTGTCTCAATAGGAGACATTAGGGCGGACGTAGGAGAAAAGAAAACCGGGTACCTAAGAGTTCAACACACAGCTTCAACAGTAGATCTTCCCGTTGGAATTATCCATGGCACAAAGCCCGGCCCCGTCCTCGGTCTCACTGCTGGGGTGCACGGTTGCGAATATGCAGGGATTGAGGCCTGCAGCCGAATCTTTCGCGGAATCGAACCTGAGAAACTTTCAGGTGTGGTCCGCCTCTGCTTCCTTGTGAATCCTCCTGCTTTCCAGCATCCAACCCCGTTCGCTAACCCGTTCGACGGCGTTAATCCTAACCGAGTTTTTCCAGGAATGCCAGATGGCACAATCACTTACAGAATGGTGCACGCTTGTTTCAATGAAATAATCTCAAAGGCCAATTACTACATAGATCTTCACGGTGGGGATCTTCCGGAACTCCTTCCTCCTCATGTGATATTCAGAAGAATTGGGAAAAAGGACATCGACGACATGAGTGAGAAAATGGCTCGAGCCTATGGCTTGCGCGACATCTGTGTACTCGAAGCGGGGAAGGGTGCAGCTCCAACCGGCTCGGGGGGAGGTGGATTTGTTCCTCCAACCTCGGGCACATCGAACTTAGCAGCCTTGGAGATGGGTATCCCCAGCATGACAGGTGAAGTGGGAGACGCGCACAATTACAGAGAGAGTGACGTTCAGATGCATGTGGACGGCGTGATGAATGTCATGAAGACTCTAGGGATTTTGGAGGGTGAACCCATGCCTGCTCCCAACGATCAGAGAATGTTCGACAAGGGGAGTACGTACATCCAGGTAACTAGGCCAGGTCTTTTCACCCCCGAGTATGGTCCTGGAGACACGTTTGGGAAAGGAGACACGGTCGGAATAGTCCGAGATGTTTTCGGTAAGATTGTCGAGGAGGTCCTGTCACCTGTTAACGGTTTCGTTTGGACCCTCCTTTCAAAGAGGGCGGTCGACACGGGGGATATCGTCTATCGGGTCCTGCTTCTGTGATCTGTGGCAGTCTGCAAATCACCTGCGTCCTTGTGTTCACCCAGGCTCCACCTCAGAATGTTCCGGCCCGAGACATGTCGAAATGCTTTTCCAGAAGCAGATTTCGCCATTTGCTTCAGCCCACGACCTGGCTGAAGACTCTCACGAAGTTGTCTCTGGCGATCATGCGAATCTCCTTCTCCGGCATGCCCCGGCGAGACAGCTCATTGAGTATTCCTGGAAGCTTGGAGTGGTCTTCAAGCTCCTTCACCAATTGAGAATCATCGTTTGCTATAGCTCCAGCCAAGTAGTAGCCGAAATCAGGTCCTAGGCCTACATGCTCCGGGCCTGCAACCTTGGCAACGTACTCGATATGGTCACAGTAGGCTTTGAGGTCAGGTACACTTCTGAGGAGTGACGGACTGTATATGGCGATTATCCCAACGATTCCGCCGTTGCTCGCAACAGCTTTCAATTGCTCATCCGTCATGGCGCGTTTGGATGCATTGGGCGGGCCTCGCGTGGAGGTGTGCGAAACGATAAGCGGTTGTTTCGTCGCGTTCATGACATCCCACCAGCCTTTAGGGGCCATATGGGCTAGGTCAATTACGACGCCCATCCTGTTGAGTTCCTGGACGACTTGTTTGCCGAAATCCGACAAGCCTCGATCGTCGTCAACATGGTCCCATCCGTCGGCCAACAGGTTGCGCTGGTTCCACATGAAACCGAAGACGCGAAGACCAAGTCGGTAGTATACGTGCAGTAGGTCAATGTCGTCTTCTATGATTTCGCCACCTTCACACCCCATAATCAGGCCAATTTTCCTCCTCCTTTCCGCGTCTAGGAACTCCTTGTAGTTAGTAACAAGCCTGAACGCGCTCGACTCCTTCAGGTCTTCCAAAAATGCGTCGGCAATCTGCAGACCTCGCTTCAACCCATTAGGCTTGTACTCTCCAGTCAGCCAGATAGCGGAAATTACGGTACCGACGGACCCTTTTCTGAATAGATTCAAGAATCGATGTTCGAGGACTTGGTGTTGTCCGTTCTCTCTCTGCTTGATTACTTCGTGCGGAAGGTCGGCATGGAGATCCACGATTCCAATATCCTTCGTGCTAATCACCTAACTCAGAATCGATCTGGCCCTTTAAAACTTCTCTCACGGTTTGGAACTCGATATCGAGAGGCGGTGGTGTGTTAGCGGCTGGGCTTGCGCTCAAACATCTCCGCACAAGAAGACGTCTAGGCCTAGCTTCTTCATCGCTGCGGCTTTGGCGAACAGTCCGCGGCGTGCGCTATCATTGTCAGGTGCATACACAACTTGAATGTGATTCGATTTGTGTCGCGCCATCATCTGGTCGCGAGTGACTCCTTTGAAGGTGGCGTGCATCATAGGCCACTGAGAAGTCGTCAGCCGCCAGCGTTCACGGTTCTCCTCTTCAGAGAGTCTAACTGATTCCCCTAGACCAATGTCGCATTTCAGTCTTCCATTTTCAACATACACGCGGCTCCACACTATGTGGCCGGGTTTGCAGACCCCTTTGATTGTTCCTCCTCCGAGCGGAAAATACATGGGGGGTTGGCGTTCGCTGACGACGCCAAGGTAGCCGTCGACGAGATGGGTTGGCGGAACCGCGCCTGAAATCTCCAACACCCACACAAAATCGTCGATGTCATTCCCACGATATTGTCGGCCCCAACGCAGATCATGCAAAGTCGTTTCCGGTGCGAAGCCCAATCGTCGCCACAACTGATAGGTGACGAGGCCGTCCAGTCCAGCGCATTCGTCTACCTCGTTGAAATGTGGCAACGCTTCACCGGGGAATAATTCCTCGCCGGTTCTTTCATCGTAGACTGGTGGGCGGTCCACATTGTTCAGCAGTCCTTCAGCTATATCGGAAGCGGGGGCGAGATCCTTCAATCCCTGCTGATATTGGATCCCGATGGTAGCGCAGCCAAACTCATCAGCAAGACGTATGGCTGCTACATACATTTTGCATTGTTGAAGCACTTGGCGTTCCGTCAGTTCGGTGGCTTCATCCTGCCCAAGCTTGAACTGGACGCCTTTTGAAAGCAGCCAATCATAGATCGTCCTCGCTTCCTCGTTCGACACCGCCAGCATTTTTGCGTACAGTGCAGATTGACTTAACCGTTCTTTGAAGACGCCTGCAGACCACAGCAGCTCGTCAGGGATGATGGCATTGTACATTCCCATGCAGCCTTCGTCGAAAATCCCCATGATGGATTTTCTTTTTCTGAACTCTTGGGCAAATTCGACCCCAATCTTTGTAGAATCTGCCCGACCCTTTTTTCGATAAGGCTTTACGTGAGAGATGTCGTGCACAGTCCGTCCCCTCCTCAGCCAGCTCCTCAATCCCTTGAGGAAGAATTCATCCGCAAAGTCTTCGCTCCAGATTGTGCTATACTTGACTCCGGCTTTCGTCAGCGAGGCGTTGAGATTAAGCAGACCCACCAGGCCAGGCCATTCGCCACTCCAGTTCGCAACCGTCAATATCGGTCCGCGATGCGTCAGCAGGCCTGGGAGAACATGATGACTGTACTGCCAGACGGCTTCGGCCACCACTATGGGCGCATCTTCTGGAATTGATTGGAAGACCTCCATCCCATACTTCTGGCTATCAATGAACCCGTGCTTCTTCGCTGGGTCGTATTGATGCGCACGTTTGACCGTGACACCCTCCGCCTGCATTGCGGCAACAATCCTCTTCTCCACTGCAGCTTGTGCTGCCTCACAGGTTTGGTTGGCCGCCAGACGCATATCTCCGTTGGCTACTAGGTAGACCAGAGCATGATTCGCTCGCTTTTTCGGCTTGGCCAATGACAAGCGCCTGGCTTAGAGTAGTGACGGGCAGGTATGAAGGGGTATCGACCGTTTCCGCTCGGCGGCAATTGGCGTCAGTCGCGTCCGGTGAAAGTCGTGCCCTCCTGCGAGCAGCGAAAACCGAGCTTTGACAAAGGTTGTTTTGGAATTGAAGATCAAGGAACAATTTCATAAGGAAAACATTCGAGTAGCCTACAGGTTGCTTTGGGGGCTTTCTGTTCTTGGTATGCGTCGTAGGATGCGATATCGGAACTACTAGCGCCAAGTCCATTATTTTAGACGTTGAGACGGGTGATGTCATTTCAGCAGCGTCATCCTTCGAATATGTTCCTGACTCTCCCAAACCAAAGTGGTCCGAGCAAAATGCGGACGTGTGGATGCGGGCATGTTTCGGCTCGATCAGAGATGCGGTTGCGATGGCAAACGAGAGAGACATCACTCCAGCCGAGCTGTGTGCAGTATGTATATCGGCCCTTAATCCCGGGAGCGGCATTCCTCTTGACAAGGAACTGAAACCGATCTACCCAGCGCTGATTTGGAACGATTCGAGAGCTGTTAGAGAGTCACAGGAGGCCGCCCAGAAGGTGGGTCTAGAGAGGCTCTCGGCGATTACAGGAAACACTTCAGACCCGTACTTCGGCTTCACGAAGATGTTGTGGATCAAAAACAATGTTCCAAGGATTTGGGAGAGAACTCACAAGTTCGCTACGCCGAACGGTTATGCTGCGTACTTGCTGACCGGTAA